>Ga0172382_10010754_pt1 | contig 12216 bp, 8 predicted proteins | sample Leawel138RmetaG_FD_122245 | JGI IMG/M metagenome (GOLD analysis project Ga0172382, IMG submission 122245) | Leachate microbial communities from a municipal landfill in Southern Ontario, Canada - Leachate well 138R metaG | ecosystem: Engineered > Solid waste > Landfill > Unclassified | place...
CAATGACAAAATGCGGATTACTCGGAGGTTCCCTAATAGTATTCTTTCGACCTGACCTGACCTGACCTGACCTGGGCGGCTAGCAGTCCCTGCCGGCTTGGGCTCCCCTCAGCGCGGCCCGCAAAGCGCCGCGGCCAAACCTGTGAACCCGTAACACGCCTCAGGTCGAAGGTTCACTGGCGAGGCGCCGGCCTCAACACCACTAATCCATCCACGGCAACGGCGCCGTCCGCGCCGAGGATTACCGGGTTGACATCCACTGCCTCAAGCCTGTCAGCCGCCGCCAGGGCGAAGGCCTGCAGGCTCAGCAGCATGTCCACCAGCTGGCTGCGGGCGAGGGCGCCGTCCCAGCGGGGGCTGGCAAGGAGGCGACCCAGGGGGGAGTCGTCCAATTGGCCTTCCAGGGCGTTGCGGTCGACGGGGATGGACCAGGTGGTGACCGACTGCAGGGCTTCGGTAAAGACACCGCCGAGTCCGGCGATCAATTGCATGCCGGTATCCTCACTGGTGGCGATACCGACAATGGCTTCCGCTTTGCCCGCAACCATGGGCTGAACGATACATTCCTCGACGCCCATGGCGGCATGGGCCCGGTGCAACTGGCTGGCGCTGCTCAGCTGGGTATGCACCAGCCCGGCCTCGCTCTTGTGGGCGATACCCTTGGCGACACCTTTGACCACCACCGGCCAGCCCAGCTTGACGGCGGCTGCTTCGGCCTCGGCTGCGGACCGGCAGCGCACCAGGGGCACCGTGTTTACGCCACAGGCGGCCAGCAGCTCCAGGCTGTCTGGCTCCGTCAGGGCTCCGCCACCAGCGCTGAGGGGCAGGGACCTTGGCACACCGTGGGCGACAGCGACCGGGGGTGGGGTAAAGCAGGCGGCGATACCCTGCAGGCAGGTGTCGGTGTCGACAAAGAACGGCAGGCCTGCGGCGCTGATCAGGGCCCTCTGGTCATCTGCCAGGTCCCCGGGCACCAGTACGACCACACCCTTGCCGGACACCTCGCCGGCGCGGATGGCGGCCTGGCTCAACAGTTCGTTGGGTTTGCCCGGGAGGCGGTGAAATTGCATCAGCAACATGCCGATGGCGGGATCCGAGGCAATCGCCGTGGCAAGGGGCCCAACGGCGGCAATGCCGTTGAAGACACCGATATCCGTGGGGTTGGCGGCGCCGGCAAAGCGCTGGTACACAGCCAGTTTGGCATAGGTTGCGGCACTGTAGTCCGGTAGAGACACCCGGTGCCGGGTGGCGATATCTGCGATCAGTGAGCCCCCCGCGCCAGAGGTGGAAAAGGCACCCAGCCCCCCCTGACAAAAGCCGAAACGGGACAGCAGCACCGCCCCGGCGACGAAGCCCTCGAGGGAGTTCGCCGCAGCCACACCACTGGCTCTGAACAGGGCGAGATAGGCGGCGGCGCTGCCCGTGAGACGGCTGGAGTGGGCGGTGGCCGCCTTGGCGCCCACCTCGGAGACGCCGATCTTCAGGGCGATTACCGACTTGCCCGCCGCCCTCGCCCGGGTGGCCAGCTCGCGAAAGCGGGGGCCGCTGCTGAGGGAGTCCAGCAACAGGGCAATCACCCTGGTGCTGTCGTCGCCGATAAGGAACTCCATATAGTCGAGCACATCCAGGTCCCCCTGGTTGCCCGCCGACACAAACATGGAGAGGGCGCCCCCCAGGGGTTCCATAAGCTGGAGCATGGGGTCGAACAGGGCGCCACTGTGGGACAGAATGGCGATATTGCCCCGGCGCAACCGGCGGGAATGGCCGGTGTTGAATCCCAGGGCCAAGTGCGCTGGCGTGCTGTAAATGCCGTTGCAGTTGGGGCCGATGATACGGATCCCTGTGGTGCGCACGATGTCGTCCAGCTCCTGTTGCCGGGCAATGCCCTCGGGGGTGTTCAATTCGGCAAATCCCGAGGCCCCGATAATCACAAAACTGACTCCGGCGGCGGCACAGTCCCGCACCCCCTGGGGGGTGCGGTCGGCGGGCAGCGACATGTACACCACATCCACCTTTCCGGGAACTTCGCCGATGCTGTCGTAGCCGCGAACTCCGGCGATCTCCCCCAGGTCGCGGCCAATGGGGTAGGCCGGGCCTGGGTATCCACCATTGAGCACATTGAGGAAGGTCCGGGTCCCCAGTTTGCTGGGGTCCTTGGATACGCCAATAACGGCAACGGCCGACGGGAAGAACAGTTTGTTGAGATCACTGCTGACCTCGGGTTTCGGGTTGTTCATGGGTAACTTGTCCCTTCAGTGTTGGGGCGGCAATCAGCGGTTTTTCCACTCCGGCTTGCGTTTTTCGGCAAAGGCGCGAAACCCTTCCACCCGGTCTTCACTGAGGTAGGGGCCGATGCCTTCATTGAGGTGGATCGCCGCGTTCAGTGGCATGCCTGAGGCCTTGACCATGGTCTCCTTGATGCGGCGCAGGGTAATCGGGGCGTTGGCCACCAGCTTGGCGGCGATTTCCCTGGCCTTGGCCATTTCCTCACCGGGGGCGGTGAGGTGGTTGACCAGCCCCCAGCGGTGGGCGTCGTCGGCGCTGATATAGTCGCCGCAGTAGAGCATTTCAAAGGCAATGGCCGCCGGCACCAGACGCGGCAGGATGACTGTGGCAAAGTGGGCGCCCATGCCGCGTTTTGCCTCGGGCAGGCCGAGGCGCACATGGCTGCCGGCAATGCGCATATCGCAGGCGGCGGCAAGCTCAAAGCCGCCCGCCACGGCGCTGCCGTTGAGCACGGCGATGGTGGGTTTGTAGGTGTTGAGCACCACTTCGTGAATATTGCGCACACTGCTACCCAGGGGGCCGCGCATTCGTTTGTTCCTGGCGTCGTCCGCCAGGGAGGCCTTGATGTCGGCGCCGGAGCAGAAGCTGCGTTCGCCGCTGCCGGTGAACAGAATCACCCGAACATCGTCGTTGAAATTGGCGTCGACACAGGCCTCGCTGATTTCCATGGCGACGTCCGGCGTCAAGGCATTGGCCCGCGCGGGACGATTGATGGTGATGGTGCGAACGTAATCGACGGTGTCGATCAGTACTTCCTCAGACATGGTGTTGTCTCCTGGGTAGGGGCAGGGTGGCAGCCTTGCGGCGTGGCGTTGCTGATCTTCCCCGCGGCCGGCAGGCTGTGGGGAAGCTGCGCAGCGCTCACCCGAAAGCGGCTGCAGGGATACAGGGAGCCCCGGGAATCATGGCAGCTTCAGGGGCCATTGTCGTCGGCGATGTACCCTGAAGTGCCTTGCCAAATCCGCCGTCAGTTGGCAAACCTGTAGGTCAGCTCCAGCCCGTACTCCCGCGGTCTGTTGTACTGATGCATGATCACCCCGGTGGTGGTGGAGAGGTCCAGGCCACTGACCATTTCCCGCTCATCGGTGAGGTTGTTGCCGTAGATCGCCAGCTCCACGTCCGGGGCCGCAATTTGCAGGGCAACCCGGGCTTTCAATTGACCGAGTTCCGGTGCTGTCAGCAGATCGGAGCGTCCAGAGCTGGCGAAAGAGCCGGTCAGCACCTCGTCCCGCCAGTTGTAGAACAGGGTGGAGACCAGATTGCCCACATCGAGGTTCAGGGTGTAGGTGGCGGACAGGCTGTAGGTCATCTCGGGGACGGCGAGGAATTTTTCATCTGAGCGGTCGACGATCGAACCGTCCGGCGAGAAATCCTGGTATTCCTTGTATTTGGTATCGACGATGCCGAGGCTGGCGGCGAGGGTCAGGTTGTCGATGGGCAGCAGGGTAAGCTCCAGTTCGGCGCCTTTGAGTTCACCTTCAGCGGCATTGGTGAGAATGCTGGAGGAGGTGCCGCCAAGAAAGACCACTGCAGTGCGGTGGGCGTTGTCGTACTCACTGTAGAACACGGAGCCGTTGAGCCGCGCGCGGCTGGCAAACAGATCCGCCTTGAAACCCACTTCGTAGTCGGTCACCTCCTCAGGCTCAACGGACTGGAAGCTGGCGGGCGTGGAGCCTCGCAGCTGGTGGCCGCCACTCTTGTAGCCGGTGGTGGTGCGGGCGAAAAGCATGACGTCCTCGGTGGGCTTGTAATCCACGCTCAACAGGTAGTCGACGGATTCATCGGTGCGACTGAAGGGCGCCTCGCAGATGCCGGGATTTGGCGCCACAGCGGTTACCCGGCAGGTGCCATTGGCCAGCCGGTTGCGGGACAGCAGCTCCTTGGTGTCGTCGGAGTAACGCAACCCCCCGGTCAGGGACCATTGCTCCGTCAGCCGGTAGGTACCCTGGGTGAACACCCCCAGGGACTCGTTTTCCACGTCCCCGTCAAAGAGGGATGCCCCCGCGACATTGCCGCGGATCACGGAGCGGGAATTGTCGTTGCCCTCCTCAGAGAACCACATCACCCCGGCCACCCAGTCGAGGCGGTCGTCCAGCGCGGTCCCCAGCAGTTGCAGCTCGGTGCTGTAGGACTCGTAGTCGACCTGGCCGGTGGCGGTTTGGTGGAGCTGGTAGGGGGTGGTGTCAAAATCGCCGATATTGGTCCGTTCCAGCTCGCGATAGCCAGCGACAAATTTTGCGCTGAGATCCGACGACAGATCCCAGGTGGCGATACCCGAGTAGGAGGTGGCTTCGGCGTTGTTCACTGGATCCACATCCTGAAAGGTCACGTCCGGGTCGCCCCCCAAGTAGTTGAGGGCAGAGTCGGTGCCGCCGGACTGGGCGGCGATATAGTTCTGGGTGGCTGTTGCCGCACTATTGCTGGCAAAAAAGGCCATTGTGTTGGCCCAGGTACGCATATCCAGGTCGACCCGGTCGGCCTTGAGGAAAACCTCGAAATCCTCGGTCGGCGTCCACAGCAGCTTGGCGACATAGTGTTGATTGTCCTCGGTGGCCAGGTTCTTGCCGAGGACGACTCCCTTGCCGTAGCCGTCGTGGTTCATGGCACTCGCCGCCAGGCGCATGGACAAAATGTCCTCGACCAGGGGGATATTGAGCACCCCCTCGTAGTCCCGGCGGCCATAGTTGCCAAAACGCCCCTTGGCATGCCCCTCGACGATATTGTGTTCGGGGCGCTTGGTGGTGATATTGAAGGCGCCACCGGTGGTGTTGCGGCCAAACAGGGTGCCCTGGGGTCCCCGCAGGATCTCCGCCCGCTCCACATCGAGCAGATCGGTAACCCCGCCATCGGGCCGGGCAATGTACATTTCATCGATGTAGATACCTACCGCCGGGTCCAGGGTCATCAACACGTCCGATACGGTTTGCCCGCGGATGGTCAGGCGCACCGATGTGGGGTTGTTGGACGCGTTGCGAAAATAGGCGTTGGGCGTAACTTCCACCAGCTCCGACAGCTGGACAATATTTTTCTCCGCCAGCTCCACCGCACCCAGGGCGGTGACCGACACGGGAACGTCCTGGATGCTCTCCTCCCGTTTGCGGGCGGTGGTAACGATTTCCTGGAGCGAGTAGGCACCGCTGCCCGAGGGGGCCTGGGCAACGGCAGGTGCCGAGACGATGGCTGCGATGGTTGATGCGAGTGACAGTTTGAGCATTTTCATGTTGTGACCCCGGTCTCTGTGACAGCTTGTTATGGTTGATGATGCCGGTTGGCAATGGGCCGATTCCCGCTGGCTGTGATTGCCAAACCCGGACTCCGATTAGTCGCTGGTGGCGCTGGGTGTAGATAGGCGACTAGGAATAATCTTCCGTGGAAGCTATATGCCTGTCAATGCCGTACCCTGTGGTATTGTTGGTGCGGAGTGCGCCGCAACGGGGTCGACCATTTCCGGCAGGGTGCCGGATGAGCCGGAATTCAAGGGCGCCGCGGGTTTTTATCGAAGGGGAGAGAAGAAATTGTGAATGCCAAGCGAGGTTCCAGAATAATTAATCAAGCCGACGGCAAGTCGGCAAAGGGTGCTGCCGGGTCGTCGGATCCCGCCAGCCGCCCCCTCGGACCAGGTAAAGGTGACAGCGGGCGCAGCTTTTACCTGGACTACCTGACCCGGGCCGGCAGCAAGCTCGATGACATCCAAAAGTTGTCCCTGACGGCGACTCACCATATCCAGCATATCGCTACCCTGCTTCACGACAGAGCGGAAGCTCGGGCATCCAGTCACGGCCTGCATGTCACCGATATGTATGTGTTGCTGCTGTTGCACAGGTCGCTGCCCGATTACTCGGCCACCTCAACCGAGCTGGGCCACGCCCTGTCGTTTACCTCGGGTGGCATGACCAAACGGGTGGACAGGCTCGAAGCCATGGGCCTGGTGCGGCGCAACCAGCACCCCACGGACCGCCGCGCTTCCCTGGTGCAACTCACCGACGCCGGCAAAGCACTGGTGGAGCGCGTTCGCAATGTCGTCGACGACAAGAGGTTGTTGGGCCACCAGGCGGCATTGCTGAGCGAAGAGGAGTGGAGCCATTTGGTCGGCTATCTGGAACGTCTGGCGGAAGGCATTGCCGCCAACCTCGGCGAGGAATAACCTCACCTCGGCAGCGGATCACCAACCCGGCACCACCAGCACCAACCAGCTCACGATGGGCGCCAGCACCACCAGCACACCCATGTAAACCAGCATCCGGGACATCAAGCGCTCGCGAATTTCCTCCCGGGCCGAGGCCAGCACCAGGGCACCGTAGGTGGAGAAGGGCGAAATGTCGGTCATCACCGCGGAGATCACCATCGCCCCCACCAGGCCGGCGGTGGATATTTCGCCGCTGAGCAAAAACGGCACCGACAGGGGAATGAGAATGCCGATGGTGCCGAAGGTGGAGGCAAAGGCGGTGATGATGGCCACCAGGAAACACATCAACAGGGCGATCCACAGGGGGGAGCCCAGATTGTTGATGTGCTCCCCCAGCCAGGAAATGGCGCCGGCGCTCTGCATTACGCTGACATAGGTCAGCACCCCACTGATGATAACGATCACCCCCCAGGGCATTTTGGTGAGGCTCCTCTGGCGCTCGCCGCGGGGCAGGAACAGCAGCAGCACCAGGCCTATGGCCAGGGCGGCGATACCGATATGAATGTGCAGCACCACCGCGACAACCAGCAGCAGGATGCCCACCAGGGTGGCGATCTGGCCGGGCTGGAGCTTTTCCGGGCCAGCCATGTCGGCGCTTGGCAGGTCGATGTTGACGGCTTTCTGGCCCACCAGTTTGATCCCGCCAAAGAGCACAAAAATAACGGCCGCCAGCAGGATATGGGCCAGCAACACCTGGGTGTAGAGCAGGTAAGGGGAGGGGGTGAGGCCGCTGGACTCCACCAGGGAGTTGATCAGCACCCCAAAGGGGGCGATGGGGGAAAAGGATCCGCCCTGGGAGCCGTGTACCACCATGGCCCCCGCCAGGAGGGGGTTGATTTTGTATTTTTCCGCCAGGGTCAGGGCCATACCAATCATCAGCGGGGCAACCGCCGGCCCCAGGGTGGCGGTGATGGCGGATACCGCGAAGAACACCCAGGGTAGCAGCGCCAGGCGACCCCGGGTGAGGCCGATAAACTTGGTCACCAGCCAGTCCATGGTCTTGTTCTCGTGGGCGATGCCCAGCAGAAAGGTGATGCCGAAGAGGTTGATGAACATATTGGCGGGAAACCCGGCAAACACCTCCTTGGCGGACATTCCCGCGATATACACGGCCACCACAAAGGCGGTGACAAAGGCCGCCAGCCCCATATTGAGGTTCAACAGGATCGATCCCACAAACATCACCACCAGGGCGACAATAACGATCAGCTCGACAGGCATGGGTTTCCTTTATTGTTTTGTTCGTGAACTGCTGGGGGCAATGTGTCGCGGTCAGTCGCCAGAGCGGGGAGAAGGGTTGCAGATGGCCTCATTCACCGCCTCAGTTGCCCCAGATACGACGTGTAAAGACCCCGGTGACTCTATCCCAGTGTCGGGCGTCAGTCATCCGCAAAAATTAATCGCAGTCAAGGATGGGCAATATACCCCTGCCGGGTGGATAAAAAACTAATCACGGCGTCCGATCCGGTTCATGTCGGTTAGGTCATGGTGCAGAATAGTCCCTCTTATCCCACCGGTGAAACCTGCGATGACCGATATCCGGCGCACCCTCTACGACAAGATCTGGGACGACCATGTGGTGGACACCTACGCCGATGGCACCTGCCTGCTCTATGTGGACCGCCAGATGCTCTACGGCGGCACCAGCCACCAATCGTTCCAGGGCTTGCAGGACAGGGGGCTCCAGGTTCGCCATCCCCGGCGAATGATCGCGGTGGAAGACCATATGGTGCCCACCCGCCACCGGGAGCGGGAGGCCGTGGTCGCCAATCCGCCGCCACACCTCCAGCAGCTGGTGGATGACTGCGGCGCCAACGCCATACCCTATATCCCCCTCGATGACTTGCGCCAGGGCATCGTCCATGTGATGGGTCCGGAGCAGGGGGTCACCCTGCCGGGAACCGTCACCGTTTGCGCCGACAGCCACACCTCCACCCACGGCGCCTTTGGCGCCCTGGCCTTTGGGATTGGCACCAGCGAGCAGCAGCATGTGCTGGCCACCCAGACCCTCACCCAGCGCAAGGCGAAAAATCTCCGGGTGAGGCTCAACGGCATCCCCGCCGAGGGCTTTTCCGCCAAGGATCTTGCCCTGGCCGTCATCAGCAGATTCGGCGCCAATCTGGGTGTCGGCCACGCCATCGAGTTTGCCGGGGAGGCGGTCCGCGCGCTGTCCATGGAAGGCCGCATGACCCTCTGCAATATGGGGGTGGAGGCCGGGGGCAGGGCATCCCTTGTTGCCCCGGATGCCGTTACCCTGGCGTGGCTGGAGGGCCGCCCCCTGGCACCAGGCGGGGCGCTGTGGCAGGCCGCCGTCGACTACTGGCTCACCCTGCCCTCGGACCCGGGGGCTGTGTTCGATCGGGATCTGGCGCTGGATATCACCGGCATGGCCCCCATGGTGACCTGGGGCACCTCCCCGGACGAGGCGGTGGCCATCGATGAACTGGTACCAGATCCCCGTGACGCCGCCACCCCCCAGCAGGCCGCCTCCTGGCAGAGATCTCTGGATTACATGGGGCTGGAGCCGGGGGCTCCGCTGGCGGGCATCGCCGTGCAGCGGGTATTTATCGGCTCCTGCACCAACTCCCGGATCGAGGATCTGCGCGCCGCCGCCCAGGTGGTCCAGGGGCGCAAGGTGGCCCCCGGGGTCGGGGCCATGGTGGTGCCCGGCTCCGGGCTGGTGAGAGCGCAGGCGGAGCGAGAGGGCCTGGCGGAGATCTTCGTCGCCGCCGGCTTCGAGTGGCGGATGCCCGGTTGCTCGATGTGTTTTGGCAGCCAGAATGACAGCGTGGCGCCCCTGGAGCGCTGTGCTTCCACCTCCAACCGCAACTTCGAAAACCGCCAGGGGGACAGGGCCAGAACCCACCTGCTGAGCCCCGCCATGGCCGCCGCCGCCGCAGTGACCGGCAGGCTGGTGGATTTTCGTGACTTGCTGGCCTGAGGAGAGATGATGCAGCCCTTCACCATTTTGACCGCCGTTGCCGCACCCTTGCCCCGGGCCAATATCAATACCGACGATATTTTTCCCGGGCCCAGTGCCAGCCCCATATTTCGCAACAACAACAAGGTGGGTTCCCTGAGCGACCCGGCATTTCTCGGCCAAAACGCCTTCGCCGCCCTGCGCTGGAACGACGACGGCTCGGCCAAGCCGGAGTTTATTCTCAATCAGTCCCCCTATGACAGTGCCAAAATTCTGGTGGCCGGGGAGAACTTTGGCTGCGGTTCCTCCCGGGAGCACGCGGTGTGGTGCCTGGATAAAATCGGTATCCGCTGTGTGATCGCCCCCAGCTTTGGCGATATCTTCTACAACAATTGCTTCAAGAACGGCCTGCTGCCGGTGCGTCTGCCCGCCGCAGCCGTCGCCCGGCTGTTGTCCGCAGTCCAGGGGGATCAGCCGGAAGTCACCGTGGATCTGGATGCCCAGGAAGTGCGCGGGGGCGGCGCTGTGTTCTCCTTCGAGGTCGACGCCTACCGCCGCCACTGCCTGCTCAATGGCCTCGACGAAATTGCCGCGACCCTGGAGAAGTTGCCGCTGATCGAGGGGTTTGAGCAGGGCTATTTCAGGCGGCGGCCCTGGTTGCGTTGAGGGACACAATGGTCCGGCCCGGCCCACCACCGGCGTTGGCCACGGAAAGTGAAATCTCCGCCGGATTCCGCTAGAGTGGAGCGCCACTTGCCCCACAACCAAAACCTTAAGCAGAGGACATCTATGGATCTGGATCTCAACACCGATCAACACATGTTTCGCGAAACCAGTGCGCGCTTTATGCAGGACCAATGTCCGCTGACCAAGGTCCGCGCCCTCGCCGAACACGCCACCGGGGTCGAACCCGACTACATCACCCAGGCCGCGGAGCTGGGCTGGTTTTCCCTTCTGGTGCCGGAGGACCTGGGAGGCGGCACCCTGGGGGAGCACGGCCTGCTCGATGCGGTCATTGTCGCCGAAGAGCTGGGCAAGGCGATGCAGCCCGGCCCCTTCCTGCCCCACAACGTGGTTATCCACGCCCTGGCGGAATCCGGTTCAGCGCAGCAGCAGGCCGATATTCTTCCCGCCCTGATGGCCGGTGAGCAACTGGCCTCCTGGGCCCTGGCCACGCCGGCGGGCAACTGGGATCTGGACAACAGCTCCGTGACCGTGAGCGAAGCCGGCGACAGCTATGTGCTCAACGGCGCAAAGGGTTTTGTCCAGGATGCCCACCTGGCGGACTGGCTGCTGGTGACCGCACCCGTCGCCGGTGGTCTCGGCCAGTTCCTGGTGGCGGCCAAGACCCCAGGTGTGCGCCTTGAGGCCCTCACCAGCTTTGACCTGGGGCGCCGCTTCAGCCATGTTCACTTTGCCGATGTGGCGGTGCCGGCCTCCGCCCTGGTGGGGATTGCCGGCGCTGCGGCGGACGCCGTGGAACGCCAGTTTCAGATCGCCCTCGCGCTGCAGAACGCCGAGACCCTCGGCCTGATGGAGTGGCTGTTCACCGCCATGGTGGACTACTCCCGCGAGCGCATTGCCTTTGGCCGACCCATCGGTTCCTTCCAGGCCCTCAAGCACATCATGGCCGACCAGGCGCTGGTGCTGGAAACCTGTCGCGCCGGGGCCGCGGCCCTGGCCCGGGTGGTGGCCGAGCAAGGCGAGGACGCCGCCGAGGTGGCCAGCATGACCAAGGCCTTTATCGGGGAGCAGGCGGTGGAAATGGCCCAGCAGAGCCTGCAGATTCACGGCGGCATCGGCTGCACCTGGGAGTTCGACCTCCACCTCTTCCTGCGTCGGGCCAGCGTCAACAGCGCCCTTTACGGCGCTCCCGGCTGGCACCGCGAGCGGCTCTGCCGCTACCACGGCCTTTAATTCACGGTATTTGCGAGGACCACCACATGTCAGTAGATCAACAAGAACTGCAAGAATACCGCGCCCGCGCCCGCGCCTGGCTGCAGGCCAACCTGACCAGGGGCCATGCCGCCGAGCGCGGCCACGGCAGCGAGTCCGACGAGGATATCGCCAATGAACGCAAGGTAATGGCAAAAATTTACGATGCCGGTTATGCCGGCATCAACGTGCCCAAGGAGTACGGCGGTCAGGGCCTGACTTCCGCCCACCTCAAGGTGTTCAATGAAGAGGCGAGGGACTACAACATCCCCACCGGTGGGGTGACCCTGGCCATCGTAATGCCCACCCTGCTCAAACACGGCTCCGAGGCGCAAAAGAAGCGCTATGTGCCCAAGATGCTGCGGGGGGAGGAGCGCTGGGTTCAGTTGTTTTCCGAGCCCGGTGCGGGCAGTGACCTGGCGGGCCTGCAAACCAGGGCCGAGCAGCAGGCGGACGGCAGCTGGCTGCTCAACGGCCAGAAGGTGTGGACCACCGGCGCCGCCCATGCCGAGTTTGGCGTGTGTCTGGCGCGCACCGACTGGGACGCCCTCAAGCATGAAGGCATCTCCTTCTTTATCGTCGACCTCCATGCAGAGGGGGTTACCGTGCGACCCATCAGGGAAATCAACGGCGGCGCATCCTTCTGCGAAGAGTTTCTCGACAATGTCCGGCTGCCCGCCGACAACCTGGTGGGTGAACTGGGCCAGGGTTGGGCCATCGCCAATTACTTGCTGTCCATCGAGCGCGGTGGTGGCGGCGGCGACGGCCCCGCGGACAGCCATATGCGCGGCACCCGCACCAAGCAACTGTCGCCGGATCTGGTGGCCTACGCCCGCAAGCGCGGCGTGGCCAAGGACAGCGATATCCGCCAACTGATCGCCACCGCCCA
>Ga0172382_10010756_pt1 | contig 12215 bp, 10 predicted proteins | sample Leawel138RmetaG_FD_122245 | JGI IMG/M metagenome (GOLD analysis project Ga0172382, IMG submission 122245) | Leachate microbial communities from a municipal landfill in Southern Ontario, Canada - Leachate well 138R metaG | ecosystem: Engineered > Solid waste > Landfill > Unclassified | place...
CCTTTCATTATAATATGACGGGAGACATGCAGTACATCGTTCGGGGAAGCGGGCCTGTCTCTCCTGGCAAGCATATTCTGAAAGCTCAATTCGACATCGACAAGCCGGAACCGGGCGCAGCGGGTACCATGACACTGTTTGTCGATGGCCAGAAGGTCGGTGAAGGACGGATCGAACACACATATCGCACCTGGTGGTCCAATTCTGAAGGTTTCGATGTCGGGCAGGACACCTTAACACCTATCAGTGACGAATATCGGGTGTCGGACAGCAAGTTCACCGGCATTCTCTCCCGTCTGGTTGTCCACCTGCGTTAGAGCATCGCATAAATTTTGAGCCGCGGATTTTCAGTACGCATCGCGCAGTTCTAATTTTCGGGATTGGGAATGGAGTGCAGCCATCGCTCCAGAGCCCTTGATACATTCGAAATCCCAGGATGCTTCTACAGACGGAAAAAATAGGCGGTCAGTCAACACAGGAGTTGACAACCGCCTGTGAACCATGTTGGATGGCAGCGTCGAGAGAGCAACAACCGCACACCCAGAGGCTGTAACGCCTTATTCAGAGGGGCCGGAGAGGTTATGAAATTCCATCTTATGCAAACCGGCGTCGTCGGACGCCGTCATGAAATCGAAGCCGGCATGGCCGGCCAGCGACCCGAACTCTATCAGCGCTTTCTGGAAGAGGTCAGGGGCTATGTAAAACTGGCCGACGAGCTTGGCTATTTCGGATATTGTCAGCCGGAACATCATCTTCAGATCGAAGGTTTCGAGGTCAATAATCATCCGGGGATGTTCAGCCTCTTCGTCGGCCAGAACAGCAAGCGGCTGCACGCCGGACTCATGGGCTACACGATGACGACGCATAACCCTGTGCGTGTGGCCGAAGAGATCGCCACGCTCGACCATATGCTTCAGGGGCGGATGTATTGCGGCTTTACACGCGGCTATCATGCGCGATGGGTCGATGCTTATGCGGCAAAGGAAGGCATCAGCGCGACGACGCCCGACAATGTGAAGGCTCGCGATGAACAGGACGCTCGCAACCGTTCACTGTTCGAGGAAGGCGTGCGCGTCATTAAGAAGGCTTGGACCAACGATGTCTTCAGCCACAAGGGCGAGAACTGGCAGTTCCCGCCCGAGGGCGGATCGGCTGGGCATCCAGCCTATGCGAAATTCGGCAAGGGGCAGGACGAAAATGGCATTGTACGCGAGATCGGAATCGCGCCCTTGCCCTATCAACGCCCTCACCCGCCCATTTACGGGGGTTTCGCGGCGTCCGGTCGGACAATCGATTTTTGGGCGGAGGAAGGCGGCAAGCTCATCGTCCTTTCCGACAATCTCGACTTCTGCGAAAAGCTCAACCAACGCTATATCGATACGGCGGCGAAGAACGGCCGGGATGTCACGAATGCCGACGCATCGGCATGGGGCGGCTTCCTCATGCTGACTGACGACAAGGAACGGGCCCGTTACCTCATGCAGGAGCATATGTGGTTCTGGGATGAATGGTTCATTCCGCACGGGCAACGTCCGCCCAATGTTCTCATCGGTTCGGCGGACGAGATCGCGGACCAGATCGGCAGGGCTCACGATCGCCTGGGTTTCAATGAACTCTTCCTCATGTTCGGCCAGGGGCATCTTGAGCCCGAGGCCAACCAGGAGGAACTTGAGCAGTTCATCAGCAAGGTTGCGCCGCGTTTTTCGACCAGGAACGCGGATGGCGTCTTCGTCTGACGAACAGCTACAATTTGCGAGAATTCAGGAGAGTGACGAGATGAGCATGCAGTGCGGTATTTTCATGACCCCCTACAACCCGCCGAGCAGGACGCCGCGCCAGGTGTTCGACTGGGCGTTGGATATCGCGCGGATCGCCGATGAGGCGGGATACACCGATTTCATGATCGGTGAGCATTACACGCTGGGCTGGGAAAATATCCCGCTGCCGGAAGCGGTGATCGCTGCCTGCGCGCACACCACGAAGCGGATCAGGTTCGCGCCGATGGCGCACCTTCTGCCCTATCACGATCCCGCTACGCTGGCGGTCCGCGTCGGCTGGCTGAGTCAGGTGATGGAAGGTCGCTATTTTCTCGGTGTCGCGCCGGGCGGCCATCACACAGATGCAATTCTGCACGGTTTCGAGAGCATTGGCGAGTTGCCGCCGCGCCAGCTCGAAGCGCTGCATCTCATGGAGCGCGTGTGGGAAGGCAAGCCCTTCATGGAGAAGGGCAAATATTATCAGGCCGGTTTCCCTGGACCGGACACCATGCCGGAATATTGGGTGGACATCGCCAATAACAGCCCGTTCGGCGGCCGCGAGAATCTGGAGATCGCCGTAACCGCGCTCTCGATGAATTCCAAGTCGATGGAGTTCGCGGGCACGCGCGACTATTCGCCCATCTCCTTCTTCGGTGGCACGCCCCAAATGCGCGCGCACTGGGAAACGTGGTCGAAGGCGATGGAGGCAAACGGCCACAAGCCCGATCGCAAGCGCTTCCGCGTCGCGCGCGACGTCTTCATCGCCGACACGGATGCCGAGGCCAAGCGGCTCTTCCTCAAAAGCGGCCTGATGCAGACCTGGAGGCACTATCTCAAGGAAATCTACATCAAATTCGGCCTCTTCAACGGCATCATTCAGGATTCCGGCCTTGATGTGACACCCGAAAGCATCGACGAGGATTTCCTGGCGGAACATGTCGTGCTGTGCGGTTCGCCCGAAACGGTCATCGAGAAGATCGAAGCGCTCGCTGACAAGGTCGGCGGATGGGGGCAGCTCGTCTATAACCAGCACGACAGCCTCGACGATCCAAAGCCCTGGGAAGAATCGCTGCGTCGTCTGGCGACGGAGGTCTGCCCCAAGGTCCGCATGCCGGATCTCAACCAAGCATAGGGAAGCGCCACCATGCAAACCGGACGCGCAACCGTACTTGTCGAGCCCAATCGGCTCGAAACATGGGAAGTTCCTGTCGCTGACCCCGAACCGGGCGGCGCGCTTGTGCGCGTCGTCGTCGGCGGGGTGTGCGGCAGCGATGTCCATCTTCTCTCCGGCGAAGCCGGCGTCATGCCATTCCCCATCATTCTGGGGCATGAAGGCATTGGCCGGATCGAAAAGCTCGGTGGAATCGACAAGGACTATGCGGGCGTTCCGGTAAAGCCAGGCGACCTTGTCTATTGGTCTCCCATTGCGGCTTGCCATCGCTGCTATTCCTGCAATGTTCTGGACGAAACTCCGTGCGACAATTCGCGCTTCTTTGAGGACGCGAAGAAGCCGAACTGGGGAAGCTATGCGGATTTTGCATGGCTTCCCAGCGGTCTTGCCTTTTTCAAGCTGCCCGACAATGCCGACCCGCTGGCGGTCGCCGCGCTTGGATGCGCCCTGCCCACTGTCCTTCGCGGCTTTGATCGCTGCGGCCCGGTACGGGTAGGCGAGACGGTTGTCGTGCAGGGAGCAGGACCAGTGGGGCTATCCGCGGCTCTGGTAGCCGCTCATGCTGGCGCTCGCGAGGTGATCGTCATCGACGCGGTGGATCAGCGCCTTGAGGTCGCTCGCAGCCTCGGCGCAACCGCGACAATTTCCCTCAACGACAGCCCTGAAGAACGCCGGCGCAAGATTTATGAGTTGACCGGTTCGGCCGGCCCTACCCTCGTCGTGGAAGCGGCCGGGGTGCTACCTGCCTTCCCCGAAGGCGTCGACCTTACCGGCGTTCATGGCCGCTATGTCATTCTGGGTCTCTGGGGCGCTATCGGAACGCAGCCGATCTCACCGCGGGATATGACGACCAAGAACCTCACGATCGCCGGCGCGACATTCCCCAAGCCCCGGCATTATTATCTCGCCATGCATCTCGCCGCTCAGTTGCAGGACAGAGTGCCGCTCGCGGGGCTGGTGAGCCACCGTTTTGCCATCGAGGATGCGCAAACGGCTCTCGAAGCGGTGCATAAGGGCCAGGTGGTGAAAGCCGTTATCGATCCGGAATTGGCGCCCGCCGGCTAACCGAACAAATTCACGCCACACAGCGAAATGGAGAGGACAAGGATGGGCAATCGGTTGGACGGAAAGGTCTGCATCGTCACGGGCTCAGGAAGCGGCATGGGCCGTGCCTGCGCCATCGAAATGGCGTCGCAAGGAGGCAAGGTTCTGGTCACGGACGTGAACGAGGCGGCCGCACGCGAAACGCTGGACATTATCCGCGCCGCAGGCGACGAAGCCGATATGTTCGTTTGCAATTTGCGCAAGCCTGAGCAAATCCGCGCGCTCATGGACTTCACGGCCGATCGCTTCGGCGGCATCGACGTGCTGCACAATAATGCGGCCGTGCATGAGACGGACCTCACCGACAAGACCTCGATCGAGGAACTGCCCGACGAAATCTGGGACATGGTCTATGAGATCAACCTGAAGGCGCTCTGGCTGACTACCAAATATGCCGCTCCCTATCTCAAAAAATCGACGCTGGGACCGGCCATCGTCAATGTCGCGTCGACAGGCTCGTTCGTATCCTATCCGCAGGCTGGCGCCTATTGCGCAACGAAAGGCGGCGTATTGCTGCTGACCAAGGCAACAGCCGTGGATCTGGCACCCTATGGCATAAGGTGCAATTGCTACTGCCCCGGCGCGATCGATACGCCCATGCTACAGAAATATTTCGAGGCTGCGCCCGACAAGGATGCGATCATGTCGGTGCTGACCGGAGCCCACCTTATCCCACGGCTGGGGAAGGTCGAGGAGATTGCCAAGCTGGCCTGCTTCCTCGCATCCGAGGACAGTTCGTTCATCAACGGCGCGGCTTATGTGATCGATGGCGGCACGCTTGCTTGGCGCGGGATGCGCGCCGCCGACTGAGGCTGGCTCCGTTCCGGTAATCCCGGAACGGGAATGGGGATAGCTTGGCGAGCAAGGCAATTTCTGATTGCCTTGCATTCGCGCAGGTCAATCCCGGCTTCGCGTCGAGCGAAGCATTGCTCAGGAGGAACGGGTGAATCTGCCCCGTTTGCTCCCAGGCCAGACATTGCAACAACATGCCAATGCCCTTGGCCGGCAAGGCTGCCTCCACCTGTGACACAGTTCCCAGAGAGGCGGTTGCCGCTCATGGAGGTTTCCCAATGGCGATGACGCATTGTCGGCACATTTCGTCAACTCAAATGTTGACCAAGAGCGCGCGCCGTGTCAACTCATGTGTTGACGAGAGGCCAGACGCCCCTCGCAAACAAATCAAGGAAGGGGATAATATGAAAGGTTTTCCTACTGGGCGTACCCGCACTGTTTCAATGTTTTTGGCGAGCACGATGTTGGTGGGGGCGACGTTATATTCCCATAGCGCTCATGCCCAGACAGCCGTTCCCCAGCAGGAAGGGGGACCAGCCAATGCAGATGACATCGTGGTCACCGCGCGGCGCACATCCGAGCGCCTGTCCGATGTTCCTGTTTCCGTGGCCGCGCTCAGCGGCGCGCAACTCGCTGAACGCCGTATTCTGACCGATGCGGATCTCCAGTCGGCGACGCCGGGCCTCACGGTCCGCCAGACCAACTCATCCAACCAGATCAGCTATTCATTGCGCGGCCAGTCCGTTGACGCCTTCTCCTTCGCGGCCCCGGCCGTCCTGAACTATGTCAACGAGTTCAACGCTCAATCGACCTCTTCGAGCGCGTTCTTCGATCTCCAGTCGATTCAGGTTCTGAAAGGGCCTCAAGGCACACTGTTCGGCCGCAACGCGACGGGTGGCGCAGTTCTCTATGAAACGCAAAAGCCGGAGGCCGACTTTGGCGGATATCTGCGCCTCAGCTACGGCAATTACGACAGCAAGCTCGCGGAAGGCGCGATCAATATTCCGGGCGAAGTCATCGCCGCGCGCGTGGCAGCGCAATATCAAAAGCGGGATGGCTACCAGCGCAACCTGCTTCTCGGCACCCGCAACGGCTCGGTCGATAATTTCAGCGTACGGCCAACGATACAGATCAAGGCCGGCGAGTTCACCAACACGGCGGTCTATCAATATACTTTTACGGGAGGCGTGAGCGCGGGCCTGCGCGCGACCAATTATTATGGTGCGGATGGCAGTTCCGGCGTCGGTGGCGATCCGCTCAACAACTATGTCAATGGTCAGGCCGTCCCGAACCAGCTCAACTACGGCTTGCCGTCCGCAACGCTCTATCCGGATGGGATCGCCGCATCCCTTGATGGCGGAGCGGCATTTGCGAATTTCGGCTTTTCCGGCCTGCCGAGCTTCATTGAAGCCCAGAAGCAATACGGCTTCTACGATATCTTCAACAATCAGACCGGCCGTCATCGCGCACGGCAGCACATGGTCACGAATACGTCCGTTTACCAGTTCGACAGCGGCATGCAGTTGAAGAATGTATTCGGCTTCAACTACTCGCGGTCGCGGGACAATACCGACGTTGACGGAACGCCCTTCGAGCCGCTCAACATCGGCTTTGGCGGCGGCACCGGACCGGGCACCCCAGGCAATCCGGCCGTGGGTGGACCAACGACCGAAGGCTATACCTACATGCAGCGGCAGTTGTCGGATGAGCTTCAGCTTTCCGGCACGGCTGGCCGTGTCAAATATATCGCCGGGCTCTATTATTTTAAGGGTTGGGACTATCAACGGATGAGCCTGGCCTTCGCTCCGGACTATGGACCGGCGCTTGGCGACTCTCTCGGCGGATTCCTTCGGGAATATACCAACAAGACAGATTCGAAGGGCGTCTATGCCCAGCTAAGCTATGCGTTGACGGATCAGCTCAATCTGACCGCCGGTGGCCGCTACACCTGGGAGAAATCGACCTACATCCCGACCGACCGTGTGGCGGGGGCCTATGATCCCTTATACGACGACTTCAACACGGGCCTGGGAATTACCGGGGGCGTTTTGAAAGCCAACAAACCAAGCTGGCAGGTTTCCCTCGATTACAAGGTCACGCCGGACCTGATGCTTTATGCCGTGCATCGCGGCTCCTGGCGCACGGGCGGCTTCAATGGCACCGCCGCCAGCACGGATGCCACCGGCAATCCCATACCCAACGCCTTCAAGCCGGAGACGACCTACGATTTCGAGGCGGGCGCCAAATATAATGGCAGCCTGGGTGGCATGAGGACCACATTCAACATCGCGGTGTATGACCAGTATATCAAGAACGTCATACGGTCGGTCTATCTCGGTGTCGCCGCGGTGAGTGGTAATGTGGAGCGCGCCCGCGTAACTGGTTTCGAGGCAGACGCTTCGATCCGGCCGACCGACTGGCTGCAAATTGGCGGAACCATGGCCTACACCAACGCCCGATACACGAAAAACACGGCGACGGTCGGCAATGCGGTGGTATTGTTCGGTCCCTATGGCGATACGCCCAAATGGACAGGATCGGCCTTTGCCAAGGTCGAGCATGAGTTGGCCGACTCCAGCACGGTCGCGCTGCGTGGCGATCTCTACAGCCAGAGCAAGTTCTTCTACTCCAACGCCGCCAACACGATCCTGCCCGGCACGGACATCGCAAACTACACGCTGATCGATCTCCGTGCGGAATGGTCGAACATCTCCAAAAGCGGGCTAAGCGTCGCGGCCTATGTCAAGAATCTGACCAACAAGAAATATAATGTCGGCGGCTTCGCGCTGGGCGCGGTTAATGCGATCAACGCCGTCCTGCCTGGCCTTCCGCGCATGTATGGTCTGGAGGTAAATTACAAGTTTTGACGATTCCGGGGCCGGGACAACCCGGCCCTCCTTCCTTTCACTCTCATCGCTCGAAAGTCCCGGGCACAGGCGCCAAGAGCAATTTCTACCGGCGCGCTAGCGGGGCGATGGTCCGACGCTACTTCTCGTGTCGTATTTGATGACAGTCACCGTTTTACCAATTTTCACCTTGGATCGGGATCGTGTTATCTGTCTCGTCACAATTTCGTATTTCTCGGCTCACTGAGCAAATGATCCACATTGGCAGCCAAGGCAATTCTTGAAAGGAATGCCTCGCAAGCCGCAAACCCTCTCGCTCTCAGGCCCAATTCCTGCTTCCTGTTATAAACACCCTCGATCCCCTTGCGCTGCCGGTGGCGCGCAAGCTCAGGAGCGATGACGTGCTTGCGGCCTTGGCGGAGCTGTTCGTCACGCGCGGGCCGCCAGCACATATCCGGTCCGACAACGTCCTATGTTGAGAAGCAGCGGGGGGAACAGGCCAGCAGGTCTCGTTGCGCCGAGTGTGATCGGCGCTGATGATTTTATGATCCAGATGGCTTCCATCGTCAAGGAAGGCGCTCTCGGCCATAGCAAACACAGGATCCATCGATCATCAGGATCGTGGTCCTCACCGTCCTTAAGATGAGATACGCATGCCAGATGGAAGGCCCGAACATTATCTACAGGGTCACCGTAGCGCCCTCACGGCACAGCAGAGAGGGGTCCTTCCATCTGGTGTCCGCCCGTTCGACGAACAGGCGGTACTCGGTTCCCGTCTTGATGACCGCGTGCACGACGCGCGCCATCTTGGCGGTGAGAGCGGTCATCGCCTTGCGGCGGCGATCGGGATCGTCGGCATGGCCGGCGGCATAGCGGGATAGTTTGTCGCGGAAGCTGTTATTGGGTTGTCGGATCGCGACCTGCGTTGCCATCCAGAAGGTGCGTCGCAGCCGGGCATTGCCGTACTTCGATAGCTTCGTCCGGCCACGGAATATCCCTGACTGGTAGGTGGCGAGGTCGAGGCCGCAGAACTTGAGGAACTGGCGATGGTGGCTGAAGCAGCGCAGATCGCCGGCTTCGGCCAGAATCGTCAGGGCATTGATCGGACCGATGCCGGGGATCATGCGCAGGAGCTGATAATCGCGGTTCGCGGCCAGCGCGTCATGGGCGATCCGCTCGATCTCGTTGCGCTGCTGAATCAGCGTGCGCGCCTGGGCGATGACCATGCGGAACATGGTGACCGCGGTGGAATCTTCTTCGATCGGCAGCGCGATCGATGCACAGGCGGTCTCGTAGATATCGTTGACCACCCGGGCCTTTGAGACCTTGCGACCGATCAAGATGATGCTGCCCGGCGTCGGGAATCGTTCGATCAGCGCCAGAAACCAGTCGGACCGGCTGTTGCCGGCGAAACACTCGATCTCCGGGATATACAGTGGCAGGTAGTGGGTGAGGATCCGGTGCTAGGTCTGGGTCTTTGCCTTGGAAATGGCCTCGTGCGTCTTCGACATCTCTTGCAGATCGTTGATGCCTGCGGCCAGCGGATCGACGTAGCGCTGGGTCGCGCCGACCCGGAGCATATGCAGGATCACCTGGGCATCCTTGGAATCATTCTTGTCCCAGCCATTGTGCAGCGCTTCGCGTGTCCGGGCCAAAGCGACCGATGAAATCAGGCGCAGTTCGAACCCGGCGCACAGCAATCGATGCGCCAGAGTGCGGTGATAGTTGCCGGTCGCTTCGAATCCGACAATCACGGGCCTGCCGATGGCGGTCAGATCGTCGGCTATAGGCCAGATTGGCCAGATTGAGTTTGGCCTCGGCCCGCTTGATGCCGATGGTGCGGATGAACAGCCCGAACCGGTTTTTCTGATGGGCGAGCACATGCTCGATCCTGGCCCGGATCGCAGACTTTGCGGCATTTGCGCGGGCAGTGGCCCTTGGCATGAACTTTCCCCTGAGTTTGCGGCGGTGAATGCGACTGGTCAGCATGCGATCGGCCAGCCATGTTTCGTTCGTTCTGGAGCGATAGGCTGTATCGGCCCAGACCTCGCTGCCACTATTCTCTGCGATCACATGGCGCAACATGCGCCCATCGGCGTGAGACGCGGAGGTGACCTCACCTGCGCGAATGAACCCGTAGCGGCGGTCTATGCTGATATGGCTTTTATACCCGAACACCGGCAAGGCGATCATCGGCAGCGGCTTGCCATCCTTGTAGCGCACCTTGCCGCCGATCTTGAGCGTCCAGCGCGCATCTGTGCCCTTCTGTGCCGCCTTGGCCGGGTCATTGGGCCAGATATCCTGCGCCGACTTTCCATCCTTGATGGACTTCTGCTCGTCATCGGTGTTGCGCTGCTTGGGCGCTGGCACCAGGCTGGTATCGATGACCTGCCCAGACATAGGGATGTAGCCCTTCTTGTGCAGTTGCCAGTCGAAAGCCTTCATCACCCGCTTGAGCGTCCCGGTCTCCGTCATCCGGTTGCGGAAATACCGGATGGTGTTCTCGTCGGGGGTGCGGTCACCGAGCGCAAAGCCCAGAAACCGCATCCGACTCAGCCGGTCCCGGATCATATACTCCATCCGGGCATCGGACAGATTATGCCGGGCCTGCAAAATCAGAATTTTGAACATAGCAACGGGATCGAACGGCGGGCGACCACCTTTGCTGCCATCGCCATAACCCAGCCCATCGACCAGCCAGTCCCGGAAATACTCAAAATCCACGGCCCGTTCCAGGATCTCAAGCGGATCGCCGTGACGACTCAGCATCTCAAGATGATCGTTAAGGCTGAAAAGAGACTTCGGATCCATGGTAGATCGCCTCCAATGGCTACCCAACCAATGAATCACGAATGCCCTATATCCGCCAGAGTTTTTGCGGGTGCCCAGCTTATCGGTTTGGGTCACCTCAGATTTGTGTAGCGCTGATCCGGCAGTGGGAATGAGCCTAACTAAACCGAACCGGCTTCGACATGCATGGAGCAATCCACTTGATCGGGAATGTTAAGGTAGCTTCCGACTTGGACTGAAATTGCGATTCTGGTCAGGAAAGCTTCCCATTTGGCAAATCCTTCCGCTCGAAGTTCAAGTTCCTGATTCTTGTTATAAACACCCTCGATCCCCTTGCGTTTATGATTGAGCATCAGTTCGGCAATGTCCCGATCAATGCCCAGCCCACGTGCATGCGATCGAAAAGTCCGGCGAAGATCATGAAAATGCCAGGAAGAAATTGCCTTCCCTGCCAGTTCTTCCATCTTCCGATGGATACGATCCCGCGCCTTGAACCAGCCGCATAACTGCGGACCGTCGATGCGGGGGGAAGGAAACAGCCATATATGGTTGGTCTGGGCAAGCCTTCTTCCCCATGGCCCAAGCTCCACAATATTCTCTTCGCCGTTTTTCGATCGTTCGGGAGGAAGCCTCCAGACACCGTCGACGATTTCTGACGTTGGCGCGCCGAAAAGCTCGTTCCTGCGGGCTGCGGTCAACAAAAGGAGGACGAACCCTCGGCGATAGGTCAGCGGCTCGTCGACAAGCGCCTGGAACAGCCAGCCGATCTCCTCAACGCTGAGGAATCGCTGATTGGCTTTTGACCCCGTCGAGAACCAGTTGGAGTTGAGCGTAGGCGCGGGATGAGCGGCAAGGTCAATGCCGGCCATCCGGCCTTCGCGGCTGGCACACCAGCGCAGAAAGCAGCTCAGTTCGCCGGCCATCTTATTCGCACGCACCTTGGACGCCTTTGCCTTGTCATAGACAGCATCCCAACACTCATCCTCGGTGAGCGTCAGCAAAGGCTTCGTTCCTAGTCGTGGTTTTATGTCGCGGGTGAAGATCACCTCTTTATCGGAGAGCGTTCGCGGCTTGAGTTTTTTGCGATCCCCTCTCCTCATCGCTTCCATGTAGATTCCATGGGCATATTCGACGTTGAGAGTTTCGCGTGCCTTTTCGGCCCGCATCGCCTCCCGTGGGTCTTCTCCTCGTTCGATGGCCTCGTTCAACTGCTGCGCCCATTGACGGGCCGCAGGGATTGTAAAAGCGGGATATTGTCCCAGTTTCAGTTTGACGATGGCACCGGACTTCGCGATCCGGCGCCGAAATTGCCAGATCTTTTTCCCGCTGGCGCCGACAAGGACACAAAGTCCCGGCGTATTGGGGTCGGATCGTTTCCCCGAAACGAGCGCATCAATGCTGGAAGGGCTGAAATTCTGGGCTTTCCCCATGATAACCTCGATCAATTCGAGGCCATGAAACGAGGACACAAATCGGGACACAAGAGGCGTCCAAAACTGGCAAAATATGCCTAGATTTGACGAATCCGGGTCTGAGGGCAATTCCGCGATGTGGCACGTCTCAAAACCTCAAAAGCGGTAGAAAACCGCAGAAAATATGAGGTTAAAACGAGGGTTCGATTGGTAGCGGAGGAGGGACTCGAACCCCCGACACGCGGATTATGATTCCGCTGCTCTAACCAGCTGAGCTACTCCGCCCCGATCGACCCGGTGGTACGATTTTCGTACCGCGAACCGGATGAGGCACATGGCACCG
>Ga0172382_10010757_pt1 | contig 12214 bp, 12 predicted proteins | sample Leawel138RmetaG_FD_122245 | JGI IMG/M metagenome (GOLD analysis project Ga0172382, IMG submission 122245) | Leachate microbial communities from a municipal landfill in Southern Ontario, Canada - Leachate well 138R metaG | ecosystem: Engineered > Solid waste > Landfill > Unclassified | place...
CCATGCTGCTGATGATCGACAACTACGATTCGTTTACCTACAACCTGGTGCAGTATCTGGGTGAGCTGGGTGCCGATGTGCAGGTGCACCGTAACGATCGGATCACGGTCGAGGAGATTGAGCGCCTGGCGCCCGATCAGCTGATGATTTCGCCGGGGCCGTGCACGCCCAATGAGGCGGGGGTGTCGGTGGCAGCGATAAAGCATTTTGCCGGCAAGCTGCCTATCCTGGGTGTTTGCCTGGGGCATCAGTCCATCGGCCAGGCCTTCGGCGGGAGGATCGCGCACGCGCGTGAGACCATGCATGGCAAGACCTCGCCCGTGTATCACAAGGATGTGGGCGTGTTCGCCGGGCTGGCCAATCCCTTCGAGGCCACGCGCTATCACTCGCTGGTGATCGACAAGGCGAGCTGCCCGGAGGTGCTCGAAGTGACCGCGTGGACGCAGGACGCGGACGGCGGCGTGGACGAGATCATGGGCGTGCGCCACAAGACCTTCAACATCGAAGGCGTGCAGTTCCACCCCGAATCCATCCTCACCCAGCACGGCCACGACCTGCTCGCCAACTTCCTCAAGCTCAGCGGCGGCGTGCGATCGTGAAGAGCATCGAACGCAAAGACACCAGGAACGCAAAGGTCGCAAAGGATTGTCGTTGATTATTCCTTTGCGTTCTTTGCGCCCTTTGCACCTTTGCGTCGGGTCTTTTGCCGATGACTAGCTCCGCCGACGCCCGACGCATCGCTGTGCTGGTGGCGTTCATGTCCATGCTGGCGCCGTTCAGCATCGACACCTATCTGCCATCGTTCCCGGACATCGCCCGGGAGTTCGGCGCCACGCACGTGCAGATGCAGCAGACCATGTCGCTGTATCTCGTCAGCTTTGCGGTGATGACCCTGGTCTACGGGCCGCTTTCCGATGCCTTCGGCCGGCGCATCGTCAGTCTTTGGGCGGTCGGGCTTTATTGCGTGGCTTCCGTGGGCTGTGCCCTGTCCGACAGCATCGGCGAGCTGATTGCCTTTCGTATCACCCAGGGGCTCACGGCCAGTGCCGGTATCGTCGTGGGGCGCGCCGTGGTGCGGGACGTGTTCGCGGGGGCGCGGGCGCAGAAGGTGATGTCCAACATGATGCTCATGTTCGCCCTGGCGCCCGCGGCGGCGCCGGTGATCGGCGGCTATCTGCATGATGCCTTGGGTTGGCGTTCGGTGTTCCTGTTCCTGGCGCTGGTGGGCGGCGCGCTGTGGCTGCTGGTCTACCGCCGCCTGCCCGAGACCTTGCCGCGCGAGCATCGCCAATCCATTCATCCGGTGGTGGTGGGGCGTGCCTACGGTCGTGCGCTGGGCACGGGCGGTTTCATGGCGCTGGTGTGCATGGTTGCCCTGAACTTCGGTGGCATGTTCCTGTATGTTGCCGGTGCACCCGTGCTGATCTACGAGCATCTGGGGCTGGATGCCGACGATTTCGCGGCCCTTTTCGTGCCGCTGGTCGCGGGCATCATGTTGGGCGCGTACACCTCGGGCCGGTTGGCGGGGCGCGTGGACATGCTGCGCGCCGTGGCCATCGGCTACGGGAGCATGGCCCTGGCGGTGGCCTTCAATCTCACCCAGGCCTACGGCTTTCCCGGCCACGCTGCACTGGTGGTGGCGCCGATTACGCTTTACGCCTTCGGCAATGCGCTGGCCGCACCCAGCCTGAGCCTGCTGGCACTGGAGTATTTCCCGCAGAACCGCGGTTTGGCGTCGGCGGCGCAGGGTTTCATGCACACGGCGTCCAACGCGATCGTCGCCGGTGCACTGGTTCCCCTGGTTGCCCATGCCGTGCCCGGCATGGCCACGGCCATGATGGCGCTGCATGCCGCCTCGTTGCTGCTGTGGCTGGGCTGGCTGCGGGCCACGCAGGCGAAAACTTGACCCCCGTGCGAACGGGCGGAGAAAATCCTTATCTTTCACAGGCGGACCACTCCCATGGACATGCAATCAGCCATCCGCGCCGTGACCGAACGGCGTGACCTCACCAGCGACCAGATGCGTGCGGTGATGCGCCTGATCATGACCGGCGAGGCCACTCCCGCCCAGATCGGTGGTTTTCTCATCGGCCTGCGCATGAAGGGTGAGACCGTGGAAGAGATCGCCGCTGCCGCCGAGGTGATGCGCGAGTTGGCCACACCTGTCTCGATCACCGGAGAGCACCTCATCGACACCTGTGGCACGGGCGGTGACGGTGCCGGCACCTTCAACATCTCCACCACCGTCGCCTTCGTGGCCGCCGCCGCGGGTGGCCGCGTGGCCAAGCACGGCAACCGTGCCGTCTCGGGCAAGTCCGGCAGCGCCGACGTGCTGGAGGCCGCGGGCGTGAAACTGGACCTCACCGCCGACCAGGTGGTGCGCTGCGTGGATGAGGTGGGCGTCGGCTTCATGTTCGCCCCGCGCCACCATGAGGCCATGAAACATGCGGTGGGTCCGCGCCGCGAAATGGGCGTGCGCACCATCTTCAATCTGCTGGGCCCGCTCACCAACCCCGCGCGTGCGCCCAACCAGGTCATCGGCGTGTTCAGCACCCACTGGGTCGAGCCGGTGGCACAGGTGTTCAATCTACTGGGCAGCCGTCACGTGCTGGTGGTGCATTCCGAAGACGGCCTGGACGAGATCAGCATCGGCGCGCCTACCCGCGTCGCTGAGTTGCGCAACGGCGAGGTGAGTGTCGCGGTGATCAGCCCCGAGCAATTCGGCATGGAGCGCTGCGCCGTGGATGCCCTTGTGGTAGAGGACGCCGGGCAATCGCTGGCCATCGTCAAGGCGGTGCTGGACAACCAGCCCGGCCCGGCACGCGACATCGTGGTGCTGAATGCCGGTGCCGCCATCTACGCCGCCGGCCTCGCGCCCTCCCTGAGCGCGGGCATAAAACGTGCCGGCGAGGTCATCGCCAGCGGCGAAGCCCGCCGCCGCCTCGATGCCCTTGTGGCGCTGACCAACAGCTTTTGAACGCAGAGGACGCGGGACGGGTCACGCAGGACCCGGATGGGTCAACGCGGAGGACGCGGAGGCGCGGAGGCGCGGAGGACGCGGAGAATGGAATTCGTTTTCTCTGCGCTTTCCACATTCTGCGAGGCTGTTCGTGAGCGCCACCGTGCCAGGAGAGGGCAAACGTGAAAATGGAAATGCCTTTCCTCCGCGTACTCCGCGCCCTCCGCGTTTTTCCCCGTTTCCCCGCACTGTTTTACAGGTAGCCCATGAACGACACCCCTGACGTATTGAAGAAGATCCTGCGCCGCAAGGCCGAGGAAGTGGCCGAGCGCGCGGCGCGGGTTCCGATGGCGGAGCTGCGCGAGCGCGCCAGGGCGGCCGACGCGCCGCGCGGCTTCGCCGACGCCATCCGCAAGCGGGTGGCCGCGGGCCGGCCGGCCGTGATCGCCGAGGTGAAGAAGGCCTCGCCCAGCAAGGGCGTGATCCGGCCCGATTTCGACCCGGCCGCCATCGCCCGCTCCTATGAAGCCGGCGGCGCGACCTGCCTGTCGGTGCTGACCGATGTGGATTTCTTTCAGGGGGCAGACGCCTACCTGCAACAGGCCCGCGCGGCGTGTTCACTGCCGGTCTTGCGCAAGGATTTCGTCATCGAGCCCTACCAGGTGGTAGAGGCGCGCGCCATCGGCGCCGATTGCATCCTGCTCATTGCCGCAGCGCTCAGTGATGCGCAAATGAAGGAATTGACCCAGACGGCCCGGGAATTCGGCCTGGATGTGCTGGTCGAAGTGCACGACGGGGAGGAGCTGGCGCGGGCGTTGCCGCTCGGCCTACCGCTGGTGGGCATCAACAATCGCAACCTGCGCACCTTCGAGGTAGCGCTGGCGACCACCCTGGAGCTGTTGCCGGTCATCCCGGCCGACCGTACGGTGGTCACCGAGAGCGGCATTCTGGCGGCAGAGGACGTGGCCCTGATGCGCGGCCACGGCGTTCACGCCTTCCTGGTGGGCGAGGCCTTCATGCGCGCACCAGAGCCCGGCGAACGCCTGCGGGAGCTGTTCGGCGTTTGAACCCTCGGAGTGGCGGCGGCGGAAAAGATATCAACCGCAAAGGGCGCAAAGGACGCAAAGAATTCGAAGAGGTTCCTTCGCGTTCTTTGCGTCTTTGCGTTGGGCCTTTGCCTTTCAGCCGGGCCTTCGCTCTTCAGCGGGTGCCGAAGACCACGATGGTCTTGCCGCTGACGGAGATGAGGTCCTGCTCTTCCAGGTTCTTCAGCACCCGGCCGGCCATTTCGCGGGAGCAACCCACGATGCGGCCGAGTTCCTGGCGGGTGATGCGGATCTGCATGCCGTCCGGATGGGTCATGGCATCCGGCTGCTTGGAGAGCTCCAGCAGGGTGGCGGCGATACGGCCGGTCACGTCCAGGAAGGCCAGGTCGGAGACCTTGCGGCTCGTGTTGCGCAGCCGCGCCGCCATCTGGCCGGCGAGCTGGAACAGGATTTCCGGGTCCTCCTGGGCAAGCTGGCGGAAATGGGTATAGCTGATCTCAGCGAGCTCGCATTCGCTGCGGGTACGGACCCAGGCACTACGGGTCGTATCACTGAACAGGCCCATTTCGCCGAAGAAATCGCCCGCGTTCAAATACGCGAGCACCATTTCGCGTCCCTGCTCTTCTTCAATGAGCACGGATACGGAGCCTTTGACGATGTAATAAAGCGTCTCCGGCTTATCGCCCGCGTAGATGATATTCGTCTTGGACGGATATCTGCGACGGTGGCAGTGGCCGAGAAACCGATCGATGGTCGGATTCCCGGTGCCTGTTTCTCTGACTACTATGCGTTGCGCCATCGTGGGTCCTGTGAGCATCATTTTTTACCCAACGTATATTACCGGCGGAAAGTCTATCAATACCCGCCACCAGACGAGAATCACCGGTAACACTGAGATTCAGGTCACGGGAGCAGTTATGAAAGCAAGAATCAAATGGGTGGAGGGGGCTACTTTCCTCGGCGAATCAGGCACCGGGCATGCCGTGGTCATGGACGGGCCGGCCGAGCATGGTGGCAGAAATCTGGGTGTCCGTCCCATGGAAATGCTATTGCTCGGCATGGGGGGGTGCACATCCTTTGACGTAGTTCACATCTTGAGGAAGGGTCGTCAGCCCATCACCGACTGCGTGGCCGAACTTACCGCCGAGCGCGCCTCCAGCGACCCCAAGGTGTTCACGCACATCCATGTGCACTTCGTCGTCAAGGGCAAGGGGCTGAGCGAGGCACATGTTAAAAGGGCGGTGGAGCTCTCGGCGGACAAGTACTGTTCCGCCTCCATCATGTTGGGCAAAGTGGCCCAGATCAGCCACGACTACGAGATCGTCGAGGCCTAGTCCGGAGCATGGCCCCGGGGGAACGGATAGGTAGTTGGATGATTTACCACCCGCCCCTCGGTGTGGATAATACCCCCCCCTGGAAACGGCGGCGGGTACTCCAACGCAGGTTCCGGGCCGGTGGGGCGGCGCGAAGGGGCTGTTCCCACCACGGAGAGTGCGTCCGGTCGGTCGTCCCGATACCGGGCGCTTTGCTTTTTTTACGTCCGGCAATCCGGAGAGCCTGGGGAGACGTCCTACGTTGAGCACACTGAAGCTGCATGGGTTCAACAACCTCACCAAGACGCTGAGCTTCAACATCTATGACATCTGCTACACGCAGACCGAGGGACAGCGCCGCCAGTACATCGAGTACATCGACGAGGAGTACAACGCCGAGCGCCTGACCCGGATCCTCACGGACGTAGCGAATATCATCGGTGCGAACATCCTCAACGTGGCGCGCCAGGATTACGACCCTCAGGGGGCGAGCGTCACCATGCTCATCTCCGAGGAGCCGGTGGTCTCACAGGAGCTTTCCAATACCGAGGAACCCGGTCCGCTGCCCGAGGCCGTGGTGGCCCACCTGGACAAGAGCCACCTGACGGTGCACACGTACCCGGAAAGCCACCCGCATAACGGGATCAGTACCTTCCGTGCGGATATCGACGTGTCCACCTGTGGGCGGATTTCACCACTCAAGGCCTTGAATTACCTGATTCACAGCCTGGAATCCGACATTGTCACCATGGATTACCGCGTGCGCGGCTTTACCCGTGATTTCCGTGGCACCAAGTTGTTCATCGATCACAAGATCAACTCCATCGAGAACTACCTCTCCAAGGATACCAAGGAGCGGTACCAGATGATCGATGTGAATGTTTACCAGGAAAACATCTTTCACACGAAGATGATGCTGAAAGACTTCGACCTGGACAATTACCTGTTCGGCGTCAAGTCCAAGGACCTCAGTGACGGCGAAGAGAAGACCATTCGCCAGCGCCTGCAACACGAGATGCTGGAGATCTTCTACGGCCGCAACATCGCCAAGCCGCCGCTCTGAGTGGCGCGCGCCGAACTGCTGAACTGCTCGGGGGAAACCGCGGCGGTCATCCCTTTTTCGCGGCCGGTGGCCGCTCCTACAGAAGAAGGGTGCACCGGGCGCGAATGGTTTTTGGGGAGACCGCGGCGGTCATCCCTTTTCGCGGCAGGGGAACAGGCCGTGGCGGGTTCGATGGGCGCGTCAGAAATCGAATCCGGCCTGCTTGAACAGGCGTTTGGCCTCGTCCTCGTCCTTGGCCACGCCGCGGCCTTCCTGGTAGAGCATGGCCAACGTGGTGAGCGAGCCGGCAAGGCCCTGGTCGGCGGCACGGCGGAACCAAAGGGCGGCCTGGGCCTCGTCCTTCTCCACACCTTCGCCTTCCAGGTACATGAAGCCGAGTCCGTGCTGGGCGAGTGCATGGCCCTGCTCGGCCGCGGCACGCATCCATTTCACGGCCTCTTCCGGAGCCGAGGCACCGATGAGTCCGTTTTGCTGAATGATGGCCACGCGGTATTGGGCCTCGGGTTCACCGGCCTCCGCCAGCGGCGTGAGCAACTGCATGGCGGTGGCGAAATGCTTGCCTTCAAAAGCAGCTATGCCGCTGCTCAGTTCCATTTCGGAGTCGGTGATCTTCATGGGGTCTCCTGCCAGGGACATCGTGGAAAGTAGTTGAGCATTGTAATCAACTTAACCCCGCCCGGCACCCCGGCCCGGCGGAAAAGGGGGTAAAGTACGCCCTTGCCGTCCGCTTTGAAACGAAAAAACAACATGAAGGCACTCATTCTCGCCGCCGGCCGTGGGGAACGCATGCGGCCGCTCACTGACCACACCCCCAAACCGTTGCTGAAGGTCGGTGGCAAGCGGCTCATCGAATATCACCTGGACGCCCTGGTGGCCGCGGGCTTCCTGGATGTGGTGATCAACCATGCGCATCTCGGCCAGGTCATCGAGGAAACGCTCGGTGATGGCAGCCGTTATGGCGCACGCATCCGCTACTCGGCTGAAGGCAGGGCACTGGAGACCGGTGGCGGTATTTGTCACGCCCTGCCCCTGCTCGGTCCCGGGCCGTTTGTGGTGGTGAACGGGGACGTGTGGACCGACTACCCCTTCGAGCGCCTGCGTCGCACGCCCGCGGGCCTCGCCCACCTGGTCCTCGTCCCCAATCCGCCTCAGCACGCGGCGGGTGATTTCGTGCTTGCCACCGACGGGCAGGTGCGTGCCGAGGGCGAGCCGCGTCTGACTTATGCCGGCCTCGGTATCTTCCGGCCGGAGCTGTTCCTGAACTGCCCGCCCGGCAGTTTTCCACTGGCACCCCTGCTGCGCCTTGCCATGGCACAGGGGCGGGTCACCGGCGAGCTGTGGACCGGTGCCTGGACCGACGTGGGTACGCCGGAACGCCTCGCAGAGCTCGATCGCAGCCTTTCGTAAGCCGTTCGCATCCGCTCTTGCGTAAGGCGTACCGGGGCGCGCGCGACCGCGAGAGCGGTGTACGGAGACTCACGGGACCTGCAGCCATTCCCTCGCTTCCCTCCGGAGAGGTCGCGTAGAAGGGGCACGTCGTTCGCCGTAGCGCGCGTCATGCCTCGAACGGTCCGGGTTTGGAGACCGGTGCCGCCCGACACGTCACAGGATGCCGTGTGCGCGTTCACCACCGCGGTGGAGTGGGACCACCGCTGTGTAGCGTTCGCGGCGCACCTCGGACGCCGTGACAGGGCGCGGCGAACCGTGCCCTTGCCACTCCTGCCCGCCGCCATCCTGCGGCGGGAACTTGAACCGACAATGTGCAGCAAGCCCGCCACACCCGTACTCAATGTGTGGTCGGACTTACGTCTTCACTGGCTCTGCCGACGCCTTCCTTCATGCTTTCACGCATGTGCTCCATCTCGGCACCGCCCATGTCCTTGGCCTTGTGCACCATCTCCTCACCGCGCTGTATCACGTCCCCGCTCATGGGGCCCATGGTCTCGCGCTCGCGCCGCGACACCGGGAGCCCTGCGCCGAGGAGTGCGCCCAAGGCCATTGCCAGCGCCCCGACCACTACCGGTTGGTCGTGCATCAGGGTGCTGAAGCTGTCGCGTGCCTGCATGCCGCGCTCGCGAAGATGCTCGGCCATTTCACCGCCGTGCTCGCCAGCGGCCTCGCGGCGGTGACGTAGATTATCGGACATACGGGCAAAGCGTCCCTTGGCCTCCGACACGCGCCGCCCCATGCGTGCGCGCACGTCCGCCTGTTTCTCCGATACCCGCTCGCTCATGCCGTGCATGGCGCCTTTCGCACGCTCGCCGTAGCTTTCTTCCGGCAGACCTTCGGAGGTGTATTCCACATCGGCCTTGCGTCCCATGTGCGGGGCCGCCATGAGCCAGGCGATACCGATACCGATGAGTGCCACCGGCAGCGGGTTGTCCCGCACCTGCACTGACAGGTTGTGGGCGTATTCTTTCGGTCCACCGCTCAGATAACGCAGGGTCTGGTCCAGGATCTGCCCGGGCGAGAAGCGCTGCTCGAGGGCCTGCAGCGTGTCGTACAGGTCGGCACGCGTACGGTCCAGATTCATCTGCAGTTCTTCAGGTGTGGCGTCACCATCCATGTGCCGCGGGCGTGGAGGCTCCGCACCGATCTGGGGGGAGGTATGCATTTCGCCGTTCATTTGTATTGCTCCCTCAGCAGCTCGCGATCATGGCGCAGGGACTCGGCACTGCGCTTCGGCACCAGCGCCTCGGCCTTCAAGTTGCGCCGTCCCTTTTGCAGCAGCACCGCACCGATGATGGCCACGATGACGCCGACGATGAGCGGCGCCACCCACGGCTGCTGGGTGATGGGTTCGAGCAGTTGCGCCAGCACGATGGTCACGGCCTGCAACAGGAACAGCAAGCCTACGAAAGCCACCACGCCGCCGGTGATGAGCGACACGATCCCGCTGTTGATCTGGTTGATCTTCTCGGATATCTCCGCCTTGGCAAGGCGGACCTCGGTCTGTACCAGATCGCTGGTTTCACGCGCCAGATCGGACAGCAATCCAGTGATGGGTTTGTCGCTGTTTTTCATGGTGATGCTCCGATATCTTGTTGCTTCTGCCCGGCAACCTCGGTTTCCGACGGCTCGTCGTCGCAGGTCGCCTCACGCAGGAACAGGTCCGGGTCGTCCGGGTCCTTCCACTCGTCGTCCACTTCGTCGATGTCGGGGAAGCTGGTTTCACCCGGTTCACGTGGATGCTGGTTCATGACACGCGCTCGCTCGTGGTTGTACCGGCGGGTTCGCTGGAGTGGACCAGGGACGACTCTTCCACGTCAGCGGTGATGTGCGGCGAGGTGGCCTGCGGATATTCCCCCGGGTGTCCGCCCACGTAGGTCGACGACACACTACCCGTGCCGCTCTTGAGGAACCGTGACAGCATGAAGCCTGCGGCCAGCGCACCGCTCAGGAACACGCCCGGCTGGCGCCGCGCGTAGTCGTTCACGCGGTTTATCAGCGTACCCAGGTCCTTGTCGCGCAGATCGCCGGAGAAGCGCGCCAGACCGTCGGCGGCGCGTCGCGTGTAGTCGGCGATGGCGTCCTGCTTTTCATCCTGCAGTGCCTCCGAAGCCTTCTTCAATGCCTTGACGATGGTATCCAGTTCAGAGGCCACGGACGCACGCTGCCGGTCCATGATGTCGCGGCCCGCCGCAGTCGCCTCGTGCGCGATCCGCTCGGCTTCGCCGCGGGTTTGCTCGGCCACATTCCTGGCGCGGGACTCCGCCTCGCTGCCGACCGGTTTTTCGGTTGGGCCCGCCATGTTGCCTCCTCACAGTAAGTGATTGGAAAGGCTCTTGCGAAAAGTTTAGAAGCGGGGTCCGGGGGCACGTCGGCACAGACCGTGAAAAAGCACGGGCCGAAAGGTGCGGTGCAGGATCACGCGAGCCCCACGATCGCTTTCATCTTCTTCGTGATCACCGCGCGGGCCGCCAGATAATCCGCCCATGGATCACCCGGCCTCTGCGCGAGGTGTTGCACGAGGTTGTCCACGCGCCAGGCATCGGAGCGCGTACCCAGTTCATTCCAGGTGAGCGGTACCGATACCGGTGCGCCGGGCCGCGCGCGTGTGGAGTAGTTGGCGATGGCGGTGGCACCCCGACTGTTGCGCAGGTAGTCGAGATACACCTTGCCGCGGCGCGCCGCCTTGGAAGGGTTGGTGGTGTAGGCGCGGGGCGCATCCTGCACCACGCTGCGCGCCAGCGCGTGGGCAAAGGCCTTCACCACGGCCCAGCCGTGACGCCGCAGCAGCGGCACGACCACGTGCATGCCCTTGCCCCCGGTGGTCTTGAGAAAGGCGGGAAGTCCCAGGGCGTCGAGGCGGGTGCGTAATTCCAGTACCGCCTCGCAGACGCGCTCCCAGGGCATGCCCTCGTCCGGGTCGATGTCGAACACCAGGCGATCCGGCGCTTCGGGATTGTCCGCGTGCGCGCCCCAGGTGTGGATCTCCAGCACGCCCATTTGCACCAGGGCGATGACGCCCGTGAGGTCATCCACCGCGAGGTACGTGCCCGAACCCTTCTTTTCCGGAATGACGATCTCGCGCACACCCGCAGGCACGCCGGTATGGGCGTGCTTCTGGTAAAAACACGGCGTGTGCGCGCCCTCGGGACAGCGCAGCAACGTGAGCGGGCGCCCCGCCAGATCGGGCAGGATGTGGTCGGCGATGGCTTCGTAGTACAGCGCCAGGTCCCGCTTGGTCAGTCCGACACCCGGATAGAGCACCTTCTCCGGGTTGGACAGGCGTAGACCGGCGATGCGCGTACGCAGTGTCTGCTGGGTGGGTGCGGCGGGCATGTTTTCTGCGGGTGCGGAGGGCCCAGGTGCCTCACGCCCTACCTCACGCGGGGGCTTGTCTTCACGCAGGCCCTGGAAGGACGGCTGGCGCAATACGCCGTCGGCGGTCCACTCGACGAAGGCCACCTCGGCCACCAGCACCGGCTGCACGAAGGTCACCACGTTCTTGCCGCTGCGGGCCTTGGGCACGGCATTGGCAAACGGCGAGGCGGGCGTGACCAGCGCATCCAGGCGCGCGCGCAATTCACGCAGGGTCCGCTCGTCGAAACCGGTGCCCACGCGGCCCACGTACACGAAGCGCTCGCCTTCATAGACGCCGAGCAGCAGCGCACCGAAGCCGGAACGCGACCCGCCCGGCGCGGAGAAGCCGCCGATCACGAACTCCTGGCGCGTCAGGCACTTCACCTTGAGCCAGTCGCGGCTGCGACCCGGCACATAACCACGCTCGCCGTGCTTGCACACCAGACCTTCCAGCCCCAGGCGGCACGCCTCCTCGAACACCGTGCGGCCGCTGCCCTCCAGGTGTTCGGCAAGGCGCAGCGGCGAGACCGCGGTGCCGAGGTGCTCCAGCAGACCGGCGAGCAGTGCCTTGCGCTCGCGCAGCGGCCGGTGCGTGAGGTCCGCGCCGTCGGCATGGAGCAGGTCGAAAATGAAATACACCAGATCGCCGTCGCGGCCTTCACTGAGCGCCCGCTGCAACGCGCCGAAGCTGGTGCGACCGTCGGGCAACAGCACGGTCACCTCGCCGTCCAACCAGCCCGAGCGCAGCGGCAGCGTGCGCACGGCGCGCGCCAGGGCGCCGAAGCGTGCGGTCCAGTCCTTGCCATTGCGTGAGAACAGGGTGACACGCTCGTGGTCGATGCGGCACAGGATGCGGTAGCCGTCGAACTTGATCTCGTGCAGCCAGGCCGAGCCCTCGGGCGGGCGTTCCACCAGTGTGGCCAGCTGCGGGCGGATCATGGCAGGGAGGCGGCCCGGCGCCGGCGGCGGCTCGGCGCGGGCCTTTCCCGCTTCGCTCCAGGTGAACTCGGGATGGCGGGCGATCTCC
>Ga0172382_10010758_pt1 | contig 12214 bp, 9 predicted proteins | sample Leawel138RmetaG_FD_122245 | JGI IMG/M metagenome (GOLD analysis project Ga0172382, IMG submission 122245) | Leachate microbial communities from a municipal landfill in Southern Ontario, Canada - Leachate well 138R metaG | ecosystem: Engineered > Solid waste > Landfill > Unclassified | place...
GACCATCGAATATCGGCGCTTGCAGCACCGCAAGCTCGCCGCCTAACATCAACCCCCAGACGAGGCCCGCACTCCGCTAATCTACGCCGCGAGTTGTGCCGAATGTTCTGACGACGAACAGCCAGAAGAACCATGAAGACCGGGACGCGCAAGAAACAAAGCCGGTGCATCGGCTTGATGCGACCAATCGGCCATCGCGCTGTCGATTTGGGCAGGGCATTCCGATTGATAGGATGTCGCGATGTGGCGCACGCCATTGGTTGTGGTCAGAAGGACGTCTCCTCCCAAATAGACAAGCGCTTGGGAACTCTCGCCCTCTGCCAGACCGAAGCCATAATATCGGATGCATTCACCCTTGCCATCCGCTTCGACCCAAAGGCTGCCAGGAACGCGCGCGCAAAATTCAGGTGTCGCCGTGGTTCCATGAAGGGCTTCTTCCACTGGAAACGGCGTGTTGCCCATGGTCGCGGAAAGCAGGGTCGAACGGGGCGTATCGAATGGACCAAGAGTTGCCTGATCGGCGCTGACCGGGCTACTGATGGTCGGCCAGCCCAAAAGGCGATATGAATATTTGATGCACGTCCACTTTGCGATGCGCCAGCATCTGTTGAGCGAAATGGGGATGGTTCTTGTCAAAATACCCAAAGCAAATCCCTAGATTGCATCAGCCTATCGAAATGTGGAATTATCCCGTGTCACGCTTTCCGATCCGACACTGAGAAATGTCTCGATCTCAGGTAAATGCGCGAACTGTTCTTCAATACTCAGTGAGAACGCGCGAATGACGGCTTGCAGTATTTCTTCATCCTGCTCCGACGAGGTTTGATCGGCCTCGGCCCAGTTGTACCTGCTCCATCCCCGGCGAGTTGCAACCTGGGCGCTCTGGCTGTCCAACTCCTCAAGCAGCGCTTTCATGAATACGACGCCATGGAGCGCGTTGTCGTGAATCACCATGCTGCCATCGGTATATTCGGCTTGAGCCAGATCCTGTGAGATTGGAAGCTGCCCGACCGGATCGGTGATCCCGGCAAGCCTGTTCCACAAGCGTTCCGCTTGATAGGTTTGGGAGAAAAGCTGGGCCTCGATGCCCTCCTTAGTCTCCGGCAACGATTGCTCAGGGCCGGTTCCTGCACGCAGGGCATATTCCGCCCATCGCGCGGTTCCTTCAAGAAACCACCGTGCCTTGAACATCGAATAGGCATATTGGTGAAGATGAAACAACTCGTGCGCCGGCGTGACATTCTGGTTTCCCAGGCGGTTACTCAGATCGATCCGCAAGGTGCACCGGCCATCGGGACCATCGAAAGCGAGCCGGTAATTGACCACTTCGTCATAAGCCAGGCCATTGCCGTTCTCCATATCGAAGAGGAAGACGTCAATAGATTGCGCACGGGCATAGCGAGGCATGTCCAGCGGAGGATTAAGGCCAACAATAGCGGAATAAATGCGGCGGGCGGTGATAAGCTGGGTCGCGACATCTTCCGCCTGGTCAGGTATCCCGTCGGTGTTGCGATCCGCTGTCGAGGTCAGCGCATGTTCGCCTTGCGTGGTGTAGACAATGCGGAACTCCCCGCGGCGGTACACCTGGTCCAGGGTTCCTAATACGCTACTGCTGTCGTTACGGCAGCTTCCCGGAGCAGCTTCCACCGCCATTGCCGGTTGGGTCGCCCCGCCGATGACGAAAATGGTCGCACAGCCGTTGACGATTGCGCGTCGAACAAAACATCCATGCGCAGTTCGCGAAGGAGTGGCGCGGGATCGCAATACGATACTCACGCTTCCGCTTCCGCTCCCCGAGAGAGCAACCTGACGAGCCTGTCGAGATGGATGCCATGCGAAGCCTTGAGCAGCACGGTATCCCCATCATGGATCCACGGCTTCAGTCCCTGCTCGACAGCCCGGACGTCCGGGAACCAGCGCCCTTTCACCTCACGCAGGATCAGATCCGCGACAGCTTCCATAAGCGGTCCGCAAAACAGGATACGGTCTGCGCCCGCAGCCAGAATGTCGGCCCTGAGGCCCAGGTGCATGGTCTGCTCATCCGGGCCGAGTTCCAGCATGTCGCCAAGGATGAGCACACGCGAGGCAGGCAATACCATCGGCGCATTCTGCATCGTCCGAAGAGCAGCGCGCATCGACGCCGGATTTGCATTGAACGAATCATCCCACACCTCAATCCGCTTGCCTTCATATGTGGAAGCGCTGCGTTTGCCGCGCCCCGCCAGCGGTTGGAAGCTGGCGAACCGGTCCGCTGCGAGCGTGATATTTCCACCCAGCGCAGTGACGGCGGCGAGAACCGCAATCGCATTCATGGCCATATGATTGCCAGCTGCTCCAAGCGCAAAACGGTGTTCCTCACCGCCTATGGTGGCATGAACCGTCTTGCCATCAAACGAGATGAACCGCGCGTCGCAATCGCCACCGCTTCCAAAGCTGACTGTGCGCAGCCCGGCCTTGTGCGCGGCCGCTTCGAAGATCGAATACTCCGGTATGTCCCGGTTGATGACGGCAATCCCGCCAGGCTTCATACCCTCGTATATCCGCGCCTTCAGCGCTGCGATTTTGTCAGTGCTGCCAAAGCTGGCAAGATGCGCCGGCGCAATGGCGGTCACGATCGCTACGTCCGGTTGGACAAGACGGCTGCAAACATCCATCCTGCCGATCGCCATCTCCTGCACCCAATAGTCGGCATCGCGGCGCATGGATGCAAGATTCCATCCAATCCCATAGGGAGAATTGGCGGAGGTCCGGCTGCGGTCGCTTATGCCAATGCCTGCAAGCGCATGGGCCGCCATTGCAACCGTCGTCGTCTTGCCAACGCTACCGGTTACAGCGATGACGGCCCCGTTGAACGCGCGGCGCGCCTCGACAGCAAGACGGGTCACTGCATCCCGCAAATCGGGAACTTCAAGGACCGGCACGCCAAGCGCGAGATACTCGTTACCTTTCTCGGCGATAATGCCACGCGAACGCCCGGCGAGGCGCGAGAGTACAGCAGGCTGGAGTCCGGCAGCGCCGGACCGGGCGAGCAGCATCTGGTTTTCCGTGAACTGGGTGGGTTCGGCGCATATCCCCATTGCCATCCATGCGTCAGCCCGGGGGGCATCCAGCCATTTACCATTTGTCAGCCGTTCAATTTCGGCAGGCGTCCACCCCAATTGAATAGGTTTGGCCAAGGCTATTGATGACATGATGCATCCTCCACGATCCATCGAACAAGCTTTGCGAAGAACGGGCCGGACTGAGCCGCGATATCCGGGACGAGCGGGGTCGAAGTCATTCCAGGCTGGTTGCCGATCTCGAGCCGGATGATTTCACCATCGGCAGCGCGGTCGTTGTAGCGAAAGTCCGATCGGCTAACACCGTGGCATCCGATCTCACGATGGGCCGCAAGCGCCACGATTTTCCTGGCCTGTTCCTTGTTCATCGCCAATGCAGAGGCGAGGATATCGGCGACATCATGGTCGACGTCAACGAAGCTCGCTTGCAAGGCTTCCTCATCCAATGCCGTGGCACAGGCCCGGGCGGAAGAAAGGGGAAGCGGCCACTCCGTGGGAAAGCCTCCGGCCAGAACCGCTACATGGGTGCTGGTCATTCAGTAAGACTCCCCTTCAAGGGGGCTGTGCCGAAGCAAAGCGAAGATGCTGTGAGCATGAGCGGTCAAGCTCAGAGTGCTATTGCCGGTGTCGCCAGCATGCCCGGCTTGAGTCCGTTTCCACAGCCCATCAGGAGGTGAACCCGGCTCGCGATGCCTTTGCTCCGGTTGACCGCACGGTGATTGACGTCGACCCGGACAAGCCAGGCGGAACCATCGGCCGGGAGATGCACGGATTCGATAGTGCCGTCATCCCTTTGCCATTCGAACAGGCTGTCGGGATTAGTCGTAATCGGAATATGGAGGCGCCAGGTTTCCTTGTTCGCGTCGACATGGAAGGGCATCTCATCGCCTTCCGCTTCCAGTTGCATGAGCCGTGCACGATAAGGCGCCACCTCTTCGCGCTGAAGGCGTTCCATGACCTCCCCAAGATAACCGGAACAGATCCTGGTTGGCGTTACACCGCGAATGCTCTTGACCTTGGCTGAGATCCGCTTGACGCCATCGTCGAGGCTGCCGTCACGGCTCAGGACCGCCCATCCATAATATTTAACGTTATTGTCCTTGTACAATATCGGATCAACTTTTGTCACTTCTTCAAAGAAATGCTTTCTGATCCGGTCGACATCGACTGAAAAATCTTTCAGTCTGGCGAACATGTAATCTGCCGGATTCATGCTTCTATCCTTCTTTTTCTAAGACATCTGAATTGCTGACGAGCTTGTTTCGATATGCCACCAGGCCGGACAGGTAATGCTCCACATCGTCGATGCGGACGCGGAAAGCGTGGTGCCGAATAAAGAAAGATCCGACGATGCGCTCGGGATTGGCGAAGAACATGGCCAGTTCCGGCCAGAAATAGCCATTCAGGAGATAGCGGGCGCGAAAATGAAGTGCGCGCTGGAACTTCGGCAGGTCGATCTCTTCCAGCAAATGCCGCATTTGGGGCATCGTTTCGATCCGCTCGATCATGGCCTGGCTCGCCATCATCAGTTCGAGCAGCGTCGGGAAAGTGGTGATCCGGTTCAGGACGAAATCGAGATAGTCCCGCACATTCAGGATGCCAAAGCGGAAATACTTCTCTTCAGGCAGATAACGGGTGAGTTCATTGACGCAGTAGCTAAGCCAATGATCATTGTGCCGCCAATGTTCCTTGGCGATGAAGTGCCCGAAGGCCTTCTCCACCGTCTGCAGCCAGCGCTTGTCGCCGGTCAGGCTGTAAAGCCGCATGAGCCCGAAGGCCGCCTCGCCTTCGTAATAGATGGTACGAAAAGCTTCCTTGTGCGTGAGGTCGGGATAGTTGAGCACATGAACGAAAGAGCCGTCCCGGCTCCGCTGCATATATTGAACGCCCAGGGCGAGCTTTTCGAGCAACGGCAGATCATCGCCACGGCCCGTCACCACGGCATGCTGGGTGAAGGCGAGGATCGCGACCGCATTGGCTCCGAGTTTGATCTCATTGTCGACATCGACCAGAAACGCAGCCTCGGCGCCGTCGGGCAGGACGACAGTACGGATCGCCTCCCGGCGAAGCCAAGCAAGCGTCCGCTCAATGGCCGCCCATAGCGCTGCATCGCGCGTGACCTCCCATGCCTCGATCATCGCATAAGTAGTGCTGGCATGGCGCAGGGCGTTATAAGCTTGGATTTCCCGATCGAAGCAGGGATGCCAGCCATAAGTGAAGCGGCCATCCGCTCCGACTTGCCGGGCCAGGAACGAACTGCTGTTCCCAATCAGCGCGGATAGAATCTCACCATCCAGCGTCTCGACAAGGCGCCGGCCCGCCGACCTGCCCGGCCCGGCAATTTCATGCACTACATCAGCCCGGCCGCTCTCGATGAAGAAGCCACGCGCCGAAAACATCCAGACAGGTGTGTCATCCCCGAAGTCCACGCTCGCAAGACCATGGCGGCGCCTGGCATAACGCTGGAAATTCTTTTCGTTGACCATGCAATGGGGGTATTTGGGGCCGCCATAGAACATGGCGTTGGCATTAATCTCGGTTTCCAGAAAAGCGTGACGGCAACCAGGATCAAGTGAGATACCCTGACGGCAATAATTGCGCTTCACATCGACAAGTTGTCGTCTCAGCGTTCCCCAGTCATTCCGGCGCATCGTATCGACGAGGTCCACCCGCAACCAGCGAATGACATCAGGGTTTCTCGTGACTTGCCTGCGCAATCGCACGGTTCCGCGGCGCCAGGCATCGGCGAGCGTCGGTCCTCGAAAGGTCTCCACGCGGGCGCGAGTGCGACCATCGGTGTAGGAGAAAAAGAGGATATACTCCGATCCGACCGGACCTACAGGCACCGCAACCTCCTGCAATCGGAGGAAAATGGGCTCCAACAGCTCTGAAATCTGGTCGTCGTCGATCATATCGCACTCGCTCAAATCATAAAGCGCGGCTTCGCCGCCTTTGTCTCTTGCTATCCACACTTCATCGTTCACGCAGTGCCTCGCGGGCGCGGTTCAGGGGTTTGAGAAGATATTGGAGCACAGTCTTGCTGCCGGTATGCACATCGACCGTGGCAACCATCCCGGGGACGATGGGAAACCGCTTGCCGTTCTTGTTGATGAGCGCATTGGTCCGGGTTCGGACGAAGACGCGATAATAATATTCGTCGCGTTTTACCTCGTCCTGGATCGTGTCGGGCGAGATACTCGACACCTCGCCTTCAAGACCGCCATAGATGGCATAATCGTAAGCAGTGATCTTGACCGTCGCCTTTTGGCCCGGGTGGATGAAAGCGATGTCGCGTGGTGACATTCGCGCTTCGATCAGCAACTGATCGTCGAGCGGGATGATCTCCATCAACTGGCCACCCGGCGGAACAACACCGCCGAGCGTGGAGACTTCGATATTCTTGACGATCCCTCTCACCGGCGAGCGCAGGACAAGGCGCGACAGCGCATCCGAACGCCCCTTGATGGTTGCCGAAAGCGTTTCGATATCCGCGTTGGCCTTGGCGAGTTCTTCGCGCGCCGTCACCGTATATTGCGTTTGCAGGTCCGCCTTCCGAAGCTCTAGGTCCGCGACCTTTTGCTTGAGCCGCAGGACCTCGACATTGCTGGCCGCCCCCTCGGACAGCAGAGACTGGCTGATATTGAGTTCGGCACGGGTCTGGGTCAGCGCCTCCTGCAACCAGCGACGCGACTGGGACAGGCTATCGCGGCGGCTGTGATAGAGTCGGGTCTCCGATGCGACGAGATCGGGATATTCGTTCAGTTCTTCCGGAAATTTCAACGGCGAACCGTTGACTTCCGCAGTGAGCCGGGCTGCGCTTGCCAAGGCCGCGCGATATTTGGCAGCAGTTTCGTCGACATTGGATGCGGTCAAGGTGGGATCGAGCCGGGCCAGTATCTGGCCTGGCTCAACGATGTCGTCTTGCCGGACTTTGAGGTCGGCCAGGATGCCGCCTTCCAGCGATTGGATCACCTGCTCGCGCATCGTCGGCACGACACGGCCCGTGCCTGTGGACACCTCATCGAGATCGGCAAACCAGGCCCAGAGCAGAAACAGAATGAGACCGGCAAAGACGAACAACACTACCCGGCCCGATCGGGTTAGCCCGACATCATCCTCTTCACCGAAGACATGGCTGGCATCGTCATTCGATACGCGGGGCTTTCGTTTTTTGAAGATGCCCATCCGGACTGCCAGCGCGCGCCAATCGTTTTTGCTTCCATCGGTCATGACGAGGCCCCCGTCGTCCGCGATACCGGCGCGACCTTGCGTCTTGCCACAGCATGCCCGTTCAACACCTGTTCGCGCGGGCCATCCCGCAGAATGGTCCCGCCGTCGATCACGATCAGGCGATCGACGAGGTCCAGCACGCGCATTCGATGCGTCGCGACAACCAGGGTTCGTCCCCGGCACCAGTGGCCGAATTGCACGATGAAATGGCGTTCCGTCGCTTCATCCATGGCTGCGGTCGGCTCATCGAGCAGCACGATCGACGGATTGCGGACAATCAGCCGGGCAAGGAGAAGAGCCTGCTTCTGGCCGCCCGACAGGCCATTGCCACCTTCGAGGATGATCTGATCCAGCCCTTTGGGCAGGCGACGGACGAAACTGTCGGCACCGACCATGGCCAGGGCCTCCAGCATTTCCTCGCTCGATGCCTGCGGCGCTCCGAGCAGGATGTTATCTCGCACCGTCCCGTGAAACAGGCGCGCGTTCTGGGTCAGCATACCGACATCCCGCCGAACGTCCGCGGGGTCGATATGCGCCAGTGCCACATCGTCCAGCAGCACTTCGCCGGCGGCCGACTCGAGCAGACCGGAGAGCGCCTGGATCAACGTCGACTTCCCGGCGCCGTTACGGCCGAGGAGAGCAACTTTCTCCTCCGAACCGATATGCAGTTTCTCCACTGACAGCGCCACGGGTGAGGTGTCATCGCCATAACGAAACACGGCCGCCTTGATCTGGTAGTCGCCTCTTATCGATGGCTTGTGAATCCGGCTTTCCTGTTCCGGATGGTCCACCGGCAGCTTCATGATATTGTCGAGGCTGTTCACCCCGACGCGCGCCTGTTGATAGCGGCTCATCACCTGCGTGATGCGCCCCATCGGCGACATCATGCGCGATCCCAGCATAGAAAGGCCCACCAGCGTACCGGTTGTGATGTCGCCAGCCATCACGAGCGGCGCACCGAAAAACACAGTGGACGCATAGGTCGCTCCCTGCACTTTCGCGGTCCAGGTCGTCAGGTTGTTTGTAATATGCCGCAACTTCAACTGCGCTTCGGCAGTAACGGCGTTATAGTGGTTCCACTGGCGCTGGAACCGCTCTTCGGCCTGAAGCATCTTGATGTCTTCGATGCCTTGGACCGTTTCGACGAGCAAAGCATTGCGCAGCGAGGATTCCCGCATTGCTTCCTTTGCACAGGCACGCAGCCTTTTCTGCGCCAGGAGGCCGGGAATGACGAGCAGGATGAAGGCGCCGATCGGTACCAGCACCATCACGCCCCCCAAATACCAGAACACGACGAGGAAGATCAGGAAGAAAGGTATGTCAGCCAGCGCCCCGACAGTAGTCGAGGTCAGCATTTCCCGGACCTGTTCCAATTCCCTCAGTTGGGAGATGAACGATCCTGTCGAAGTTGGTCGCGCCCGGTTGCGAACCCGAAGGGCGTGGCCGAATACCTTGTCGGAAAGACGGACATCCGCGCGTTTGCCCAGCTTGTCGATAATGCTGGCGCGCGCGCGTCGCAGGACGAAATCCAGACCGATGGCCAGCAGCACGCCGCCGAACAGGATATAGAGCGTGGGATAAGAACCGGAAGGCACCACCCTGTCGTAAACTTGCATCGAGAAAATGATTCCCGACAGCGTCATGACGTTGGCAACGAGCGAGGCCAGCATGACGTGGCCATAGGGCCGTAGGTCGCGCAGAACGATCTTGCGCAGCCAGTGACTGTCGAATGGTTCGATATAGGCATCGACGCGTGGATCGGGAGCTTGGCGCGCCGGTCGCAAGATAACGACCCGACGAAGACCATCGGTCATGTCGGCGATCGGGAGTGTCGTCTCCAATCCACCATCTCCGACAAGGGCGCATTGGGCGCCGCCCTGGGCGTCCAGGGCGCGCACGACGACGATCTGGCCATCGCGCAGTTCCAGCACGAGCGGCAACCGCCAGGCGGATGCGGCAAGATTGAACGCCCGCGCATCGTCAAATCGAATTCGTAGGCCAAGCTGACGGGCGAGGTTGTGAAGCCGCTCCTGTCCGTCTTCGCTATCGTCCCATAGTCCTGCCAGGGTCGCTGCCTGCGTGGACATCGGCAAACGATAATAATCCGCGACAATCCGCAGTGCGGCTACCCAGTTTCCGACCGGAAAAGCCGGCTCGTTGGCCTCAGGGGGAGCGGTGTCCGTCACCAGGGTTGCGATAGGATCATGCAGATCGGTCATAAGGTTACCCCCCGCACGACCGTCCCCGTCAACGCAAAGGCATCACGGAGTTGGCCGCTGTAGTAGAGACACTCGAGGTTGATGCGGCGCGTATCGTGCTGCGCATTCACTTCATCGAACCGGGTCTGGTGGAGTTCCTGCTGGGCATTGAGAAGATCGAGCAATGTTCTCGTTCCCAGCTCGAAATATTGGAGGCGGTATAGCCTCCCGGTTTCCTGCATGTCTGCATGACGTCGGCCGAGCGCATCGAGACGGTCGTTGAGACTATCGATCTGCTCCCGGTTCTCGTCCAGCGTACGACGCGCCTCGAGACGCGCCGTTGCCAGCGCCGCATCGGCCGATTGCAGCGCATGGAAGGAAGCCTGCTCACGCGCCTTGCGGGCGCCGCCCTGATAGAGGCTGCTCGAAACGGTGATGCCGATCGCGACGTCATTTCTCTGTGAGAAGGGATCGCGCAGATCGGTGTCGACGTCGGCACCCAATGAAATCGTCGGCAGCCGCGACGCACGCGCGCCATGATAGGCCGCTTGCGCCTCATCACGCTGGGCCAGCGATTGCATGACCGTTGGAAGCCGATCCCAGTCCGGCGCCGGAGCGAGGCATGCTCGGTCCAGCCAGGGTGGCACCTCGACCGCTACATCGACTGCACCCTCGCGGCCGGTAAGATTTCGCAGATTGCTCTGCCAGCGCCGCAGCTCGGCGGTGATCTGCAATATGGTTGCCTGCGCGGACTCGATACGCGCTTCGGCCTGCGTGCTGTCGGACCGCGTGGTGGCTCCGCGCCGCACGCGCAGTTTCACCAGTTCGTTGATCGTATTCAGATTATCCAGTTGCTCGCGCGCGACCGCGAGCAAGGCATGATAGCGCTGGATCTCCATGACCGCGATGGATGTGTTACGCGCAAGCCCATCCACCGCCAGCAGAAGCTGGGCGCGGCTAACGCGCTCGCCGGCTCTCGCGGCATCGACCGCGCTGCGGACCTTGCCGAAATCGTACAGCATCTGTGAACTGCCGAGCGTTGCTCGCGGCCGCCAGCTTGTACCGCCGATAACTGAAAGGCTCGGCCCGATCCCACCATTTATCTGAGGGTAGTATCCCGCTTTGGCCTCCCTGATCTCCTGGTCGCTGGCCGATAGCGAGGCGACGGCCTGATCAACGGAGGGATGCCATGCGACCGCGTCACGCACGGCCGCCTCCAATGTGAGCGCCACTTGACCATCTCGGTCTAGCGCCACCACATTCTGGGCTTCCACAGGCACCGCCCAGGCCAGTGTCATGAAGGTAGCACTTGCCAGAAACAGGCTCGTTCTGAATTTAGGCAAGCTGCTAGAACGCTTACACCTCGCCACCCCATCATCCTGAAAACTGCTTGTTAATTTAGAGAAAAGGAGTGCCGGACTGCGATCCGGCACTCCCAAATATTAAGTCACACGCTCAGATATGACCCTCCGGATCATCGTCCAAGGTGACCGGATCGGCATATTGCTGAAGATCGTCCCCATCCGATCCGGTATCGGGGATGATCGGCAAGTCTTCTTGCTCCGGTACGCCCAGGGCATCCAGATCGACATCGCCGTCATTGTCTTCCAACGGAGGATCGACGTCGCTTCCACTTCCGTCGTCACTGGTCGTATGGTCGCCGTCATTGGCCAGTTCGAACGGAACAACATCAGCCGATAGACTGAAGGCAGCGAACTCGGCTGTCGCTCCGCTATCCTGAACATCGATCGTGATATTCAGGTTGGAGCTTGCCTCGTGACCATCGACAGTATCCACGACAGTGATCTGGAAGCTGTCGACACCCCCGCTCGTTGAGGTCGTATTCGGCGTATAGGTGTAGGTGCCATTGGCACTTACACTCAGATTGCCGAATGCTCCTTCAACCGTCGCCGCACCATCGACGAGAGCAAAGGTCTCCCCGCCGAAGGTGACCGAAGAGACTTCCAGATCGTCTAGCGTCCCGGTTCCCGCTTCAGCGATGAAGTTGCCTTCCGCCTCCGAGCCGACCGTGAATGTCTCGTCAGTCACAACCTCATCGGTCGCGGTAACCGTCAGTTCACGTGACGAACCTATGGCGAGCGAGATTCCCGGCTGCGGCACCAGCGTCGCACGGTATTCCCCGGCAGGCAGGTCATCCAGAGTGAACGATGCACTTTCGCCGAGAAGTCCAAGAACACCGAGATCCAGAATGCCGGGATCGACAGTATTACCTAGTCCTTCCGGTCGGACCCATTGCTCCCCATCGAACTGTTCGATGATGACGGCATAGTTACCGAGCGCACCAACGCCGATGAGTTGATCGATCTCCAGATCTAGCGTGACCGAATTCGTGTCCTCATCAAGAGTGAATTCGACCAGCGGATGAGCGCCGGATCCAAGGTTAACGTCGATCAGATTGCCGATGTTGAGTGAGGCGAGCTGGCTCACCGAATCGGTGGCCGTATCAGGCGTGTCTTCCGGCGTGTAGGTCAGCGTCCGTTCAAGGACAGCGGTATCGCCCAGATCCGATAGCTCGAAATCGGCATCAGCATCTGCATCAGCATCTGCATCCGCGTCCGCGTCGGCGTCAGCATCCGCATCCGCATCCGCATCAGCGTCGGCATCGGCGTCGGCGTCAGCATCCGCATCCGCATCCGCATCCGCATCGGCATCGGCATCTGCGTCAGCGTCGGCATCCGCATCAGCATCAGCGTCCGCATCAGCGTC
>Ga0172382_10010759_pt1 | contig 12213 bp, 10 predicted proteins | sample Leawel138RmetaG_FD_122245 | JGI IMG/M metagenome (GOLD analysis project Ga0172382, IMG submission 122245) | Leachate microbial communities from a municipal landfill in Southern Ontario, Canada - Leachate well 138R metaG | ecosystem: Engineered > Solid waste > Landfill > Unclassified | place...
ATCGAAATCCGCAACCTAATCACCAAATTGGGAAAGGATCACACCATTATATTGAGTTCCCATATTCTGCCCGAAGTGAGTGCAGTCTGCGAACGGGTTGTCATCATAAACAAGGGCAGAATTGTAGCCAGCGATACTCCGGAGAACCTGTCAAAGGGCCTCGGAGACAGCCGCCGCTTCATTCTGAGGGTCGGTGCCCCGGAAAAGCAGGTGCTCAAGGCAATAAACGAGCTCTCAGGAGTCAGGTATGTTGAAGCCCAGGGTTCCAGAGAGCCCAACACCGTCGATATAATTGTCGAATCCGAGAAGGATGTTGACATCCGCAGGCCCCTGTTCCATGCAATGAGCCGGGCGGAGTACCCGATATTGATGATGAGATCCCTGGATCTGACTCTGGAGGATATATTCCTGCAGGTTACCACCCAGGAAACGGAGGTGTCATAAGATGCTGGCAGTCATTAAAAAGGAATTACAGGCTTATTTTTCATCCCTTACGGGCTATATCTTTTTAGGACTTTTTCTGTTCCTTTCAGGCATATTCTTTACCCTCACCAATCTGAGAGCGGCAAGCCCGGATTACAACGGCGTATTCAGTAATATTACATTCATATTCCTTCTGGTCGTGCCGATCCTTACGATGAGGCTTATGGCTGAAGAAGCCCGCAATAAGACAGATCAGCTGCTTTTAACCAGCCCGCTGACCTTAACGAGCATTGTGGTCGGCAAATATCTGGCAGCCATATCCGTATTTCTTATCACACTGGCAATAACCTTTCTGTATCCGATAATACTGAGCACCATGGGTGAAATATCCGTAGCCGAAATTATAGGAGGGTATATTGGCTTCTTCCTGCTCGGTTCTTCCATGATAGTAATCGGATTGTTCATATCCTCCCTGACGGAGAACCAGGTCATATCGGCTGTAGTGACCTTCAGTGCCCTGCTTTTCCTGTGGATACTGGACTGGATTATTCAGGGTCTGCCATCGGATCAGAGCTCCGGTGTGATCTTTGCCGTTATACTTTCATTGGCTGCAGCCGCTTTGGTTTACTTCACCACAAGAAACCTGTATGTGGGCGCAGGCATATTGCTGGCCGGGCTGATTATAACCGGAGTGGTCTATTTTGTTGACGCGTCTTTATATGCAGGCTTTGTGGGAAGGTTTGTTGAATGGTTTTCACTGCTGGCCAGGTACCAGGATTTTTCCATGGGGATTCTGGCTTTGAGCCCGGTTGTATATTATATTACTTTCATCTGCGCATTCTTGTTTTTAACTGTCAGAATGCTTGAGAAAAAGAGATGGAGTTAAGGGGGGATGGGAAGATGAAAAAGATAAAAACGGCGAATATACTAAGCTCGTTCAAAAGCAGAAAGTTCAAGTACGGCGGATATGCCACCCTTATGACCGCAGTGGTTGTAGCCCTGCTGTTCATTGTTAACCTGGTGGTGGACCTGATTCCCGCCCGCTGGGATTTGACCAGGAACAAAATGTATTCCCTGTCCGAACAGACCTATGATGTCCTCGAAAAGCTGGAGGCTGACGTTACAATCTATACCGTGGCTGAAGGCGGCACCCCCAGCGCTGCGATTGAGGAGACCCTGAGGCGCTACAAGGAAGGCGCCCGGACAATTACCATTGATAATATCGACCCCATCCGGGATCCGCTGACAGCCCAGAAATATACAAAAGACGGCGAAAGCCTGTCTTCCGGCAGCCTGGTTGTGGAGAGCGGGGAAAAGTACAGAATAATCAGCCCCTATGACATGGTCAATTACACCATGAACCAGTATACAGGCCAGTACAATCCCGAGTCTCTGGCCATAGAACAGCGGGTGACCTCTGCCATCCTGTTCGTTTCAGGCGCTGAGATGCCTGTAGCATATGTTCTGGACGGTCACGATGAAAAGGCCCTGCCCTATGATATCGAGAAGCAGATGCAGCTGGAGAACTATGAGGTCAAGTCATTAAACCTCGTGACAGGTGAAGGTGTCCCCGAGGATGCATCCCTGCTGATTATCAATTCGCCCCGCAGGGATCTCTCCGCAGAGGAGGAGCAGTATATACGCCAATACCTGGAGAATGAAGGACGGGCCATTTTCCTGATGGATTTGCTGCTTAACGATATGCCCAATTTTAATACTCTGTTCAAGAGCTACGGCATTGCGCTGCAGGATGTTATTGTGGTTGAAGGCTCAGCCAACAGCTACGCCTATGGCAACCCTTTATGGGTGGTGCCTGAGTTTAAGGACCATGACATAGTAAGCCCCCTTGTGAGCCGGGATCTTAAGATTATAGTGCCGGGTTCCCAGGGAATTGAAGCCCTGGACGTAAGAAAGAGCACCCTTAAGATAGAGCCCCTGATGGTCAGCTCCAGCGCCTCTTTTGGGCGCGCCAAGGACAGCGCATCCACAAATCTGGAGAAGGAAGAAGAGGATCTTGCGGGTCCCTTCAACCTGGCTGTAGCTGTTACCGATGACGTATACGATATGGTAAACAATGAGACGAAGATTACCAAGCTTGTGGTCTTTGCCAGCTCCGGTTTTCTGGAAACAGGCATCGAAGGATCCACAGATTTGCTGCTTAACAGCTTCAACTGGCTCCATGAGAGGGAGGAGGGCATAACCATAAGGCCCAAGAGCCTGAAAATCACTCCCCTTAAGATCAACGAGATGCAGTATCGTATTTATGGAGCCCTGACAGCCTTTATTATACCGCTTCTGATCCTGGCATCGGGCTTGGTGGTATGGTTGAGGAGGCGTCATTTATGAGAAAAAAGCGCAGCATTATTGCCCTTGCGGTTGTCCTGGCTCTGATGCTCGGTGCTTATGTCTTTCTTAGAAACCGCCCGCCCAAGGAAACTGAGCCGGATACAACCCCGGCGGTTGAGATATCCAAATTTGAGCGACAAAAGATAGTTCGCATGACGGTTACCAATGAGAACGGAGAGCTTGAATTTGTCAAGAAGACAGTAAAGGGTGAAGACGGAGAAGATATCACAGAATGGGAAATCACCAAGCCTTACTCCATAACAATAGTGCAAAGCAAGGTGGAGGATTTGGCCAGGACCTTCTCTGCCCTGACCGCAGAGGCACTGGTGGAGGAAAACGCTCAGGAACTTGAGAAATACGGCCTGAAGGATCCGGCTGGCACCGGCGAGGCTGAGCTGGACGACGGATCCAAGGTAGTCCTGTATCTTGGCAGCAAGACGGCAGCGGGCAACACCTACTACCTCATGAAGGAAGGGGATCCCAATGTCTATGCGGTCTGGATGAACCATGGCAGCAGGCTGAGCTCAAAGCTTTCGGAATACCGAGACAAAAGCCTGCCGAAAATCAATGTGCAGGAAATGCAATACCTCTTTATGTCGCGGCCCGGACTTAAGGATATAGAGCTTGTAACCAACGATGACATCGGCGAGGATCAGGCCCAGTACGGCTTGAGCATTTTCTCCATGGTAAAACCGTACAGTCAGCCCATGGGAGTAAGCGGAGACAAGGTAGCTCCGATTATGGATGCAATACCCGCCCTGACAATAAAGGATTTTGCGGAGGACAATCCTGAAGATCTCAGCAAGTATGGCTTGGACGAGCCGTCTTACCGCCTGATCGTAAAGGACAAGGAAAACACCCTGGATTTGTCATTCGGCTCCGAGTTTGAAAACGGCAAGGAAATCTATTTTATGGCCGCCGGTTCGGATTCGGTTTATACCATGGACAAATCCCTGCTGGAATTCATGAACACAAAGCCTTTGGATATAGTGGAGAGGTTTGCCTTTATAGTCAACATAGATCATGTGGACAAGGTTGAAATTGAGGGCTTTGGCAGAAAGCATATAATCTCCATGACCCGCAGGACCGAAAAATCCGAGGAAGAGGGTAAAGAGGACGAGGTGATAACCACCTATTTTGCCGACGGCAAGGAAATGGAGGAAAAACCCTTTAAACGCTACTACCAGGCTTTGATCGGATTGATGATCGACTCGGAAAAGGTAAGTGAACCCGAAGGTGAGCCCGAAGTTAGGACCACCTTCTACCTGAACAGGGAGAACAACAGGGTTATAGTGGTTGAGTATATTCCCTATGACAAGGACTTCTATCAAATTGTCAGGGACGGCAAATCCGAGTTTCTGATCTCCCGCCACCGTATAAACAGGATGTTTGAAGAATTGGATCTGCTGCTTTCAGGGGAGACTCCCGAGGATTGACCATAGCCGGATGAATTTGCCTGTATGGCAGTTTGATTTGAAGGTTTATTAAATATATGCTAAAATATAAGTGATATTGAGAATATTCCCTGGTAGCTTTGATACCGGGGAATTTCTTTAAGGACGGGTTTATATGCAGGCTTGGCATCAAAAAAACTTACTGGATCCTGAATTCCCTTTTCTCCTCTTTCTAAGCGACGACCTGGAATTCCCACCCCACTGGCATGACGAAATGGAGCTTCTGTATGTACTGGAGGGTGAGCTGCAGGTAGGCCTGGCCAGGGAGATTCATACCCTGGCGTCCCGGGATATTCTGATAATAGGGGGCGGAGAGGTCCACTACTTCCTTAATAATCCGGCCAAGGTCAAGAGCAGGGTTGCAATTTTACAGTTCGGGCTCAAGCTGTTCGATTCGCTGTCGCCGGTTATGGGGAACAGGAGGTTTCTGGAGCCCCACATAACCCAGGGCAGGCCTGAGCAGCAGCCGGCCGGCAGTTCTCTGAACAATACATTATCAGCCATGGTTTCAGAGTATATAAACAAGCAGGAGGGCTACCAGCTGGCAATGAAGGCGCGGCTTTATGATTTGCTGGTCACCCTTTTAAGGGAGATACCCCATGAGGCATGCTCGGATATACAGCGCAGAAAGCAGCTGAGCCGCTTAAGGAGACTGGAGCAGGTATTCCGTTTTGTGGATGAGAATTATTCCACGGATATCGGGCTTCAGGATGCGGCTTCGGTTGCCAGCTTCAGCGTTTATCACTTTACCCGGTTTTTCAAGGAGGCTACCGGCATGACCTTCGGGCAATACCTAAGCGGTGTGAGGATTCGCAAAGCCCAGGAATATCTGCTTTCAACAGGGGATTCCGTTACCGAGGTTGCATTCCGGGTAGGCTTCAACAGCATAAAGACCTTCAACCGGCTGTTCAGGAATGAGGCGGGATGCTCTCCCACGGATTACCGGTGCGGCAGGCATTTAAAGCAAGGCAGAGGGCAGTGATTGAATGCGGCAGCCGCATCCATAAGGTAGTGCCGTATAATGCTGTATGTCCTTATGTCCCGGTGTCAAGCAATATTTGAGAAGAATCGGGCAATCATTGACAAGCCTGCCGCGGGATTTTGATCTATTATTGAGCTGTACACTGAATTTCATCGGCATTTAAAATACTGATAAAGGAGACAGTTAAGATGGTTAGAAAGGCATTGATAGTTCAAGGAGGATGGGATGGTCACGAACCGGTGCAGGTGGCGGAGGTTTTCAGGGGGGTTTTGGTTGAAAGCGGGTTCGAAGTGGAGGTTTCGGATACACTGGATGCATTTCTGGATGTAGAAAAATTAAAGGCTCTCCACCTCATTATACCGATCTGGACCATGGGCAGCATAACCGGCGAGCAGCTTAATCCCGTACTGAAGGCAGTTGAATCCGGGGTAGGACTGGCAGGCTGCCATGGCGGCATGTGCGATGCCTTCAGGTTATCCACCGAGTGGCAGTTCATGACGGGAGGACAATGGGTTGCCCATCCCGGCAATGACGGAACCGAACACTGGATCAACATCAAAAAGAGCAGCTCAAACCCAATAGTGGAAGGAATCAATGATTTCAAGGTCTGCACCGAGCAGTATTATCTGCATGTGGATCCTGCCATTGAAGTCCTGGCCACCACCCGTTTCCCGGTAGTCGACGGACCCCATGCCGCCAACGGTCATGTGGATGTACCCGTAGTCTGGACAAAGCGCTGGGGCAAGGGCAGGGTATTCTACAACTCTCTGGGTCATCATGCGGATGTATTTGATTCGGTGGAAGCCTTGACCCTTATGAAGCGCGGCTTCCTGTGGGCCGCGGCGGGCAAGGATGAAGCATAAGCAACACTGTCGGCATTAATATAAAAAGCAAGTAAATCAGCGGGAGGAATTGAAAATGGGAAAAGTAAAGGTTGGCATAGTGGGCTGCGGCAATATAAGCGGCATATATTTTCATAACCTGATAAATACCTTCAGCATCGTAGAGGTGGCCGGCTGTGCCGATATTATCCCGGAAAGGGCGAAAGCCAAGGCGGAGGAGTTTGGGGTAAAGGCTTATCCAACCGTAGAAGCTCTGCTGGCGGATCCTGAAATTAAGATAGTTGTAAACCTGACTATTCCAAAGGCACATGCCGAGGTATGCCTGGCTGCCCTCAATGCGGGCAAATGCGTTCACGTGGAGAAGCCCCTTGCCATCACCCGGGAGGACGGGCAGAAGGTTCTCAAGCTAGCAAAGGAGAAGGGCCTGCTGGTGGGCTGCGCCCCCGACACATTTATGGGCGGCGGCATTCAGACCTGCCGCAAGCTGATAGATGACGGCTGGATAGGAGAACCCGTAGCAGCCACTGCCTTCATGACCTGCCATGGCCATGAGAGCTGGCACCCGGATCCGGAGTTCTATTACCAGATCGGCGGCGGTCCCATGTTTGACATGGGCCCCTATTACCTTACTGCAATGATTGCCCTGATGGGCCCGGTCAGGAGGGTGACCGGATCCGCCAGGAAGACCTTTGCCACCAGGACGATAACCAGCGCACCAAAGTATGGAAAGGTCGTTGATGTAGAAGTGCCCACTCATGTGGCCGGTGTCCTGGATTTTGAAAAAGGTGCCGTGGCCACCATAATAACCAGCTTTGATGTATGGCATGCACAGCTTCCGCGGATTGAGATATACGGTACCCACGGCACCCTCAGCGTACCTGATCCCAATTGCTTCGGAGGACCGGTATATTTAAGAAGGCCCGAGGACCAGGAGTGGTCCCGGATTCCCCTGACCCATGGCTTTGCCGAAAACAGCAGAGGCATAGGGGTTGCCGACATGGCCTATGCGCTGCTTTCAGGCAGGAAGCACCGTGCCAATGGGGATTTGGCATATCATGTGCTGGATATAATGCATGCCTTCCATGATGCATCCAGCCAGGGACGCCACATTGAGCTTGAGAGCACCTGCGAAACCCCTGCTCCGCTGCCCATGGGACTGCCCAAGGATGCCCTTGACAAGTAAACCTGTTTAGAATTGATGTATACATAACCGATCACGGTTAATAAAAGGTTTGGGTGGATTAAAGCCCAAGCCTTTTATATTGCCTCTTATTCAGCCCGGTTTGAGGCTGTGTGCAGCAGGACTGTGCCAGGCTTGCATTTTATGGTGGAAGCTATTGCATGCCTTAAGAATAAAAACTATAATTAACTACAGGAGTTGATGCAAATGAAGTCTTATCGCAAGGAGCTTTTATTCAATATTCCGGCCAGAAGGGCCTATGTGAACATAACTGACAAGGTTCAGGCCGCAATTGATGAGAGCGGAATCAAGGAAGGCCTTGTTCTGGTCAATGCCATGAATATCACAGCCAGTGTTTTTGTGAACGACGATGAGTCGGGCCTGCATCAGGATTTTGAGAGCTGGCTGGAAAAGCTGGCGCCTGAGAAGCCCCACAGCCAGTACAGCCATAACGGGTTTGAGGACAATGCCGACGCCCACTTGAAGCGGCAGATCATGGGGCGGGAGGTTGTGGCCGCCATTACCAACGGCAGACTGGACTTTGGCACTTGGGAACAGATATTTTATGGTGAATATGACGGAAAGCGCACAAAACGGGTGCTTGTAAAAATAATAGGCGAGTAGCCTGCGTTACCGGGACGTTAATTTAAGGTTCAAGGATTCGAAGCAGATAATTCATCTGTATACGGGAGGGGATTTAATATGGCGCAGTCGCCGATGGGAGCAATTATTGAGAAGGGTCCGCAAAGCTGGCAGATCATCCAGCAGAACAACGGTTATGGAAAGGTTGAGCTTGCCGGGAGATGGACCACCAATGAAAAGGTATCCGATGTTCAAATATATGCCAGGGTTGTGCATGAAGAAACGGGAGAGAGCGTAATACCGTGGCAGCCCTGCATACACCTGGAGGACCAGAGATGGGAAATCACCATCTCAGGTATTCCGGCAGGGGGCCTTTACAGGATAGAGACATGCATGGACCATTCCGGCACCAACGGATTTGTTCAATGGGGAATACGGGGAGACATGGTGCATCATGTGGGTGTGGGGGATCTCTTTATGATCGCCGGACAGAGCAATGCCGCGGGTTATGGCAAGGATCCCGCCTATGATCCCCCGGAGCTGGGAGTACATATTCTTCGCAACAGCGGCCAGTGGGATTTGGCATCCCATCCATTGAATGAGTCGACCAATACGCTCCATGAGGTAAATATGGAGCATAGCAACCCCGGCAGCTCACCTTACCTGCACTTTGGAAAGCTGCTTAAAAAGAACCTGGGTTACCCGATAGGACTGCTGCAGTCCGCCCTGGGGGGGTCGCCCCTGCGCTTGTGGAACCCCGATGAGAACGGAGTTCTATACAGGAATATGATAGAGATTATTAAATCCCAGGGAGGAGATATCAAAGGGATACTTTGGTATCAGGGCTGCTCAGATGCCTGCGAGGATTGCTGCGGCAGCTATCTGGAGAGATTCAGGAATATGGTGGAATATACCAGGAAGGATCTGGGGCTCCGGGAACTGCCCATCCTTACAATCCAATTGAACCGCTGCCTTGGCCAGGCCAGCGATCAAGAAAACCGTTTCTGGGGCATGGTGCGGGAAGCCCAGAGGCAGGCGGCCCGGACCATCCCAAAGGTTTATATAGTGCCGTCCCTGGATTGCGGACTGTCGGATGTGATACACAACAGCTCCTCAGCCAATCTGACCCTGGGTGAAAGGCTGGCAAGGGCTGCCCTGAACGAGATTTACGGCCGTGAAACCGTCTACAGGGCACCTGACCTGAAAAAGGCTGTACTTAAGAAGGACGGCAGGGTGATGCTTTACTTTGATAATGTCAGGATGAGATTGGATGCTTACTGGGTTACAGCCCCCGAGCTTCCCCTTTGCATTGAGGATCAGGCCGGCATTGTCGATATTACGGAATATGAAGCGCTCAGTGAAGGCCGGTTCCTGCTGACTCTTAAGAGGCCTCTGCAGGGACAGGCCGTTATACACGGATCCTATGAGAAAAATCCGAAATTCTATCTGCCTGTAGATATGGAAACCCATTTGCCTGCACTGGCTTTCTACAGAGCTGTTATAGAGCCTGAAGCGCTGTAACAGGCAGATGTTAATCCGCTTTTAAACGAAGTCTATGGGGAATTTGCTTGCACAAAAGTACAGTTTTCAAGGTAGGATATGACTTAATAAAAACCCTCCGGATCAGCATCCGGAGGGTTTTTGTATTCTTATGACGATTATTTTATGATGATTGCTGTTTGATGATTATTTTACAGCCTTTGCTGCCTTCCTGGCGAACAGGAGAGCGGCTCCCGATACTACAGCAAGGCCAATCATCAGGAACATATTGAAGCTGTCGCCGGTGTCAGGATTGGTAGCTGCCGAATCGGCCTTTATCACATTTACCTCGGTGAATGCAGCCCAGTGGCCGTTGTCAACATATGTTACAGTTATCTTTATGTATCTGTATTTGCCGGAGACGTTCTCTTTGGTATATTGAGCAGTAACACCGTCGGTGGTTTTGTCAGCAAGCATAGTCCAGTTTTCATTATCAGTGGAACCTTCAATCATATATTTCCATGGGGTATCCACATCATACAGGGTAGCTTCTACGGCGCTGATATCATATTCTGCACCGAGGTCAACGGTATACCATTGGGGGAAGGCTCCGTCAACAGCGCACCAGAAGGTGTCGGGATTGCCGTCTATACCATATTGGGGTGCCCAGTCGGGCTCACTGGAGGTAGACGCGGTTGCTGTAATCTCTTCGGCAAATGCGGAAGAAACCAAAGCCAGTGATAACAACAAAGCTGCCAGAAGGATTCCGATAAGGGATTTTTTCATTATTCCACACTCCTTAATATTTTGTAGAAATATTTATCCATAAAGTGATTTTACAATATTGGTGACATTTGTCAATGATGTAAATTGAAGATTATTTACTTGCAATACCTTGTATATTGGCTGCCGTTATTCTCTGATATACATTTATCCACTCATGCCTGATCAGGCTCTTAAGAATTTTGTAAGATATGCGTCCGCCTATTTGTCAGATCCATATACTATTATTTGTACAGGGTTAATCAGGGTTTATACTTTATGCTATAATTAGGAAAGGAAGGTGGGGTTTATGCATGGAGAAACCATGTATTCTGGTCGCAGATGACGACAGGGAGATAGTAAAGGCCATCGCCATATACCTGGAAAATGAGGGCTACAGGGTTGAAAAGGCGTATGACGGCATGCAGGCCCTTGATATTATATTGAGCAGGGACATTCAGCTGATCCTGCTGGATATCATGATGCCCAGGCTGGACGGCCTCTCCGCAACCATGAGGATAAGGCAGGAAAAGAACATACCCATTATCCTTCTGTCCGCCAAATCGGAGGACAGCGACAAAATTCTGGGCTTGTCCATGGGTGCCGATGATTATGTGACCAAGCCCTTCAACCCAATGGAGCTTATGGCCAGGGTGAAGTCTCAGCTTCGGAGATATATGACCCTGGGTGACATGAATAATTCCGGAAGAAGCAATCTGCTGAAATCCGGCGGGCTGTGCCTTGATCCCGAGGCCCGCCTGGTCACAGTGGACGGGGATACGGTGAGGCTTACTCCTACAGAAATGAAGATTGTTGAGCTCCTATTGAGGAGCCCCGGCCGCGTCTTTCCTGCCGAGGAGATATATGAGCGGGTTTGGGAGGAACCGGTCTACAGCGTGGAAAACACTGTAATGGTACATATCAGACGAATCCGGGAAAAGATTGAGATAAACCCTAAGGAACCCAAATATCTGAAGGTGGTGTGGGGCATTGGATACAAAATCGAAAAACTCTAGGTCATTTCCGGCATGGATTTGTTTCTTAACCGGTTTCAGCATAATACTTGTATTGACAACCATGGGATTTTTCCTGGCAAAAGAAGACCCGTTTGCTTTTTCAGACCTGCAGAACTATTTAAAAGACGTTTTCAAATCAGATATTAAAGAAACAGTGGAGTTCAAGCATGTGATTTCCCTTCTCTTTGATTCTATGGTTTCTGTCAGTGAAGCCAAAGGCGGCATTGGAAATTTGGATTCTTTGGAGAAAAGGCTGAACAAGGAAGGTGAAAACCTTATCTATTATGCCTCTTATCCGGAGTATAACAAAACCCTGACCAACTGGCATTCGGAGCCGGCTATGCTTACAGACGGCATCGTGACGCTTCCTGAAGGGTACGACTACTATATTTACTATGACGGCAGTAGAATAACAATTGAAAAAGACGGCCGAAATGTGGATATAACAAAAAACAACAGCGGATACGGATGGATTGCATCGAAGTATGCAAAAAAGCAGTATAATGCCGGCGGGGAAGCAGATGCAAAAGGGCCTGAAATAGTCCTGGCGGTAAGGAAGGACTTTCTTGACAAGCCTTATATTTATTCCGGCAGTGTATTGGCTGATCTGAAAACAAGAATTCATAAAGGAAGAGTTGTCGTTTGTATAATAGCAGCGGTTTTCCTTGCGGGAATCGGGCTGCTTGCGACAGGGTTTGCAAAGCGCAAATCCAAGGCTCTGACAGACAGGAAAATTGCGGAATTCACGGGTCGTTTCTGGCCGGAGGCCAAGGCGGCGGCCGCGTTTGTGATTCTCATTCTGCCTACCATGCTCAGCGAATATATCTACGATTCCGGAGATCTGTTGAGGAAGGCAGTATTTGCAGCAATTGTATTCCTGATTTGGGGTTGGTGCCTTTATATACTGATCAATGACATCCGTTACAATCGCAAGGCTTTTTTCAGACGCAATTCCGTCAGCTGGCTTATGATGCAGCTAAAATCCTTTGAGGAGAAGCTGCCCTTTCAAAAGGCCCTTATGTTCAGAACATATGTGTTTGTGGCAGCAGAGGCAATACTCATGGTAACAGCCCTCTACATCTTTGGATTTTTGGTTGCCGGAACTGCCAACGACCTTTTCAACTATGTTTTTTTGTTGATGGTGGGG
>Ga0172382_10010761_pt1 | contig 12212 bp, 9 predicted proteins | sample Leawel138RmetaG_FD_122245 | JGI IMG/M metagenome (GOLD analysis project Ga0172382, IMG submission 122245) | Leachate microbial communities from a municipal landfill in Southern Ontario, Canada - Leachate well 138R metaG | ecosystem: Engineered > Solid waste > Landfill > Unclassified | place...
CAAGCACCGAGTTACCCACCGTCGGCGTTTGCGTGGCGGGCGCCACGCCGCCGGTGGATAACTCTGCCGCCAGGGCTTGAATATCAAGCCCATACCTGTCCGCACAATGGGGGTAAGTCCACACTGAAGCTGTGAACCCAAACAGCCTTCAGGAGAACCCGGATGAACAACCACAAGAATGCCAGATTGACGCCCTACAGTCGAGCCTTGTTGGTCAAACGTATCACGAAGCACGGCCGTCTCGCCATGGTGCGTGACCGCCTTTGCCAACAGCCGGCCTGGACTCAGGCCGATCCCTCCCAGCGCAGCGCCAAGCAGGTGATGTCGTCGGCCTGGGGTGCGCCATCTTCAAAGGCGTGCACGCTGGCCACCACGGCCTGGGTGAGCGCCTGCGGGCTGGTCCGCCCGGGCGCCGCAAAACCACCCAGCACATCCAGCAGGCGCGCGTCACCGTATTCCTGGCGCGTGGCGTCCATGGCCTCGGTGACGCCATCGGTGTACAAAAACAGCATCATGCCGGGCTCCAGCTTCAGCCGCGCGCTGGCGTAGGGCGCATCCTCCAGCACGGCAACGGCCATGCCGCCGGTGCGCGGCAGGAGTTGGGGCCGGCCGCCGCAGCGCAGCACATAGGGCGGGTTGTGGCCGGCATTGACGTAGTCCACGGTGCCTCTGCGCAAATCGAGCACGCCGTAGAACAGGGTGACAAACATCATCTGCTCGTTCTCGGCCGCCAGCAGCCGGTTGAGCTGCTCGATGCACGGCGTGGGCTCGAGGATGAACTGCGCCGTGGCCTTGAGCAGGGTGCGCGCTATGGTCATGAACAGCGCCGCCGGTACGCCCTTGCCGGAAACGTCGGCAATGACGAAACCCAGGTGGTCCGGGCTGACGAGGAAGTAGTCGTAGAAGTCGCCCCCCACCTCGCGCGCCGGCGTGATGTGGCTGTGCAGCGCAAGGCGTGCGTCCTGCGGCGGATGCCGCGGCAGGATGCTGAGCTGCACCTGCGCGGCAATCTGCAGCTCCTGCTCCAGGCCGGCCAGGCGCTCCTTGCCGATCAGCGCCTCGCGCAGCTCCTGCACCATGCCGCTGAGGCGCCGGTGCTGGTCGATCAGGCGCGCGCCCAGCTCGTTCATGACCCGCGCCAGCTGGCGCAGCTGGTCCTGCTCGCTCTGGCTGGGGCTCAGGGCCAGCGACTGGTGCGTGGCCTGCGCCAGTTCCTGCAAGCGTGTGCGCAGCAGGCCCTCCTGCCGCCGGCGCACGCGCTCGCGCAGGGCGCGCGCCGCCAGCAGCTCCTGCACGGTGGCGCGGAAGTGCTCGATGGCGCTGGCGATGCGGCCGATTTCGTCGTCGCTGTGCTGCGGCACGCTGACCTGCGTATCACCCTGCGCCAGCGCCTGCAGCGCGCCTATGGCCTGCTCCAGCGGGCGCAGGCGGCGGCGCAGGTAGAGGTTGAGCCCCAGGCCGATGGCCAGCAGCAGGGCCGCCGCACTGCCCAGCGCCAGCCAGCCCAGGAAGCGTCCGGCCTGGGCTTCGGCGCCGTGCTCGGTCAGCGTGACCACGGTGCCGATGGCGTTGTTGCTGGCGTCTCGCACCGGCAGGCTGACGGCCGAATAGTGCAGGCCTTGTACCGCCAGGTCGCGCTGCTGCGCCACGCGCAGTGCCACTTGGCCGGCTGCCGCCTGCCACAGGTCCGGCTCGGTGCTGGCCAGCAAGCGACCGCGCAGATCCAGCAGGCTGGCGTGCGCAGCGGTTTTTTCCCGCAGGGAGTGCAGCAGGGCACCGGTGTCGCGCGCCAGCACCAGAACGATGGCACGTTCGGCGATGAGCAGGCGCTGCGCCACGAACACCAGCGCGCGCCCATCGCCCACGGTGCGCAAACCACCGACGGCCTGTCCGCTCAGGGCACGCTCCAGGTTTTCGCGGCCCAGCACCGGGCGTGATACGTCCTGGCCCAGGGTCAGCGGATTGCGGCTGCCGGACCACAGGGCCAGCAGCTGCACGGCGGCGCCCGGGGCGGGCACCGCGTCGGCGCTGGTCAGCACCTCGTGCAGCGCCTGCGCGTCGCGATCCTGCGCGGCCTGCAGGAAGCCGGGCTGCTGCACCAGCTCGTCCGACAGGCGCCGCAGTGCGTCCTGCTGGGCATCAAGCGCCTGCCCCCAGGCGTGCGCCTGGGCCGCCTGCAGCGCGCGCGCCAGGCGCTGCGCCAGCAACTGCTCGCGCAACAGGCCGGCCCCGCCCAGCACCGCGACCATGAGCACCAGCCCAAGCAGCACCATCCAGGTCAGTCGGGTGCGCAGCAGCATGTCAGACCTCCTGCGCCTGCTGGCGGATGCGCTCGACGCGGGGGCGGAGCTGGCCGTCAAAGTCGACGGACAGCAGCTCCTGCGCGTCGGCATCCAGCGCCTGGCGTTGCGCGCGCAGTGTCTGCTCGCCTTGGGCCAGCGCGTGCAGCAGCGCCAGCGGCCCGTGCGCCACGCTCAGGCCGAGCTGGGTGGCCTGCAGCGGCGCCGCGCCCTGCCCGGCCAGGTGCTGCCACAGCAGGCGGCGCTGGCGCTCGAGCCGGCGGCCGATGCTGAGCGCCGCCACGGCGGCGGCCAGGAGAGCAATGAGGAGCAGGCCCAGCCAGGCCTGCCAGCGCGCCCGCTGCAGGCTGGCGCCATTGCGCGCATCGGTGCGCACCCAGACGAAGCCCCCCTGCACCCCACCGGCCCTGCCCGGGTCAATGATGGGCACCTGCACATCGGGTGCGGTCGCACCGGCTTGCCGCCCCACCGCATGCAGGGTCGCGCCATCGGGCAACTGGATGCCCATGCCGGCCAGGGCCGGCTGCCCGTCCAGTGCGGCCTGCAGGTACGATGGCAAGCCCGGCAGTTCCTGCAGGGGGATGCCGAACCGCAGCGCGCGTGCCAGCTGCTGCGCCGCGACCTGGGCCACCGATGCGGCCAGCGCACGCGCATCCTGCTGCGCGGTCTGGGCACTGGCCCGCTCCAGGTGGCGCAGCGCCCAGGCGGTGCAGGCACCACCGACCACCAGCACCACGCACAGCACCAGCAGGCCGACGCGCCAGCGCAGGTCGTCGTGCCATGCCCTGCGCGGCGTTTCAAGCGGCATCGTCCAGGGCCTCCAACTGTTCGCGTGCGCGGGCGAGCACGCGTTGCTGCTGCTGCCAGCGCTGGCGCTGCCCCTGCGTGGCCCGCACCAGCGCATCGGCTTCCTGTGCGTCGGCGGCAGCGGCCGGCCCCTGCAACACGCGGCAGGCGCGGTCATAGGGCGCAAACTGACGGCGCAGGCCCAGCCACGCTGCGGCGCCGGCAAGCAGGCTGGCCACCAGCGCCAGCCCCAGCCATCGCAGTGCCCGCAGCACCCGCGCGCGCCATTGCATCAGCGTGGGTGCCGGCGACGCGGTGGACAGGGTCACCACGATGGCGCCAGCGGCCTGCCCCAGGTCGTTCTCGAAGCGCTGCCCGATCAGCCGCTGCTGGACATCCGGCAGCGTCCAGGCGTCGTGCCGCTGCAGCTGCTGGCGCCAGCGCTGCGGCACCGGTTGGCCGCGGCTGTCGGCATCGGTGCTGTAGAGCACGGTGCCGCCCGCGTCGAAGACATCTATGGCGAGCACGCGCGGGAAGGCGCCCTGCTCGCGCTCGATGACGTCCTGCAGCGCCGGCATCTGGTCCAGCTGCAGACCGGTTGCCAGCTGGTTCTCGGTCACGCCCCGCAACTGGCGCAGCAAGTGACTGTCGAGCCGGGCCTGCCAGTGCATGGTCTGCGCCCGCTGCGCCTGCCAGCCCACCGCCAGCAGCAGGGCCAGCACGGCAAGCACGCCGGCCGCGGCAACTGCTGCGAGCCGATGCAGCACCATCAAGGCAATGCCTCCACGACGGACGGGCACGCCGCGCTGGCCAAGGGCTCGACGCTGCGCTGGCGCGCCAGTCTCGCGCTCAGGGTCAACAGGGCGGCAGGCGCTACCCCTGCGGCTGCAGCAAGTCGCGCCAGCGTCTGCTGCCGGCCGTAGACCTCGGCCCACTGGCCGGGCCGGACTTCGCCGGGGGCGTAGGCGCTGACGTCCAGCGCGGTCAGGCCCATGGCGATGCCACCAATGATGGGCGCGCGCCGGCCCAGCAGCATGAGCGCACCCTGGTTGGCCAGGCCAAAGGGCAGGCCGTCGGCATAGCCCAGCGCCACCGTGGCCACGCGACGTGGTCCGGGGGTGGTGTAGCGCCCGGCGTAGCCCACCTCGGTGCCGGCCGCCACCTCGCGCACGTGCAGCACTGGCGCGGCCAGGCTGGCCACCGGCTGCAGCGGCGGCTGCGGCAGCACGCTGATGGACACGCCCCACAGGGCGCTGCCCACGCGCACCTGCTCAAAAAGCCATGGGCTACCGGCAAAGACGCTGGACGAGCTGGCCATGCTGCGCGGCGCCGCGGGCAGGCGCGCCGTCCACTGCACAAAGCGCTCGCGCTGCGCCAGGCACTGCGGCGCCTGCGGGTTCTCGAAGCGCCCCAGGTGGCTCAGCCACAGGCAGGGCCGGGCATGCTGCCAGCTGCTGCTGCCGGGCGCCAGCAGCGCCAGATCGCCAGCCCCAAAGCCGAGCCGCGTCAAGCCGGTATCCAGGTTGACGGCCACCGGCAAGTGCCCGGCCCGGCCAGCACCGGCCTGCAGGCGCTGCAACTCGTGCGCGCCCGCCAGCACGGGGATGCAGCCGCTGGCGGCCCAGTCGCGCGGCGCCTGGTCGGCCAGTCCGTGCAGCACGTATATCCTGTATGGTGCGGATGGCCGCAGGGCGTGCAGCTGCGCCTGCAGTGCGGCCGCCTCGTCGAGGGTGCCGACCCAGAAATCGCGGCTGCCAAGCGCCCACAGGGTGGGCAGCACCTGGCCGACGCCCAGGCCGTAGGCATCGCTCTTGAGGACGACGCCGAGCACGGCGCCAGCGCAGGCGCGCTGCACCACGCGCCAGTTGTGCGCCAGCGCCTGCAGGTCGATGCGCAGGCAGGGCGCGTCGGGTGTGGCAGCACCGGGCGTGCTCATGCGGACGCCACCGGTGGCTGCAGGCAAAGGAGCTGTCCAGAACCGCCAGCGCCAACGCCGCGCCAGCCCTGCGCGAGCAATTCTCTTTGCCGCTCCAGCGCATCCGGCCCCAGCTCGCAGCCACGCGCCGGGTCGCCGGCAAAATGCTCGCCGGGAACCCGCGCCAGGAGGTAGCGCGCATAACCGCCATAGCGCTCCTGCAGCGCACGCACGCTGAATCCACACGCCAGCAGGTTGTGCCAGCTGGCCGGGTTGCACGGTGCTGCAGTGGCAAACACCGCCCGCCCGTCGGCCCAGGCCAGGCGCCGCGCGATGAGCTCGCGCTGCAGTTGCTGGCCGCGCAGGGCCGGCGCCACGGCTGCTCCGGCGAGTTTCAGCAGCGGCGCACCGGGGGCCAGGCCCAGCAATGCCTGGATCCGGTCCTCGGCGCTCAGCACGTGCTGCAGCACGCCGTAGGCCACCAGCTCGTCCCCGCGCCAGGCGCCCAGCACGCGGCCGCGGCCCTGCAGCAGGCTGGCCAGGAAATCACGCGTTTCCGGTTTCACGGCTTCGGGTCGGAACCCGGCCAAGCTGGCCCGGTGCAAGGCTTCCATGCCGTCGAGGTCGGTCGGCTGCAAGCAGCGCCAGCGTAGCGCCGCCACGGGGGCAGGCGGGTCCTTCATGATGCGGACACGCCGCCGAGGCCGATGACTTCAGCGTAATTGAGCATGTCTATGGGCGGGTACATGCGCAGCTGGTGCGCCACCTGCATGTTGACCAGCAGCGAAAAGCGCTTGAGCGTCTGCACCGGCAAGCTGCCGGGTGCCTGGCCCTCAGCCAGAATGGCGTGCGCCTTGGAGCCGGCAAGCTTGCCCACCGACTCATAGCGGCTGATCAGGCCCACCAGGGCGCCGCCGGAGCGCACCGCAAGCTCGGTCGCACCAAAGGACGGCAATTGGTGCTGCAGCGCGGCCGGCGTGACCCGATCGTAGACCGAACCCAGGAAGGTATCGGGCAGCAGGTACAGCCACTCGGCACCCTCGGCCGCGAGCTCGGCGATCAGCTCCTCGACACCGTCGGCCACCGGCTGGCCCTGCGCGTCGGTGTGGAAGCGACGCGTGAGCAGCTGGGCGTCATGCGCCATGCAAAATTCGCGCACCTGCTCGACGATGACCAGCGAATTGGTCTCGGCCCCGTTGTACAACACGCCCAGCTTCTTCCAGGGGCGATAGCCCTGCATGACGCGCAGCTGCACCGGCGGCGGCACCACGTGCACGGCACCGGTGACGTTGCGCCCGGGCGCGTCCAGGTCTTGCACGATGCGCGACTGCAGGGGCGCGGCGACCAGCGCAAACACCACGGGAATGTCGCGCACGAAGCGGCCATCGGGGTCAGGGTCGTCCCAGCGGCCCACCAGCGCCAGCGTCGCCGGTGTGCCCCAGACGTAGATCAGGTCCGGGCGCTGCGCACGGATCTCGTCGATGATGCCCGGCATGTGCGCGACGTCGCGCTGCAGGTCGCGCACGGTGTAGCGCACCTGCAGCCCGGCAGCAGCGAGATAGGCACGAAATCCGAGGTCCACGTCGGTCTCGCCGCGAAAGGTGATCATGAAGACGTGGAATGACTGCCCGTCGCGCCGGGCGCTGGCGGGCGCGGCAAATCCCGGACGCAGCGCCAGCCACGCCCAGCATGGCAGGCTGGCGTGACTCAGGAATCGACGGCGAGTGCATCCAGACACGTTACATAGTGTCGCACAATCACGCGGGCTGTCGCAAGCACCCGGCACGACGCAAATGTGCCACGAGGCCGTAGGCGGCACTGCCCAACACCACACTGGTGCCGATCAGCGCCAACGCGGGACCAAAACCAAGCCATGGCAGCAGCCAGGCGCCCAGCGCCGGCCCCAGTGCGCTGCCACTGCGCTCGGTCATGCGAAACAGGCCCAGCACCGCCGCCTCGCCCGCGCCCGGATGGCGGCGCGCCTGGTCGGCGACCAGCGCCGACTGCGGCGTGATCGAGAGCGCCTGCCCGATGCCAAACAACAGCAGCACCCCGGCCAGCAGGAGCGGTGCCTGCGCCACCGGCCAGGCGAGCCAGGCGCTGCCGCCGGCGAGCAGCCCGCCCAGCACGACGAAGGCATGGCGCCGTCGCCAACGGTCGGCCAGGTGGGCAGCCAGCGGCACCAGCAAGACCATGGCCAGCGGGTATATCGTCTGCAGGCGGCCGATGGTGGCACTGCCGTGGCCGCTGTCCTGCAGGTGCATGGGCAGCAGATAAAAGCAGAAAGCCGCGAGCAGCAGCTTGGCCGGCATGGCGCAGCCCAGCAGCAGCGGCCACAGACCGGACTGCCGCAGCACGCCGCGTGTCCCGGTGCTCCTGCCCGGTCGCGCTGGTGCCGCGAGCTCGGGTGCTTTTGGCGTGGCTGGCATGTGCCAGAGCGCCGCCAATCCGGCCAGGACCGCTACCACCGCCGCCAGTGCAAACGCCACGGGCACGCCAAAATGGTCGGCCACAAGCCCACCCAGCGGGGGGCCACACAGCGCCGCCACCAGGATGGCGCGCACGAATTGCCCGAGACTGCGCGCACGATCCTGCGCACTGGAGCCATCGATGACTGTGCCCTGCGCCGACACGAACACCATGGCAAAGCCCACCGCACCGAGCACGCGCGCTGCCACCAGCGTCGGGTAATCGGGCACGGCGGCGGCCACCGCCAGGCTCAGGGCACCCAGCAGCGCGCCCAGCACGAGGCCACGGCGCCGGCCAAAAGCCTGCGACCAGGATGCCATGGGCCATTGCAGCAGCGCCACCAGCGCCAGGAACACCACGAGCGGGACGCTGGCCAGCAGCTCCGGCGTGAAAGCTGCGCCGGTTGGCGCGAGCTCACGCGCCCAGGTCGGCAGGAAGGGCCGCGTCAGCTCCTCCGACAGCATGAACAGGAACAGCGCCGGGCGCACCGCAACCGCACCCGATGCGCGCCAGCCCAGGCGCGGCCCGCCGGTACGCCGGCGCTGCCAGGCCTCGGCCACGCGCAGCGCACGCGCACCGCGCGCGCCCAAGCCGAGTGCGACCCACTCCATGGCCAGCAGCAGGCAGATCGCACCCAGGAAGGCGACGTCGAGCAGCGTACCCTGCAGCTTGCGCGTGAGCACGCGGGGGTCCAGCGCCAGCGCGACGCTCAGGACCGGCGCGGTGCCGGCCTGCTGCGGTACGGGCACCGTCACCTGCGGCAAGCCAGCTGGCAGGGCGATGCCGCCCAGGCGCTTGCCATCTGCGTCCAGCACGGCCATGGCGGCAATTTCCGGGCTGCGCGCGCGCAGCGCCCGCGCGTGCTCGGGCACGCCGGTCAGCGCGTCGGCCGGCACGCCCAGGCTCAGCGCACGCGCCACCAGGGCGGCGCTGGAGCGCGCCACCGCCTCCGCCTTGACGCGCTGCGCCGGCACGATGCTGGCCTGCCCGGCGACATTGACCTGCCAACCCACCCACAGCAAGGACAACCCCAGCGCCAGTGCCGCACCGCCGGCCAGCATGTTGCGCTCGCCGCCGAGCCAGCGCGGCAGCGGCCGGCTGCGACCCAGCTGGCGCAACAGCAGGGCGCAGTACAGGCCCAGCGCCGCGAGCAAGCCCAGCAGTGCCGGCCACAGCGCCCGGCGCACGCTGCGCTGCAATTGCGCGCGCGCATCGACCAGCGCACGGGCGTCGTAATCCAGGCGCGCCCAGCCGACAAGCTGGCCCAGGTCGTTGTGCACCGCCTCCTGCACCGTCGCCAGCGCCTGGCTGTCTTCGGCTGCCGCGCCAGCAGTGGCTTGCAGCAGCACCACAGCTGCCGCCGACTCGATGCGAAAGCTGCGCAGTGCCGGTGCCAGCGCCAGGGCTTCACGCTGCAGCAGGTCTGCCAGCGGCGTGTCGGGTGCCAGTGGCACCCCCAGCGCCAGTGCATTTTCTGCAGCCTGCGCCGCACGCTCGGCAGCCAGCACGAAGCGCCCGGCAAAGGCCTCCTGCTGCACCTGGACGAGCTTGGCCTGGGCCAGGTAGGCGCCCGTCACCAGCGTGGCGCTGCTGATGGCGGCCAGCAGGATGGCAAAACGCCACCACCTGCGCGCGATCCACGCGGCCGTATTCATGCGACCCCTGGGTCCGGTCCGCACCGCGCGGTTCGGGGTAACCGGTCCTGGCCTTGCCGGCACCCATGCACCCTTGCCGTGCCGCTGTCTGGTAACCGGGCAGCTGGCACCACTGCGTTGCGAGGCAACGGTCCAGCACACACCGGCGCGCGCGGGGCCGCGCGGATGCGTTCCCTGACCCGGCTGAGCAGCATGGTTATTCCTTGGTCCTGCAGCCCCGGCGCCCTTGGGTGTCCACCCTCCCCTCAGCCCCCCATCGCCTTATCACTGATGTTTACCAGCGTGCCTCGCGGCGGCCGTCCCGGTGCAGGAAGCTGCCGCTGTCGGCCGGCACCAGCCGCGCCAGCGTGCTGCGCATGTCCGACACGCTTTGTTCGGGCGAGATCGCGGCGCTGGGGCCGCCCATGTCGGTGCGGACCCAGCCGGGGTCCAGCGCGACAAAGATGGCCTGCGGCCAGTCGTGCCGCGCCGACGCCATGACCATGTTGAGCGCAGCCTTGCTGACGCGGTAGAGCCAGCAGTCGCTGCCGGACACGCTGCCGATGAGCGACATGCCCGAAGACAGGACGGCCAGCGTGCCCCGCGCCTGCGCAACGCGCGGCGCAACATGCGGAATGAGCCGCATGGCGCCCAGCACGTTGGCGTGCATGATGGCGTCAAAGTCGGCCTGCGAGGGCGGCTTCGTGGCGCCGGCGCGGTTCATGACGCCTGCGACGTACAGCGCCACGTCCAGCGGCGTGTCGGCCATGGCAGCGGCAAGCCGCGCGGTGCCTGCCGGGTCGGTCACGTCAAGCGTGATGGGTTGTGCACCCAGCGCCTCAACGCGCCGGGCCGCATCTTCATTGCGCACGGTGGCCAGCACGCGCCAGCCGTCCGCACGGTACTGGCGTGCAAATTCAAGGCCTATGCCGCGAGAGGCGCCGATGACGAGAGCGGTAGACATGGTGCCCAGCTTACAGGATAACGATTGCGTCGGGCCTGGGTTGGCGGTGCGCTGGCAGGCGCAGCACCTGGCCGCGATGCGCGATGACCGGCGCGCCCCGCAACGTCAGTCGGGGCCGGTGATCAGGCTGACCGGGATGCCGGCGGCTTCGGCCAGCGGCAGGTCGTCGGGGTCGTGCGGCGTGTCCGGTCCGGCATCCTGCGCCGCGTCCCGGCCAAAGCGGCGGCGCGGGTCGTAGGGATAAAAGTCTATGAGCTCGCCCCGGTTGATGCGTGCCTGCGCATGTTGCCAGGCCGCCGCGTCAAGCAGGTCGGCGTGGTGCTTCATGAATGCCTCGCGAATGCGCGGGTTGCCCAGCAGGAACGGCTCGAACGTTTCCGGGAAGACGTCGTTGCGACCGACCGGGTACCAGACCTCGTCGCTCATCTCCTGCTCCTCGGTCCTGGGCTCGGGCACGGTGCGGAAGTTGCATTCGGTGAGGTACTCGATCTCGTCGTAGTCGTAAAAGACCACGCGATTGTGACGCGTGACGCCGAAGTTCTTCCACAGCATGTCGCCGGGAAAAATGTTGGCGGCGGCCAGATCCTTGATGGCGTTGCCGTATTCACGCACAGCATGCTCGAGCTGGTCGCTGGCGGCAGCCTCGTCCCCGTCGGCGCCAAGCAGCTCTTGCAGGTGCAGGTTCAGCGGCAGCATGCGGCGCTCGATGTAGGCATGGCGGATCATGACCTCGCTGCTGCCGTCGTTTTCCGGCCCGCTGATTTCCAGCTGGCTGGGCGCAAACTTCCTGATCTCGGCGATGAGCGCATCGGTGAAGCGCTCGCGGGCAAAGGTGAGCAGCGAGAACTCCATGGTGTCGGCCATGCGGCCGACGCGGTCGTGGTGCTTGACCAGGTGGTACTTGCGCTGCACCTCCGCCGGCGTGATGTCCTTTTGTGGCGGGAACCGGTCCTTGATGATCTTGAACACGTAGGGGAAGCTGGGCAGGTCGAACACCAGCATGACCATGCCCTTGATTCCCGGCGCAATGCGGAACTGGTCGGTCGAGTGGTTCAGGTGCCAGAGCAGCTCGCGGTAGAACATGTTCTTGCCCTGCTTGGCCAGCCCCAGCGTGTTGTAGAGTTCAAAGCGCGGCTTGCGCGGCATGAGCGTGCGCAGGAACTGCACGTAGGCCGAGGGGATCTCCATGTCAACCATGAAGTAGGCGCGCGAGAAGGAAAAGAGGATGTGCAGGTCTTCCTCGCCAAAGAGCACGGCGTCGACGTAGACGGTGCCCGGCTTTCTGTGCAGCAGCGGCAGCGCAAACGGGATCTCCTGGCCGCCGTTGATGACCCTGCCCACCAGGTACGCGCCCTTGTTGCGGTAGAAGAGGCTGGTCAGCACCTGGATCTGGAAATTGGAGCGAATGGGCCGGCCAGCCAGCTCGCGCCGCATGGCGTCGGCGACATAACCGGCGTCGCGCGCCAGGTCCTCGTAGGTGCAGTGCAGGCCAAAGGATTCAATGATCTCCTGCACCGTGTCGCCCAGCCGCTCAAGCTCGGGATAAAAACCCTGGAACGTGGGCAGCACGCGCCGGCCCGTCGGCACGTTGGTGGTTTCCATGTACTCCGTGCTGATCGCCGGGCGCACGAAGATGAAGTCGTTGCGAAAGTAGGTGCGGTGCAGGATCTTGGTGGTGACCGAGTTGAAAAAGGTCTCTGCCAGCTCCGGCTGCTTGTGCGTGACCAGCATGCCGATGTACAGCAGCTTGGCCTGGTGCCACAGCGCCATGGGCTGCTTGCCGGCGCGGAATTCACGCGCCAGGCGCTGCACGCACTCGAGCACGCGCAGGTCGTAGAACTCGATGCGCTCGCGCTGCGCGCGCTGCTGGCCGCGCCAGTCGCAGGTCTCGAAGCGGTGCTTGGCGCGGGCGGACTCGGTGCGAAACAGGCGGTAGTGGCGGTTGAAGCCGTCGATCATCGCCTGCGCGATGCGGCGCGCCAACGCGTATTGCTCCGGTGTCAGCGGCGCGTTCATGGCAGGGCCTCAGAGCTTGAGAATGAATTGATCGCGCCCGAGAGGATCGCCAAAGCCCGTCCAATCAAGACGCAAAGCGCAGGCATGGCCCGTGCCATGGCGAGCATTTGCAACGCGGAGTGGGCGGG
>Ga0172382_10010764_pt1 | contig 12210 bp, 9 predicted proteins | sample Leawel138RmetaG_FD_122245 | JGI IMG/M metagenome (GOLD analysis project Ga0172382, IMG submission 122245) | Leachate microbial communities from a municipal landfill in Southern Ontario, Canada - Leachate well 138R metaG | ecosystem: Engineered > Solid waste > Landfill > Unclassified | place...
AATTGTTATGGATCTTAGAAAACTAAAAACCCTTATCGACCTTGTTGCCGAGTCAGGAATCGCTGAATTGGAAATTACAGAAGGCGAAGGTAAAGTTCGCATTGTCAAATTCTCACAAGTGCAACCTGTTGCACCTGTTGCCGTACCAGAGGCGTCCGTGGCTGTCGCCCCTGCACCTGCCGCTGCGGCAGCGGCTCCTGCAGCCAGCGCCGAACCGGTTGTAACCGGCCACGTCGTCAAAGCACCCATGGTGGGTACTTTCTATCGTGCACCTAACCCCAACGCACCTGCCTTCGTTGAAGTGGGCGCCAGCGTGAAAGAAGGTGACGCACTGTGCATTATCGAAGCAATGAAACTGCTTAACGAAATTGAAGCCGATAAAACCGGTGTTATCAAGGAAATTCTGGTTGAAAACGGCGAACCTGTTGAATTTGGCCAACCTCTATTCGTGATTGCCTGATATGTTTGAAAAAATTCTTATTGCGAATCGCGGCGAAATTGCACTGCGCATTCAGCGGGCATGCCGGGAACTGGGTATTAAAACCGTTGTCGTGCATTCCGAAGCTGATCGCGATGCAAAATACGTGCGACTGGCCGATGAGTCTGTCTGCATCGGACCTGCGTCTCCACAGCAAAGTTATCTGCATATGCCTGCCATTATTTCGGCAGCAGAAGTCACCGATGCGGAAGCCATTCACCCCGGTTATGGCTTTCTGGCAGAAAACGCCGATTTCGCCCAGCGTGTTGAGCGTAGCGGTTTTGTTTTCATTGGCCCCCGTCCTGAAACCATCCGGCTGATGGGTGACAAGGTCAGTGCCAAAAAAGCCATGATTGAAGCCGGCGTTCCTGTGGTTCCCGGTTCTGAAGGCGCCTTGCCCGATGACAACGAGTACGTGCTGAAAACGGCCCGTGAAATTGGCTACCCGGTGATTATCAAAGCGGCCGGTGGCGGTGGTGGGCGTGGCATGCGGGTGGTACATACCGAAGCTGCCCTGTTAACTGCTGTGCAAATGACCAAGGCCGAAGCCCAGGCGGCTTTCAATAACCCTGAAGTCTATATGGAAAAGTTCCTCGAGAACCCAAGACATATCGAGATTCAGGTATTGGCCGATGGTTTCAAGGAAGCGATTTGGCTGGGTGAACGTGATTGCTCCATGCAGCGTCGGCACCAGAAAGTAATTGAAGAAGCACCGGCACCGGGTATTCCACGCAAGCTGATTGAGAAAATCGGTGAGCGATGTGCCGATGCCTGCCGCCGTATTTCATACCGGGGTGCAGGTACGTTTGAGTTTCTTTATGAAAATGGCGAATTCTATTTCATCGAAATGAATACCCGTATTCAGGTTGAACATACCGTTACCGAATGCATTACCGGCATCGACCTGGTTCAGCAGCAAATTTTCATTGCTGCCGGAGAGCCTTTCAAGCTGAAACAAAAGGATATCCAGTTCAGGGGCCATGCACTTGAATGCCGTATTAACGCCGAAGATCCTTACACGTTTATGCCATGCCCCGGTCTGATCACCAGCTGGCATACACCGGGTGGTCCTGGCGTAAGACTTGATTCCCACGTGTTTAGCGGTTACAAAGTACCCTCTAACTACGACTCCATGATTGCCAAATTAATTACCTATGGCGATACACGGGAACAGGCCATTGCCCGCATGAAAATTGCGTTGTCGGAAATGGCGGTGGAAGGTATTCAAACCAATATCCCATTGCATCGTGATCTCATGTTAGATACCAATTTTGCCGACGGTGGAACCAGCATTCATTATCTGGAACACAAATTAAGCGAACGTGGTAAAGCATAAGTCTACGATGATTCGAAAAAATAGGCCGAGATTATTCTCGGCTTAATTCATAATAAGGAAAAATGATGCGTGAACTGGTGCTGATGTGTGCCGAAAATGACGCTGAGCAGCTGTCGGATCTGTTGCTTGAAGAGGGGGTTCTGTCGGTGTCGGTTGAAGACGCCGATCGCGACACCGATGTAGAACAACCCTTGTTTGGTGAGCCAGGCACCGAGCCTGATGTGCAGGCCTGGAAGCATAACAGGGTTGTGGCACTGTTGCCCGATGATATCGAACCCGCAGCCCTTCTGGCGCAATTGCAGGCCCAAACCGGGGTGGATTATGCCAATCAAAGCCAGTTGCGTGAAGTGGCCGATGAAGACTGGGTTAGGCTGACACAATCACAGTTTGAGCCTATCCAGATTGCCGGCCGGATCTGGATTGTTCCCAGCTGGCACAAAGATAATCCCATTGTGCCACCAGAAGCCCCCGAAAACGGCCAGAAAAACATTCTTGTTGAACTGGATCCCGGGCTGGCTTTTGGAACCGGCAGTCATCCAACCACCCGCCTGTGTACCGAGTGGCTTGAAGCCTGCCTGCCGGCCAATACGCAGGTACTTGATTACGGTTGTGGTTCAGGTATTTTGGCGATTGTGGCCAAAAAGCTGGGTGCGGCACAGGTTATTGGTGTCGATATCGATGAACAGGCTGTTCAGTCTGCCCAATATAATGCGCAGACCAATGAGGTTGATATCGATGTTTGCCTGCCCGATGGCCTGGCAGCAGGCACGTTTGACGTAGTCGTGGCCAACATCCTGTCAAACCCGCTAAAGGTGCTCGCGCCCATGTTGGCAGGCCGGGTTGCGCCAGGTGGCCATCTGGTATTGTCCGGCGTGCTGGAAAGGCAAGCCGAAGAAGTGGCCCTGGCCTATGCGCCCTGGATTAAAATGGGTGTTTGGCGCAGCCATGAAGGTTGGGTTTGCCTGCATGGCCAGCGGGCATGACAACAAGGAACCACTCCGATGAGAACCCGTTGCACGAAATGTGAAACCATTTTCAACATTACCGAAGACCAGCTTGCCTTGCGGGATGGTCTGGTTCGTTGCGGTATTTGCAAGAATGTTTTTAATGGCCGCGAAGCCCTGTTACCTGAAGAGGTAGATGACTTTCCGGTTCTTGAGCATGAGCAGGCAGTATGGCCTGAAGAGCCTATCATTGCGGGGCATGAGGTCAGCAACATCTATCCTGAAGATGCGGGTGACATCAACCAGCCGGATTTGTCTGAAAAGCCTGATGAACCCACGTTGCGTGATGAACCCGATTTTCATATGGGACATGATGCCGGCATTTATGATAATGAGGAAAATGAGCCCGCTTTGGGCAGGCAGTCCTGGCAACAGGCAGCCGAGCCCATTATGCTTCAAGATGAGCCTCCTGGCATTTATGATGACCAGCCCTTGAAGATGGATGCCGATGATGCTGGTAACTATACGGCAAGCGGCTATTACCAGCGCACTACCAGTATTTACTGGATCCTGGGCATCTTCCTGGGGTTGCTTGTGTTGATTGCGCAAAGTCTGGTGGTATACCGTAACCAGCTGGTTAATATTGCCCCTGCCTTGCAACCAACCCTGCAGCGAATTTGCCAGGTTGCCGGTTGTGAGTTGGGTTCCGATAAAAATCTGGCCAGCCTGCAGCTGAAAAACTGGGTTCTCAAGCCCGATCTGGCGGCCAATCCCCAGGACGGCGTGACCGCCTTGCGCCTGCAGTTTACCCTGCGCAATAATGATGCCAGGGCCCAGATATGGCCTTTGCTGGTGATTAATTTGAAAAACCAGCAGGGCTTAATCGAAATTACCAAAATCCTTGAACCCGGAGAGTATGTACCGCGCAATCTGCTGGAACAGAAATTTCAGCCGGGTACCGAGGTATTTATCAATGTACCGCTTGCCGTCTTCAATGTGGCTGTGTCCGGTTTCGAACTTAGTTTAGTTTATCCATAAGGTTTAATTCTCATGAGTAATGCAGTGCTGGTATGCGGTTCTGTTGCGTTTGATACCATTACCCTGTTTGAAGGGCATTTCAAGGATCATATTCTTGCTGAACATATAAAATCCTTAAGCGTATCTTTTTTTGTACCCACCATGCGCAAAGAGTATGGCGGATGCGCAGGAAACATCGCTTACAATCTGGCCATGCTGGGTGGTAATCCGGTGCCGGTGGCCACGGTTGGCAAGGATGCCGGCGAATATTTGCAGCGTATGCGCGACATGGGCATTGACACACGTGCCATTCGGGTTCTGCCTGATGCCTTCACGCCCCAGTGTCATATTACGACAGACCTGGATGGCAACCAGATTGCCGCGTTTCACCCCGGTGCCATGATGCAATCGGCTGAAAACGACATCAGCCATGAAAAAGCGGTGTGGGGAATTGTGGCCCCCGATTCCAAAGATGGCATGTTTGCCCATGCTGAAAACCTGAACAAGGCCGGTATTCCTTTCATTTTTGACCTGGGTCAGGCCATGCCGCTTTTTGACAAGGCCGATCTTGAGCGTATGCTGGGACTTGCCCATGTACTGACGGTCAATGATTATGAGGCATCGGTTATTGAGCAGCGCATGGAAAAAAGCATGGCGCAAATTGCCGGGCATCTTGAGGCCGTGGTGGTTACCCGTGGTGCGGAAGGCTCAGACCTGTACCATGAGGGTAACCAGATTGCCATTCCGCCGGTTAAGGCCGAAGCGGTAACAGACCCGACCGGTTGTGGTGATTCACATCGTGCCGGGCTGCTGTATGGCTTGTCGCAGGGTTGGGACTGGGAAGATTGTTGCCGCTTGGGCAGTTTGATGGGGGCAATAAAGATTGCTTCGCAGGGTCCCCAGAATCACTTTTTAAGCCGGGAAGAAATTTCTTCCCGCTTCATGAGTGCGTTTGGCACGGCATTGCCGGCCCTGTAACGTTACCCGATCATCAGGTGCTGTAAAACAATTTGCAGCACCTGGGTAATCAGGATCAGCACTAGCGGAGAAAAATCAAAAGCGCCGGTGCTGGGCAGAAATCGCCGAATCGGATTCAGCATTGGGTCTAGCAAGGCTCTTAGCAATGGCATCATGGGCGATGCAGGGCTGACCCACGATAATATTGCCTGCAAAATACACAACCATAACACCAATGTAAGCGCCCATTTGATGGTCATGAAAAGACCAACCAGGGGCAGGGTAGTTAGTGAGGTCTGGATATAAACATTGGCCGGTGTGAGGGAAAAAACCAGAAAAACATGCAACATAGAACAAAGCCATGCAAGCAGCAGGCTGGTCCAGTCTATTTTGTTGCTGGTTGGGATTATTTTGCGAACGGGCTGAACCAGCCAGTCGGTTGCCTTATAAATAATCATGACATAAGGATTGAAGGGGTGAATCCTGGTCCAGAATACCCAGGCTCTGACGAGTAGGGCAGACACAAACAGGGAAAAAAAGGTGCCAAGCAAAAAACTAAGTATTGAATTGATCATATAAAAAATAAAAACCGAAAAAAAGCCGTCTAAGTGTTTAATTTAGACGGCTTTTGTAATTACTTCAACCGATTATGGTCGATTGCCTGTAGGGAAAGGCCAGGATGAGTTGCTGTTGTTGCCTGTTTTAGCGGCAGAACCAGCGGTTTTTTTGCTGGCGGCCGTTTTCTTCACGGCTGCTTTTTTGGCTGCCGGGACTTTTTTGGCAGTAGCTGTTTTGGTGCCTGTTTTAGCTGCTGTTTTTGCAACGGCTGCGGTATCTGTCGCAGGGACTTCAGCGGCAACTGCATTTTTAGCGGGAGCCGCTTTTTTGGCGACTGTTTTTTTGGCGACTGTTTTTTTGGCTGGAACGGCTTTTGTGGCGGTTTCCGCTTTTTTAGCGGGTGCGGCTTTAGTTGCTACCACTGCCTTTTTGGCGGGTGCTGCCTTTTTCGCTGCTGCCGCTTTTTTGGCAGGTGCTACTTTTGTAGCAGGCGTTGTTTTTGTGGCGGTTGCTGTTTTTTGGGTTGGTGTGGCTTTAGCGGTAGTGACTGCTTTTTTCGCCGGTGCTACTTTTTTGGTCGCTGGCGTTTTTGTGGCAGGAACCGCTTTTTTGGCAACGGCTGTTTTCTTCACGGCAGTGGTTTGGGTTGCGGTGGTTTTTTTGGCTGCCACTGTTTTTGTAGCGGGCACTGCTTTTTTAGCGACTGCTTTCTTGGCTGGAGCAGCTGTTTTATTAACAGATTTTGCAACGGTTTTTTTAGCAGCTACTTTCTTGACAACTGTTTTTGTCACGGCTGGCGTTTCAGCTGTAACGGTTTTTTTGACAGCAGTAGCTTTTTTAGCCACTGTTTTGGTTGCCGCTTTTTTAGCGGCTGGTTTTTTGACTGCTTTTTTGGCTGCTGTTGCCATGGCAATACTCCTTGGAAAAGGGTCCGGATATGAAAAAAAATAAATACATCTGTGTAGATATAATTTCAAGGTTAAAGTATAAATCCGGCAACGGATAACTCTACTTTCTTTGTAGCACCATTTGATATATTCCCCGCTTTCAGCGCGGAACATTTCAAATAGTTATAACGGCAAATAATTTTTTTACAGTTATAACCGCAAGGGTAACTCATTACGTCATGGAACGCACGAAATACTTATGAAATAAAGGGCAAAGGAAATAAAATAATTGTTATCAATATTAAGACCTTAGCGATAAAGCAAACCTTTAAAAAAATTTTTGAATTTTGGATAAATGTGATTGATCACTTTGCTTCAGGCAGAGTGCAAATGACGAAACCTGTTTTGGCAAAATGAAGCAAGAGAGAATGGCATGTTTTTGATATGCCCGCAAGTCGGCCATGTTGCGATGCACTTTTCTAAAAGCATTGAAAATAAAGGCTTGTGGCTTTGTTTGGTGTTTTTGGGGACGTGTTTGTGATGCATACACACGCTGTCATTGGTAAGACGTGCCATCGGCGTGACGGGTCGCTGAAGTGGTGCAGAGGGGCCGTGTTGGGTGCCCGGTTTTTTCGTTGGGATGAAGCAAAAAAATCTTTGGCGCTTTGTTTGAAGTATAAAAATAATTGGCGAAAAACCAACAAAACCGGCCAGGTGTTTTTGCAGAATGCATAAAAATCCGCCTTGCCCAAGGCCATGAACAGGAACTGCCTGTGGCTTGGGCAAGGCGGATTTTTATTGCTTGCTGGCTTGCGATAACGCTATATGGCGTTTTGCAGTCGTTCAAGAACGGTCGTCTTGCCAATAATGGCCAGCACGGCACCAATGGATGGTGTTTGTTTCTGGCCGGTTACGGCAAGGCGCAAAGGGATGCCCAGCATAGGCATTTTGATGCCATGTTCGCTTAAGGTTTCCTTGATCAGGGCATCCAGTGCTTCGGTTGTCCAGGCGTCCAGCTGTTTGGCGTTTTGGGCAAAACCGGCCAGAATGCGTTTGGCATCTTCAGTCAGGAACTGGGTTTGCAGTTCTTCGGACGCTGGCTGGAAGGGAGCGCAGAACAGCATGGCACTGTCGGCCAGTTGTTCCAGGGTTTCGGCACGATCCTTGAACAGGTCCAGCACAGCTGGCATGTCCAGGTCTTGTGTTTGGCCGCCACGGGCGTGAATGCGTGGCAAAACATGTTCCTGCAGTTCGCTGTCGCTTAATGCCTTGATGTAATGTGCGTTGACCCAATTCAGTTTTTTAGGATCCCATTGTGCTGCCGACTTGGACAGGTTGCGGGTATCAAACCATTCAACCAGTTGCTCACGCGAGAAAATCTCATCATCACCGTGGCTCCAGCCCAGACGGGCCAGATAGTTCACCATGGCTTCGGGCAGGTAACCCTGTTTTTCATATTCCATGATGCTGACAGCGCCATGGCGTTTGGACAGTTTTTGGCCATCGGGACCCAGAATCATGGGCACGTGTCCATACTCGGGAATGGGCGCGCCCAAGGCCTTCAGGATATTGATCTGGCGTGGTGTGTTGTTGATGTGGTCATCACCCCGAATCACATGGCTGATACGCATGTCCCAGTCATCAACCACCACACAGAAATTGTAGGTGGGCGTACCGTCGGGGCGGGCAATGATCAGGTCATCAAGCTCGGCATTTTCAATGGTGATGGTGCCCTTGAGCATGTCATCCCAGGAAACGGCGCCTTCGGTGGGGTTCTTGAAGCGGATAACCGGTTTGCGGCCTTCGGGAACGGAGGGCAGTGTTTTGCCGGGTTCGGGGCGCCAAGTGCCGTCGTACTTGGGTTTCAGGCCTTTTGCCTTGGCGCTTTCGCGCATTTGCTCCACTTCTTCCGGGGTGCTGTAGCAATGATAGGCCGTGCCATCAGCCAGCATTTTGGCAATCACTTCTTTGTGGCGTTCAGCGCGCTGCATTTGGTAGAAAGGGCCTTCATCCGCTGCCAGCGACAGCCATTGCATACCGTCAAGAATGGCCTGTACCGCTTCAGGTGTGGAGCGTTCAAGGTCGGTATCTTCGATACGCAACACAAAAGTGCCTTGGTGATGACGGGCAAAAGCCCATGAGAAAAGTGCTGTCCGTGCGCCACCCAGATGGAGATAGCCGGTTGGGGATGGGGCAAAACGGGTTCTAACAGAAGAGGAAGTCATGAATAGTTAAAACAGTTAAGTAATTAAAAGAAGAGGCAAGACAGTTTACAATGACTTGGCAGACTTCAGAAAAACTTCATTTTAACTTAACATTTTTGTGAGTGAATATATGCTGCGTCATCGCCTGGCTTCCATCTTTGAGCCAAGATCGTTAATCGTGATTTCAGATGTGTCTTTACCGGTTTGCGAATCGGTGCCGGCCTACCTGGTGCGTAACACCATATTGATGCCATTTGATTCGCCCGAATCATTTGCGCAACTGTCAGCCAAAGAGTCCATTGAAAGTGAAGAAAGAAAAGACCTGGCCGTGTTATGCGTGCAACCTGACAGACTGGGAATGGTTTTGTCGTTTTTAGAGCGTAAGCCGACCCGGGCCATGGTTCTGCTGCCCACGCAAGCTATTGATGACGATCCCCTGGAAATCCGCCAGTTTGTGCTGGATTGGGCCAGACGAAATAATTGCCTGCTGTTAGGGCCGCGTGCTTTTGGTATCCAGCGGCCCCACTTGAATTTGAATCTTAGCAAGCATCCCATCCTGTCGCATCAGGGCAGGGTGGCGGTTGTGTCGCAATCCAGGCTGTTGCTGATGTCCATTATGGACTGGGCCAATGATGTAGACCTTGGCTTATCTGCCGCCATCTCTCTGGGTGAGGTGATTGATGTAGACTTGCCTGAAATTATTGAATACCTGGCCACAGACTCCCGTACCGACAGTATTGCCCTGTATATGGACAAGCTGGGTTCCGGACGGGAGCTGATTAGCGCCATTCGTATGGCTTCCAGTGTCAAGCCGGTCGTGGTTTTGCGTGCCGGGCGGGCAAGTCCCGAGCTGAAGGGGAATGATGCCGTGTTTGATGCCGCCATCCGGCGTGCCGGCGCGGTTCGGGTTGATTATTTTGTCGAGCTGTTTGCCGCCTTGAAAGCGCTGTCGTATGCACGGCGTCCCAAAGGCGGGCGGATTGTGGTGTTTGGCAATAGCCGTGGTTCTACCTCATTGACGTTTGATGCAATGGGCAACAGCAGTGCCTTATCCAAGGCATCGTTGTCCTCAAACAGTTTGCGCGACCTGAGGCATATTCTGGGGCATGGTGCCATTGTGGGCAATCCGGCCATCAGTTATGCGCCGCTTACCGGCGAGCAACTTGTCGAGAGCCTGAAAGTAATGGTGGATGATGCCGGTGTTGATGCCGTCATGGTCATGTTGGCGCCAGATGAACTGGTCAACATGCAGCAGGTGGTGGAGCAACTGGCGGCTTATGCCCGCAAGGCGCTTAAACCCATTGTGACCAGCATTCTGGGCGAGGCCACCATGCGACTTTTTCGCCAGCTGCTTAACCGTGCCGGCATGCCGGCTTTCAGGACACCCGAAACGGCGTTGGGTGCCATGATGTCGCTGTGTGATTATTTTTATAACCAGCAACTGTTGCATCAGCTCCGGATTCCGCAACCTGACTCCCTGTCTTCCGATATTCCGGCCGCCCGTGCCCTGCTTGATGCGGCACTGAAGGAAAACCGCAGTACCCTTGATGTCCAGGAAGCCATGCGCCTGCTGGACTGTTTTCATGTGGGGGTTTCCTGGCAGGAAGATGAGCAGGATGAACAGTTTTCCGTTGAAGATGGCGTGCCGGCCGTGATGATACAGGTTCAGAACGATCCCATTTTTGGACCATGGATACGTTTTGGCGAGGGCGGGCACAAAGTTGTGTTTTCATCCCGTGACAAAGGGCTTGATTTGCCTCCCCTGAATGCTTACCTGGCGGGTCAGCTCATCAAGCGTAGCCGGGTATGGCGCCAGGAACTGGAAACTTATGTAGAGCCGCACATATTCGTCAAACTGCAGCGTATTCTTGAATCGGTTGCTGATCTGGTCAGCGAGTTTCCCTGCATTCAAATGCTTGAAATCAATCCGATTATTCTGGGTTACCGTGAAGTTCATGCCAGGGATGTCAGGATTGTGCTTGATGAAGAGGTGGCGGGTGTTTCGCCACGGGAGTCTGGTTATGATCATATGGCCATTTTCCCATACCCGCATTACCTGATTGAAAACAGGCGTTTTGATGATGATCAGGAGTGGGTGTTGCGACCCATCCGGCCTGAAGACGCCGAAGCCCTGCAGGATTTTATCCGGGGGCTGTCCGAGAAGTCACGTTACATGCGTTTTGTTTCAATGATGCGTGAGCTGACGCCTAAAATGTTAAGCCGTTATACCTATGTGGATTACCATCGTGAGCTGGCCCTGGTAGCCACTGTTCAGGTGCCCAACGAGGCCAATCGCGGGCTGCCACGGGAAGAAATTATCGGTCTGGCGCACTATCTGCGCAATGCCGATGGCGTGGGGGCTGAGTATGCCCTGGTGATTGGTGATGGATGGCAAAAGCGGGGCTTGGGCAGAACCCTTATGAGCAAGCTGATACAGGCAGCCCGTAAACAGGAGCTGGCTTACATAGAAGGTGTGGTGCTGGCCAGCAACAAACCGATGCTGCATTTAATGACCAGCCTGGGCTTGCAAAATGATCCGGATGAAGAAGACCCTTCAATGCGAAGGGTCTGGATGCCGTTAAATCAGGAAGATTAATCAGGCCAGGTTTTTCTGGATGAAGTCTGAAATATCGTGGATTTCTTCCAGGCAGACCGAATGCTGCATGGGGTAGGTATGCCATTGCAGGTTCTGGTAGCCCAGCGCTTCCAGTGTTGCTTTGCTGTTAAGCGCACGCTCTGGGACCACTACCGGGTCCTGAGTGCCATGAGCCATGAAAATAGGGATATCCATATTTGCCAGGCTACGTTCAGCTTCGGTTTTGGCTGCCAGGGGCAGAAAGCCAGACAGGCAGATAAGGCCAGCCAGCTTTTTGGGATGACGCAGCCCGGTTAACAGGGCCATGGCGCAGCCTTGTGAAAAGCCGGCCAGGAAAATGTTTTCTGTCGGAATACCACGCTCATTTTCACGGGTAATCAGGGCTTCAATGGACTGTTGGGCTTCCCTTAGTCCGGGTTCGTCTTCCGGGCCATGAATGCGATCCAGTGAAATAATATCAAACCAGGCCGGCATGGCGATGCCATTGTTCAGGGTCACTGGACGAACCGGTGCATTGGGGAACACAAAACGAATGTTTGACGGTTTGGGTAGCCTTAGCTCGGGAACCACCGGGACGAAATCGTTGGCATCGGCCCCCAGGCCGTGCATCCAGATAATGGTGTGGGTGATGTGATTGCCCGTATTGATTTCAACGCAATCGAGCAGTACTTGTTCGGACATAATGAATTATTCCCCAGATAATAAAATAGACTTGAGCGCCTGAAACAGGGCGCGGTAATGTTTTTTCTGTGGTTCCTGGGTTTCTGTCAGGGTATTATTGGTGGCTTGTTCCTTGCGGGCAGCGCGAATAAGTGCCCTGAATTGCTGGATGTCCACCTGGGGATATTCGGAAAGGAGTACCGTTAATTCTTCATCACTGGCAATCAGTCGGTCACGCAGGGTTTCCAGCCGGTGCATATGTGCCGTGATTTCTTTCGAACCGTTTTCCCAGACATCCAGTTGCTGGCGAATGGCTTCAATATCGGCCGTGCGCATGAGTTTGCCGACGTAATGGATCTGGCGGCGTTTGCCTTCCCGGCCGTTAATCTTTTGGGCCGTTTTAATGGCATCCAGCAGTTTATCATCAAGGGGTAGCTGCTTGACTTTGTCATAAGGCAACTCAATAACTTGCTTGCCCAGATCCAGAATGGCATGCAGCTCTCTTTTGACTTGTGATTTGCTGGGCCGGTCGTAAAAATCGTTATCGTCCTGATCTGTTTGCTGATCTGTTTG
>Ga0172382_10010765_pt1 | contig 12210 bp, 12 predicted proteins | sample Leawel138RmetaG_FD_122245 | JGI IMG/M metagenome (GOLD analysis project Ga0172382, IMG submission 122245) | Leachate microbial communities from a municipal landfill in Southern Ontario, Canada - Leachate well 138R metaG | ecosystem: Engineered > Solid waste > Landfill > Unclassified | place...
CGTGGACGGTGCGTCGATCCTGAACAGGCTGTCGATACAGGTCCTGATGTCCGGATCGGCCGCCTGGCCGCGGCGGGCGACCTGCTGGACGAGTTGCGCGGCCTGAAACAGGGCGGCCAGTGCCAGGGTGCGGTCGGTGAAGGTGTGCGTCATGGTGGCGATGTTGGAGCGAATGCGCAGAGTACTCAATCGATGGCTTGGGCGATGGTCGCGCCGCCCAGACAACGGTCGCTTTGGTAGAAGACGACGGCCTGCCCCGGTGTGATGGCGCGTTGCGGTGTGTCGAAGACGACCCGCAGGCCACCGTCGCTTTCACCCCGGACGGTGCAGGGCTGGTCCGCCTGGCGGTAGCGTACCTTGGCGGTACAGCGCAGCGGCAGGTGGGGCCGAACGGTGTCGATCCAATGCGGTGGCCCGGCGCGCAGAGCGGAATGAAACAGCGCCGCATGATTCTTCCCCTGCACTACGATGAGGCGGTTGTGTGCGAGGTCCTTGCCGGCCACGTACCAGGGTTCGCCGCTAGCGCCGCGGCGCCCGCCGATACCCAGCCCCTGGCGCTGGCCGTGCGTATGGAACATGAGTCCCTGATGTTCTCCGACGACCGTGCCGCCGAGATCCACGATAGCGCCCGGCCGGGCCGGCAGATAACTTGCCAGAAACGCGTCGAAGCGGCGCTCGCCGATGAAGCAGATGCCGGTGCTGTCTTTCTTGGCATGGTTGGGGAACCCGGCCTGCGCCGCGATGTGGCGGACCTCCGGCTTGTGCAGTTCACCCAGCGGGAACAGCGCGTGCGCGAGCTGCGACTGATCGAGCAGATGCAGAAAATAGCTCTGGTCCTTGTCGGGATCACGGCCCTTGCACAGCTGCACGCCCTCATCGGAACGCTCCAGTCGTGCGTAGTGGCCGGTGGCGATGAAGTCGGCGCCGAGGCCGAGGGCGTAATCCAGGAAGGCGTGGAACTTGATCTCCTTGTTGCACATCACATCCGGGTTCGGCGTGCGGCCGGCGCGGTATTCGGCGAGGAAATGGGTGAACACGCGATCCCAGTATTCCGTGGAGAAGCTGATGTGGTGGAGCCGGATGCCGAGCAGCCGCGCAACCGCCTCGGCGTCGGCGAGATCCTCTGCGGCAGGGCAATGGCCGGCCGCGTCGTCCTCGTCCCAGTTCTTCATGAACAGCCCCTCGACGGCATAGCCCTGTTCCAGCAGGGACAGGGCGGCCACGGCCGAATCGACGCCGCCGGAGAGGCCGACGATGACGCGCCTGTGCCGCTTCACGGGTCCACCTTCGGGGGTTTCCAGCCGCCGCGCCAGGTGTCCAGATCGACGATGTGCGGCGGCTGCCCGTTCGCCTCGAACCAGCTGTCGACGGCGTAGGCCGTGCCGGTACTGAGTTCGGTGACGACGGCGGTGGTGTGCGGCCACCAGCCGACGGGGATGGGCAGGCGGGTGGCCGGTACCGCCACCGCGTGGCGGCGCAGCCAGCCCTGACGCGCGAACAGCCGCAGATAGCGGGTGGTGTTGGTCGACTCGTCGATGCAGTCCATCTGCCCCTGCCGGAAGGCCCCGGGGAAGGTTCCGCCGCGGTCGCGATCGGTACCCGTGCGGCTGCCGACATAGCGTTCCAGGGTGGCGATGCCGCGCGCGATCGCAGCCCGTTCCCGAGCCGCGTCGCCCGCGGGGGCGAAGATTCTGCTGAGTTCCGCCAGGACCTCCTCCTCCAGCGGAACGGTGGCAGTGGATGCGCAGCCGTGCTGGAAACACACCTCCAGGAAGCGTCCCGGAGCCGGCAGGACACTGTCCGCCCAATCCGTTGCAGGGACGCCGAGGCCGGCCAGCAGGCCGTATGCCAGCAGTCGCGGATGATCAGGCATCGGACAGCAGGCTGACCAGCAGGTCGAGCGGGTAGCGGTGCCCGGCCAGGTAGTCGTCGACGCAGCGCAGGACCAGCGGACTGCGCCAGTGCGGCTGACGCGCAACGATCTCGTTGCGCGTCAGCCAGATGGTGCGTTCGATACCAGTGTCAAGGGCAGCGGTGGGGTCGGGCGCGCCGACCCCACCACAGAAGGCCATACGCAGATAGGTGCGACCCGAACCCGGCACCTGCCAGAGGTAGGCCCCCACCAGTGCCTCGGGGTCGAAGCGGCAGGTGGTCTCTTCGAAGGCCTCCCGCCTGACTGCCTGCACCAGTGTTTCGTCGGGTTCCAGATGTCCTGCGGGCTGATTGAGCTGCAGCTGACCGTCGATTTGCTCCTCGACCAGCAGAAACCGGCCGTCCCGATGCACGACCGCCGCAACGGTGACGTGAATATCAGGGCCCATCGACACGGGTCCTTGTCAGCCGACAGCCCGGCGCGGTGCCGAACGGCGCCCGATCCGCACCCCGGACGTACCCTTTATCTACTTGAATTTGTAGTTGCATCGCTTTGAAACCAAATGGTAAACAACTTTTCTGCGCAGCGGCCTGGGCGGCATCGGGGAAGCGCCGCCCTCGATACCCGCGCGCTTGACATTGCGCGGTGAGAAGGTAATAACTACCGCATGACCTTGAACCGCCTCGTGCGGCTGTGGCATCCCGGGCGCCGATCGGAAGAATATCAGGCCCGGGGGTGTCGCGGTAAAGCAGGGCATAAGAAAACTCCCGGGCGGCGTGAGGCCCCTGCGGATATCACAATAAACATGCGGAGGAGTTGCATCATGTTGCCATCCCTGAAGAAAATCTGTCTGGCCGGAGCAATCTTTTTTACCGCGGCCGGTACCGGCGTCGCTGCCGAGGCCTTGAAGCCGTTCACGCTTGCCTACACCACCACCGGAGATATGCAGCAGGCTGCTGAGGCGGTGAAACAAAAGATCACCGGCGCCGGCTTCGAGATCGTCGGCTCCTATACCCCCTACGAGGGCGCCCTGGTTCTGGCGATCACCAATGATGCCCTGAAGAAGGCGGCCGCCAGTACCGAGTTCGGCGGCTATGTGGCCGGTCAGCGCGTCACGCTCACCCAGGTGGGCGATGAGATCCAGGTGTCCTACACCAATCCGCTGTACTACGGCAACGCTTACCGTGTCGAGGACGATTCCGATCTGCAGGCCGCGGCCGCTGCACTGCAGACGGCATTGGGTGATAAGGAAGAATTCGGCACTGGCAATAAGCAGCTGACCGAGAAGGATCTGCGCAAGTACCACTACATGTTCGGCATGGAATACTTCAACGATCCCAGCGAGCTCGCGGAATACGACAGCCATGACGAGGCCGTCGCCGCCGTCGAGGCCGGTCTGGCGGCCCACCGGGGTGGTGCCAGCAAGGTCTACCGTATCGACATCCCTGGCAAGCAGGAAACCGTCTTCGGTGTTGCGCTCACCGAGGGCTGCAGCGGCGACGAGTACATCATGAGCCGCGTCGATCGCGATCAGCTGCGTTCCACTGGCCACCTGCCCTACGAGATCCTGGTCTCTGACGGCGATGTCTACGCCCTCTATGCACGCTTCCGCATCGCGATCAGCTGGCCGCACCTGCCGATGATCGCCAGCGAGACGGGCGCCACCTTCTTCAACATCATGTGTGCCCCGAATGCCATCGAGGACGCCCTCATCAAGGCGGCTGGCGGCGAAGTCTGAGCCCCCGGGTAATCACTGCCTGACCCGAACCCCCGCTCCGGCGGGGGTTCTTCATTCGGCATCCGTCCCGCATCGCGCGCCCCGGCTACGGATGGTAGAATCCGCGGCCGTTTTCATTGTTTCGGGAATCTCCAATGACCTATCAGCACATCCACGTTCCGGACGAGGGCGAGCGTATCCGCGTCGGTGCCGGCAATGCCCTCACGGTACCGGAACGCCCCATCATCCCCTTCATCGAAGGTGATGGTATCGGCATCGATGTGACGCCGGTGATGCGCAAGGTAGTGGACGCCGCCGTCGAACGCGCTTACGGCGGTCGGCGGACGATCGCGTGGATGGAGATCTACGCGGGCGAAAAGGCCAACCGCCGCTACGGCGACGATGTCTGGTTGCCGGCAGAAACCATCGCGGCTATCCGGGAGTTCGCCGTGGCCATCAAGGGGCCACTGATGACGCCGGTCGGAGGGGGCATCCGCTCACTCAATGTCACGCTGCGACAGGACCTGGATCTGTATGTCTGCCTGCGGCCGGTGCGCTACTATGCGGGGACGCCGAGCCCACTGAAGGAGCCGGAAAAGACCGACATGGTGATCTTCCGCGAGAATTCGGAGGATATCTACGCCGGCATCGAATGGCCTGCCGGCAGCCCCGAGGTGACCAGGCTCATCCGTTTCCTGCAAGACGAGCTGGGCGTCACCAAGATCCGCTTTCCGGAGACCTCGGGCATCGGCATCAAACCGGTGTCGAAGGAGGGGACGGTACGCCTGGTGCGCAAGGCGATCCAGTACGCCATTGACCAGGATCGTGACTCCGTGACCCTGGTGCACAAAGGCAACATCATGAAATTCACCGAGGGCGCCTTCAAGAACTGGGGCTATGAACTCGCGCGCGAGGAGTTCGGGGCGCAGGCAAAGACCAAGGGTGGTCCCTTGAGCTTCACCAACCCCCGCAGCGGGCGGGATATCGTCATCAAGGACGTCATCGCCGATGCCTTTCTGCAGCAGATCCTGTTGCAACCCGAGGCCTCCAGCGTGATCGCCACTCTCAATCTGAACGGCGACTACATCTCCGATGCCCTGGCGGCACAGGTGGGCGGCATCGGGATTGCGCCGGGTGCGAATCTGTCGGATACCGTCGGTGTCTTCGAGGCCACCCATGGTACGGCACCGGATATCGCCGGCCAGGGTAAGGCCAATCCGGGGTCATTACTCCTATCAGCGGAAATGATGCTGCGCCACCTCGGTTGGCAGGAGGCCGCCGATCTGATCGTAGCCGGCGTGTCGGGCGCGATCATGGCAAAACAGGTGACGGGTGATCTCGCCCGGGCCATACCCGGTGCGCAAGCGCTTTCGTCCGCGCAGTTCGGCGACGCGGTCATCGCCAAGATGGCCTGAGGGCAGGGTGATCTAAGGTAAGGCGAACGGCAGATAATAAAGACTCTCACCGCCCCTTGCGTCTCCCATAAGGAACGCAGGGGGCGGTTGGGAAAGCCCTGCTGTTGCGCCCCGCCGGTGCGGGTCGCTGTCAGTCGCCCGGTGCCCGGATCCGCGAGGCCTGGAGCCCCTTCGGGCCTTCGCTGATCTCGAACTCGACCTTCTGGCCTTCCTTCAGCGTACGATAACCTTCGGCCTCGATCGCGGAGAAATGTGCGAACACGTCTTCCTCACCCCCATCCGGAGAGATGAAACCATATCCCTTGGCATTACTGAACCATTTGACCGTACCTGTTGCCATGACTGCGCTTACCTCGCTCACATCTGCGGATTCTCTAATCCGCTTTTATTGTTCCGACCCCGGCCCCTGAAGAACCTGATTCAGCGACGGGAATCTCCTCCTTCCCCGGCGCGCAGGAATGCGCCACTTTCAACTTTCGTCCAACAGTCTAAAATAGTCAAGTATTCAGCGGCTTCAAGCCCCGCGCGCGCGGTTTGCTGCCGCCCCGGTCCGCAGCCGCCCCAAGGCGGGAATGCATGACACTAATTGCGCCCGGCACTCGGACTATGATTAAGTCTGGTTGCATGGGTCCATTAAAACCCCACTGCAGGTGTGAGCCCTGCACCGGCAGGATTCAGTTAGACTTGGTACATGGCGAACGAATTTATGCAGCGTGGCGATGAAGATGGGCTGGCCATTCAGGAGGCGAAGCCCAAACTCAAACCGCCGCCGCTCTACAAGGTCGTACTGCTCAACGATGACTACACCCCGATGGAGTTCGTTGTGGAGGTACTGGAAACTTTTTTCGGCATGAGTCGGGAGAAGGCGACCCAGATCATGCTGCATGTCCACACGCGCGGCAAAGGCGTGTGCGGGGTTTTTACCCGGGAAATTGCCGAGACCAAAGTCGCACAGGTCAGCGAATACGCGCGGCATCACCAACACCCCCTGTTGTGCACCATGGAAGAGGCCTAAGGGCGAGGTACATCACTATGCTGAGCAAGGAACTGGAATTCACTCTCAATCTCGCCTTCAAGGAAGCGCGCGGAAAGCGTCACGAGTTCATGACCGTGGAACACCTGCTGCTGGCACTCCTGGACAATCCGGCGGCGGCCGAGGTGTTGCGGGCCTGCGGTGCGGACATGCATGCGCTCAAACACGATCTGGTCAGCTTCCTCGAGGAGACCACACCGGTGCTGCCGGTCCAGGACACGCGCGAGACCCAGCCCACCCTGGGATTCCAGCGTGTGCTGCAGCGTGCCGTGTTCCATGTACAGTCATCCGGGAGGAAGGAAGTCACAGGCGCGAACGTGCTGGTGGCGATCTACAGCGAGCAGGAATCGCAGGCTGTCTATTTCCTCAACAAGCAGAACGTCAGCCGACTGGATGTGGTGAACTATATCTCGCACGGTATTTCCAAGGTCGCTGGCGAACAGAACGAGGAGCTCTCCCTGGGGTCCAGTGAAGAGGGAGAGGCGGCCGAGAGTGGGCCACGCAAGCCGCTGGAGAGCTTTGCCACCAACCTCAACGACATGGCCCGCCGCGGCAAGATCGATCCGCTGATCGGCCGCCGTGAGGAAATCGAGCGGACCGTGCAGATCCTCTGCCGACGGCGTAAGAACAACCCGCTGTTCGTCGGTGAGGCCGGTGTCGGCAAGACCGCGCTGGCCGAGGGACTTGCACGCATGATCGTCGACGGCCAGGTCCCCGAAATCCTGCACGATGCGACCATCTATTCGCTGGATCTGGGTGCGTTGGTCGCGGGCACCAAATACCGTGGTGATTTCGAGAAGCGTCTGAAGGGTGTGCTCGCCCAGTTGAAAAAGGAGCCGGGTGCGATCCTGTTCATCGACGAGATCCACACCATCATCGGTGCGGGCGCGGCCTCCGGCGGTGTGATGGACGCCTCCAATCTGATCAAGCCGATGCTGGCCTCCGGCGAGCTGAAATGCATCGGCTCGACGACCTATCAGGAATACCGTGGCATCTTCGAAAAAGACCGTGCCCTGGCGCGGCGCTTCCAGAAGATCGATGTGCGCGAGCCTACGGTTGAAGAGACCATACAGATCCTCAAGGGTCTGAAGACGGCATTCGAAGAGCATCACAACGTGCGTTATTCGCCGAAGGCGCTGCGCATTGCGGCGGAACTGGCGGACCGTTACATCACCGACCGCCATCTGCCCGACAAGGCCATCGATGTGATCGATGAGGCCGGCGCCAACCAGCGCATGCAGCCGCCGTCGAAGCGCAAGAAGACCATCGGCACGGCGGACATCGAATCCATCGTCGCGAAGATTGCTCGTATCCCGCCGAAGAGTGTCTCGTCGTCGGACAAGGACAAGCTGCGCACCCTGAGTCGCGATCTCAAGATGGTCGTTTACGGTCAGGACGAGCCGATCGAGGCGCTGGCCTCGGCCATCAAGATGTCGCGCTCCGGTCTGGGCAACGAACAGAGGCCGATCGGCTCCTTCCTGTTCGCCGGACCGACCGGCGTCGGCAAGACCGAGGTCAGCCGTCAACTGGCCATGACGCTGGGTATCGAACTCATCCGCTTCGACATGTCCGAGTACATGGAGCGGCACACCGTGTCACGACTGATCGGCGCACCCCCCGGTTATGTCGGCTTCGATCAGGGCGGTCTGCTCACCGATGCCACGCTGAAGCACCCACATTCGGTGCTGCTGCTGGACGAGATCGAGAAGGCGCACCCCGAGGTCTTCAATCTGCTGCTGCAGGTCATGGATCATGGCACGCTGACCGACAACAACGGCCGCAAGGCAGACTTCCGCAACGTCATCATCATCATGACGACCAACGCCGGGGCGCAGGAGATGGATCGGCCATCCATCGGCTTCACCGCTCAGGATCATGCCAGCGACGGCATGGAGGCGATCAAACGGCTGTTTACGCCGGAGTTCCGCAACCGGTTGGACGCGATCATCCAGTTCAAGCCACTCGACCCGACGGTCGTCGCGCAGGTGGTCAACAAATTCATCTACGAACTCGAGGCGCAGCTCGCCGATCGCAACGTCAGCATCGACATCGACGAGGCGGCGCGGTTGTGGCTGGCGGAGAAGGGCTACGACCCGAAGATGGGTGCCCGCCCGATGGCGCGGGTGGTGCAGGAACACATCAAGCGCCCGCTCGCCGACGAGTTGCTGTTCGGCCGACTCTCTCATGGGGGTCACGTCGAGGTACGTGTCGAGGGTGACACCCTGGCGTTGGAGATCGAGACCGAGGCGGAAAAGGCCTGATCATGCGCCGCGCCGGCTGGTTCGGGGCTGTGGGCAGGTGCCCCGGGCGGTGGGTTATAGGGCGCCGGCCAGTGTGGATTATCGGGGCGGCGTGAGCATCGCGGAAAGGTCGATGGGAACGCCTCAACGGGCCCGGTAGGTGATGCGACCTTTGCTGAGATCGTACGGTGTCAGTTCGACCGTGACCTTGTCACCGGTGAGAATGCGGATGTAATGTTTACGCATCTTGCCGGAGATGTGCGCGGTCACCACGTGGCCGTTCTCCAGTTCGACGCGAAACATGGTGTTGGGTAAGGTTTCGATGACCTTGCCCTGCATTTCGATTTGGTCTTCCTTCGCCATGTAAAACCTGATTGTGATGAATGAATCGGGGCATTATAGAGAAAACTGTCTGAATCCGGAACGACTACGGATATTTTTTAATCGGGCGCCGCGCCACCCGGGTGGCCAGCACTCAGGTCAGTGTCTCCCAACGTTCATTCCGGTAGGCCTGTAGCGGTCGAAAACGACCCTTATACGCCATCTTCGGTGATGCGGCGATCCAGTAGCCGAGGTAGAGGTAGGACAAGCCGAGAGACCGGGCCGTCTCGATCTGTTGCAGGATGGCGAAGTTACCCAGACCACGTGTGCCCAGCGCCGGGTCGTAAAAGGTGTATACGGCCGACAGGCCATCATCCAACCGGTCAGTGACCGCCACGGCCACCAGCCGCCCGCTCAGCCGCATCTCCAGAAACCAGGTGTCACTCCAGCCACCCAGCAGGAACTGGCGGAAATTCACGGGGGTGGCCTCGTCCATGCCGCCGCGCGGATGCCGCGCGGTGAGGTACTCCTGATAGAGGGAAAAATATTCCTCGCTGTAGCCGGCGCTGACGACGGCCGTCTCCAACTCGGCATTGCGTTGCTGGCAACGACGGTCGCGGCGGTGCGGTTGGAAGTCCGCAACAGGAATCCGGACCGGGACGCAGGCGGTACAGTCGGTACAGGCAGGGCGGTAGACGTGGCTGCCGCTGCGGCGGAATCCGAGCCGGGCCAGCTGGCTGTAGAGCGCCCGGGTCATGATACCCGGCTGGGCAAACAGGCTGATAGACTCCCGCTCCGGCAGGTAGGAGCAGGTCTGCGGTGGCGTCGTGAAGAACTGCAGCAGTCGTGGTGAATTCATGACTCTGTGCCGGTCGAATCAGCCTGTAACGGTCAGTCTGGCCACGGAGAGATATACGGAATGCGCAGAAATACAGGCACCCAGCCGATCGGGTAGTGGTGATCGGTCATTCATAGGGAATGATAGCGCATACACCCGCCCGGCGACGCCATCCATGCGGTTGCGTGGCTACGAAGGTCTCGCCGAGCTCGCCCCGCTGGCGTGCCCGCCACCACGCAGTTGATCCGCCAGATCGGGATCCAGGACCCAGCTGCCGGTGTGCCCCGCCGCAGTGGTGAGCGTGTCGAGTTGGGCGCTGAAGGCCGTACGCGAAACGAGGGTGGCGCCCAGGCGGGCCAGATGGCCGGTGTAGACCTGGCAGTCGATCAGTTCGAAGCCCCAGCGTTGCAGTTGCCGGACCAAGTGTACGAAACCGACCTTGGAGGCATCGCTGGCGCGGGTGAACATGGATTCCCCGAAAAACACCCGGCCGAGCGCGACGCCGTAGAGGCCACCGACCAGCCGGCCTTGCCGCCACACCTCGACCGAATGGGCGTGGCCCAAGGCGTGCAGGCGGGTATAGGCGGCGGCAACGTCGGGGGTGATCCAGGTGCCCTGAGCGTCGACTCGTGGGGCCGCACAGGCGGTGATAACCGCTTCGAAATCCGTATCCAGCGTGATCTGAAAGGTACCCCGACGCAGCGTCTTGCGCAGACTGCGCGAAATCTCCAGCGCACCCGGGAACAGCACCAGGCGCGGATCGGGCGACCACCAGAGGATCGGCTGGCCGGCGTTGTACCAGGGGAAGATACCTTGCCGATAGGCGCGCAACAGGCGCTGCGGCGACAGATCACCACCGACGGCCAGCAGGCCGTCAGGCTCGCGCAGTGCCAGTTCGACGGGTGGGAAGGGGGCATCCGGCGGCCAGGCGTCGAGCCAGAACGGGGCCACTCCGTTCACCGATGCCCCCCTGGCTGTCCCGCGCGGGGGGCGGGGGCGTCGGCCCGGTACGGGAGGTGTTCGCGCAGCTCGTCGATGTAGTCGCGCATGGCCCGATCCTCCCGCTGCAGGAAGTCGGCGATGCTGGCGCGGAAGCGGTCATCCGCGATCCAGTGTGCCGACCACGTCGATACCGGCACGAAGCCGCGGCTGATCTTGTGCTCGCCCTGGGCGCCGGGCTCGAACAGCGTCAGGCCATGCCGGATGCAGTAGTCGATACCTTGATAGTAGCAGGCCTCGAAATGCAGGCTGTGGTAGTCGGCGAGACAGCCCCAATGACGGCCGTACAGGGCCTGTCGGCCACGCAGATTGATGGCGCACGCCACCGGCCGGTCGCCGACGTAGGCGATCACCAGCACGATCCGATCACCCAGGGTGCGGCCGATCTCACGGAAGAAATCCAGGCTCAGGGTGGCGATCCCTGATTTGCGGTCGAAGGTCGAGGTGTAGAAGCCGTGCACGGTGCGCCATAGTGCCGCGTCGGCCTCGTGCCCGTGCACGACACGCAATTCGATGCCGGCGTCGCTGACGCGGCGGCGCTCGCGTTTGAGCTTCTTGCGCTTGGCGGCGGTGAAGCCACTGAGAAAATCGTCGAAATCACGGTAACCGGGGTTGTGCCAATGGAACTGCACGCCGCGGCGCAGCAGGAAGCCACGCGCCTGCAGGCGTGCGGTATCGGCGGCATCGGTGAACAACCAGTGCAGCGAGGACAGTTCGAGTTCACGGCACAACTCCACGGCCGCACCCGTGAGCAGATCGGCGGCACGTTCGGTATCCGCGGTCGGGTCGAGCAGCAGCCGCGGGCCGGTCGCGGGGGTGTAGGGAATGGCGGCGACGGCCTTCGGGTAATACCGCAGGCCGGCGCGCCGATAGGCATCGGCCCAGGCGAAGTCGAACACCAGTTCGCCGTAGGAGTTATCCTTGAGGTACAACGGCACCGCGCCGATCAGGCGCTCGGCGTCGTAGAGGGTGAGGTGCCGCGGGTACCAGCCAAATCGCTCACCGACGCAATCGTGGTGTTCCAACGCAGCCAGGAAGGCATGCGACAGGAATGGATTTGCATCGCCCGCGAGGCGGTCCCAGTCCGCTGCCGGGATATCATCGAGGGCATCGACGATGCGCAGTGGCATGACCCTACGGCACGCCCGCGGGCGTGCCCGACATCACTGCTTTTCCACGAGCGCGTCGAGGTAGCGCTCGGCGTCCAGTGCCGCCATGCAGCCGGCGCCGGCAGAGGTCACGGCCTGGCGGTAGACATGGTCGGCGACATCGCCGGCCGCGAATACGCCCGGCACGCTGGTGGCGGTGGCATCGCCGTCCAGACCGCCCTTGATGCGGATGTAGCTGTGCTGCATGTCGAGTTGGCCGGCGAAGATCTGGGTGTTCGGGCTGTGGCCGATAGCGATGAACACCCCCAGCAGCGGGATGTCTTTGGTGGCGCCGGTCTTGACGTGCTTGATGCGCATGCCGGTGACGCCGGATGTGTCGCCCAGGACCTCGTCGAGCACGGAGTCCCACTCGATGCTGACCTTACCTTCCTCGACCCGCTTGAAGAGCCGGTCCTGCAGGATCTTTTCCGCGCGCAGCTGGTCGCGGCGGTGCACCAGCGTGACGTGCGAGGCGATATTGGCGAGATAGAGTGCCTCCTCGACCGCGGTATTACCGCCGCCGATCACGGCGACCTGCTGGCCGCGATAGAAGAAGCCGTCGCAGGTGGCACAGGCGGACACGCCCTTGCCCTTGAAGGCCTCTTCGGAGGGCAGTCCCAGGTACA
>Ga0172382_10010767_pt1 | contig 12206 bp, 16 predicted proteins | sample Leawel138RmetaG_FD_122245 | JGI IMG/M metagenome (GOLD analysis project Ga0172382, IMG submission 122245) | Leachate microbial communities from a municipal landfill in Southern Ontario, Canada - Leachate well 138R metaG | ecosystem: Engineered > Solid waste > Landfill > Unclassified | place...
GGGATTGTCTGGTAGACGGTGACGTCGTTTCCTATCACCGAGAGCGCGCTCTCAAGGCTGATCCCCTCCTTTGCAAGATTCACGGCGTCGCGGATCTTGTTGCCGAGGGCGATGTCTTCAAGGCTGGCATGTTTCCCGGCAAGGGCGAGAGGGTCGGGACGGCCGCGGACGGCATGGTGGATGAGCATCGCGACGGTGACTGCTCCTGCGTGCGCCGCCGGGTGGGTGTGGGTGACGCTGCAGGCCTGGACCACCCGTTCGGTGACGTCGATGGGGTCGCCGTAAAAGAGGCCGAACGGGACGGCGATCCCGGTGCAGCCGGCGGTGTTCGAGGCGACGCCAACTGGTTTTCCGGAGAGGAGGATGTGGCGGCACGCGGCGTCCACGGCACCGTCGGGGAACCGGAGCTCCTCGTTCATGTACATCCGGGCGAGGGCGGCCGCGTAGGCGCTCTCCGAGTAAGTGCCGTCGGCGAGCATCCCGGCGACGAGGAGCATCATCTGGGTATCGTCGGTGAACTGCCCGGGTTTCAGCCCGGCGTTCGGGTGCCCCCGCCACGCCCGGCGGTATCCCTCGTGGAGGCGCTGGAAGTCGGGCGGGGTGCTCTCCCGCGCCATGCCGAGCGCGTCGCCGATGGCGGCCCCGAGGAGGCAGCCCTTGAACTGGTCGAGCATTTACGTAGTATCTCTCATAAGGTTGCTCTTAAGGGTTGTTGTTCGGCGCGCGGGGTCGGCTCCCCCCAGAATCCGGTGGAACCGGCCCCTTTCCCGGGTATCAGTACTTCATGTACATCCCGAGCACCGCCGATCCCCCATCGGACGTCGGGATGAGGGCCACGACACTGCTGTATTCGTCCAGCCGCTGTGTCGATGTCCACTGCACGGCGCCATCCTCATCGAGCTTCTCCACCCGGAGCAGGGCACCGCCGTAGTCATTCTCGGCAAGGGCTGCCGAGAGGTATCCGCCGTCAGAGGTCCAGGTCACCGGAGCGGAGGTGTTGATCGGGCTCCGCTGGAGGATGCTCCCCCCCTCGCCGAGTGAGACCTCCAGAACTCCCGCCGGCTCCGCACCCATGATCCCGGCAAGCAGGCTGTAACTGCCAACCGGATCCTGCCGCGCCGCGGAGAGGAGGTATCGCTCCCCCGGGTCGCCCCGGATCGTCGTGTTCCAGACCTGTGTGCTCCGGTCATCGAACCTGGTCGCAGTGATGTCTCCGGGCGCCCCTACAGCCTCCCCGGCGACGAGGAACCCTCCCGCCGGATCCGGGACGATGATCGGGATCGAACCCGGACTCACGCCCCCGGTCAGTTCCCGCCAGGCGACGGTGCCGTTAGCGTTGATCCTCGCAGTCCGGTCGTCACCAGCCGCAATCCAGCCTCCGACACTCGAGGGTGCGATCGCCCAGTACTCCCCCTCAGCGGCGAGGTCGATGCAATGCCGCTCGTTCCCATCCGTATCCGTCAGGATGACAAGGCCGTGGGAGGCCGCGACGGCGAACCCTTCTGAACCAGCAGACGCGATCCCCGTCCCGCGGCGGTCATCCGTAGCCGGGTAGGTCGTATCCCATGCCACCGCCCCTTCCCGGTCGAGGAGGATCACCCTCGGCGCCGGGTGGAATTCGCCTGCATCCGAGACCGAACCGGCAATCGCATAGCCGGCGGGAGCTTCGATGAAGGCGAACGCTTCGTCGAACCTTCCGCTGTCGATGACGGTGAACCACTCTCGGTTCCCGGCGTCATCCAGTTTCAGCACCCAGACGTCCCCTTCCAGCGTGCGATGGCCCGGGGTCAGCGGCCGGTCTAAACACCCGGCGGCGACGGTCAACAGGATAAGAACGGTAACCACCGTGAAGATCCGGAAGTTTCCTTTGGTCTGTATCATCACTTCACCTTCCGGTTGCACTTTCACCCAGACCGTGCACCACGATGCCCACGACCACGCAGACGACCGCCGCGCCGAAGAAGACCTCCAGGTACAGCCCGACTTGCAGTCCGAGAGAGAAGAATCCACTATATCCAGGCATCCCGGCCGTCCCGATCGCTTCTGCAAGAGCATCGAAGAGTATGCCGAGGCCGGGCAATTTTTCCGCGAAGACCGGCGGTGCGGCGCCGGGCAGTCTGTCCGGGCCGATGAACAGGGCAACCAGGAACGGCAGCTGGAGGAGCGACCCGGCTATAGCACATAGTCTCCTGGCACCTGTAGCAACGCTCCGGAACAGGAAATACGCCGTCGCGACGGCGGATGCCGAGACCGTAACCATCGAGAGCAATATTACTCCGGATACCAGCGGGCTCGCGGGAGCGCCGGCGTAGATCGTGCCGAGTGTGCCGGACGCAATCGCAATGATCCCTATCCCGAGCGAGATCGCCGGGCGCAGCTTTTCGTTCTTCAGCCTCCCGACCAGGGTTATAAGAGCAAAAGGCCATGCGAGGACAAAGGCGATGGCCGGAAAGACCAGCACGCTCACGGTGCATCCTTCCCGCGGTGCTTCCGGACAAGGAAGTACCCCACCAGGAGCACGATCACGGCCCCGAGAGCACACCAGAGAGCCGTGGGATTATAGAAGAGGCTGAATACATCATCAGATCCCTGATACGCCGTCATATCCGCAGGTTCCGCGAGCGTGGCCGGCGGTGCCTCGCCGTCTGTCGGATTGACCTGTACGTCTTCACCCGACCCCGTGGCTGCATGTGCCATGCTGCTGCCGGCCAGAATGAAGAGCAGCAAGGCGATGCAGATCAACCTTCTCCGGCCGGTATAGTTCACAAGTTTCTCTTTCATCGATCATCAACCTTGCCGGTGCATCCCGGGACACCGATCCGGGGGCGCACGATGGAGACGTCAACGTTCTCCTATAAACCTTTTCTGTCACGATCGTCTACACGTCGGGGCTTTGGAATAGATCCCGGGCCCAGAAACAGCTGTGGAGGCCGGGAGCGGGCGCCGTGCCGAACGGCAGATACAGGATATCCGCTCCGGCAGGCCCGCGGCCGTTCCGGTCACCTCTCGCGGACCACCGATGCGGCGACCTTCGTTATCTCACCCCAGGGGAGACTCCCCGTCATGCAGAAAGATTCGTCGTTCCAGTCCCACCGGAGCCGCCAGGGAGAACCTTCCGAACGATCGTCGTTATCAAAAACCAACCGGCCCAGAATACCGTCGCCCTGGGCGATCCATTCCTTGTCTCCGGCGACCGTCGGACCGGGGCACGGGGCGTCCGCGGACGAAAGTCTTGTGATCCGGAGGTCGCCGGCGGCGCCGGTGTAGGTGAGCGTGACACTCCCGTCGGGAGAGCGGGTGGCGTTTTCGAAGACGTAGCCCTCGGGGAGGTAGGAGGGTTCGGGGATATCGGGGCCGAAGATCTCGCGGGCCTCGGCAAGCGTGGTCGCGTACTCGGGCACGGCCTGTTCCGTGCCGGTGCACCCGGCAGCGGCCAGGAAGCAGCAGAGCAGGAGAATTGTGGGGATAGTTTTCTTCATAATGGTTCCTCGGGATACCGATCCCGGTATTCACGATGGAGACGTCGACGCACCTCTATAAACCTTTTATGTCACGATCGTCTACACGTCGGCCCCGCCAGATCGGTCTCCAAACGAAACCCGATCGTAATGCCCCAGAACCCGAACCGCACCGGATCAATGGTTCGGTTGCTTCTCCTCCGTCCGGTAAGAACACGAATCCCTACGGGTGCGTCCCGGTGGGTGTGGAAGCCGGCACCGTGGGCGCTTCGCCCTCGGGTGGCGTCGATCCCGACTGCGTTGCCGGGGGAACGATGACTGGAGTACGTTTGTAGTTCTTTGTGACGGCAACTACCGCCTCTTTCTCCAGATCCACGAACACCCAGAGACGCACGTCTTTGGTATCTATTGTGACGACAGGCAACCGTTCCGACCGTTCCACGCCCCCGGAGGCGCTTGTCAGCGTATCGTAGTACACATCCTGGATCTCGTACTCTCCAGAGAGATACTCCCTCACGGTGGTGTTCTCCAGGGCAATTCGAACCGCTTCCGCTTTCTCATCCTCCGAAAGTTCGGGAGGGGCCACGGGTCCATTCCCCGCCTCCGTGCAGCCGGATACGAGTGTTGCAAGAATGAGCATGATCATTCCTGTCACGAACAGTCGTTCTGTCATATCAGACCCAGATAAAGTACTTCCATGCGTTTCCTGCTATGCTGTGGGATTCTCGTATCGGACAGGGAACAGGAGAAGTGCAGAAAGTACATACACTCCCATTGCCTCCGGGCTTGCGGGGTGCGTCATCCGGGGCGTCAGACCCGGGGATGGACGGCCTCCGCACGCTGCACCCGATGCGATTCTGGGTCGTCAGAACATATAAGATTAGCAGGCATCGTTCGGCCGGGACCGGGCGCACCATAAATCTTCTTATGGCCGGGCGGCGGCTCCGGGGGGGTAGAGGCTGTCGGCTCTCCCCCGGCCCCGAGCAACCGTACCCCTCCCACCGTGCGGCGGATCGCAACGGTTAAGGGTTGTTCGGTCAGGGCCGAACGATCACATTGGGATTTATACGATTCCACCTCAGATCAGGATACGGTCCGGGATATTCCGGGCTCTCCGGCGGGGTATACATGAACTACAGGATATGGATAGGAGTAGGGATCGGTGTCGTTCTCCTTCTTGCCGCGGCGAACATCGCCATACTTGCGATCTATCCCCCGGGATCACAACATGTGAAAGAACCGGTCAAGATGGTGGACTGGATTGTAGTGAGCGCGCCGGGATTCGAGTGTCGCGGCGGTTCGGGCGAGATGAGCCCGGTCATTGTGTATGACGAAAAGAGCGACTCCTGGCTGCTGCAGGGCGACACCATCCGGAGTCGGGAGTACGCCGACCCTCTGAGTCCGGGGAGAGACCAATATACCCCCGATATCGCGATCAAGGGCGACACGATCGGTATCGACTTCCTGATCGAGAATCGTGCGCGGGAAGATTTTGCCGACGCGAACCTCACCCTGACGACCGTGGTCGAGAGGCTGGATCCCGTTACAGGATCACTGGAGGAAGAACCCATCTCCTCCAGCATCCCGATCGCAGTGCCCATCGGCGATCTTGCCGTCGGGGGATGGTGCGAAGCGCGGGTGACGGTGGATCTGCCGAGACCCGAACCGAAGGAGAACCTTCGCCTGACAGTCACCCTGACCACCCCATACACGTTCACGACCCCGAACGGTACGCCGGTCGACTTCGATTACCGGCGGGAGACCGTCACCGTACTGGGTACCGATACTTCCTGGAAAGAGGAACCCGATCCCGGCTCTACCCCGGATCCCGACTATAACAGGGCGCGCCTTCCCCGGGGATCTGCGGTGTTTATCGTGCAGGGCACGAATGCACTCCCACCCGTCACGCTGCCGACGATGACCGCAGGATGATTCCGGAACGAATCCTATCCGCCCGATCGGACCGAAACCCTGTTCCACCCGCAAAGAATCCTGCCGGTGTCGGGAAGGCGGAGAGGAGGAACCCGCGGCAACCAGAGAAGTTGTTCGTGAAGTGTGGGGATGTTACGAGCCCATCAGATCAGGTGGAACATGACGGAACGGGCTCTATCCAGGACCGTTTCGGAACGCTTTTCATCCCCGGCGGAAGACTACCTGATTGTTTCAGGCCAGACCATGAAAGACGTCACGCTCGACCAGGGCGATATTGCCGCTCTCTCCTCCGACGTCCGGGTCGTGATCCTCAAACTGCTCGATATCCGACCCATGACGATGAGCGAGCTCGCCGACGGGCTCGGTCTTGCAAAGTCGACCATCCATGAGCACCTCACCGTCCTTGCCGATGCGGATCTCGTGACCCACGAGAACGTCCGGAAATGGCGGGATTATACCCTGACGGAGAGGGGGCGGCGGATCCTCCACCCCGGGAAGAACCACCGGATCGTCCTCCTCCTCGGCACGTCTCTCGCCACCATGACGGTCGGGGTGCTCTGCGTGACATCGTATCTCCACGGTTTCTCCGTCCAGGGGGGAAGCGTCGCACGGGAACCCCTCCTCCTCTATGCGGGCGAAGCCCTCTTCGGCGTGACGGTCGTGCTCTGGTACATCGCGGTGCGGTGCCGGCAAAGGGCATCACCGATGCCCGGGTAGGCCATTCGATCATACTATCACACTATTGATGGGCTCCGCTGCAATCCCCATGCCCGGGCCGGATACAGAACCGTAAAGGGCTACCGGAACCTACACTGCTGTATCGGGAGGGAAGCCGCTCATGAACAGCACGGTCATGGATTTTCTGGTCGTCGCGGATCAGATCCTCATTCTGGTCATCCTGATCGTCGCCGGGTACATCGCCGTTTCCACAAAGGTCATGGATCCCCGGGCCACCCGGGGGCTCTCCGGGCTCCTCTTCAACGTCACCATCCCGGCGCTGATCGTCGCCGCCATGCAGGTCCCGTTCACTCCCGAGCGCCTCGCCGGCAGCGAAACCCTCCTCACCGCGACCGGGGCCTTCTTTGCCCTCTCGTTCGTCGTCGCCCGGATCACATCAAGGGCGGTATCGATAGCGCCCCAAAAGAGAGGAGTCTTTGAGTTCGCGATCGTCTTCGGAAGTGTGACCTTCATGGGGTTCCCGGTCGCCCTGACGCTCTTCGGGGAGGAATCGCTCTTCTACGTCGCGATCTTCAACTTCGTCTTCAATATCCTCCTCTTCTCGGTCGGGATCGCGATGCTCACCGGAGGGCGCGAAGGGGGATTTGACCCGCGATTGCTTGTAAATCCCGGGATTGCGGCTTCCGCCGTAGGATTCCTCCTCTTCCTCGGATCGGCCGAGATCCCGAGCCCTTTCATCGACGCGATCGGCCTCCTCGGCAGCGTGACGACACCCATAGCCATGATCGTCGTCGGGGCGATGCTCGCGACGCTCCCCGCCCGGGAGATGGCCGGGGACTGGCGGGTCTGGGCCGCGAGCGCCGTCATCCTCCTCGCCATTCCGGCGATCTACTGCGGCCTCTTCTCGGCAATCTTCTCCGATCCGCTCATCAACGGCGTCATGATCACGATGGCCGCGATGCCCGCCGCTGCAGGCACCACCGCCTTTGCGGAGCAATGTGGTGCCGATGCCCGGCTTGCGTCGCAGATCGTCTTCGTCTCGACGATCGGATCGCTCGTTACGATACCGCTCGTCGCGGCGGTGCTGCTGTAGTGCTGCTCCGATTTAGGCGGGTGGGATACGGGGGGTTACGAGCAGGCTCTCTCACCTCCCGAGCAGAACCGTAAAGGGGTACCGGCGCACACCCTCATGAACCGGACGGAGCGGTGCCCCTATGAGCGATGCGGTCATGGATTTCCTGATAGTCGCGGACCAGATCTTCATCCTGGTCCTCCTCATCGCCGCAGGCTACGCCGCCGTCGCGACAAAGATCGTCGATCCCCAGGCCACACGGGGGCTCTCGGGGCTCCTCGTCAACATCACCATCCCGGCGCTGATCGTCGCCTCGATGCAGGTCCCTTTCACCCCCGAACGCCTCATCGGCGCCGAGACCCTCCTCCTTGCAACCGGGGTCTTCTTCGCCCTCTCGTTCGCCCTTGCCTGGGCCGTCTCGAAGGCCATGCGGGTCCCGCCCGCAGAGGAAGGGGTCCTCCAGTTCGCGATCGTCTTCGGGAACGTGGGGTTCATGGGGTTCCCGGTCGCCCTGACGCTCTTCGGGGAGGAGGCGCTCTTCTACGTCGCGATATTCAACCTCGTCTTCAACATCCTGGTCTTCTCGGTCGGTATAGCGATGCTGACCGAGGGGCGGGGGAAGGGGTTCGACCCGCGGCTGCTCATAAACCCCGGTATTGCGGCCTCCATCATCGGGTTCGCCCTCTTCCTCGGATCGGTCGAGATCCCATCGCCTTTCATCGACTCGATCGATCTCCTCGGCGGCGTGACGACGCCTCTAGCCATGATCATCGTCGGGGCGATGCTCGCGACGTTTCCCGCCCGGGAGATGGTCGGAAACTGGCGGATCTGGGTCGCGAGCGCCATCCTCCTCCTCGCCGTCCCGGCGGCCTACTGTTACCTCCTCGCTCCGATCTTTCCCGATCCCTTCATCAACGGGATCATGATCACGATGGCCGCGATGCCCGCCGCCGCAAACACCGTCATATTCGCGGAGCAGTACGGTGCGGACTCAAAACTTGCGTCGCAGATCGTCTTCGTCTCGACGATAGGATCGCTCATCACGATCCCGCTGATCGCGACGGTGCTGCTGTAGAAGAGATTAAAGCAGGAAGAGCAAGTATCATCGCCGGGGTTCCCCCCTGACGATGAGATCGAACATCATCTGAACCCGATACCCCCTGCGATAACCCGGTATTCAGCCGGTACCGGAACAAAACCCGATTCCGTGCCTTGAACAGCCGTATTCACCGTTGTCGTCCAGGTATTTTCGCTCATCAAACGTTTCGTGCCCCCCACCCCCCGGTACTCGAGGCGGAACGTGATCCCTGCTGCATCTTCCAGCGGGGCGAAGCCATCAAAGAATACGACCGTGGTGTAGGTACCGTTTGAAACCCGGATGAACTCAGCAGTGCTCACGTTATCGGGTGTCGCGAGCGCGGGCATGAGCAGCCGCGGCTCTCTCTTCATCTCCCATGCGGTCAGGTTGATGGGCCGCTGGTACCGGGGCAATCGCTGCGATTCGTCTTCAGTCTGCAGCACATCAAACGATATTGAAATATCGGGCGCGTACCCTTCCGTCGCCGTGAACGCGAGCATCTTCCCATACCGTGTCTCCCGAACCGCCGCCTGCCACCCGGCGACCCGGGCACCGGAGAACGCCCCCTCCGGGATCACCGGTTCGCCCGTTACGTTCGCCGGGATCGGGACCATGACCATGGCGGTGCCGTTTGCAGCGAGATCGGGTAGACCGGTGATCTCGATCGTGTAGGAGTTGCCCGGCAGAACGGTCTCGGTGAACGCGGAAAGGAGGAACAGGACAACGATCACGCTGAAAATGGCAGCGAACGCTTTGAAAGTAAAGTCAACCTTCATGCAGACCTCGGTTTTGGACGTCGAACCCGGGGATGGGCCGTGCATGCCCGGGTATCGGTACCTACGGGTGAGAAATCAACGCTCAACTGCGACCTTTTCTGCGGCGCGTATCTACGCATCAAGCACCCTTTGACGGTTCTGAGCAACACCCGAGACCCGAAGGCGGGAGCCATGCGAAAGGATACCCCTACCGCGCCGTCGGTTATACCCCGCTGTTCCGCCCTGCAACGTCGCTCGCGACCAGGACCAGCGCCACCAGTGCGACGATGATGAATCCCAGGATCCACTGGTAGGTGATGACTGCATACAGGCCGCCCGCGATGCCGACAGCCAGCAACGGGGCGAGGTATTTGCGCTCCATGTATGACGATCTGAACGTTCGGACATATACCTTTTCTGTCACATCTCTTTACGCATCCGGGGAATGTTACTGAAAAATAGATGAAAGAAAGATCCGTTTGACGATGTATGTCGTGCGGCACCCTGATGGTCACGCCCGTGCGAATCTTCCCAATCTTCTGGAACAGAGGATTTTTGTGGCCAGATCAATCTGCAAAACAGTTACGCAAGTCCTATCACCCGTGACGGCGGTACCATCATCTATCGAGACTACGCGTCCTGATCCGGAGGTCCGATAGTGAAAAAGATCCCGCTCATCGTCTGGGTAATCCTCATCTCCCTCGTCTTCGTGCACTACTTCTACACGCCTGAGGCGCCCGAGATTGCCACGGGGGAAATAAAGATCGACCCCGGGGAGCGTCAGCCCGATCTCGTGCGCCTCTGGGACGCACTGGTGCATGAACAGGGTTTTGCGAACGAGTCGGCCGTACTCATTCAATTGAACCAGTTTATCGATAAGGGCGGGGTGGTGCAGTGCACTCAGGTATACTATACCGGGGACGTGGATGGAGAGCAGCATTTTTATGAGGTGTACGCCTATCCGAGCGGCAACGTCCTCTACAAAGACCAGGTACTCGAGTTCCCCCTGCAAGGAGCGCACCCTCTCGCCGTCTTCCGTGAAGCGACCCTGATCGATTTTGCCGACCTCACCCGGGGAGAATGTAATATAACATTTCAAACGTTCAAACACGAGATCGAGAGGGAATACAATGAAACCCACGGCGACCTTTACGTCCTCTCGGGTGGTTCGTTCCGCCCCCTGAAGGAAGTGATGTTCCCGGACGGCGCTTGCTGGTACACGATCGAGATCGTCCCGGAGATTCCGCAGCCGAAAGGGAGGTCGGCCGCGGAGGGCGTACCGGATCGTCTCATCCTCTTTACCAAGCAGGATATTGTCCTTGCCGAGACCGTCGTCTATGCTTGATACGGAGACGTTGCCTGATCGCAGATGCATATATGACACGCCCGCAGGACGAAATCAGAATTTCAGGTCGACATCAGGCCCCGGTATCTGAAACATCCTTCCCGGCGCTCACGAGAAGCCATGGTTTGTGTGCCGCTATACACGCCCCCACATCCGGGCAAAGGTAGTATCGCATATTCCGTCCATCCTTCTCACTTTTGACAACGCCTTCTCGGGTTAACGAGCTCATATGCCAGGTGACGTTCGGGCCCGACATGATGAGCCGGGACGCGATATCTTTTCTCGTAATTCCCGGGTGTTGCAGAACAAGGCTTAGTATCCGGCTCTTCGGATGCTCATCAAGAAACCCGGCAACCTTCTTTTCCAGATCGGTAAGGCTTCCTGTATTGGCATAATAGCTCATTCGCCGGGAGTTCTGCTCGGCAACGACCTTTCCCACCCGGCACAGCACCCCCACATGATACCGGAGTGTTCCGATGTTCATCCCTAGCATCCGGGAGAGAGAATCCACATGAACCCCCGGGTTCTGCCGAATGCACGTATACACTGCATTTCGCACCTCGTTTTCAAGGACGTTCCGGCACATCAACCTTTTCTGGCCGAGCCACAGCCACACGGAGAGCGAGAGGAGGAGTTGCACCGGGATGAAAAGCATCGGGGCGGATACGCATACAAATTCGAGGATGAGGATGCTCAGGGGTTCGTTCCAGAAGTACAATGGAGTCGGATCGGAAGGCAGCTTTTCCGGATATGCACCGTAAACAGGCTGAATAGGGGTGGCACACACGGCAGCCGAGAGCATCAGGAGGGAGAAGGCAACCAGAGAGAGCCTGATAGTCAGCGACCGTCGCGCCATGACGTTTCATAAGCTCGACGATGATAAAAGTGTTGTTTTTTCTAATCCACACTTAACCGGCTATGCCTGAGTTCCGGGCACGTAATCCATATTTATCCTGAATTTCCTGCTTCTACGTTCAAGGGATCTCTCGAATAGCCATCATTTTCCACCACACCCAAAACCGTATAGGCGCCGGATGATGAGGAACGCCAGACCGATGATGCAGAATACAATGAGCACCAGGAAAACGAGGCCTACAGCCTGGCCAAAGACCATGAAGAGACGGTCGAGCGCCGGGTGGAGTTCCTTGAGCGTACCGTAGGAGAAGAGGAGAAAGAGCATAACAACAAAAATTCCCGTTAAAATCGTATCTATCGATATCTTTCGCCGCATGCTTCTTTCACCCCCGTTCACCTGCGGGTTCGGCCACCTCGGAAAGACGGTCAAGACGAGCGAGAACCGCCCCATCCGGAGGATGAATACGGAGCAGGATACATTCGATGTCCCGGAATAACCATCTCACATCCACCGCGGGTACGCTCACTCACCCACCTTTCGTAGTTTCAGACCGAAATAGACAAACGACAGGGTCAACGCCGCGGCATAACCAACCCCGATTAAAGCTCGCGGGTCCGGCACAATCGCGATCGGTACCAGAAAAACGATCACCAACAGGGGGAAAAAGGCCAGGACGGTGACCGGCACCGATAGGGCTCTCAAGAGTCGATAGAGTACGGGTCGATAGGATCTGATCTCTTCCATAAACGACTCCTCCGGAGATATGAACCGGTTTACATCGGAACCCATAGTGGAGACATCTACGTTCTCCTATAAACGATCTCTCTCACAATCATCTACACATCAGGTCCAGCGGGTGAAAATTCATCCTGAAACGACCGCAATGGTCTGGAAACGTGAGCCGCGCCGGATGATGGAGGCAGCCATCCCGACGACCGGAACCCTGCTGCCGGAGACCGTCCGAAATTCAGGACAGATATCCAAAAATAGGGCATCGTGAGAGGACCGTCTCAGGGCCCTCACCCCCGAACC
>Ga0172382_10010768_pt1 | contig 12205 bp, 9 predicted proteins | sample Leawel138RmetaG_FD_122245 | JGI IMG/M metagenome (GOLD analysis project Ga0172382, IMG submission 122245) | Leachate microbial communities from a municipal landfill in Southern Ontario, Canada - Leachate well 138R metaG | ecosystem: Engineered > Solid waste > Landfill > Unclassified | place...
CTGGTCACGACGCCCGCCGAGCAGGTGATGTCGGAGATCGAGGGCGTCAAGCACATCTATTCCGTGTCGCGGCCGGGCATGTCCGTGCTGACCGTCGAATACGAGGTGGGAGAGGACCGTACCCAGGCCATCGTGCGACTCTACAATGCCGTGTTCTCCAATCAGGACTGGCTGCCGCCCAATCTGGGTACGCTGCCGCCCATCGTCAAACCCAAGGGCATCGACGACGTGCCCATCGTGGCGGTCACCCTGTGGACCGCCGACCCGCTGCGCGGTGCCCGGGAACTGCAGGAGGTCGCCCATGCCATCGAGGCCGAACTGAAGCGGGTCCCCGGTACGCGCGAGATCTATACGCTCGGTGGCCCCGACCAGGTTGCGCATGTACTCCTGGACGTGCAGCGCATGGCCGGTACCGGCATCACCCTGGACGGGCTGCGCCAGGCCCTGCAGGGCGCGAACCAGGCCCGTGACAGCGGTGCGCTGGTGGACGGCAACACCGAGATCCTGGTGCGCACAGGTGATTTTCTCAGCCATACCGACGAGTTGGGTACGCTCGTGATCGGTGTGCATGAGGGGCGGCCGGTCTATCTGCGCGATATCGCCGAGATCCGCGCCGGTGCCGATCAGCCGGAACGCTACGCCTGGTTCGGCACGGGTCCGGCGGCGGCCCACAAGGGCATCGAACGACAGGGCGAATTTCCGGCAGTGACGCTTGCCATCGGCAAAAAGCCCGGGACGAATGCTGTGGTGATCGCTGATCAGGTCATCAGTCGGCTGGAGCATTTGCGCGGCATCTTTGTGCCCGCTGGTGTGGAGATGACCATCACCCGCAACTATGGTGAAACCGCCAACGACAAGGCGCAGACGCTGATCGCCAAGCTGGTGTTTGCCACTACCTTCGTGGTGTTGCTGGTGCTGGTGGCACTCGGCTGGCGTGCGGCCGTTATCGTCGGGCTGGCCGTGGTGATTACGCTCGCCATCACGCTGTTCGCCTCCTGGGCCTGGGGCTTTACACTCAATCGGGTATCACTGTTCGCCCTGATCTTTTCCATTGGCATCCTGGTCGACGATGCCATCGTGGTGGTGGAAAACATCCATCGCCACATGCTGATGGGCGGGCGCAGCCTGGTCGAATCGATACCTCTGGCGGTCGACGAGGTCGGTGGTCCAACGATACTGGCGACCTTTACTGTCATTGCGGCCTTGCTGCCGATGGCTTTCGTGACCGGTCTGATGGGTCCGTACATGAGCCCGATCCCCATCAATGCCAGCATCGGTATGCTGATCTCGCTGGTGGTGGCCTTCGTGTTGACGCCCTGGCTGGCACTGAAAATGATCGGCCGCGAGGCCGCGCACGACGAGGTGGGTGACGGCGTGTCACCGCGGCTGCTGCGATTCTTCCACCGCTGGGTCGGGCCGTTTCTGCGCGGTACGCAGGGGCGCGGCCGCCGCCGTGCCCTGGCGGCGACGGTGCTGGTACTGATCGTGCTGTCACTGGGACTCGTCGTGGTGCAGTGGGTGGTGCTGAAGATGCTGCCCTTCGACAACAAGTCGGAATTTCAGATCGTGGTCGACATGCCGGAAGGCACCGCGCTGGAACGCACCTCGCAGGTGCTGGGCGAGCTGGGTCGTTACCTGCGCGAAGTGCCCGAGGTCACCGACTATCAGATCTATGCCGGCACCTCGGCCCCCATCAACTTCAACGGCCTGGTCCGGCAGTACTATTTACGCACCGGGGCGAATGTCGGTGACATCCAGGTGAATCTGGTGCACCGGAAGCAGCGTGACCGCCAGAGCCACGAGATCGCGCGGTCGGTGCGGGCACCGCTGCAGGAGATCGGCGCCCGCTATGCTGCCAACATGAAGATCGTCGAGGTACCACCGGGGCCGCCGGTGCTGTCGCCGCTGGTGGTGGAGATCTACGGGTTGGACTATGCCGGCCAGATCCGTGTCGCCAGGCAGGTGCGTACCGTGTTCGAGGAGACTGCCGACATCGTCGACGTCGACGACAGTGTCGAGGCACCTGCGCCGCAGCTGCGGATACATATCGATCGCGAGCGGGCGGCCCTGCTGGGTGTGTCGCCCGCAAGCATCGTCGATGCGGTGGGCACGCTGTTGTCCGGCGACGACACCACGTATCTGCACAGCGAGGGACAGAAGTATCCAATCCCCGTGCGTCTGGAATTCCCGGTGGCGGACAAGGATCGCATCGAGCGGCTGTTCTCACTCCGGCTCACCGGTGCCGGCGGCCATCAGGTGGCGCTCGCCGACCTGGTGACCGTCGCCGAGACGCAGCGCGAACAGGCCATCCACCACAAGGACCTGCTGCCCATGGTGCAAGTCACCGGTGACATGGCTGGTCATCTGGACAGTCCGCTGTATGGCATGTTCGAGATGGTCGGTCGACTCCGTGACCTGCAGGTGGGCGGTGGCCAGCCGCTGCAGCAGTTCTTCATCAAGCAGCCGGAGAACCCCTACCGCTACTCCGTGAAATGGGACGGTGAATGGCAGATCACCTACGAGACCTTCCGCGACATGGGTATCGCCTATTCGGCGGGCCTGCTGCTGATCTATCTGCTGGTGGTCGCCCAGTTCCGTTCCTACCTCGCGCCGCTGATCATCATGGCCCCCATCCCGCTCACGATCATCGGTGTGATGCCGGGCCACGCGCTGCTGGGCGCACAGTTCACGGCGACCTCCATGATCGGCATGATCGCCCTGGCCGGCATCATCGTACGCAATTCGATCCTGCTGGTGGATTTCATCAATGCCGAGGCCAGGCGCGGTGTGCCCTTTGAAGAGGCGGTGCTGCGTTCCGGCGCGGTGCGCGCCAAGCCCATCGTGCTGACCGGGCTGGCTGCCGTGCTGGGTGCGCTGTTCATCCTGGACGATCCGATCTTCAGTGGCCTGGCGATTTCGCTGATCTTCGGGGTCCTGGTATCGACGGTATTGACCCTGCTGGTGATCCCCGTCATGTATTACGCCTTCCTGTGGAAGCGCCCTGGCTGGGGCGGCGCGGACAGTTGATAGCGCGACGACTGCCCGGATTCGCGCATATCCGCATCAGAATATTTTATGTTCGCTGGCTAAGCTGGTAGGATGAGCGCCGCCTCCGAACAGGCCGCAGGGCGCGAAGGGTCCGGACCTGACCGGCCGCGTACATCGGCCCGCCCTGCGCCGCCCGTGCCGCGGGCTTTTCATCTCATTGAGACATCGAGAAGTGTATGGCTGATCGCAGACTCCAGGTGTTTCATACCGTCGCCCGTCTTCTGAGTTTCACCAAGGCGGCAGAAGCCCTGCACATGACCCAGCCGGCGGTTACCTTTCAGGTGCGCCAGCTCGAAGAATACTTCAACACGCGTCTGTTCGACCGGACACACAACCGCATCAGTCTCACCGAGGCTGGGCGCCGGGTGTTCGAGTATGCCGACCGTATTTTCGAGCTCTATGCCGAGATGGAGAATGCCGTACGCGAGATGACCGGTGATATCAGTGGTGTGGTCATGATCGGGGCGAGCACGACCATCGCCGAATACATGTTGCCTGCACTGCTGGGCGACTTTCGGATGAAGTACCCCGAGGTCAATGTGCAACTCAAGGTATCCAACACCGACGGCATCGTCTCCATGGTGGAGAACAACATCATCGACCTCGGCGTGGTCGAGGCGCCGGTGTTGAACAAGAACCTGGTCGTCGATGTCTGTCGCATGGACCAGCTGGTCGCGATCGTGCCCACCAATCATCCGCTGGCCAAGCACAAAAAGGTCAAGATCGCGGAACTACTCAAGCACCCCTACATCTGCCGCGAGGAGGGCTCGGGTACACGCGAGGTCATCGCCGAATATCTCAATGCTTGCAACATCAACGCCAATGAACTCTCCATCTGCATGGAGCTCGGCAGTCCCGAGGCAGTGAAGGGCGCGGTGGAGGCCCGCATGGGCGTGTCTATCGCCTCGCGCGCGACCGTCAACAAGGAGCTGCAACTGGGGACACTGGTGGCGCTGACGTTGGATCCGAATCTGGAACGGCCGTTTTCCTTCGTCCATCAGAAACAGAAGTTCCGCCACCGCGCCATGGATGAGCTGCTCGGGTTCGCCCAGAATTATTGCAAGACCCATCAGGCGGAGTGAGTGACGCGATGGCTCGACTGGACGATCAGCTGCTGACACTGTTCCACTCGCTAACCGCCGGGGACCAGGCAACGCTGCTGGCCTTTGCCGACTTTCTGCGCAGTCGCGCGGGTACGGACGCGGCACCCGTTGCACCCAGGGCACCGGCACCCGTCCCGGAACCCGAGGCCATCCCCCGCCCGGAGCAGGAATCGGTCGTCAAGGCGATCAAGCGGCTGTCACGGACCTATCCGATGCTCGATAAGAGCAAGATGCTCAACGAGACGTCGGCGCTGATGACCCAGCACGTCATCCAGGGCCGGGATGTCGTGGAGGTCATCGATGAACTCGAGGCGGTCTTCCGGCGTTTCTATGCGGAGCTGAAGGCGGGCCAGGGCCACTGAGCGCTATGGAAATCGTCCGCGACTGGTTCCGCCGTCACTTCAGCAATCCGCAGGTCGTCAGTCTGGCGCTGTTCCTGATCGCCGGTTTCGCCGTGGTCATCATGTTCGGCAACATGCTGGCGCCGGTGTTGGCCAGCGTGGTGATCGCCTACCTGCTCGAGGGCATCGTCGCACCGCTGGAGCGGCGCGGTGTACGGCGCGCGCTGGCGGTCGCCCTGGTGTTCGTAATCTTCCTGGCGGTGTTGCTGTTCACGCTGCTGGGGATCCTGCCGCGGCTCTCCTATCAGTTGACCCAGCTGATCCAGCAACTGCCCGACATGGTTTCCCGCGGTCACGCCGCGTTACTGCATCTGCCGGAGAGTTATCCAGGCTTCATCAGCGCGGAGCAGGTTGGACAGCTCATCACCGCGATCAGCAGTGAAGTCGGGCGCTTCGGGCAGCGCGCGCTGTCGCTGTCGGTGGCGTCGTTGGTGGGGCTGATCACCGCCCTGGTATACCTGATCCTGATGCCGCTGCTGGTGTTCTTTTTCCTCAAGGACAAGCAGCGCATCATCGACTGGATCACCCACTATCTGCCACGCGAGCGGGCCCTGTCGACGGCTGTCTGGCACGATGTCGACCGCCAGATCGGTAATTACGTACGTGGCAAGGTGTGGGAGATCGTCATCATCGGCGTAGTCACCTACATCACCTTCAGGCTGATGGGCCTGCAATACGCGGTGCTGCTCGGCACCCTCGTCGGCCTGTCGGTGATCATCCCGTATATCGGTGCCATGGTGGTAACCATTCCAGTGGCACTGATTGCCTATTTTCAGTGGGGCTGGGGCCCGGAGTTCGCCTGGCTCATGGCGGCCTATCTGGTCATTCAGATGCTCGACGGCAACGTGCTGGTGCCGGTACTGTTCTCGGAGGTGGTGAACCTGCACCCCATCGCCATCATCGTCGCGGTGCTGGTGTTCGGCGGGCTGTGGGGGTTCTGGGGTGTATTCTTCGCCATCCCGCTCGCCACCCTCGTCCAGGCCGTCCTCAAGGCCTGGCCGCGGTTGTTGGATGCGGAGGCAGTGTGAGTACTACTTTCACCGCAAAGGGCGCGAAGGCGCGCAAAGGAAATTCTGATAACAAAACCCGAAACCGCATTTGCCACGGAAACACACGGAAATACACGGAATGCAAAACCCAGTACGTCCTCACCTTTCGTGTGTTTCCGTGGCTGAAATGGGTTTTTTTGGTGTATCGTTCGTTGACGATTTTCCTTTGCGCGCCTTCGCGTCCTTTGCGGTAGAAGGTCCGGTCTACAAATTGGTCGAGGCGAAATCGGCCAGCCGTGAGCGTTCGCCCTGGCGCAGGATGATGTGGCCGCTGTGTTCCCAATCCTTGAAGCGGTCGACCACGTAAGTCAGGCCGGAACTGGTCTCGGTAAGGTAGGGCGTGTCGATCTGGGCGATGTTGCCCAGGCAGATCACCTTGGTTTCGGGGCCGGCGCGGGTAATCAGGGTCTTCATCTGCTTCGAGGTCAGGTTCTGTGCCTCATCGAGAATGAGGTATTTGTTGAGCAGGGTGCGGCCACGCATGAAGTTCATCGAACGGATGCGGATGCGGCTGGCGAGCAGGTCGTTGGTTGCCGCGCGACCCCAGTCGCCGCCGTGGTCGGACTTGGTCAGCACCTCCAGGTTGTCCATCAGCGCGCCCATCCAGGGCGTCATCTTTTCCTCTTCCGTACCCGGCAGGAAGCCGATGTCCTCACCGACCGGGATGGTCGCGCGCGTCATGATGATCTCGGAATAGCGTTTGTCGTCGAGTACCTGCGCCAGGCCCGCCGCCAGCGTCAGCAGAGTCTTGCCGGTACCGGCCTGGCCGACCAGAGTGACAAAGTCGATCGTCGGGTCCATCAGCAGGTTCAGCGCGAAGTTCTGATCGACATTGCGGGCGTTGATCCCCCACACAGCATGACTGGCCTTGCGGTAATCGGTCGCAAGCTCCAACACTGCGCCATCACCCTCGCGACTGCGTACGAGCGCCTCCATCGAACGGCTGCCGCCCAGCGACAGGCATTGGTTCGGATGCCAACTGCCGACTTGCGGTCCCTGCACGCGATAGAAGACGTGGCCGTTCTCCTGCCAGGAGTCCATGTCCGAGCCGTGCGTGTCCCAAAAATCCTCGCCGAGTTCGGCGCGACCCGGATAGAGCAGGTTGACGTCGTCGAGCACCTGATCGTTGTAATAGTCCTCCGCGTGTACACCCAGTAGCGCGGCCTTGATGCGCAGGTTGATATCCTTCGATACCAGCGTCACCGAGACGTCGGTGCGCTCTTTTTGCAGTGCCAGGGTGGTGCTGAGAATGCTGTTGTCTTTCTTGCTGCCGGGCATGCCGGACGGCAGGTCGGCGGCAAGGGTGCGTGTCTGGAGGTAGAGACTGCCGGCAGGCTGGCCGTTGGCAGGTGCAGCACGGTTGATCAGTGGCAGGCCGGCCTCGATGTCGCTGTGTGTTACCCGGCAGGTCAGCTCGTCGAGGAACCGGTTGACCTGGCGCACGTTACGCGCCACCTCGGTCATGCCGACCTTGGCGTTGTCCAGCTCTTCCAGCACCGCCATGGGCAGGAAGACGTCATGCTCGTGGAAGCGGAACAGGGCGGTGGGGTCGTGCATCAGGACGTTGGTGTCCAGCACGAACAGGCGTTTGCCGGCGAACTCTTTTCTGCTCAAGGTGACCTCGGGGTTGATTGTGCGAGCTGCAAAAGATCGATTGTCACCACGAAGGACACGAAGGGCACGAAGGAAGATCTTGATCGAATGCGCGGTCGCGGGTCCCCTCTCCCGTGAGGAGGAGAGGATTCATCTTCACGAAACCTCTGATTAACCCGTCATTGCGAGCGAAGCGCGGCAATGACGGTATGACGAATTAATCAGAGATTTCTTAATTACATTCGTTGGGGAGCTTCGTGCCCTTCGTGTCCCTCGCGGTAAAAGTTTCATCAAGAAAAATGGATCAGGTCTTGGCCAGGGCCTTCACCGCTGCGAGCACCTCATCGACGTGGCCGGGCACTTTCACCTTGCGCCATTCGGTACGCAGCACACCGGCAGCATCGATCAGGAAGGTGCTGCGTTCGATACCCATGACCTTCCTGCCGTACATGTTCTTCTCTTTGATGACATCGAACAGCCGGCAGACCCTTTCGTCCGTGTCCGACAGCAGGTCGAAGGGGAAATTCTGTTTCTCCTTGAACTTCTCGTGGGCGGTGAGGCCGTCGCGCGAGATGCCGAGAATCACTGTGTTCAGGCGTTTGAACTTGGCATGCTGGTCGCGGAAGCCCTGGCCCTCCAGCGTGCAGCCAGGTGTGTTGTCCCTGGGGTAGAAGTACAGCACGACATGGCTGCCCTTCAGGTCGGCCAGGCGGATCTCCTGGTCGCCGGTGGCCGGGAGGCAGAAGTCGGGGACCTTTTTACCAGGAATAATCTTGCTCATACAGCATCGGACGCACTGCGCGCGTCAGCCTTTGACCGGTTCGATAATGGCATCGAGATTGAACTGGTCACAGAAATCCATGAACTCGTCGCGCAGCGTGGCGATGTGCAGTCGCGCGGGGATGTCCACCCGCATGTGTACGGAAAACATCGGGGTGCCGGTATGCGGTGCGGAATAGCTGGTGGTGGTGAGGTCCTGGATATTAATCTGCCGCGTCGAGAAGAAATTGGCCAGGTTGTGCACGATGCCGGGGTTGTCCAGCGCCACGACATCCACGGCGTAGGGCAGCAGGTCGCGATGCTGCTCACGGTCGGCGGTGCGCCGCGAGATGATGTTCATCTCCAGCCGCTCGGCGATCGCCGGCAACTGGTCCTCCAGCTTGGCGACCGCGCTCCAATTGCCGCTGACCAGCAGGATCACGGCAAAGTCGCCGCCCAGGACGGTCATGCGACTGTCGGCGAGGCTGCAACCGCTGTCGAAGACCAGGCGCGACAGGTCGTTCACGATGCCGGGCCGGTCCTTGCCCAGGGCGGAGATGACGAGGTTGGTCTGTTTCGGGGTGCTCATGTCGGCTCGAAAGAACACGTGCAGGGACGGCGGCCGCGGGGACGCGGTGGCCGGGAGTGTATCACCTTTTCACAGAGTTGCACCGGGTCCCGGACGGCTGCCGGTTATTCCAGCGGGCTGTCCAGATCGACGTTGCGCAACTGCTCCGCCGCCTCCTCCGGGCTGAGGGTGCTGACGAACAACCCCGAGCCCAGCTCAAAGCCGGTCGGGATGCTGGTGCGTGGGCAGATCTCCAGGTGCCAGTGGTAGCTGGCGTCGCAATCGGCAAACTCCTCGCCGCGCGGCTTGGAGTGCAGGAAGAAATTGTACTGCGCCCCGCCGATGACCGCGTCCAGGCGCGCCATGGTGCGCCTGACCACCCGGGCGAGATCCTGCCGGTCAGTATCGCTGATGGCGAGAAAGTCACTCTGGTGCTGCAGGGGCAGGATGTGCACCTCCCATTCGTAGCGGCTGGCGAAGGGCTTGATCGCGATGAAGCGCTCGCCGCGCTCGACCACGTACTGGCCGACACTGATGCGTCTGCGGATCTGACCCGAGGTACGGTCGTAGATGGTGGCCTCGAAGGTCAGCGCCTCGTCGATCAGCGAGCAGAAGATGCACTGGTGATGTTTCTGATGGTACGCGCGGCTGTGGGTGACTTCGTTGTAGACGTTCTCCGGTACCACCGGCATGGCGATGATCTGGCTGTGGGTATGGGCGATGCTGGCGCCCGCCGCCGGTCCGAAATTCTTGAACACGAGTACATAACGCAGGCGCGCGTCGTTGGCGTACAGCTGGGCGACGCGCTCGCGATAAGCACCGAACAGCAGGAACAGGTGTGCCTCACTCATCTCGTGCAGGGCGATGCCGTGCTGGCGGTGGTCGATGATGACCTCGTGGCGCCCGTAGCCCTCGATGGCCTGCTGCAGGCCGAACACCAGGCTGCCGGAGGAGCGGTCGTCGCCCAGGACCGGGTAGAGGTTTTCGACAATGCGTGCCTCCCAGTTCTCGTCATCCGGGTAGGCGGCGATGGTCGGGGGGGTCATATGCTCATTACCGGTACAGAATGGGCAGGTATCCACGTGGCGGCGGGTGTCGCGCGGCGCCGGGTCCTCCGCCTTGCGTGGGCGCATGGAGCGGGCGGTGGCGACCAGCACGGATTCAGTGGGGACGATGGGGTTGATGCGGATTTCGCGGATGGCTTTGGGTTCGGCTGTGGACATGGCGCGGAGAGGCCTGTGACTAAAGGGATAGCGCGGATGCTACTGAAATCAGGGCCGAGGTTCTAGGTGCCAGGACCGAGGTGAGGAACGCAGGTTTCCCTCGGCCCTGGCACCTAGAACCTGGAACCTGATTTATGTAGTATGTGCGGGATTTTCCCGTCCCCGGAGAGGTTGCATGTTCCACGGCAGTATGGTCGCGCTGGTCACCCCCATGCGGGAGGACGGCGCGATCGACGACGACAGTCTTGCGGGGCTGGTGGAATTCCACATCAGTCAGGGAACCGATGCCCTCGTCGCCGTGGGGACCACCGGGGAATCCGCGACGCTCGACGAACACGAACACTGCGAACTCATCCGCCGTGTCGTCGAACTCACCGCCGGCCGCATCCCGGTCATCGCCGGCACCGGTGCGAACTCCACCACCGAGGCCATCAGCCTGACACGCTGCGCGCTCAAGGCCGGCGCGGATGCCTGCCTGCTGGTCACGCCGTATTACAACAAGCCGACCCAGGAAGGCCTGTATCTGCACCACAAGGCCATCGCCGAGGCCGTGCCCATCCCGCAGATTCTGTACAATGTACCCGGTCGTACTGCCTGCGACATGCTGCCCGTGACGGTCGAGCGCCTGGCGGACATCTCCAACATCGTGGGCATCAAGGAGGCGACGGGTAATCCGGAGCGTGCCCGCGAGATCCTCGCGCGTTGCGGTGATCGGCTGGACTTGTACAGCGGCGATGATGCCATCGCGCTGGAGGTCATGCTGCTGGGTGGCAAGGGTGTCATCTCCGTGACCGCCAACGTCGCGCCGCGGGCGATGCACGAGATGTGCGTCGCGGCGCTGGCCGGCGATGCGGCGCAAGCGCGGGCCATCGACGCCACGCTGCAGGCCTTGCACCGCGACCTGTTCGTTGAGGCCAACCCGATCCCGGTGAAGTGGGCGCTGACCGACATGGGGCTGATACCGCGGGGTATACGGCTGCCTTTGACACCGCTGTCGCCGCAGCACCACGCCACGGTCCGCGCCGCGCTCCGCCAGGCCGGCGTGCTGTGAACCAAACAATTTCGTACGTGTCCACACGGATTGCCATGCCCATGACCCGTTCCACTGCTGCCCGAGTGCTTACCGTACTGCTGATTGCCGCCTCGCTGGCCGGTTGCAGCACCTGGAAGAAAGTGGTCGGCGAAAAGGCCGACTACAAGCAGAGCCGGGTCGAGCCACCGCTGGAGATTCCGCCCGACCTCAGCAGTTCCACCATCGAAGAGGGCCTGGTCGTACCGGAGGGTGGCACCACGACCCTGTCTGAATATGCCGCCGATCAGGGCCCCGGCGGGGGTGGCGTGCGCCGCAGCGGTGTGCTGGTGCAGCCCGAGAACATGCACATCGAGCGCAGTGACGACAAACGCTGGCTGGTAGTCAATGCACCACCCGAAGCGGTATGGCCGAAGGTGCGCGACTTCTGGTTGCAGGCCGGTTTCATCCTGACCGTGGATGACCCGGCCGTCGGTATCCTGGAGACCGACTGGGCCGAGAATCGCGCCGATATCCCTCAGGATTTCATCCGCCGTACCATCGGCCGGGCGCTGAATTATCTCTATTCCGCGGCCACCCGCGATCGCTTCCGCGTGCGCCTCGAACGTACCGCCACGGGCGGGACCGAGGTCTTCATCGCCCACCGCGGTATGGAGGAGGTATTGCAGGGTGGTGCCGAATCCAGCGAAGGCACCATCTGGAAACCACGGCCCTCCGATCCCGAGTTGGAGGCCGAGATGCTGCGCCGCATGATGGTGTTCATGGGCGTCGCCGACGACAAGGCGGCATCCCAGATCGCCCAGCCGGCGTCGGAGCACGCGCCGCGTTCACAGCTGCTCGTCGAAGCCACCGGTGCGACCACACTCCGCGTGAACGAGGGCTTCTCGCGTGCCTGGCGCGAGGTCGGTCTGGTGCTGGACCGTGTCGGCTTCACCGTCGAGGACCGCGACCGCAGCGGCGGCCTGTATTTCGTGCGCTACAATGACCCGCTCAAGGAGGACAAGAAGCGCGGCTTCCTGTCCAAATTGAAGTTCTGGGGCGATGACGAACCCGCGGATGCCGAGCAATACCGCATCCTGCTGAGTGCCGAGGGCGACCGGACCCTGGTGACGGTACAGAACAGCAAGGGTGAGCGCGACAACTCATCCACCGCCAAACGCATTCTCACGCTGGTGCATGAGCAGATGCAATGAATGCAGGGGCTAGTCGGGATTCGGGATTCGGGATTCGGGGGTTGAGCTGATCGCGGCAGGAATGCCGCTCCTACGGGGGCTGGGTGTAAGATTCAGCATTTGGGATTCAGGGTATTGACACCCGAACCGGGGCAGTCACACTCCTTGCCGAATCCCGAATCCCGAATCCCGAATCCCGAATCCCGAATCCCGAATCCCGAATCCCGAATCCCGAATCCCGAATCCCGAATCCCGAATC
>Ga0172382_10010770_pt1 | contig 12204 bp, 11 predicted proteins | sample Leawel138RmetaG_FD_122245 | JGI IMG/M metagenome (GOLD analysis project Ga0172382, IMG submission 122245) | Leachate microbial communities from a municipal landfill in Southern Ontario, Canada - Leachate well 138R metaG | ecosystem: Engineered > Solid waste > Landfill > Unclassified | place...
ACGTTCTTCCCAAAGCTGACGTTTGTCTTGGGTCACCACACCAGTCACCTCGCTAAGTTATGATGGTTCGATTATCCCACCACAACAAAACTGGTGCTATGTGGGTTAGCTTTGACGTTTACGCTATTTGGCTCAAATCATTGAGCACGCGCTGACAGTCTTCAGCTTTTCAGGTTCAAGTGAATGGCATTATCTACGGTCTTGAGACATGATTCCAACGCTATCCCGAGTGACTTGCGCAACACCTCCAGCAACGATAGCTCCAAGTCTTGCAGGGAAATGTTAAAGTATTCTCGAAGATTTCCCCATACGAGAGGCTCGATCCCTTCTTTTACCTCTACCTCATCACTAAGGATCCGCGTATCTCTCTTACTATTACTAAGAACACCTAGTAAGACCCGTAAACTTCTTACTCATACTTGCTGCCCTGTTTTGGATAGTCTGTCCAAAGGACCCGGTTTCTTTCAGGGAGTTTGGTTGGCGGTTGTCCCAGACTAAGCACATGGGCTATCGATTCTTTACTTACGGACTACTTGGATGGACAATGGAAATTGTGTGGACTGGTTTGGGTTCCTTCTTGCGCGGCGAGTGGCAACTGGTGGGTAGGACCTATCTGTGGATGCTCCCCATTTACGGACTAGGAATTGTTTTGGAACCTATTCATGATCGGATTCGTCATCTGCCGTGGTATCTGCGAGGATTGGTTTGGGTTGGTGCCATCTTCGGCGTGGAAGCAATCACAGGCACAATCTTGAGGGTAACAGTTGGTATCTGTCCTTGGGATTACAGTCGTACATCTTATTCGGCTTTGGGGGGAGCAGTCCGGCTCGACTACGCCCCCCTCTGGTTTGGAGTAGGTCTTGGATTTGAGAGACTCCATGACTTTCTAGACCAAGTCAGAGTCTTGCTTCGGCCCTAGTTCATGCACCTTAATAAAATTAGTGCCCACCGGTGTACTACCGCCGACCCCCGCAGTGACAGCCACAAGATCGCCCCTTGAGGCAATACCAAGCTCACAGGTCCTTTGAGCGCTAAGCTCAATGACAGTATCGGTATCCTGAGCAAAATCGACAATACGGGGGAATACACCCCATACTAGGGAGAGCTTCCTAGCTACCTTGACCGAAGGAGTTGTGGCTACAATCGGAGTCTTGGGTCGGAAACGGGCCACCTTCCTTGCGGTACTACCTGAACGGGTGGAAGAAATAATCGCCTTTAATCCCAACTCATAGGCCGTCACACAGGTAGCATGACAAATGGCATCGGCAACAGTTAGGGAGGTCTGGGCTGCCCGTTTATCTAGGATCTCCTTATAGGGCAATGCCACATCGGCGCGGTCAGCAATGGAGCGCATCATCTGCACCACTTCCAAGGGATACTTGCCCACCGCAGTCTCCCCAGAAAGCATCACCGCATCGGTGCCGTCGAAAATAGCATTGGCAACATCAGCAACCTCAGCCCGGGTAGGTCGGGGATTTCGCACCATAGAATCGAGCATTTGGGTGGCGGTAATCACTGGCTTCCCCGCCTCATTGCACCGGCTAATGATCAGTTTCTGTAGGAGGGGAACCTCCTCAGTAGGTAATTCGATACCCATATCACCCCGCGCGACCATAATACCATCAGCAGCATCGATAATCTCCCCGATATTCTCAATACCCTGCATGTTCTCGATCTTGGCAATGACATCAATGTCCCCTTCGAGACTATCCAAAAGCCTTTTTACCGCCAGTGCATCCTCCGCCCGCCGGGTAAAGGAAAGGGCAATAAAATCCACGTTAAGCTCACAGGCAAAACGGATATCTTCAATATCTTTCTCGGTAAGAGAGGGCAGGTCAATGCGGATCCCCTGTAGGCTTACACCCTGTCTGCTTTTTAGGATCCCGCCGGTCGTAACAGAGCAGACTAGCTCACCTTCACTGATCTCCTGCACTACAAGTTCAATCATTCCATCATCAATGAAAACCACTGTGCCTGGTGTTACATCGGTAAGAAGGGAAGGATAAAGCACTGATACACGTCTACTATCCCCAACAATCGGTTCCGGGGTCAGGCGAAAGGTCTGACCCTTTCCCAGGATAATCGGCTCTTTCACTTCACCGGTGCGGATCTTGGGACCTTGGATATCAAACATAACACCGATATGTACATCGAGTTCACTAGCCGCACGGCGCACGTTCTCAACCCTTTTTCTGTGTTCATCATGGGTGCCGTGGGACAGGTTTAGTCGGGCTACGTTCATACCATACCGAACCAGATCATAAATTATCTCGTAGTCCTCGGAAGCCGGTCCGAGGGTACACACAATCTTTGTTTTTCTTTTAGCTCGCTGCAGCAAGAAGCTGTTTACCACGAATATAATGCCCCTTTCTAATTACCGGTGCAGTCGTAGGCACAAAGGCTTGCCCCAGACAAAACTCTGTGCGGCTATTTCCTCAATGGCTTCATTCATTGCCGCTTCTTTGGCCTGGTGTGTCAAGATCACCAAGGGAACGTAGTTGTCTTTTCCATGAATCTCCATTTGCAGCACCGAAGCAATACTAATGCCAAACTTTCCAAAAATGGATCCCACCTGAGCCAGAATTCCCGGCGCATCATAGGCAAAGAACCTGATATAAAAGCGATTGGAAATCTCCCCTAAGGGTGCTAGGCGCGGAGAGTCGCAGGGGTCAATCGTACGGTTGCAGAAACCAACCCCGTTCCTAAGCAGTAGGTCCTTGGATAGATCCACGATGTCGCTAACTACTGCACTGGCAGTGGGTAGTTGCCCGGCGCCCGGTCCATAAAAAGCGGTGTTTCCGACAAAATCCCCGGTAACCGAAATGGCATTGAGTTCGTTATTCACCGAAGCGAGAAGATGGCTGCCTGGAACCAAGGTCGGATGTACCCGCAGATCCAACCCGCTATCCGTATCCTTAAATATTGCCAGCAATTTAATCACGTAGCCAAAACTCCGGGCAAAATCAATATCTAGCTTAGTAATATCAGCAATCCCCTCTACAGGGATCCGATCGAAATCCACAACTGCAGAGGAGACAATAGATGCTAAAATAGCCAGTTTATGTGCAGCGTCATAACCACTAATATCCAAAGTGGGATCTGCTTCGGCAAACCCTTTTACCTGTGCTTGTCTTAATGCTTCATCGAATTCCATGCCGTCTTGATACATTTTGGTCAGCACATAGTTCGAAGTACCATTAAGAATACCTTCCATGCTGATGATCCTATTTCCTACTAAACCCTCTTTAAGGCCTTTAATGATCGGGATGCCGCCGCCAACACTTGCTTCAAATAATAGGTCTACATGGTGCTCTCTGGCCAGTTTGAATAGTTCCCGTCCTTTGGTGGCAATCAAGGCCTTGTTCGCAGTTACCACATGTTTCCCGGCACAAATCGCCCTTTGTACCAGATCATAGGCAATCTCCGTCCCACCAATGGTCTCAACCACTACCCTAATCTCTGGATCATCTATGATCACAGCGGGATCCTCACTACACACCACAGCAGATAGATCAAGATCATGGTGCCCCCAACGGACATCTACAGCGGCCTTTAGTCGATAATCGATTCCCGTACGAGCCCTTAACAGCTCCCTTTGGTTTAGCAATAGCCGGGCAACTCCGGTACCCACTGTTCCAAGACCGAATATCCCCACATTAAGTCTGTTTTCCGCCAAAGCCGGCAACCCCCTCCTATGATGGTTTATTGGCATTTACGCCCGGCACAATAACCAAGTTATCTCGATGAATCACTTCATCGTAGTAGGCATGTTCCAAGACCTTGCTCAACTGATCTGTCCGTAGACCCATGATCTTGGCAACTTCTTCCCCATGGTAATTCACCAGTCCCCGACCCACTTCATTACCCGTCTCATCCACAACAAGTACTAGGTCTCCCTGGGAAAACTCACCTTCCACACCGATAACTCCACTGGGTAGCAGAGACTTACCGTGTACAACTAAGGCCTGCTGGGCGCCAGGGTCAATCTTAATCCTTCCTTGGGGCTTCTGATAAAAAGCCAACCAACGTTTCTTACCCATAATCTTTTGCTTCTGCGGCACAAATCGGGTACCGATTTCCTCTCCGGCAACAATTCTGCGGATCACATCTTCAATTTTCCCATTGGTAAGATAAGTGGTAATTCCGCATGCCATTGCGGTTTGTGCAGCCTGTAGCTTTGTGATCATTCCTCCGGTTCCCACCCCACTAATACTGTCTCCCGCTGCTTGTAGCAGTCTTTCATCAATACAGGTCACCTCAGGCACAATCCTAGCATCGGCATACTTGTTGGGGTCCTTGGAATACAGGCCATCAACATCGGATAGGATAATCAACATGTCCGCATCGACTAACGCCGCCACAAGGGCGGACAACCGATCATTGTCCCCAAAGCAAAGCTCATCCACCGCGACAGTATCATTCTCGTTAATCACCGGAATCACGCGGAAATCTAATAGTTTTTGCAGCGCGTGTCGGGCGTTCAAATACCTTTCTCGCTGCATTAGATCCGCCCGTGTTAAAAGCACCTGGGCTGTAGTCTGTCCATACTCACTGAAGAGTTTTTCGTACACCTGCATCAGCAGTCCCTGTCCCACAGCGGCTACCGCCTGTTTCTCAGAAACAGAGTCGGGACGTTTTTTCAAACCAAGTTTACTGACTCCCGCCCCCACTGCCCCGGAACTAACTAAAACCACTTCATGCTCCATATTACTTAGGTCAGAGACTTGCCGGACAAGCCGTTCCATCTGCAAGAAATTCAATCTTCCATTGGCATGGGTAAGGGTGCTCGTCCCCACTTTAACCACAATCCGTGCCATAACTTTCCTTCCCCCAAAAAACAGCCTACTCTACGTAATCAAACTCAAATTCCCCAATTCTAACCGTATCACCATTGGCCACACCAGCATCCCTCAAGGCATTAATCACCCCGGCCCGTTCCAGCCGTCTACTAAAATACCTTAAGGCATCGGGGTTTTCAAGATCAACCCTGGCAAGAAAGTGATCAATCCCCGCACCTTGCACAACGTAGACGCCATCTTCTTTGACCACACTAAATTCCTCAAGGGAGGGCCGGGACGGTCTAGGACGGTGCACATAAATATCTTTGGGGAGAGATTCCTCCTCTTGGGATTTTAGTCCTTGGAGCTCTTCGAAGATCCGGTACTTCAACTGCTCCACACCTTGGCCTGTCACTGCAGATATGGCCAGTACCTCGGCCCCATCAAGTTCCCTGATAAACTCATCTAGGGTTTTTTCTAACCGATCACCTAACAGATCCGTTTTGTTGGCACATAGGATCTGGGGCAACTCGGCCAAAGCCGGATCATAGGCCGCAAGCTCTCGGTTAATCGTCAGAACGTCCATGGCCGGGTCTCTGCCTTCACTTCCCGACAGGTCCACCAGATGCACAAGAAGTCTTGTTCGTTCCGCATGTTTCAAGAACCGGTGCCCCAGGCCCACTCCTTCAGCCGCACCTTCAATCAGCCCTGGTAAGTCTGCAACAACGAAGCTCTTACCAGGCTCAATGGACACTACGCCAAGATTAGGCACCAAGGTGGTAAAATGGTAATCGGCTATTTTCGGCTTTGCATTGGAGATCGCCGAAATCAAAGTGGATTTGCCCACATTGGGATACCCAATAAGGCCCACATCTGCTAGGAGTTTGAGCTCCAGCCGCAGTTCCACCCGATCTCCCTTTTCACCCTTTTCCGCAAAGGCAGGGGCTTGTCTTTGCGGAGTAGCAAAACGCGCATTCCCCCGGCCACCCCGGCCACCTGATGCCACTAACAGACGTTGGTTATGTCGGACTAGATCACCTAGAAGCCGGTTACGTTCATCATATACTAAGGTACCCACAGGCACAAAGACAATGAGATCCTCACCGTTTTTGCCAAACCGTCTCGCGCCTGCGCCTTTTTCGCCATCCTGAGCCCGGTAAAGCTTTTTATAGCGTAAATCAACTAACGTATTTAGATTTTGATCGGCAACAAGAAATACATCTCCACCGTTACCGCCATCACCACCGTCAGGACCCCCAGCGGGTATATACTTCTCCCTGCGAAAACTCGCTGCCCCGTTACCACCATGGCCGCCCTCAACTGATATCTGTACTTCATCAATAAACATCTGTTTCCACTTCCTAACTCGGTACCGTAGGCGCAGTAAGGTTCTGGCCTGACAGGGGAATATCTAACCCCTGTGGATAGTAGGCTTCTTGCCTCTATCTTAATCGTATCATACCCTGCTTACCAGGACCATATGAAAGGGACAGTAACCCGCTAGATTAACCCTCAAACAGACACTATCTTTAGTCACCCAAATGATACCAAGATTCCAAACGAAAGGCAATAAGAAGAAAAAAGAGCCCTCCCCCGTACTATCAACAGAAGAAGGCTCTTAAACTAGCATCGCTTTACTACCCTTCAATAACACCCACTGCAACCGCGGGCTCGAGTACCTCAGGCTCAACGCTGACGAATTTACCATTACGTCCTTTGGCATCATAAGAAACATATCCGTCAACCTTCGCAAACAAGGTATGATCTCTGCCTAGCCCAACATTATCCCCAGCCTTAAACTTAGTACCCCGCTGCCGGACTAGGATGCTACCAGCAATCACAAACTGTCCATCATGTCGTTTTAGACCCAGCCTTTTGGACTCACTGTCCCGTCCATTACGGCTACTACCGACTCCCTTTTTCGTAGCAAAAAGTTGTAGATCAAAATATAGCATTTGCATCATGCCTCCCTTCTAATTCAATCGCACAAAATCGGGATACTGGCACACTATCTGTTCAAGTCCCGTTAGCATCGTCTTTAACAGCAAGCTGGCGTTGTGTCTCATCTCCTTGGATAATTCCGCATAATTATCTATTCGACAAAGCAACCGTCCAGGCCCTTGCTGTATCGTGGGATTCAGCCCCACATGTTCAATTAAACCCTTGGCCGTGGTTAATGTTAGGACAGAGACTGCAGCACAGACAATATCGCGGCCCCTCTCCTCATAACCACTATGCCCCTTGGCATCAAACCCAATAAGGTCACCCGCAGAATCCTTAAGCATATCTATGGTAACCATAAATCAGCCAACTATCTGTTCAATCCGCAGCTTCGTGTAAGGCTGTCGGTGTCCATACTTCCGCCGGTAGTTCTTCTTTGGTTTGTACTTGAAGACCACAACCTTCGGTGACTTGCCATTCTTCACTACTGTGGCTACCACCTTGGCCCCATCCACAAAGGGATTACCAGTATTAACTTTGCCGTCTTCCACCACCAAAAGAACATCCTCAAGTTCAACCGTCGTGCCCTCTTCGGCACCTAACTTCTCCACAAAGAGCTCTTGTCCTTCAGATACCCGGTACTGCTTCCCACCGGTTTGAACCACTGCATATCGCATGGGCTTTGCACCCCCCTTTAACGTCGACCATACAGCCGACAGGCTCGCCGGAATCAGGTAGGCCAAACCTTTAAAACCCATCCCGAGCGGCTTCAGTGATTGAAGGAGCACCTTAAATCACCTACGGAAAGATTCTATCACATGAACATAGCATGGTCAAGGGCTTAGCTGACTCGCTCATCGATAACTTTACCCTTGGCATAGGTACGAAAAACTTTGGTAATCTGCACCTGCAATTTGCGCCCAACATGCTGTCCTGCCCCTTGGATATCAAGTACATAGCCTTCTATACGGGCAATCCCATCCTTAGGATTACTAATGTGGGGCTCCTCTACCTCAATCTCGATGATCTGGCCCTCGCTAACCGGTAATGCCATAGTTTCAGCCTGTTGACGGGTGCTGGCGGCAATAACACTGGTCTCATCCACCCGCAACTCATCGCACCCTTTAACATAGATGTACTTGCCAGTTTCCTCTTCAAGGCGCCGCAGGTTCGAGCCGCCGCTTCCGATCAGAAGGGAGGCTACGTGGGGATGCACCTGCACGAAAATTGCTTCACCCTCCATTACCCCAGCGGTATGCCGCACCTGGCGCTCCACCTGTAGAGCAATGGAAGTCTCAGAAAAGACATGTCCTGCTCCGCCACAGTAGGGGCACGCAGTAAACAGGGTTTCACCAAGATCCTGATACACCTTCTTACGTGTTAACTCCACCAAGCCCAGGTTCGTAAACCCAAGGACGTGAACTTTGGTCTTGTCCTTGGCAAACTCTTGCTCCAACCGTTCTAAGACCTTCTGCTCATCGGCTTTGCTATCCATATCTATGAAGTCGATAATCACGATCCCACCAATATTACGCAGTCGCAGTTGCCTGGCAATCTCGGTAGCAGCCTCCAGGTTAGTCTTCAGCACAGTATCCGCAAGATTCGTAGAACCAATGAATTTGCCCGTGTTCACATCAATACTAATCAAGGCCTCGGTATCATCGATAATCAAGTACCCCCCACAATCCAACCAGACTTTCCGCTTAACAAGCTTGTTGATCTCCGATTCAATCCCAAAGGCTTCAAAAATTGGCGTCTTTTCCCCAAAGTAGAACACCCGGTTCTTCAATGCCGGGGATAGGGAATCCAAAAGATCTAGGATCTTTTGGTATTCCTGTTTCGAATCCACAATAAAACGACTAATATCCTGGGTAAACACATCCCGCACCAAACGATAAATCAAGTCATAGTCTCGATATAGCAGGGCTGGGGGACTGTGCCTTTTTCCGTCAGCTTGTATCGTACTCCATACCCGCAAGAGAAAATCGCGGTCCGCCTTTAGATCCTCTTCATTCTTTCCCGCTGCGGCTGTACGCACAATCAATCCGATCCCTTGGGGTTTAAGACTCGAACCCACCTTACGCAGCCGCTCCCGCTCCGCGGCATCATCAATTCTTCTAGATACCCCAATATGATCTACCGTCGGCATCAAGACTAGGTATCTGCCGGGAATGGTCAGCTGAGTAACTACCCGGGCCCCCTTAGTCCCCACTGGTTCTTTAGTGACCTGCACAATAATCTCTTGGTTTGGTCGCAATATTTCGTTAATAGTCTTTCCACTGGAGCACTGGGCAGCATAGTATTCACCATCGTCGTCTCCGTTTTTGTAGTCCACCGCATCATCTACATATAAGAACGCATTCCGCTCCAGCCCAATATTCACAAAAGCAGCCTGCATCCCGGGCAACACATTTTCCACTCTTCCTTTATATATATTCCCGGCAATCCTCTTATCGTTAGTCCGTTCAATATATAGTTCAACTAGAACTTGATCTTCCTTGACCGCAGCCCTAGTCTGACCGGCTTCAGCATTCACGATCACTTCCTTGATCAACTTGGTCAACTCCCTCTAGCACGCTTCTAGGCTCGCATACGTTAGAGGACACCGCAGCTTGCCGTCCTGTTTTATGAAAAGTCCCACACGACATACCAAAAAATCCCCCACTCTAGCCCCGGCCAATTGAATAATCTCCCCGGGGCGTACGTTTATTTGGCTTCCAATCTCTACTCTAATGAACCATCCTGTTCCTAGCTCCACAGGACTGTCCATCATTGACTCCAGCTCCGATACGGCGGTATTAGAAAGCAAATGTATATCAAAAATCCCTGGGCGAAGGTCCACTTCCCTAATCCTTGATTTTGTCTGTCTTGTTACAGAAAGCCGACTTTTCTCCATTAGACAAGACATAGCCTGATCCAACTGCTCCTTTACTTCATCGGGAACATCGGGCAAATAGAACAGGGCATAGTCCGCTACATTGATCGCCGCCATTAATGAAGTACCGCCTGCTTTCTCCTTGGCGGAAATAACCCTAAGACCTTTTGGCAGCTGCCCGTTTAGTGCTTCGACTAGGTCATCGGGAACCATATCCTCTGCTAATCGCAGATCAACATACTCACTGAGACTGCAAAAACCTACACTTAAGGGCGGGCCAAAGGACAATAACATATGGGGATTGAAACCTTCACTAAACGCTACGGGTACCTGTGCCCGGCGTAAAGCACGGGTCAGCGCCCGCAGTAAATCCAGGTGGGAAATGTGGCGGATCGGGGCCTTCACTGCAAACTTCAGTCTAATATCCATTCTATCCTATCCTTTACTTTTCCGCAGACCCTTTCACTAGCCTCATGGTAGCGGGCAGTTCTTGACATACGCCGCATCTAAGACACCTGTCCCGGCAGCCTGGACTATGTGCGACTTTAAGGGCCGTTTTGTATTCCTCGATCAAGAACCCCTTACTCACTCCGCTGTCAATGTGATCCCAAGGATTGACCTCATCAAAATCCCGGGAACGGTTTGCATAAAACGACATATCCAGTCCACAATCCCCAAAGGCCTGCTCCCATAATCCATAATTGAAGTACTCATCCCAACCGTCGAACAAGCATCCCAAAGTCACCGCTTGTTCCAAAACCGAAGACAATCGTCGATCTCCCCGGGCAAAGACAGCCTCAAGCACACTTTGCTCGACATTATGGCAGCTTAACTTAACACCTTTGATACCCAGGTTCTCCTTAAGGTAGCGCTGCTTGTCTAAGATCACCGCCGGCTGATCCTGAGCACAAAACTCAAAGGGAGTATGGGCCTTGGGGACAAAGGTGGCAACGCTAACTGCTATCCTTAGCTTTCCTGCCTGCCTGCCAAGTCTCTCGTGTCCTAGCTTCCTAACCCGCTTGACAATGTCCACAATACCTGCCAGATCTTCTTCCCCCTCTGTGGGAAGGCCTAGCATAAAATACAGTTTGATGGAAAACCAGCCCGCATCGAAGGCTGCTGCCACCGCGGCTAGTAGATCCTCCTCGGTTACCTGCTTGTTGATCACCTTCCGCAAGCGTTCAGTTCCGGCTTCCATCGCAAAGGTCAGGCCTGTCTTACGCACCTTCTGAATCTCACTAGCTAACCCCACAGAAAAAGAGTCAACCCGCAGGGACGGCAATGCCACCGATACCCGGCTTTCCCCCAAGTCTTCCATCAAGGACTTCACCAGGGGAGCGATCTGACTGTAGTCCCCGCTACTTAGGGAAGTAAGGGCAACTTCCTCGTGACCTGTACCCCGGATTAAATCCAACGCTTGCTCCCTTAGAAGCAATGGATCCCTCTCCCTGGGAGGCCGATAGACAAAACCTGCCTGGCAAAAGCGACATCCCCGACCACAGCCCCGCATCACCTCAACCATCACCCGATCGTGGACCGGTTCAATCCAGGGAACAATCGCATTCCTCGGAAAGAAGGCCTGGTCTAGATCCGCAACTACTCGTTTCTGCACCCTTGTCAGTGCATGCGAATTGTTAGGTGCAATACCTGCTATTTGCCCAGACGGATAGTAAGTGACATCATAAAAAGAGGGAATGTAAAACCCGGGGATTGTGGCAGCCTGCTCTAAGGTCTCCTGTCTTGTCCAGCCTTGGTCCTTCGCCCGACGGACCAAATCTACAAGATCAACTATCGCTTCCTCTCCATCACCAATCACAAACACATCAAAGAAATCTGCGATAGGTTCAGGATTGAAGGCACAGGGACCTCCTCCGACTACTAACGCTTCTTGGTTAGTTCTGTCTTTGCTACGTAGGGGAATCCCGCTTCGCTTTAACATATGCAGGATATTCGTATAGCTTAGTTCGTACTGAAGGGTAAACCCTAACACATCAAAGTCGGCAATTGGATGAAAGCTCTCTAGACTATAAAGAGGAACTCCTTCCTTAATCATTAGTTGGTACATATCCATCCAGGGCATATAGGTTCGCTCACATAATGCATCCTCACACTCATTGATCCGCCAATAGAGAATCTGTAGGCCCAGATGGGCCATCCCAATATCATACACATCTGGGAATGCCAGAACCACTTTTACCATGTCCGGCTGCCATGTTTTCTGCACTGCGTTGTATTCACCGCCCATGTATCTAGCAGGCTTACTCACATAGGGAAGCAACTTACTCTCAATAATCTTTCGCACAATACCCCTCCGTAACAAACCGAGCAATACCACTTGAGTATATATTATATCACATTCTTAGGCTTCATAACCCTAGCTAGTCTCAGGAAAATCCAGCGCCATCACATCCCACACAAGGCATGTCCCCATTAAGAAGCCGTGCTCGCAAACACAAATACAATACTCTTTCGTTGCATCATCTAATAGTGTTAGATACCACAATAAATGAGACGGTTAGCGCGTACATTATTTGAGACTGAGGCATAGATATTGGAGGATGGTTCGTGGTTGTTTTGTAGCGTTGACCAATAGGATGGAAGGATATCGTA
>Ga0172382_10010772_pt1 | contig 12203 bp, 9 predicted proteins | sample Leawel138RmetaG_FD_122245 | JGI IMG/M metagenome (GOLD analysis project Ga0172382, IMG submission 122245) | Leachate microbial communities from a municipal landfill in Southern Ontario, Canada - Leachate well 138R metaG | ecosystem: Engineered > Solid waste > Landfill > Unclassified | place...
ACATGGTCAACCACGAGACCAACGAGCTGTTCTTCGACAACCTGGAGATTCCGGCCGAGAACCTGATCGGCGAAGAAGGCAAGGGCTTTCGCTACATCCTCGACGGGCTCAACGCCGAGCGCACGCTGATCGCGGCCGAATGCATCGGCGACGGCTACTGGTTCGTCGACAAGGTGTCGAAGTACGCCAGCGAGCGCATCGTGTTCGGCCGCCCGATCGGACAGAACCAGGGCGTGCAGTTCCCGATCGCCGAGGCCTACATCGAGGTCGAGGCTGCCAACCTGATGCGCTGGAAAGCCTGCCAGCTGTTCGACGCCCACCAACCCTGCGGGGCCGAGGCCAACATGGCCAAGTACCTGGCCGCCAAGGCCTCGTGGGAGGCGGCCAACGCCTGCATCCAGTTCCACGGCGGCTTCGGCTTCGCCTGCGAATACGATGTCGAGCGCAAGTTCCGCGAGACCAGGCTCTACCAGGTGGCGCCGATCTCGACCAACCTGATCCTCAGCTACGTCGCCGAGCACGTGCTGGGCATGCCGAGGTCGTTCTGATGGCACGCCCGCTGGAAGGCATCGTCGTGGTTGCGCTCGAGCATGCGATCGCGGGGCCGTTCTGCACGCGCCAGCTCGCCGACCTGGGTGCGCGCGTCATCAAGATCGAGCGCCCCGGCGTGGGGGACTTCGCCCGTGCCTACGACCAGCGGGTACGCGGCCTGTCCTCGCATTTCGTCTGGACCAACCGGTCCAAGGAGAGTCTGGCGCTCGACCTCAAGCATCCGGAGGCCGGCGACGTGCTGGCCCGGCTGCTCGAACGCTGCGACGTGCTGGTGCAGAACCTCGCGCCAGGCGCGGCGGCCCGCATGGGCCTGTCCTTCGAAGCCCTGCACCCGCGCTACCCGAAGCTGATCGTCTGCGACATCTCCGGCTATGGCGCCGATGGCCCCTATCGCGACAAGAAGGCCTACGACCTGCTGATCCAGAGCGAATCGGGCTTCGTGTCGGTCACCGGCCTGCCCGACGAGCCGGCCAAGGCCGGCTGCTCGGTGGCCGACATCGCAGCCGGCATGTACGCCTACAGCAACGTGCTGGCCGCCCTGATCGAGCGCGGCCGCACCGGCCTGGGCCGGCGCATCGACGTCTCGATGCTCGAAGCCATGGCCGAGTGGATGGGCTTTCCGCTCTATTACGCCTATGACGGCGCCGAGCCGCCGCCGCGAGCCGGCGCCGCGCACGCCACGATCTACCCGTACGGCCCGTTCCCGACCGGCGACGGCAAGTCGGTGATGCTGGGCCTGCAGAACGAGCGCGAATGGCAGGTGTTCTGCGACAAGGTGCTCGGCCAGCCGGCGCTGGCCGCCGACCCGCGCTTCGACAGCAACGCCCGGCGCAATGCCGCCCGTGCCGAACTGCGCGCAATCATCGTCGCTGCCTTCGCCCCCCTCGACGCCGACCGGGTAACCGCGCGGCTCGAAGCCGCCGGCATCGCCAATGCCCGGGTCAACACGATGGCCGACGTCTGGGCCCACCCGCAACTGGCGGCACGCGACCGCTGGGTCGACGTCGGTTCGCCGGCCGGCCCGATCCGGGCCCTGCTGCCGCCCGGCGTCAGTATTGCCGACGAACCACGCATGGATCCGGTGCCGGCGCTAGGCGCCGACACCGACGCGATCCTCGCCGAACTCGGCTACGGCGCCGAGGCGATCACGCGGCTGCGGCAGGCCGAGGCGATCTGACGTGCGCCCCGGGGTGATCTGACAGAAGCAGTATCATAGAAGGTTTCCGTCGACCTCAGCGGCTACCAAAATGAGCACCCCGCAGGCCCGCCTGTCCGTCTCCAAGGACAGGCTCAAGTTCGTTCTTTTCGAAGGCATCCATCCGTCGGCCGTCGAGGCCTTGCGACACGATGGCTATACCAACATCGAGACGCACGCCAAGGCGCTGTCGGGCGCCGAGCTGCAGGCCGCGATCGCGGGCGCGCATTTCGTCGGGATCCGCTCGCGCACGCAGCTGACCGAGGAAGTCCTCGCGCAGGCCCCCAAGCTCAGCGCGATCGGCTGCTTCTGCATCGGCACCAACCAGGTCGATCTCGAGGCCGCCGCCCGACGCGGCGTGCCGGTGTTCAACGCGCCATTCTCGAACACCCGCAGCGTGGCCGAACTGGTGCTCGGCGAGATCATCATGCTGATGCGCGGCATTCCGGCCAAGAACGCCGCCCAGCACCGCGGCCTCTGGGACAAGAGCGCCACCGGCTCGTACGAGGTGCGCGGCAAGACGCTGGGCATCATCGGCTATGGCCACATCGGCACCCAGATCGGCATCCTCGCCGAGATGCTCGGCATGCACGTGCAGTTCAACGACATCGAGAAGAAGCTGCCGCTGGGCAATGCCCGCCAGGCCGCCTCGCTCGATGCGCTGCTGGCCACCTCCGACGTCGTCACGCTGCACGTGCCCGAGACCGCGGCCACCCGCAAGATGATCGGCGCCGCCCAGCTCGCGCACATGAAACGCGGCAGCCTGCTCGTCAACGCCTCGCGCGGCACGGTGGTCGACATCGACGCGCTGGCCGACGCGCTCGATGGCGGCCATCTCGCTGGCGCCGCCATCGACGTGTTCCCGACCGAGCCGCGCGGCAACGACGCACGCTTCGAATCGCCGCTGGTGCGCTTCGACAACGTCATCCTGACGCCGCACATCGGCGGCTCGACCGCCGAGGCCCAGGCCAACATCGGCGGCGAAGTCGCCGAGAAGCTGATCCGCTACAGCAACAACGGCTCGACCGTGTCGGCAGTCAACTTCCCCGAAGTGGCGCTGCCCGAGCACACCGGCAAGAGCCGGCTGCTGCACATCCACCGCAACGTGCCGGGCATCATCGCGAACATCAACAAACGCTTCTCGGGCGCCGGCGTCAACATTTCAGCCCAGTACCTGCAGACCAATCCGCAGGTCGGCTATGTGGTGATCGACATCGACGGCGATGCCAGCCAGGTCGCCCTCGACGAACTGCACCAGATCGAAGGCACGATCCGCTGCCGGATCCTGTATTGAGCCCGGCGCTTGCCACGCTGGCCGGCACACTGGCCGTCCAGACCGTGGCAACCCTGGTTCTGACGGCACCGTCGGTGCTGGCCCCGGCAGTTGCCCCCACGCTGGGTTTCGCGGTCGACCGGGTCGGCCTGTTCGTCGGTCTGGCCTATCTGGTCGCAATGCTCTCGGGGCTGGTCAGCGGCCGCTGGGTGGCGCGGATCGGCGCCGTCGGCCTGTCGCAGGTCTCGATGCTGGCCTGCGCACTGAGCGCTGTCGCCATCTCGGCCGGTCACCCGCTGAGCCTGCTGTTCGCCGCGCTGGCGCTCGGCCTGGGCTACGGCGTGATCAACCCGGCCACCACCACGCTGCTGGCCCAGCATTCGCCGGCCGACAAACGCGGCCTGTTCTTTTCGATCAAGCAGACCGGCGTACCGCTGGGCGTGGCCGCCGCAGCCCTGTCGATGCCCGCCGGCCTGGCCCTGATCGGCTGGCAGGCCTCGTTGGGGGTGGCTGCCGCCCTGTGCGTCGCGCTGGCGCTGGCGCTGCAGCCGCTGGCCCGCATGCTCGCGCCCTTCCGGGCCGCCCGCGTGCAGGCTCGCGAGGCAGTGGGCGAGGGAGCGCCGCGCGGTCCGTGGTACAGCGGGCTGGCTGTCGTCATGCGCGACCCGTCGCTGCGCCGGCTCAGCCTAGCCTCGTTCAGCTTCGCGTTCACGCAGCTGTGCTTCACCACTTTCCTGGTGTCCTACCTGAAGCTCGAACTCGGCCAGTCGCTGGCCACTGCCGCGGCCGTGCTGGCCGGCTCGCAGGTCATCAGCACCGGCGCGCGGATCGGCTGGGGCCATGTCGCCGATCGCTGGGTCGCCCCCGGCCGGCTGCTCGGCGGCCTGGGCGTGACCATGGGGCTGGCCTGCATCGGACTGGGGCTGATCGGCGAATCGGCCGGCACCGCGGTGGTGATCGTCGCCGCCATCGTCTGCGCCGCCACCGTCATGGGCTGGAACGGCGTGTACTTCGCCGAACTGGCCCGCCAGGCCGGCAACCGCGACATGGCCACCCTCGCCGGCGCCTCGCAGTTCATCACCTTCGCCGGCAGCATGGGCGGCCCGGTCGTCTTCGCCGAGGTCATCCGGCTCGGCGGCAGCTACGGCGGCGCCTACCTGGCGCTGGCGGCGCTGCCGATCATCTCGGGCCTGGCCATGCTGCGCCGGCCGGGTTCCGCCTCCGCCCGGCTGCAGTAAGGCCTACAGCAACGGAGCGAGCGCCCGCCTGAGCTCGGCCTCGTCGCGCGACGCGCGCCTGGCGTAGTCGCGCACCTGATCCTCGCCGACCGGACCGACGTTGAAATAGCTGGCCTGCGGATGCGACAGGTAGAAGCCGCTGACGCTGGCCGCCGGGCTCATCGCCATGCTGTCGGTCAGCGTGATGCCCAGCGACTCGCAGCGCAGCGCATCGAACATCGCCCGCTTGACGGTGTGCTCGGGGCAGGCCGGATAGCCGGGTGCCGGCCGGATCCCCTGATAGCGCTCGCGGATCAGGTCGTCGTTGGACAGCTGCTCGTCGGGCACATAGCCCCAGAGGTCGCGCCGCACGCGGGCATGCAGGCATTCGGCGAAGGCTTCGGCGAGCCGGTCGGCGATCGCCTTGAAGGTGATCGCCGAGTAGTCGTCGAGCGCGGCGACGAAGGCCTTCTCGCGGGCCTCGGCGCCGATGCCGGCGGTCACCGTGAAGATGCCGATCCAGTCGTCGATGCCCGACGGCTGACCATCGATCAGCCGGGGCGCGATGTAGTCGGCCAGGCACTTGTTGGCCACGCCCTCGCGCTTGGCCGTCTGCTGGCGCAGGTTGCGCCAGGTGAAGGCCACTTCGCTGCGGCGTTCGTCGGTGTACAGCTCGATGTCGTCGCCAACCGAACTGGCCGGCAGGAACATCACGACCCCGTTGGCCGTCAGCCAGCGCCCGGCCACGATGCGCTCCAGCATCGCCTTGCCGTCGGCGAACACCTTGCGGGCCGACTCGCCGACTACCGCATCGTCGAGAATGGCCGGGAAGCTGCCGGCCAGGTCCCAGGTCTGGAAGAACGGTCCCCAGTCGATGTAGCTGGCCAGTTCGGCGAGGTCGAAGTTGCGGAACTCGCGCCGGCCGATGAACTTGGGCTTCACCGGCACATAAGGCCCGCCGTCGGGTCCGCCATGCAGCCAGTCGACCGGCTCGCGGTTGGCGCGCGCAGCCTCCAGGCTGACCAGCTTCGGCCCCTTCTTGGCCGCGTGCTGGTCGCGCACCCGCTGGTAGTCGGCGGCCAGGCCGGCCAGCCACTGCTCGCGCTGCTCGGGCGAGGTCAGGTTCTGCGCCACCGGCACCGAGCGCGAGGCGTCGGGCACATAGACGACCGGGCCCGAGTACTGCGGCGCGATCTTGACCGCGGTGTGCACGCGCGAGGTGGTGGCGCCACCGATCAGCAGCGGTACGCCGCGATCGCGGAACCAGGGGTCGCGCTCCATCTCGCTGGCCACGTAGGCCATTTCCTCCAGCGACGGCGTGATCAGCCCCGACAGCCCGACCATGTCGGCGTTCTCCTCCTTGGCCTTGGCGAGGATCTCGGCACACGGGACCATCACGCCCATGTTGACCACGTCGAAGTTGTTGCACTGGAGTACGACCGAGACGATGTTCTTGCCGATATCGTGGACGTCGCCCTTGACCGTGGCCACCACCAGCCGGCCCTTGGACGCGACGTCGCCGCCGGCATCGGCAATACGCTTCTTCTCCTCCTCGATGAACGGGATCAGGTGGGCGACCGCATGCTTCATGACGCGCGCCGACTTGACCACCTGCGGCAGGAACATCTTGCCGGCGCCGAACAGGTCGCCGACGATGTTCATCCCGTCCATCAGCGGCCCCTCGATGACCTCGATCGGGCGACCGTCGCGCGCCGCGATCTGCTGGCGGGCCTCTTCGGTATCGTCGACGATGAAGGTGGTGATGCCATGCACCAGGGCATGGGCGAGCCGCTTCTCCACCGGCTCGGCACGCCAGGCGAGATCCTCTTCCTTCTTCTCGCCCCCGGCCTTGAGGGTCGCCGCGAACTCGATCATCCGTTCGGTCGCGCTCTTGTCCGCCTCGGCATCGAGCGCGGCCTGGGCGGCCTCGCGTGCGGCGGCATCGCCAGCTTCGGTCGCGGCGGCCAGCCGGGCCCGCTCGGCAGTCAGCGCCGGCTTGCGATCGAGGACGATGTCCTCGACGCGCTCGCGCAGCTCGGGGGCAATCTCATCGTAGACGCCGACCATCCCGGCATTGACGATGCCCATGCTCAGGCCGGCCTGGATCGCGTGATACAGGAACACCGTGTGGATTGCCTCACGCGCCGGGTCGTTGCCGCGGAAACTGAACGAAACGTTCGACACCCCGCCCGACACCCTGGCGTGGGGCAGGTTCGCGCGGATCCAGCGCACGGCCTCGATGAACTCGACCGCGTAGTGGTCATGCTCCTCGATGCCGGTGGCGATCGCGAAGATGTTCGGATCGAAGATGATGTCCTCGGCCGGCAGGCCGACCCGCTCGGTCAGGACCCGGTAGGCGCGCGCGCAGATCTCGGTCTTGCGCGCCAGGCTGTCGGCCTGGCCCTGCTCGTCGAAGGCCATCACGACCACGGCTGCGCCGTAGCGCCGGCACAGCGTTGCCTGGCGGATGAATTCGTCCTCGCCTTCCTTCAGCGAGATCGAGTTGACGATCGCCTTGCCCTGCACGCACTTCAGGCCCGCTTCGATGACGGTCCACTTCGAGCTGTCGATCATGATCGGCACGCGTGCGATATCGGGCTCGGAGGCGATCAGATTCAGGAAGCGGGTCATCGCGGCGACCGAATCGAGCATCGCCTCGTCCATGTTGATGTCGATGACCTGCGCGCCGTTCTCGACCTGCTGGCGGGCCACCGCCAGCGCCTCGTCGAACTTGCCCGCCAGGATCAGCCGGGCAAAGGCCTTCGAGCCGGTGACGTTGGTGCGCTCGCCGATGTTGACGAACAGCGACTGGTCATCGATGTTGCAGGCTTCGAGCCCGGCCAGCCGCAAGGCCGGCGGGCGCACCGGCACGCGCCGCGGCGCCAGGCCGTCGATGGCGGCGACGATCGCCGCGATGTGCTCGGGCGTGGTGCCGCAGCAGCCGCCGGCCACGTTGACGAAACCGGCCTGGGCGAACTCGCGCAACAGGCCTGCCGTGACCTCGGGCGTCTCGTCGAAACCGGTCTCCGACATCGGGTTGGGCAGGCCGGCATTCGGATACACGCACAGGAAGGTGTCGCACTTCTCCGAGAGCTCCTGCACGTAGGGGCGCATCAGCGCAGCGCCGAGCGCGCAGTTGAGCCCGACCGTCAGCGGCCGGATGTGGCGCAGCGAATTCCAGAAGGCTTCGACGGTCTGCCCCGACAGGATGCGCCCGGAGGCGTCGGTAACGGTGCCCGAGATCATCACCGGCAGCCGCGGCAGACCCTGCGCCTCGCGCTCGCTGAGGATCTCGTCGATCGCAAACACCGCAGCCTTGGCATTCAGGGTGTCGAAGATGGTCTCGACCAGCAGGATGTCGACGCCGCCCTCGATCAGCGCCTGGACCTGTTCGGCATACGCTTCGCGCAGTTCGTCGAAGCTGGTGTTGCGCGCCCCCGGATCGTTGACGTCGGGCGAGATCGAGGCCGTCTTCGGTTGCGGCCCGATCGCGCCGGCGACGAAGCGCGGCCGCTCGGGCGTGGCGTACGCGTCGCAGGCCGCCCGCGCCAGCTGCGCCGAGGCCAGGTTCATCTCGCGGGCCAGGTGGGCGAGCCGGTAGTCGCCCTGCGCGATCGCGCAGGCACCGAAGGTGTTGGTCTCGATGATGTCGGCGCCGGCGGCCAGGTACTGATCGTGGATCTCGCGGATCAGTTGCGGCCGGGTGATCGACAGCAGCTCGTTGTTGCCCTTGACGTCGTGCTCCAGATCCGCGAAGCGCTCACCGCGAAACGCCGCCTCATCCAGTCGATGACGCTGGATCATCGTGCCCATCGCCCCGTCGAGGATGAGGATCCGGCGTTCGAGGAGTTCGCGCAGCTGCGCTTCGATCGGTTTCATCACACTTCCTGTAAGTCAATGGGCCATTTTACCGACGGAGGCCGGTTTTACTGATCCCGGGCAAGGACTCTTCAGACACCGGACGTCATAGTGGCCGATATCCACCGGCGCCAGTGCCCTTCGGCCCTGTCCGCCCTCGACGACCGACCCGGGAGGAAACCGTCATGTCGATCGATCACCGCCGCAGGGCGCCGAAGCCGGGACGACGCGATTTTCTCGGCGATGCCGGCCGGCTCTCGGTGCTCGGTGCAGCAGCCGGCGCCACGCTGCTGGCCGCTCCCCGCCCCGCGCGCGCAGCGCTCGAGACCTCGGCCCGGATCGTGGTGGCCGGCAGCGGGCTGGGCGGCCTGGCCGTGGCCAGTCGCCTGGCGCGCGAACTCGACGGCGCGAGCATCACCGTCATCGACCGCAAGGAAGCCCACAACTACCAGCCCGGCTACACCCTGGTGGCCACCGGCATCTGGCCGGCCTCCAAGGTCAGCGACCGCAACGCCGACTTCATGCCGGCCGGCGTGCAGTGGGAGCGCGCCTTCGTGGCCGAGTTCGATCCGGTGGCCAATACCGTCACCACCGATACCGGCGCGAAGATCCGCTACGACTTCCTGGTCGTGGCCACCGGCCTGCAGCTCGACTACGGCCAGATCGAAGGCATGGACCCGGGCGCGATCGGCACCCGGGGCCTGGGCAGCGTCTACAACGGCCCGGACGCGGCCCTGGCCACCTGGCGCGCGATGGACGCCTTTCGCGCCCGCGGCGGCGAAGCGCTGATGACGCTGCCGGCTACGCCGCTCAAGTGCGCGGGCGCACCGCTGAAGATGACCTTCATGCTGGCCGACCGGCTGCGCCAGGCCGGCACGCTGGCCAGCTCCAAGGTCGCCTTCCACTCGGCGCTCGGCAACGTGTTCGGCGTCCCGGTGGTCAACGAAACCGTCCTGAACCGCTGGCAGGGTCTGGGCATCGACGTGAGCTTCAACAGCCGCCTCGCCGCGATCGACATCGGCGCACAGCGCGCCACCTTCGTCTCGCCCGAAGGCGAGCGCAGCGAGCACGACTACGACTTCATCCACGTCGTGCCACCGATGCGGGCACCCGATGCGATCGGACGCAGCGAGCTGGCCTGGCAGGACGGCGGCTTTGCCGCCGGCGGCTGGCTGGAGGTCGACAAGGACACGCTGCGTCACCGGCGCTTTCCGAACGTGTTCGGCATCGGCGACATCAACGGCACGCCCCGTGGCAAGACCGCGGCCACCGTCAAGAAGAGCGCGCCGATCGTGGCCGGCAACCTGGTCGACGTGATCGCCGGACGCGACCCGACACAAACCTTCGACGGCTACACTTCGTGCCCGCTGCTGCTGCGCGAGGGTTCGGCGCTGCTGATCGAGTTCGACTACGAGGGCCGGCTCACCCCGACGCTGCCGGGCGTCGACCCGCTGCAGGACAGCTGGTTCGCCTGGATCATGAAGACCACCCTGCTCAAGCCCGCCTACCTGGCGGTGCTCAAGGGCCGGGCCTGAGCCGCTGCAGAACCGGCCCGGTCCGGCCGGCGCGCCGCACGCCGCCCCCGTCGCACGGAGACTCCGATCATGTACGAAATCTGGCTGACCCTGAACATCCTGTTCGAACTGGCCCTTGCCAACGCCGGCCTGGTGATCGCCTGGCTGGCCGCCCTGATCGTGCTGACCCTGCTCGCCCTGCGCAGCGGCGCCTGGCGCCGCGGGCTGCCGGCAGCGATCCTGATCGGCGCGGTGGTCGCGGCGGTCGCCTTCGTCATGCTGCCCGGCCGCTCGGGCGCCTCGTTCGGCGAGTTGCGCTACTGGCTCGACTGGGCCAGCCTGGTGGGCTTCGCCGCCGGTTTCGGCGGCGCTGCGGCCCTGCTCGCCTGGCCGCTGGCGGCGCTGTTCCGTCGGCAACGAACCGCCCGACCCCTCTCACCATGAACTGATAACCTGTCGGTTTCCGCCTGCGTCCGGTTTCTGACCGCGGCCGGTTTCTGCCCGCATTTCGCAACGGAGCACCGATGGCTTTCGTCTTTCCCCCGCCGCCGCAAGCGGCCGTGCCGGTTGCCGGCAGCGACGAGCAGTTCCCGGTCAACCGGATCTACTGCGTCGGCCGCAACTATGTCGAGCACGCGATCGAGATGGGTTTCACCGGCCGCGAGGAACCGTTCTTCTTCATGAAGCCGGCCGACGCCCTGGTGGCCGTTCCCGAAGGCAGCGTCGGCGACGTCGCCTATCCGCCGGGCACCGAAGACCTGCACCACGAGATCGAACTGGTCGTCGCGATCGGCGAGGGCGGCCGCAACATCGCCGCCGCCGACGCCGGGCGCCACATCTACGGCTACGCGGTCGGGCTCGACCTCACCCGGCGCGACCTGCAAGGCGTCGCCAAGAAGCTGGGCCGGCCCTGGGAAATCGGCAAGGCCTTCGACCAGTCAGCCCCGATCGGCCCGATCCGCCGGGCGGAGGAGGGGGCCGGCAACAAGGGGGCCGGCAACAAGGGAGCCGGCAACCACGGCAGCCCGACCGGCACTGGCGACAACCGCCACGCCCCGATGGCTGCGGGCACCATTTCGCTGGCGGTCAACGGCGTGCAGCGCCAGGCCAGCGATGTCTCCAGGCTGATCTGGAACATCGGCGAGATCATCGAGCACCTGGCACGGTTCTGGACGCTCAGACCCGGTGACCTGATCTTCACCGGCACGCCCGAAGGCGTAGCCGCCGTCGTGCGGGGCGACCGGCTCGAAGGCCGGGTCGACGGGGTCGGCGAACTGAAGATCCGCCTGGTCTGAAAGCGCGGCGCCCGATCTCCTGGAGGGCGCCGGTTTCACCGAACGGGGAAGGCAGCGACCATGCGCACCTGGGTCCATCCAGTCCTGATCGGCTTCGGCGACTGCGATCCGGCCGGCATCGTCTTCTATCCGAACTTCTTCCGCTGGTTCGACGCCGCCACCCACGAAATGCTGCGCGACGCCGGTCAGACCCACGACGGCATGCAGCGCGAGCACGGCTGGATTCTCGGCCCGCTGGTCGACGCCGGAGCGAGCTTTCGCGCGCCCGCCCGCTACAATGAGCGGATCGAGATCCGGTCGCGCATCGAGTGCTGGAGCACGAAGACCTTCCGGATCGCGCACCATGCCATGCGCGGGCCGACCCTGCTCGCCGAGGGCTGGGAAGTACGCTTCATCGGCGCTCCCCATCCCGACGATCCGAAGCGTCTGCGCGCGCTGCCCATTCCGGCCTGGTTCCGTGCGCTGTTCGAGGCCACCGGGCCAGGCCGTACGGATGGCTCACAAACCGGCAACGAGGAAACATCATGACGCCAGGCATTGCAGCCCTGAATCCATCCGACCCGGCCCGGCGCAAGACCCTGAAGACCGGCGCGGCCCTGGCACTGGCCGCCTGCGGCGCACCGGCACTGGCCGCCCGGCAATGTCCGGCGCTGCTCGACCACAGCTTCAAGCGGCTGCAGGATGAAGTCCCGCAGACGCTGTGCCAGTACGCAGGCAAGGTGCTGCTGGTCGTCAACACCGCCAGTCGCTGCGGCTTCACGCCGCAGTACGAGGGCCTCGAAGCCCTGTACGGCAAGTACGCGGACCGCGGCCTCGTCGTGATGGGCTTTCCGTCGGACGACTTCCGCCAGGAAGCGCCCACCCGGGCCGAGATCGCCGCAGTCTGCTTCGATACCTACGGCGTGCGCTTCCCGATGTTCGTCGAATCGTCGGTCAGCGGCCCCGGGGCCAATCCGCTGCACGCCGCGCTGGCCCGGGCAACCGGTGCCGAACCGCAGTGGAACTTCCACAAGTACCTGGTCGACCGCCAGGGCCAGCCGGTGGCGAGCTTCGACAGCAGGGTGCGGCCTGACGATCCGAAGCTGGTCGCGGCGATCGAGGCGGCGCTGCGGCAGTAAGCGGGGCGGGCCAGGACGCGGGGCGGGGCTTTCGGCGCACGCCGGGCCAGGACACGGGGCGAAGCTTTCGGCGCACGCCGGGTGCTTGCCCCGCTTCGCGGGGTGCCCTCCGGTGCTCGGGTTCGTGGCCTGCCGCCGAAACTCGCTTCGCTCCCGCCGCTGCGCGGCGCTCGCTGCGCTC
>Ga0172382_10010774_pt1 | contig 12202 bp, 9 predicted proteins | sample Leawel138RmetaG_FD_122245 | JGI IMG/M metagenome (GOLD analysis project Ga0172382, IMG submission 122245) | Leachate microbial communities from a municipal landfill in Southern Ontario, Canada - Leachate well 138R metaG | ecosystem: Engineered > Solid waste > Landfill > Unclassified | place...
AAAGGCACGGTAGGCGCACCGATTAGCTCCAGAAAGTCCAGCCCCACTCTCGGTATCCTAAGGCTAAATACCTTGATAACAAAGGCGATTACCATTGCCCAAAGCGGCATCATCCTAAGGAACTTCTTCCACTCTATCTTATCCTTTTTCTCGCTCTTTCCATATTTGATGGCATTGTAATAGGAAAAAGTAAAGATCATAAAGGAATTACCCAAATCAAAGAGCGATGCCCGTGCCAAGCCCTCATCCCCAAAAGCAGCTTTGAAAAAGGGCAGGGCAAAAGCGGAATTCATAATCCTGGTGCCCACCAAAAAGCTGCCAAACATAGGTTCCGGCAGCTTGAGCACCGGTTTGAGAGATAGCGAAATGAAATACATCGCCATTACAATGCCCATGGCAAAGATGGGGATAATCAGCATGCTGGCATACATTTCCACCTTGTAAATTGCCAAAATAGCAAAGGCGGGAATGCTTACAGTTAGCACAAATCTTAAAAGGATAGGGGCATCCTCTTTCTTTAGCAGCTTCAATTTCTTGGCGCCCAAACCCACTATGAACGCCAAAAGGAGGGGAACGATTTTCAATACGAATTCTGTCATTAAGCTCCTATTCGATGCGGAAATTGCGATACAATATCTGTAATTTATCTTCCACTATGCGGTTATGATTCTTATCTATTTCTTTTATTACATTGGGGAATAGCGCATATTCCGGATATACGCTCAAGGCTTCCCTTAGCTGCCACTTGTGCCGATATTCCTTACCGTCAAAATCTTTTAGTATTGCCAGCTCTTTTTTGCTAAAAGCACGGTGCATATTGCTGGCTTTCAGCTTTGCTACATCCACCTTCATCTTATGCACTTCCGTAAGTGCGATAATCGCCAATATCTCTTCTTTGCTTAGCTTTTCCTGATCGATAAGCTCCTGATATACCGCATCTTCGGTTTTAAAGCTGCGTCCATTTACTGTGGATAAGGCGTCTATATCGTAGCCTTCCTCCTGAATCTTGCTAATGGTGCGCTGGTCAAAGATATAGCTGGTCTCTTTTTGCACCTGAAGTTCAAATACATTCTGCGTAATAAATAGCGCCACATAAGAGAGCAGAAACGCCAGCACCGGCGCTAAAATCCATGCCAGAGAAATCTTTGCCAATATATTGTAGCGCAGGTTTTTGCCCCCAGTTGCCAACCCGATGCCTACCACCGCACCCACGATGATCTGCGTAGCAGAAACCGGCACCAGCGGGATGGTAGGCAAATGAAACTTTAAAAGCAGGTTATACAAGCTTTTAGAAGCAAAAAGAAAGAGCACAATTGCCTGTGCTAAAAGCGCCACCAGGGCGGTAAGGGGCGAAAGCTGAAAGATATCCTTGCCCACGGTGCGCATCACCTTGTGGGAATAGGTGTAAATGCCTACTACAATGGAGAGTGCGCCCACCAGATACAGTTGCTGAATGCCGGTAATGCGAAAGAGATTGCCCACCGCGATGTCTTTGAAGGGTGAAACCGGCACAAATACGCCCACCACGGTAGCGATGTTATTTGCCCCCAAAGAGTAAGCCCCAAAAGCGCCGGCTAATACCATGCCGTAACGAATCATCAGGTCTTGCTCCAAAAGATGCCGTTTAGAACGGTTGTTCCAGGGCTTTACCATAAAGAAAAGCAACGCCGAGATGGCGGCGGATACCACGAAGGCAATTACCCAGGAGCTGGCAATGGTAATAAGCGAACGAAAGTCCGTAAGCCTGCCGGAAAAGAAGTTCCAGCCCACGATAGCGCCCACAATGGTTTGCGAAGTGGAGATGGGAATGCCCAGGCGCACGATGAGGGTAATGGTAAGTGCGGCTGCCAAAGCCACGGTAAAGGCACCGCCAATGGCATCTACCGAACCCAGCTTTCCCAGGGTTTGAGTAGGACCGCTCCCTTCCAAAAGCGCACCCAAGGTAATAAAGATGGAGGCAATCAGCGCCGCATTTTTAAACTTTAACATGCGGGTTTCCACCGCTGCACCAAATACGTTGCCCGTGGTATTGGCGCCCAAAGACCAGCCCATATACAGCCCGCTAAGAAGATAGATAAAGATCATCGGGATTTACAATTGCCTTTTGATGGTGAAAATTGCCAGGCGGTCGCAGGTATCTTGTGCGGCATCGCTTATCTTTTCGATATGGATGGCAAAATAGCGTAATTGGCTCTTCATGGCGAGGTCGATATCCAGCGCAAAGATCTGGCGGCGCAGCTTTTCGCCCATTAGATCCGCTTCCCGCTCAAAGAAGTAAACCTTATGAATGTAGTTATTTACCGCCGAGAGATCGCGAAAGAAAGAACGCACGGCAAATACGAGCTGCTCCACCGCCGCAACGCTTGCCTGAGTAGTTTGCAGCCACAGGTCGTGCAATTCAGCGGGTATCTGCGGCGTTTCGATGGAAAATTGCAAGAGCGAATCCTTGATGTTATCGATCACATCATCCGTATTTTCCAAAAGCGCCAGAACGTCACCGCGGTTTTCCGGAATCAGGGTGCGTTCATACAAAAAGCGTTCGATACTTACGCGCAGGTCGTCTGCCCGGTGTTCATATTCACGAATGGCAGCGAGCCGCTCTTCAAATTGCTGCATTCTGCCTGCCAGGTAGTCCTGAATTGCCAGTTGAAATGCCGTGGCGGAATCGCTCACCACATCCAAAAAGGTATCTATCTGAGCTTCAATAAAGCGGGTAGTCTTTAGTAATAGCGCCATTTTGTTGTACCTTAATCCTCTAATACTTTATTCCAATAATATTAAAGCGCTTTATTTTGTCAAGAAGGGCGTGCATTTTGCATTTCAAGAAACCCATATTAGTGATACCAAAATGCCGTATTTACCCATATCTCAAATGCAACACTCCGAGCGGAAAGGCTGTCCAGTAATACGCATACAACACAACAACAAGAAATGTCCACACCTAAATGTAAGGAGTTCAAGGCCTTGAACCCGCCGAAATTTACACGCAACTGGTAATCATTATAGCGACAAGATGTCGCTTTTACAATCAAACGGCAAGATGCCGTTTCCACGATAAAAAATCCGCTCAATCCGTGTAACCATTGGGCAGACACATTGGTTTGCCCCTACAATTCCAGTACCTGTGCAGCGCCTGCCACCTGCAAAGCGCAGCGAAGCCTGTCGTCTGTCTCCCTCACAATGCCCTCGCCTCTCCCCCTAAAATGCGGGTTGAGGCGATGGCATTGCGAGGGAGAGAAACGGGCAAGGGAAATTGATGAATAACTGGGGCTTTACCACTCAAAGGCACAAAAAAGGCTGAAAGTCTCCTTTCTAAGGGATACCTTCAGCCTATATTTGCCTTATTCAAAGGAGGCTTCGAGGCTTTTATCCGGATACACATCCACGTAGCGCTTGCCGTTTTCCAGATGGAAATGCAGCCTCAGGGTTTCGTAAGGCAAAAAGTCCTTAGCTATTTCCGGCCATTCGATAACGGTAATGCCAGATTCCAGCATATCCAAAAGCCCCAAATCCAGCAGCTCATCCTCGCTTTTCAGCCGGTACAAATCCAGGTGATACAGCGGGAAGCGCCCGCAATGGTACTCTTTGAAGATTACAAAAGAGGGGCTATCCATCTCATCCGGAACGCCCAAAAAGCCGCCTAAAGCTTTTACAAAGAAGGTTTTGCCAGTGCCCAGCTCACCTTGCAGGGTAATTACCGAACCGGGACCCACCAGTGGTGCCACATAGTGCGCCAAATCCAGGGTATCTTTTTCACTATTTAATTCAATGCGTTTCATTTATCTTACTCCTTATTTTGTCTGCTAAGCAAGAAGTCCCAATCGTCTTCAAAAGCCGCTATAATCTCGGATTTCAAACTCAATCGGGACTTATTTGCTCTGCACAGTCCTATCTATATAATAGGTAATATCTGGAAATTGGCAAATGCTTTTGTAGTATCTTGCAGTAGGGATAAGGGACGCTAAAAGGCTTTGCGCAGATATAAACTGATATTGGCGTGCCCGGGGATTTCGTCTTCTTTCAGGCTGCGCTGCAGGCGGTCAAGCATTTTGCTGCGGTTTTGCAGCGTTTTAGCGGGGATTTCGATCTCAAAGAGCGAGCTGGCGAGTTCGATGCCCTCGCTATCCCATACCTGCGCCAAAAGCTTGATTTTATGCGCTTTAGTATCTTTATTTTCTATGCGGTAGGCTAATTCGATATATTGGCTGCCCCAGGATTCAAAGCTGAGATTGCTAATCTCAATCTGGCTGGCAAGCGCACGGTTTTGCCGGTGGTGCATAATAAGCCCCAGCGCCATGCCCAGGATTACCAGCATTATTACGCTGCCCTTTAGCTTGTAGCGCTTTGGCCATTCCATGCGGTCAAACTTTCTCATTTTAGCTATCCTAAAACCAGAATTGCCAGGCGCCAAAAAAGCGGTGATCCCACTCATCCTGATACTTGCTTTGCTGCCCGATAAGCAGCTGATGATGGGCAAAAATGGGGATTTTGAGCGCATTTGCCAGGCTGTAAATATGGTTTTTATCGCCGGCAAACCACTTTACTTCGGCACTACTGATCTGTCCGGCAAAGACGTCGTGGTAATTTATATGCCAATCCGCACCTTCAGAACCCTGATAGCTGTAGCCGGCTTTTAGCACCCAGTCTATATAAGAGCCTGCTTTTAACTGGTTTTCAAAGCTGATATTCAGCAGATTGGCACCTTCGGGATAGCCTAAAAGCCTGCCATCGTGGCTATAGGTGGTATGCGCCATAAAGTGCCCGTAAGTATAAGGGCGGATGGCGGTTATCTCCAAGCCGGCAGAACCCAGCGTATGCTCATAGTTCCAGCCGCCTTGCAGCGCATATTTATTGCCCCACCAGTTTGTAAAGATTTTGCCATAGCTAAATTCATCGATAGCAAGCTGACCATAGAAGCGGAATCCGGGTTTTGGGCGGTGCATAAAGCCCGTGAAAATCAATACGTTATCCCTATCCCACTGGTTATGCTCCACGGCGCGCCAAAAGCTATTGGGGAGTAAGTAATTGATATCTATACTGCGATTGCCATAAACCACACTTTCGCCGGCATAAAGCTCCCAGATTTGGCTGGGGCGATAGTTTAATAGATGCACTGCGATGTATTTATCCGGATAATGGCGGTCATTTAAGATGGGATTATCAAATGCCTTGTAGGTGCTATCCGCCATGAGCGAGCCATGCAAAAAGCTGAGGCTAAAATCTCCCACCTTGCCTTCCGCCAAGATGTAGCCGTAGTCATTTACACGGTCGTTTAAGATGATGCTTCCGCTTATTGAGGGAGCTATCTGGAATCTGCCGCGGCCCAAAGCCAAAGTATAGGCATCGCTGCCGTAGGAAAGGCTGCCCGAAAGGTTATCCAACTGAATGCGGCTAAGGGAGCGCTTGAAATAACCATCGATTAGCTCATCCGTCTCTGCCGCATCCAAATCGCCAAAATAGGCGCCGTTATACCAGCGGCTTTTTAGCTTTAGCCGCTCTCCCTGGCGCGCGTAAAAGTTCCATCCCTTATACCAAAAGCCATAATCCGTATCGCTTTGCGCCTTATATTCATAGCCGGCAAGCACGTTCACTACTGCCTTAAAGCGAGAGGGGCTATCCTGATAGCTTACCAAATGCCGCTCGATATCGCCAAAGGACAGGGCTTCGCAGAAGTGTTCTTTGAATATCTGATAGTTCCTAAAGGGATGCCCCAAGCCCTCTGGCAAAGGGGTATCCGGCTCCGCTTCGTATTCCGGATTTGCAGATAGTAGGCTGGATTCATATACAGAGCGCACCTCTGGCACGAAGGCAGAACCCGGAATCAAGCCCCATAGCGCCGGCACCAATCCCCACAGGAATATAACGAGGTAAAGGCTGCTATTTCTTATGTTTGGCTGGTACATCGGATTCTTTGATGAAGATGCGAAAGGGGTCTTCGCAGGGCTTTTCCAAAGCGGGTGTTTCGGGTTCCGCTTCAGGCTCCGGCGCTGGCTCTGGTTCTGGTGCTATAACTGGCTCTGGTTCTGGTTCAGCTTCGGGTGTAAAAGTAGGCTCCTCTGCCCAAAATGTCGATTCTGGCGCTGGCTCCGGCTCCGAAATCTCTGGCGTATGAAGCTCCTCATCCAAAGGCGGGAAGGGCTGCGTATCGGCAAAAGAGCTTTCCATATCTTCTGCTGCGGCAGCTTCCTGCAAGATGGCATCCAAAAAGGAATTATCTTCAGCGCTGAAGCTTTCGGGCAGTTCATATTCGGCAGGGCTTTCAGGCAGTTCCGGACTTTCTTCCTCAAAGGGCGTTTCCGGTTCCTGCTCTGTGCTATAGTCCGTCTCCGGCTCCTCATACTGCGGCTGATCCGCTATCCCTTTCACCTCGGCAAGGCTAATCTTTAGCTCCTGCGCTATCTCCTTGTGGCTCCAGCCATCTGCCAAAAGACGCCCTACCATGCGTTGCAATGCTTTTGCCTCAAAGGCAGATTGCCCCGAAGTGCGCCGCTGTTTTTTAAGCCCAAAGAGCAGAATGTAGATGATTACCAGCGCACACACAAAGATGATGATGGTAAGCATAAAATGCCGGCTCGCCAAATCCGTAATAATATCCGGAATCGAGATTTTCTCGTAGCGCATGGGCGGCAGGCTTTTCATGGTAACCAAAGAGTCTATGCGATACAGTGAATCCAATTCCTCTTCCACGGCAAGCTCGATAAAGCGAGATTCCTCTCCCGGCTGCGGCGGAAGCTGAGGTTTGCCGGCAAACTCCTGATGTTTGGGCATTTCCGGGCTGGGGATTTCCCTTCTTTTGGGGGCTTCCGGCGCTGGGGGGTCTGGCGCCTGAGTTTGCGTAGTAGCAGGCGGGCTTGTTGCTTTCTTGGCTTTGCTTTTGCCGTCTCTCAGCTCCAGCATTTTACCCCAGTTTTCCAAAATCTCTTCGTTGTTTGGATAATCGTCGTATAATGCGCCATAAATCTGGTCTGCCTTGTCGTACAAGGCCCTATCGGTATAAAACTTTGCCAAAGAGAGGCGCTCGGCGCGGCTGCTCACCGGCTTGAAAAAGTCTATCACGATTTGCTTTGTATCGTCATAGCGCATGTTTTCGTATTTCAGCCCGGCAATGGTGCTAAGCAATACACCGGTTTTCGTAATCTTAATATCCTGAATAAGCTTGCTATTTACCTTGCGGGTTGTATCTTTGCCATCAAAACCCGCAATATCAATCTGGATGCCGTTGCCCTTTTGCGCAACCGTTACATCGGCATTTTGATTCAAATCCAGCACAAAGCGGCAAGCAACGCCATCAAAATCCTGGGCACGAATACCCGTGATGCTGGTGGATAGCAAAAGATTTGCTCCCACGAGGAGCATTAGCAAAGCAATGGTTACTTTTTTCATGACAACTCCCTGCTAATAAAAGTTCTATATTGCCAGGCGGTTTTCATCCTCATTGATTAGAGCCATGGCGTCCAGCGCAATTTGCAGCTCTTCATTGGTAGGGATCACCAAAATACTTACCGGCGAATAAGGTTGTGAGATTACTCCCTTTCCGCCTCCCACCTGTTTATTTAGTTCCCGATTGATATGGATACCGATGTTTTCCAGCCGGTTGCAGATGCGCTCTCTCATCTTCACAGCGTTTTCGCCAATCCCGCCGGTAAAAACGATGGCATCTACTTTTACCAGATTTGCCACGTATGCGCCAATGTATCTGCGCATGCGATAGGCATAAGTATCCAGAGTTTCCTGCGCCTGCTCGTTGCCCGCTTCTGCTGCGGCTTCAATGTCTCTGAGATCGCTGGAAATGCCGGAAAGCCCCAAGAGTCCGCTTTTCTTGTTTAAAATAGTATTTAGGTCTTGCACGCTATAGCCGCGCTCTACCAAATAGAAGAGGATGGAGGGATCGAGGTCTCCGCTGCGGGTGCCCATCATTAGCCCTTCCAGAGGGGTAAAGCCCATGGAGGTATCTACGGAATTGCCGCCCTGAATGGCGGTAATGGAAGCGCCATTGCCCAAGTGGCAGGTAATGAGATTCGTGTTGCATTTACTGCGCTTGAGCATTTCCAAAGCGATGCCGGCTACATAGCGATGGCTGGTGCCATGGAAGCCGTAGCGGCGGATGCGGTATTTATCGTAAAACTCGCGCGGGATGCCATACAGATAGGCACTGGGAGATAAGGTTTGGTGAAACGAGGTATCAAATACAGCCACCTGCGGGATGCGTTCAAATACGCGGTAGCATTCCAGGATGCCCGCCAGATTTGCCGGATTGTGCAGCGGCGCCAGCTCGATATTTACCTCGATGGCTTTGATTACGTCTTCATCGATGATTACGGATTTGGCGTATTGCTCGCCGCCATGAACCACACGGTGTCCAATCCCCCCAATCTCGTTTAAATCTTTCAGAATGCCTTTTTCGGGATGCAGCAGTGCGCTTATCATCAGTTCAAACGCTACACGGTGATTTGGTATTTCGCTATTGATTTCCAGATAGCATTCATTTGCGCCCTGCTTTAGCCGGGCATTATCCAGGCCAATACGCTCTATCAAGCCTTTGCCCAAGCTCGTTTGGGCAGGCATTTCATACACCTCGTACTTGAGAGAGCTACTCCCACAATTGATCACAAGAATCTTCATTATCATTTCCTTTGCGCATTTTTATATACAAACAGTAATACACCTTTGGGGAATGAGATTTTGCTTTTTCATTCATGGGGACATTATTCTAAGCTGGCAAAAGCTGGCAAGGTTTTTTTGCCATAATGCAAAAAACGGGCACCGAAGTGCCCGTTTTTTAAGGACTGTTTTTAGACGTTATGCTAATATTTGTTGGGTGCTATTCTGCAGCAGGGGCTTCAATTTCCGGTTCTACAATAAGAGTATCGGGTTCCACAATATCTTCTGCGGGTGCGATATCTTCAGCGTCAACCTCTTCGGCTTTCGGCTTGCAGGCGGTCATTGCAACCATGCTGAGCAGCATCATAGCGATTAAAGCGAGTAAGATTACTTTTTTCATTGATTCCTCCATAAGCAATTCCCATACGGGGAGAACTTAGGTTTTTTTGTTATTTTTTTTTGGATTCTCGGCAAAATATCTGCCTTTGGCTTTTGAACAAAGCCCTGTGGACTTAGTGGCACCGAAGCACCTTAAATCCTTCACACAGTCCTTAGGCACTGCTATAAACTTAAATATATGGTGCCATAATATAAAATACGCTTATCTTGGCAAGTTATTTTTTTACAAAGCAAAATCCAAACCCAGATGAATGGCGCCTAAGCCTATGCTGCTAAATCTTTTATCCCTATATGGAAGCGCATAGCCGATGCTCAATATACCCAAACGCGTTTGAAAGCTAATACCCCCGCCCAGAGCAAATAAATCTGCCTTATAGCTATCCTCTTTTTGCAGTAAAATGCCTTGATCGTAAAACAGATATCCCCAAAAACGGGGCTGAAATGCGTAGCGCAATTCGGCGTTTAGCCAGCCCAGCCGCCAGCTTGAATATTCATCTTCACGGTAGCCTCTGAGGCTATTGAAACCGCCCAGATGGTAAAGCTCATATTCCGCGTCGGGGGCATGGGTATAGCCCTTTAATACTGCGCGCAGATGCGAGCCTAATTTGCCTTTAAGTGGCTGATAATGTTGATAAACCGCTTCCAAACTGCTATTATCCTTATCCTTCCGAAGCTGGTATTGATAGCTAAAGCCACCAGCACTGCCTTTGGGTAAAGCCTCAAGCTCTCGCACATTTTGAAAACTCCAAAACGCACTGAAAGCCCAGTAATCCTCTTTGATAATGGCAGAGCTTTGCGCCCCAGGCCACACGCTATTTTGCGTTAAACCCAGCCCCAGCTTGTGATACAGACTGCGGTAATAGAGGTCCGAACCAATCCGGCTTTGCACCCAGGTGCTATCCTGCTCACTGCGAAATAGCTCAATATCCGCTTCCAAAGGCAGCGCCGGATGTCCGGATTCGTGATAGGCAAAGCTTAATTCACTCAGCGCCGCAGGAGTATTGCGCCAATAGAGTTTGATGCCCCTATCCGTGCCCCAGAGGTTGCGGAAATTGATATTTGCCATACCAGTTAAGCGCGCTCTATCGCTTTCACTATTGATTCCGATTACAAACTCCAAAAAGGTCATTTTGCCTTCGGATACTTCAAAAAGCAGGCTTTCGTCGTCCAGGGGAATCACCGCCGCATTTTGGATATAGCTTTTATTGATCAGGTTTTGTTCCGCCTGCTTCAGTTTTTCCGGTGTAATCTGTTTTTCTTTAGCTAAACCAGAGTTTTTCAGGATTGTCGCCTCGCGGGTGCTTTTATTTCCCCGGAAATAGTAGTTTTTCGGCTGAAAGATTTTCCCTTCATCCACCCCGATATAGGCGTTTAATCCGCTATCCAAAACGAGGGAATCAAGCTCTACTTTTACAAAAAGATAGCCCCGTTCCTGATATAGCGCCAGGATGCGCTCCATAAAGCCGGGCAGAGCGCCTAAAGGATAGCTCTCATCCTGAAGTGCGATGAGCTTTTTCAGGCTGCTTTCGGAGAAATGCCGGATACCCTGAATATGGTATTGAGTTTGGGAAGCGGCGGCTAATTTATCCAGCCTGAATTGAAGCCCGATCCCTGTATCGCTAATGGGAATAAGCTCCGGATAGGGGGTTTGCACGTAGTATTCGCCTTGGTTTTTGAGGTATTGATTTAGCTCTTGCAGGGCTTTTTCAATCAATTCAGGGCTGTATTCATCTCCCGGCTTCAGCCCGCTGGCTCTGATAAGCTCAGCTTCCGGCAGCGATACCGTATTTTCAAAGCTGACCTTTTGAATGCTGAGGGCAAAAAGCAATTGGCTTGCGAGAGAAAGGCAAAGGATAAGCGCAAGCCGCAATTTCATTTAAGCCTTCTTTTAGTCTCTATCCGCTTTCAAAACTGCCAAAAAGGCTTCTTGCGGAACCGTTACGTTGCCAATCTCTTTCATCTTCTTTTTGCCTTCTTTTTGCTTGTCCAAAAGCTTGCGTTTACGGCTTACGTCTCCCCCATAGCATTTTGCCAATACGTCTTTGCGCATGGCGTTAATCGTGCTGCGGGCAATGATTTTGGCGCCAATAGAAGCTTGCAGGGCGATCTTGAACATGTGCCGCGGGATTACTTCGCTCAAAGTGCTGGTAACGCTTTTGCCCCAAGTATGTGCCTTATCCTGATGGCAGATAAAGCTCATGGCATCCACCTTTTCGCCGTTGATCAGAATATCTACCTTTACCACGTTTGATTCGCGAAACTCCTTGAAAACGTAGTCCAGCGAGGCATAACCGCGGGAAACGGTTTTTAGTTTATCATAAAAATCGAAGATAATCTCGATTAGAGGCATTTCGTAATGTAGCGCTACACGTTTTTCATCGATGTATTGCATATCTTTTTGAATGCCACGCCGCTCTTGCGCCAGCTTCATGATGTTTCCGATATAGTCTGTGGGCACAATGATTTCCGTATCCATATAGGGTTCTTCGATCTGCTCAATCTGGGAAGGATCGGGGAAGTCGATAGGATTGTGCACTTCGATAACGCTGCCGTTTTTGAGCGTAATCATAAAGCGCACGCTGGGAGTGGTGGCGATAATGGGGATATTATATTCCCGCGCCAGCCGTTCTTTTACTATCTCCAAATGCAGCATTCCCAAAAGTCCGCAACGGAAGCCATAACCCAAAGCGGCAGAACTTTCCTTTTCATAAATCAAAGAGGCGTCATTTAGCTTCAGCTTGGCAATGGCTTCCACGAGGTCTTCATAATCCTCGCCGTTGATGGGGAAAATGCCGCTATAAACCATCGGTTTAGGCTCCATAAAGCCGGGCAGGGACTGGGCACAAGGATTTTTGGCAAGGGTAACGGTATCGCCCACGCGCGCATCTGCTACTTCCTTGATATTGGCAATGATATAGCCCGCTTCACCGGTAAGCAATTCCTTTTGCGGCTTGAACTTTAGCCCCAGATAACCCAGCTCTTCTATTTCATAATCGCGGGAAGTGCTAAAGAGTCGGATGCGATCACCCTTTTTCAAGCTGCCTTCAAAGATGCGCACCAATACCACCACGCCGCGATACATATCAAAGTACGAATCAAATATCAGCGCCTGAACGGGCGCATCTTCCTTGCCGGCGGGGGCGGGCAGCTTTTCCACCACGGCGTCCAAAAGCGCTTCGATGCCAATTCCCGCCTTGGCGCT
>Ga0172382_10010778_pt1 | contig 12200 bp, 4 predicted proteins | sample Leawel138RmetaG_FD_122245 | JGI IMG/M metagenome (GOLD analysis project Ga0172382, IMG submission 122245) | Leachate microbial communities from a municipal landfill in Southern Ontario, Canada - Leachate well 138R metaG | ecosystem: Engineered > Solid waste > Landfill > Unclassified | place...
CCTATAGACACATTTACTTATCTGGGCAGCCACGTCTTCTCCCCTGGTGGAGACCCCGTGGTGGCTACCCCGCAGATCAGCCCCGCAGGCGGATTGAAAACCGACCCCATCTATGTGACGATGAGCACAGCCACAGATGACGCCACCATCTATTACACCACAGATGGCAACGAACCCACCGAGACCAGCACCGAATATCTGGGTCAATTCCTGGTGAGCGCTACCACCACCGTCAAAGCCAAAGCCTTTGCCACCGGTTATACCCCCAGCGCCACCGCCACCGTGAGTTATCAATTCCCCATCACGGTCAACAGCATTGCCGAGCTGAGAGCAAAACCCACTGGCGACGCCAACATCTATAAACTGGCTTCCGAAGCTGTCCTCACCTATCAAAATGCCAACCGCAATACCAAGTATATCCAAGACAGCACTGCCGCCATCGTGATTGATGATTACCTTAACGTTATCACCACCACATACCAACTCTATGATGGTATCACCGGCGTGGTGGGATATTTGAATCCTTATAACGAACTGTTGCAATTTGTGCCTCTCGCCAATGCCCCTGCCGCCACTTCCAGTGGCAACGTGGTAATCCCCGTGGAGCGCACCTTGGAAAACATCACCTCTGATGACCAGGCAAAGCTGATCAAGGTGATGAACGTAACCTTGGATGCCACAGGCGACTTCACCGCAACTGCACAAAATATTAATATCGTGGGTTCCAGCGTTGTGATGCGTACCTTCGTCAATACTGACTATGCCGATACGCCGATCCCTCAGACCCCCGTCAATATCATCGCTCTGGGAGGACAATTCCACCAGGCCATGCAATTCTCCCCGCGCTTCCTGTCTGACTTTGAAGCAAGCATGCCTGCTCCGGAACTGGTGATTACGGAAGCCAACGGACAGATCACCGTTTCCTGGGCTGCCGTCACCGGCGCTACAAACTACAAGGTTTATGGCTCTGATGATCCCTACAGCGGCTTCAACCTGCTGCAATCATCCAGCGCTCTCAGCTATAGCGAGACCGCAGGCAGCAAGAGATTCTATTATGTGATAGCCGAATAAACCTCAAACAATAAACAATAATACACCGCGGATCAGCTTTGGCTGGTCCGCGGTTTTTTCGTCCCTGTTCCCCGTCCCCTCTTGATACAATATATCTTGACTGATTATCCCACCTTCTGCAAAGGTGTTCTCAGTGCCAAAATCAGTTGATTTCAAAAACACAGGAGTTCACGATTTGCAAGACGACTTTATGATGTCCTTCGGCTTTTTTGAGCTGGATGCCGAAAACCAGAGCCAAAAGCGCAAGCTGCAATTGCGCGAGGGCGAGCTGCGTGAAGTGACCGTACTCTTTGCTGATATCAAGGGCTTCACCAGCCTTTCCACCCGTCTGCAGCCGGAGGTGATCCACTCTCGCATGGATGAACTCCTGAAGATCTTCTCCCGCTGCATCACCTTCTATGGCGGCTTTGTGGATAAATATATCGGCGATGCCATCATGGCGCTCTTTGGAGCCAAAAAAGCCAGCGAACAAGATACGGAGCGTGCCATCCGGGCAGGCTTTAAGATGCTGGAACAATTACAGCTTTACAATTCTGCCCTCAGGCAAAAGCCCGGCTATGAAGACGTGGAGCTGAGCGTGAGAATAGGCATCAATACCGGCATGGTGAGCGTGGGCAAGGTGGGCGAATCCCGCGCCGGAGATTTCACCGTGTATGGTCCGGAGGTAAACCTGGCTTCCCGCATGGAATCCAACGCCCCCATCGGGCGCATCATGCTGCCCCTCTCCACCAAAAACTTAGTGGAACACATCTTTGAATTTGAACACCTGGGCTTGCGTGAATTGAAAGGAATAGCCCAGCCAGTGGATTGCTGGAGCCCCACCCACCTCAGAGCCACAGACCAAGGCCGTGCCCATCGTTATGGCAATATCTTTGTGGGCAGAGCCCGGGAGCTGGCACTCTTGAACGAGGCTCTGGATGAGGTAATCCCCCAGGCAGCAGAATCTGCCACTCAGTCCCAAACCTCCTGCCCCCGTCCTCTGATAATTGGCATCAATGCCGAGGCAGGCTTGGGCAAAAGCCGGCTGGTGTATGAATTCATCCGCAAGCGCCAGCAAGATGCGGAGTATATCCAGGCAGGCTGCGACGGCGTGAGCCCCACTCCCCTGCATCTCTTTGCCCGGCTCTTGGAGCGGCGTTTTGGCATGAGGCTCTCCGAAGCATATCAGGATAAACTTGCCAAGCTTGAAACCGCTTTTGCCAGCCTGAAGCAGGATGCCGACGCCTCTCTGAAGGATGCCTTGCAGGAATCTTTCCCCCTCATCGCCTGGCTTTTAGAAATCCCCATCAAAGACGATAGATTGCGGCTGGATGGCAAAGAGCTGCTGCAACACCTGCAGCTTGCTGTAAACGTGGTATTGGAAGCCATCAAACAGGAGTGTGCCCGCTCTGGCAAGCCCCTGGTAATGGTTTTGGACGATCTGCACTGGATAGACGAAAGCAGCGCCCTGGCTTTGGAGCACCTTATCGATCGCTTTGCCCACAGCCAATTCCCCAGCTTACTGCTCCTGATGTACCGTCCGGAATTCTCCGTGCCCGTTTATATGCAAAGGATGCGCGGCTGGCAGGAAGTGACACTAAAGCCCATGGATGAAAAAGATATCACGGAGCTGGTGCTGAGCCACACCCGCCATCTGAACCTCTCCGAACGCAGCATAGAACAGGTTTTGGCGCGCTCTGCCGGCAATCCCTTCTATCTGGAAGAGTGGAGCAACTTTGTAAGCAGCCTGCCCGATGAGGATTGGCAGGATATGCCCGTGCCTGCAAACCTCAATGCCCTCATCCTCTCCCGCTTGGATGCCCTGCCCCAGGCGCTGAAAAACATCCTGCAAAAAGCCGCGGTGATTGGACAGGAATTCTTTGTGGAAATTTTGAAAGAAATAGAGCGCAACCTGCAGGAACCGGTGGATATAGATTCCGGATTGGACAGCCTGGAAGAGCGCTCTCTCATCCTCAAGCAGAGCGGCTTTGAATTTTCCAGCTACCTCTTCAAACATATCAGCACCCGCGAGGTGGCATATCAAACACTACTGATAGCCAACCGCAAGCTTTTGCACCAGCTCACAGCCGAGGCCATCGAAACCCTCTTTGCAGGCAGGTTGGATGAATTCTCTTTTGCCTTGGGAAACCACTATCTGAAGGCGGATATGCCTGCCAAGGCCTTGCCCAGCCTCCAAAAGGCGGCGGCATCTGCCCTGCGTGTGTATGACAATCCCAGCGCCCTGCAATTGTATCAGCAAGTGCAAAAGATATTGCCCCTTGATGATTTTACACAAATGGCTGAGACGCTGTTGGCAATCATAGAGCTGAAGCTTGCCATGGGCAATTGGAAGGATTTGGAGGACGACCTGGCAAGATTGGTGGATATGGGCACACAAGCCCAGCTGCCCCAGATGGAGTTTCACAGCCTGCGCATCCGCGGAATGTTAGCTTTCCTGAGGGGTAACAAGGATATAGCCAAAGAGCTGTGGGATGCCGCCGCAGCACTCAGCCAAAGTTTGGATTCCCAGATGCCAAGATGTATGATCACCAACCTCTTGGGCGTGTGGCATCAGGATATAAAGGAGTGGGATGAGGCGCTGAAATATCATCAAACCAGCCTCTCTCTGGCTCAAGAGCTGGCAGACCCGCAGCGGGAAGCCAAATCCCTCAATAATCTGGGGCTTTTGTACTTGGCAAGAGAGCAGAATGATGAGGCTTTGAGATCATTCAACGAAAGCCTGGCAATAGCCCGCCAATATCACCTCCTCAAAGATGAATCCTTGGCTGTGGGCAATATCGGCCATGCCCATATCGTGATGAAAGAGTATGCCGAGGCTATGCCTCCCCTCAAACTAAAGCTGGATCTGGCGCGCCGCATGAACGATAAGCCAGAAACCATCAAGGCCCTGGGCAATATCAGCAAGGTGTATTTTAACACAGATCGCAAAGCCGATGCCATCGTCACCTTGGAGAAAATAATAATTATCAAGCAGTATTTGGGGGATGAAGAAGGTATAAAGGATACACAGGCTTCGATAGACGATATCAAAGCCGGTTTAAATGAAGACAATATATAAACCATTAAGAGAGGATTAAAATGAAAAAGTATTTGAGCTTGATCTTGATGATCGGATTGGCAATTTCCCTGCTACCTGCCCAAAAAGCTTTGGTGATAGGCAATTCCGGATATGGGGAGCGTAATATCCCACAGATCTTAAACGATAGCGCGCATGTGGATACCACCTTGGCACAAAATGGCTGGGAGGTTACCAAACACACAGATTTGGATGCCGATGGGATGAAACGGGCAATCTTGAATTTTACCCGCAAGCTAAAAAAAGATGAAATGGCACTCTTCTATTACAGCGGAGCCGCCATCCAGCTGGAAGGGAAAAACTATCTGGTACCCCTGGGCAAATTCCCCAATGACAAGGTGTTCAAACTGGAGTCAACGGAACTGAGCTGGGTTATTTCCCAGTTTGCCAAGGCAGATTTGAAGCTGATCTTCATCGATGCGGCACGCCAACCCTCAAACGTGAGCTTTAAGCTGGCAAAACAAGGCTTGGCAGACATATCCAAATTTACCGATAACACCCTTGTGATGTATGGCACGCCTCTAAATACCCTGTCCACAGATAACAGCGTGCCCAACAGCCGCTTTGCCAAGACCCTCGTCCAACAGCTGCTCGAGCCCAATCTGGAGCTGAATAACCTGGCTGATGCCATCGCCAAACAGATAGCCATCTTGGACGGGGGCAAAACACCGCCCATCCCCTGGAGCGCATCTTCCATCAAGGAAGAGTATCTCATCAACCCAGAGGGCGAGAATATGCCGCGCTATATCCTGAGGGGTGTCTACCTCCAAAAGATAATTGACGGCGGAGGTTCTTACTCTTTTTAAATCACTCCTTGCCCATTAGCCTCCCTTGTACCACCCTTGTCTCACCCTTGTCTCAGCAAAGGAGAGACAAGGGTGGTTAACAGGCAAGATAAGCGTAATCAGATATTGAGGTAGAGGGCAGAGACCAGAGATCAGACATACATCATTCGTGTATTTTCGTGCATTTTGTGGTTATTATACTAAAAGCGAGCGGTAGCGAGCCTAAAATTCGTGTCCATTCGTGTAATTCGTGGATAACTAAAAGCGGCATGAACACAACTCAGTAAAATCAGGGTAGATATTGTAAAGATAATACTTGACTGAAACAAAGAATGTAAAAATAATGCAACTGGTCTTGATACAGTATATAATGTGAAATAACTGAGGATAGCCAAATCATCCTCAAACATCCTAATAACAAGAAAGCAGGCATTTTTGCCAACACTTGACACCCCACATCAAAGAGATGAGGTAAAAGATGAAAAGCAAGACGAATTTGTATTTTTTACAGGACAGAGCCCCCGTCAATTCAGGTCACTTTATTCTTAAGAGAGTTTTTGTGCACAGTTTGCTGCTGCTGTCACTGTTGTTTTCGTTCTTTCCGCTATTTGCCTATGAGCAGATATATGTTGGTGCTGGGGCCAACACTGCAGAAATAGTATATTCAACCACCTCAGAAACAGTGTTGCAATTCCAAGTGGGATCATATCAAAAGACCCAGGTGGAGATTGATGGAGACAAGTGGTACCAAATATCTCTTTCCAAAGAGGGGAAGCTGCTGGATGAAGGATTCCCAGAACTGCCGGTGATGAATAGGAGCATCATTATCGACGACCAAGCCTTGATGAAAGCGGAGGTTTTCGATATTGAATATGAAGATATTCACTTGGCTGTGGCGCCATCAAAGGGTGACCTAACACGTGACATTGATCCCGACACGATTCCATTCAGATTCGACGCCATGTATAAAAATGATGAGTTTTTCCCTGGAGAAATCGCCAGTCTCTCCCAGCCCTATATAATGCGGGAATTTCGTGGGATAGTAGTGCAGACCCGTCCTTTTGCCTACAATCCCGTGAGTCAGACCTTGAGGATTTTCACCTCCTACAAGGTGCGAGTTTACGCTCAAGGCTTGGATACGGTGAATGTACTTACGACCTCAAGGAGTGAGCTTTCCCGTGAGTTTGTATCCATCTATGAAAACCACTATCTGAATTGGGAAAACTATCGTTATACCCCTGTCAGTGATAGTTTTGGCAAGCTTCTGATTATTTACGATGATTCATATTACGACGCCATCCTCCCATATTGCAACTGGAAAAGGCAAAAGGGTATTACCACCTATCTCGTGCCAATCAGCAACGTAGGCACCACTGCCACTCAACTGGAAGACTTCATCCAATCTTATTATACCATCTACGGCATCACCTACGTACAATTGGTAGGCGATTCCCAGCATATCCCGACCAAAACCGTGCAAGGTGGCGGAGCGGATCCCGTGTTCGCCTTAGTGGCTGGTACGGACAGCTATCCGGACATTTTCGTTAGTCGCTTTTCAGCCGAATCCTCTGCCGAATTAACCACCCAGGTAAACAAGGTCATTACCTACGAAAGGGATTTGGGCACTACCCACACTTGGCTGCAGCGGGCTATCGGAGTGGCTTCTGACGAAGGTCCCGGCGATGATGGAGAGTATGACTGGGAGCACATGGACTATATCAGGGACGACCTATTGGGATATGGATACACGCTTGTAGATCAAATAGATCCCAATCATGACAATGACACTGCCGCATATTTAAGTCAACGCCTTAATAACGGTAGAGGCTTGATGAATTATTGCGGTCATGGCGAGACCGACAAATATACTACCACTAGTTTTGGCGTTAACCACGCTGCGGCACTCAGCAACGGCGTGATGACTCCGGTGATCTTTAACGTGGCTTGCTGGGTTGGGAGCTTCGTTAATCGCTACTGTCTGGCTGAAGCATTCCTCAGAAAATCCGGCGGTGGCGCCGTTGCTTTCTACGGAAGCTCTGTAGCCCAAACCTGGAATCCGCCCATGGCTGCACAGGACGAGTTTGTGGACCTGCTGGTGGCAGATTCAAAAAAGACGGTTGGCGGTCTGTTCTACAACGGTGCCTGCAAGATGCTGGATGATTATCCAGATGCCACAAATATGTATAAAACTTGGAATATCTTTGGCGATGCCTCGATGCTGATGCGTACCAAAACCCCCGCACCCATGTCGGTGACCTATACCAAATACATCATCGTGGGCGTGCAAACCACTATTAATGTATCCACAGGGGTTCCCTTTGCATTTGTGGGCATCTCATTCAACGATGGCATTTACACCTCGGGTTATGCCAATATCTTGGGGAATTTTACCACTTTTATCCAACCCTCTTCCTGCAGCGAATATACCTTAACAGTTACAGCGCATAACCGAGTCACCTATGTGGGCACTATCTACGCTGGCTTCATCTGGAAAGGCAGAAACACCACAGACTGGAATAATGGTTCAAACTGGAATACTGGCATCTTACCCAATGCAAATGACGACGTGTTGATTCCCAATGGCTGCCCCCGCTACCCTGCCACTTCGGCTGCCTCAGGAAATTGTAAGAACCTGCGCATAGAGAGCTCCAGCTCCATTACCATTAGTACTTACAACCTGAATGTATATGGCAATATGCACACTTGGGGACACCTGGTTATGACCGCAGCCACGGATTTAAATGTTTTGGGTAACATCTCTTGGGAAAGTGGGGCGACCGCTACGATCTCCAATGCTTCCGCCGAGATTTATTGCTGGGGAGATATGAATTTCCAAGATGGTTCCAACGTTCAATTTGCCATGGGTTATGTGGAATTCCGCTCCACCTCCCGAAATAGCTATCTCACAAATCAAAGCGCCAACACCCAGCTCTTTAATCTGCGCACCAACGTTAGCCACCCCTATGCGTTCATAATCAACAGCTATTCCAGCCACGATATCGTGATCAAAGGTAGCGTCTGGAATTATGAGGGTAAAAACTCCTCTTGTTTGTATGAAGGCAATGTCTCCATCAAGGGCAACGTGACAGACTTTAACACCACTGCCAATGGAATGCAATGGAGCCAGGGCATGGTGATTTTGGACGGTACAAATCAACAATTGGGTTTGGTCGGAGCTGCAAGCTACCTTAAAAACCTGCATATTTACGCATCTGGTACGGTGAGCCTGACTGGCAATCTCACCCTCAAGGGTAATCTTAGCTTTCAAACCGGATATCTGAATCCCGGGGCAAATACCATCACCATTGGTGGGCACTGGAGCAATAATGTGGGACCTTCGGCGTTTATTGAGGGCAATTCCACCGTGGTCTTCAACGCTTCCGGTCATCAATACTGCAATAGAAGCGAGGACTTTAACAAATTGGTGTTGAATAAATCAAGCGGAGCCCTGCGGGTGAACGGCTCCTCAGCTATTGTGACCTGTGCCAGCTATGAATGGATATCAGGATCGATTGATCTCCTTGCCGGCACCTTCACCGCATATAGTTTGGTAAACAACAGCATTGCCGGAGGCTGGTATTTAAACGAAGGCTGTACGATCAACCTCCATAATACCGGAGCCGGTGCCTGGATAGACCTCACGGGTAGGCTCCATATCTTTGGCGGCACCTTCAACGTATATGGTGGATCCACACCATGTTATTGGCCATATAGCAGCACGGCTTCCATCGAAATGAGTGGTGGAATCCTGGATTTTAAAGACCAAGGTGTTTACCTGAGCGCAGGTTTACCAGATTTTACCAATGAAATATCAGGGGGTACGATCAGGGTAAACGGAGGCTTTTATGGCAGTAGAACTGATTTCAACCCTACCGGCGGGACGATCGAGATGGTGGGAAGCGTGGATTGCACCCTCAGTCACGGAGTGGGTTCGAATTTCCATAATGTTGTGATCAATAAAAGCCGCATCCGTGATGACGATGGGATGCCGATATGGGAAACCGATAAAGATGGCAACACGCGGGAAGTGACTCGCGCCAACATGGTGAATGCCGCCTCAAATCTGGTTATCAAGGGGAATTTCACGATCTCTGCCGGTCTTTTCTTGGCCCCAGAGCTGATGAAAGTGGCAGGAAGCTGGTCCAATACCGTCGGCGTTTACGGTTTCAACGCCAGGGAAGGAACTGTGACCTTCAATCAGGACGGTTGGACGCAAAGCGTTTCAGGCGCCAATTATTTTTATAACGTCACTGATATTCACACGGGGGCTTCGCTCTCCTTTTATGGGGTCACCTCCGTGGCAAACACCCTGAGCGTGAATAACATTGTCTATTTCTACGGCAAAGCAACCCTGCACAGTGTTTTCAATTATGATTCTAATGCAAAACTTGAATTTTTCAACGAGCATACCCACAATATCGCAAACTATACCGGCGGCGGGTTTCTGCACGTGGGCTCCGGTAGCAGCGTCAATATCGCGGATCTCGTCCAAAATGGATTGTACGGATCCTATAAGGTAACTGCCGGGCACCTGACAATCCATCAGGATGAAAATAGCTGGATAGATTTGAATGGGAATATGACAATTCTCAGCAACGGTGTGGTTGATATCTATGGTGGTAATTCAGATTTGTTCTTTGGCTACAATGGGAATTGTATCTTTAGCATGAATTCCGGAGCATTTAATGTGCGAGACTGGGGAATATACAACTCCGGCTCATACACATACACAAGTGAATTCAATATTAGCGGAGGCACCATCCGCAGTAATGGAGGTTGGCATGACTATCGTGGCAACTTCAAACCCAGCGGTGGAGCGATTGAATTTACGGGTTCGGTTGACGCAACGGTCTCTGCCCATAATTCAAGCTGGTTCTACAACATGGTGGTGAATAAGACTGCCTCCCGCCAAGCCAATGAACCTGAGTTCGTGACCGATCGCGAAGGCAACACCATGCCGCTCACTCGCGCCTGCAATCTAACGTTGGGAGAGGTGATCATAAGGGGATATATGCATATCACGGCGGTAAACGAAGTGAGCCTGGCGGGCCATGTCTCCTGCACCAATCAAGGAGATATCAGTGTGAATGCTGGAATACTGAATCTTTGGGGGAATATCCTTGCCACTTCTGGCAATATCAGTGTATATGGCGAATTGAGGCTGACACAGGGTTCCAGCCTGCATGTTTCCGGCGGTAAAATACTCACCGTATATTCTGGGGGTTGGCTCCGTTGTCTGGGAAGCCAAACAACACAGGCAATGATTACAAACATTTGGGGATATTATGGGATCAACATCGAAAGTGGGGGTTTGATAACGGCAGCTTTCACTACCTTCGAATATCTGAATAACAACGGCGTTTACGTGAAACCCGGAGGTATGGTGGACACTGATTATGCCTTTTACAATTGTACCTTCCAAAATGGTGTTAGCTACGGCAGATTGCTTACAATCGATAACAATCAAAACCTAACGATCACCGGCGCTGTATTTCCTGCTAACAGCTGGTCTGGCAGGTACAACGTCGCCAAAACCGTGGATGCAGGCAGTATTTATTTTGCAAACTGGAGCGGAAACTTTGGCGGTGCCGACGAAGAACTGGATGATTATAATCGCATTTTTTGGCAAGGCTCCGGAGATCAGCCCCGACCCCAGCTATCCATTAGCAAAGTTCCTAATAGCAGTAATTTGCGATTGGATTGGACGTATCCATTTGCTGCAAGCTCTTACAAAATCTATCGTAGGACCGATCCCAATGGAACATTCGCCTACTGGACCAGTACCACCAATAAATACTACATTATCACACCAACCTCCACGCATTATTTCTACAAGGTGACAGCTGAGGTGCCGTGACACTAAGCTTGCGCCACTGCAAAAGATAAGCAAGAAACTGTTATCCAGAGGGATCCATAGTGGTGGGTCCCTCTGGATTGATTGGCTGTAGCAACCTTGGGTTCGATTTTGGCTTGACAAGATTTGTTCATTGAAAACACTTACGCTCAGGAGTTTTTAATTATATGATCGAAGTAATAGAACAACGTTGCGTGGGATGCAGCGCTTGTCTGAAAGCCTGTGCCTATGATGCTATCAGGGTGGTGGACAAGCTTGCCATCATTGATCTGGACAAATGTACATTGTGTGGTGCCTGCGTGGAAGCATGCCCTTTGGATGCGATTTTGATTCGCAAAAAAACCGAAATCCAAATCGATAAAAGCGAATATAAAGGTCTTTGGGTTTATGCAGAACAGCGGGACGGAGTGATAGCTCCGGTGACCTTGGAGCTCTTGGGCAAAGGGCGCGAGCTGGCTGAGGATATGGGCTGTGAAGTGAGCGCTGTGCTTTTGGGCAGCAATGTGGAAGGCCTCGCTTCGGAATTGATTGCCCACGGTGCCGACAAGGTGATATTGGTGGATGATCCCAAGCTCATGCACTTCCGTGATGAATGCTATACCAAAGCCCTCAGCGAGCTGGCGCTGAAGTATAAACCCTCCATCATCTTGGCTGGTGCCACGGTGATAGGCCGCTCCTTCATCCCCAGGGTTGCCATCGAGCTGCATACCGGTCTAACAGCCGATTGCACAGGCCTGCAATTTGACCCTGAAAGTGGCAATCTGATGCAGACGCGTCCTGCCTTTGGCGGCAATATCATGGCCACCATCATCACTTCCAATCACAGACCACAGATGGCCACAGTGCGCCATAAGGTGATGAACACCCTGCCCCGTGATGAGGCGCGCAAAGGGGAAGTGATCCGCGAGCAGATTGCTTTTGATGATGGAGAGGAAAGCACCCAATGGCTGGGCTTTGAAAAAGAAAAGACCACCCTGGTGAATATCACTGAAGCAAACCTGATTGTAGCCGGAGGACGCGGGCTGAAGGAAGCCAAAAACTTTGTCCTGGTAGAAGCCTTGGCAGAAGCCTTGGATGGAGCTGTGGGAGCCTCACGCGCCGCCGTGGATGCAGAATGGATTCCCTATTCCCATCAGGTGGGGCAAACAGGAAAGACCGTGAAGCCCGATATCTATATAGCGGTGGGCATCTCCGGTGCCATTCAGCACTTGGCAGGGATGTCTTCTGCAGACTATGTGATTGCCATCAACAAAGATACGGATGCTCCGATCTTTAAGGTGGCTGATCTGGGGATAGTGGCAGATTTGTTTGAGCTGCTGCCCAAACTTAGCAAGAGGGTAAAAGAGCTGAGATCATGATCATCAAAGTAGGCGCCGGGGTGCTGCATTCTGAATTGCTGAAGCCAAACCTGAGC
>Ga0172382_10010779_pt1 | contig 12200 bp, 6 predicted proteins | sample Leawel138RmetaG_FD_122245 | JGI IMG/M metagenome (GOLD analysis project Ga0172382, IMG submission 122245) | Leachate microbial communities from a municipal landfill in Southern Ontario, Canada - Leachate well 138R metaG | ecosystem: Engineered > Solid waste > Landfill > Unclassified | place...
ATCCGTATCGCGGACCCTTACAGTCCGCTTATCCTTGATCCCTGGAATGATGAATATATTTCCGAAACGCGCTATCCGGGGTTGAAAGCTTACCCGAAAGACAAGACCGCCTTCCCGGTGGGGGTTCTGAATACCGATCCGCCGGCCTTTAACTGGACTGACCAGGATTTTGTGCGCCCGGCAAAGGACGAACTGGTGATCTACGAATTGCTGATCCGTGACTGGAGTTATATCCGGACCTATCAGGCGCTAATCGATTCCATCAACTATTTCAAACGCCTGGGGATCACGGCCATCGAACTGATGCCCGTCCAGGAATTCGAGGGGAACGAAAGTTGGGGCTATAATCCCATGTTCCATTTTGCTCCGGACAAATATTACGGTCCGGCGCATAAACTGAAAGAACTGGTCAATCTCTGCCACAATAACGGCATAGCCGTGATCCTGGATGTGGTTTATAATCATGCTACCGGACAAAACCCCCTGGTGCGCCTGTACAATGAAGGAGATTACGGAAAACCCACTGCGGAGAATCCCTGGTTCAATACCGGAGACATGCACCCCTTTAGTGTGTTCTACGATATGGACCACGAAAACAAGGCCACCCAATATTATCTGGACCGTGCCAACCGCTATTGGATCGAGGAATTCCATATCGACGGTTACCGGTTTGATTTGTCCAAAGGTTTTACACAAAGATATTCCGGTTCCGATGTGAATTACTGGGGACAGTATGATGCCGGCCGTATCGCGCTTTTAAAACGCATGGCAAACCGCATCTGGGAATTTGATCCGGGTGCCTATGTGATCCTGGAGCATTTCAGTGAAAACAGCGAGGAACTCGAACTGGCGCATTACGGCATGATGCTCTGGGGTAACGGCAATCATAACTATTCCGAAGCATCCATGGGATATCTGGGCTCTTCGGACCTTTCCTGGCTGTATCACGGCAGCCGCGGCTGGTCTTACTGGCACGTCGTCGGCTATATGGAGAGCCACGACGAAGAACGCATCACCTTTAAGAATAAGGAATACGGCAACAGTGCCGGGACCTATAACATCAAGTATCTGAACAATGCCCTGGACCGCATGGAGCTTGCCGCAGTATTTCTTTTGAGTTTGCCCGGACCCAAGCTGATCTGGCAATTCGGAGAACTGGGCTATGATTATTCCATCGATTATAACGGACGCACCGGAAATAAGCCCATCAAATGGGATTATTATCGGGTAAGCGATCGCCGGGATGTCTATAATCTGTATTCGGCAATGAATTTTTTGCGGGCGAATTACAAAACCTTCGGAGCGGCTACCGGCGTTGAACTTTATGTCGGCAACAATGTCGCTGCCAAGCGCATCAAACTCTCCGGCGACAGCCCCAATGCGGTGGTTCTGGGGAATTTTGATGTGGTTTCGCAGGCCGCTGATCCCGCTTTTCACCACGCAGGCCCCTGGTATGAATATTTTAACGATGACACACTGAACGTCAGCAATACCAACGAAGGCATCCTGCTTGCGCCGGGAGAATACCGTATTTACACGGATCAGAAATTGATGTCGCCTCCGGTGGCACGGACTTCCGTCTTACCGAGATCTTTTGAATTGAAACAAAATTATCCTAATCCCTTCAATCCGCAGACACGGATCGCTTACCGCTTAACGGCCGACAATCCGGTGGAACTCTCGGTATACGATCTGCAGGGACAAAAAGTGCGAACGCTGGTGAACAGCTACCAGTCTGCGGGAGAATACGAAGTTGTTTTTAATGGGGAAGGTCTGAGCAGCGGGGTATACTTCTACCGTCTGAATAGCGGGCGACATAGAGAAACCCGGAAAATGCTGTACATGAAATAAAACCCGCAGACCAGGTATCTATGGCAATTGTACTTTCCTTTACATCCCTGTGTCTCCTGCTGGTAGCGGGAAAGCTTTTGCGCGTGCGCATCCGTTTACTCCAGAAACTCTATCTTCCGGCTGCTGTGGTCGGCGGTCTGCTGGGGCTTATCCTGATCCAATCCCTGGGTAAACTGCTTCCCGCTGCTGTATATGCCGGTTGGGACAAACTCCCGGGTTTTCTTATCAATATCTGTTTTGCATGCCTCTTTCTGGGCGTGCGTATCCCAAAGCTTTCAAAGATCTGGCAGCAAAGCGGTCCGCAGCTGGCCTACGGACAAATCGTTGCCTGGGGGCAGTATGTGGTAGGAATCGGACTTGCCTTGATCCTGATTACCCCGCTTTTCAAGATACCTGCATATTTCGGGATCATTATTCCCGTCGGATTTGAAGGCGGGCATGGAACTGCTTCCGGTCTGGCGGAACAATTCAGCGTTTACGGCTGGCCGGAAGGACGGGATTTTGCCATGACATCAGCCACTCTGGGGATCATATCCGCCATTATCAGCGGTACCTGGCTAATCAACCGGGCTGTGCGAAAAGGTTTTACACGGCAATTAAAACGCATAGAGGATATTCCCGAGAATAATGTTATCGGAATTTACGATCCGGACGAACAGCCTTCCGCGGGACGGCAAACGGTATCTGCAGGTTCGGTGGACAGCTTTGCCCTGCACCTCGCCATCGTTGGGCTGGCCGTTTTTATCGGATATGCCTTCAAGCTTGGACTCACATCATTGGAATCACTTTTTCCCGCCATGCAGAAGAACGGCATTCTGCGTTCCTTCCCGCTTTTTCCCCTCTCAATGGTAGGCGGATTGCTAATACAGCTTTTTATTTCACGGGTGATAAAAATGCCGCATATTCTGGACCGTGAAACCCTGCAGCGCATATCCGGAACGTCGCTGGATTTTTTAATTGTTTCCGCAGTTGCCATGATCAATCTTTCGATGATATCTCAAAATATTCTTCCACTGCTGATCATTGTCGTAGCAGGTATTCTTTGGAACATCGGCTGCGTGTTGTTTTTTGCCCGGCACTTGCTTCCGGATGCCTGGTTCGAACGTGCAATCGCGGAAATGGGGCAATCTATGGGGGTTACGGCGACAGGGCTCCTGCTTCTGCGGGTCGTGGATCCCGAACAAAAAACGGCTGCTTATCCCGCTTTCGGCTATAAACAACTCCTGCATGAACCCATTATGGGCGGCGGAATTTGGACATCGGTGGCTTTTCCGCTTTGTATCCTTGCGGGACCGGTCACGGTATTCCTGATCGCCTGTTCCGCTATCGGCATCTGGCTGCTCGTCTGGCTGTTGTTCTTCCGTAAGAACGTGGCGGCTTCAAAATCGACAAAATAAGATGACAATTTGCAGCATGTTCCTTATTTTAGGAAGAGGTGACCGCTGCATCGGAATTTGATTAAAAATCAAGGTCGAAAATGAAAAAATTTTATCTGCTTATTATTGCACTTATACTTTCCGCGGATCTTTATGCACTTGACATTAAGAAGATCGAGCCGCCGAACTGGTGGGCGGGCATGGAACACGACACGGTAAAAGTGTTGCTGTACGGAGACGATTTCAGCGGTTGGGAAGCGAGTCTGCATTCGCGGAACGTCCGTATCGTTGATGCCTGTGCTTTTCCGAATACGCAGTTTTATGCGCTGACACTGAAGATCCGCAGGGCAGGGGATTGCCGTATTGTTTTTTCACATGAACAGAAAGGTCAAAAAACGGAAATCATCTTTCCGGTTCTGGAACGTAAAGCCCGCAAGATCGGCCATATCGGACCGGAAGATGTCGTATACCTGTTGATGCCCGATCGCTTTGCGGACGGTGACCCCGATAATAATATTGTACCCGGACACAAGGATCCGCTACGACCGGAGCACCGCTGGGGACGCCGCGGGGGAGACCTGCAGGGCGTTATGGATCATCTGGGTTATTTGCAGGAACTCGGCATCAGCGCGCTGTGGATGACCCCGGTCTACGAAAATGACTATATCAATTGTTATCATGGCTATACGCCGACGAACACCTATGCCGTAGAACCGCATCTCGGCACACTTGAAACATACATAGCGCTTGTGGATTCCTGCCATACCCGCGGCATCAAAGTGATCCAGGACCACATTGTCAATCACATTGCCCCCACACATCCCATAGCAGTGAATCCGCCGTCGCCCGAGTGGCTCAACGGTACCCTTGAGGATCATGAGAACTGCAATTACCGGATCCTGGATGTGACCGACGTACACGCGCCCGAAAGTGTCAGGCGCAAACCCGTGGAAGGCTGGTTCGCCGGCTACCTGGCAGATATGAATCTGCGGCATCCCGATGTGGTGACATACTGGGCGCAGCACGCCATCTGGTGGATCGAAACTGCGGGACTTGACGGTCTGCGACAGGATACCTATGCATATTCGGATCTTGATGGTCTACACCGCTGGGCCGAAGAAGTCCGCCGCGAATACCCGGGGATCTTTATTGTTGCGGAGGCTATGGAATTTGATCGTACGCGCCTGGCGTATTTTTTCCAACCCGGCCAGCGGCATTATCTGAGCTCTCTGGCGGATTTCGGACTTTCATCGGAAATATACCAATTGATCGCGGAAGGCAAGAGCATCGCGGATTTTTACCGCAGCCTTGCCAATGATTTTATCTATGATGATCCCAATATGATGCTGGTCTTTATGGACAATCACGATATGGGGCGATTCTTTACCGCTGTGAACGGAAATATCCGGGATTATCTTAACGCCTTTGCCCTGGTGTTCACCCTGCGCGGAATTCCGCAGATCTACTACGGGAATGAGATCGGCATGGAAGGCGGGCACGATCCGGACAACCGGCGGGAATTTCCGGGTGGCTTTACCGGAACGGAACGGAGTGCCTTTGAAAAAAATGGTCGGACTGCAGAGGAAAACCGCATTTTTGAACAGTTCCGCACCTTTACCGCGCTTCGGAAGGAACATCCACAGCTGTTCCGCGAAACCATGCAGCACGATTTGCAGGGTGAGGCCTATCTGCTGCGTCGCGGACTGCAAGGGTCTGAGACGCTGTTACTGACGGTATATAATGCCTCCGAAAACAAGGGGGACATCTTTTATGGACGCCTGCTGACCGAAAATTTTGTACATATTGAAATTTTGAAACCGGTCAGTACGGGAACGATGCAGATCGATACGGCAGAAAAAAAGATAAGCCTACCCGGCAGGGAAAGTACGGTCTTACTTTTTAAAAAATAAATTCTTAAGTAGTTGTTTTAATACCGCCGGCTGCATTTTCGGGGATCTCGCAGCAACCCTTCAATACAACGCGGATGCAGGTGCCTTTTCCGGGTTTAGAGGATTTAACGAATATTTTTCCCTTGTGATATTCTTCGATGATACGCTTGGTCAGCGACAGTCCCATTCCCCAGCCACGTTTTTTTGTGCTGAAGCCGGGTTTAAAAATGGTTTTCCACTGTTTATCGGGAATGCCTTTCCCGCTGTCTTCAACATCAATATAAATGGAATCGTCCTGCTGCTGAAAATTCACCAGAATTTTTCCGGGTTTTCCTTCCAGGGCATCTACGCCGTTCTTGATCAGGTTTTCCAGAGCCCATTCCAGCAGTTCGCGGTTAGCGAGCAGGGCCGCCTTCACATTCAGACGGAACTGCAGGTCTACGGCCTTATTCTTTTGGGGAATCCGCCGTTCGATATACTGTTTGACATTTTTAAAAAGGTCTTCGGCGGCAATGGGTTCACGACGGACCTTTGCTCCGATCTGGGCAAAACGGTTGGAGACTTTTTCCAGCCGCCGGATATCCACATCCATTTCCTGCACGATCTCGGAATCTTCCCCGAGCCGGAGCCTGGCCATTTCCAGCCAACCCATCAAGGAAGAGATAGGGGTTCCCAGCTGATGCGCCGTTTCCTTGGCAAGCCCCACCCAGATGAATTTCTTTTCACTGCCCCGGATATACTGGAATCCCAGGAAACCGGCAAGAATAATTACCAGCGCTCCCAGAATTTCAATAAAGGGCAGGTAGGTCAGCCGGCGGATGGTAATACTGTCCCCGTAGTGGATCAGACCCACAAGCTGATCCCCGATCATCAGGGGCACCGCTTCGTTATTCTCATCCATTTTGGAGACAATATTTAATAAATGGGCTTTCAATTCCGGCGTGGCCGTAGCCGTATCGTGCACGAAAGGAATATTTTTCCAGGCGTTGATCTCCCGGCTTTCGGGAACCGTGATAATGATAGGGAAAGAGATGCGGGGTATGATCTCTTCAAAGAAAAAACCGTAATCCGTGAAAGCCGCGTCACCGGCCAGCCGTGCATAGAGTTCCGTGTAAAAGATCAGCGACTGCTCGGATTCATCACGCAGTTCGCGGACAATGGTATGGGAATAAAACAGCACGGCACCTGCGAAAAGCAGAGAAACCGCGATCAGAATAAATTTAATACGGGAACTGTTGAACATGCGATGATTCCTTGTTGTTTTCGGAAAATAAAAATATATTCATCAAGGAGCAACGGTTAAATAGTGGAAATAGGATCCATGCCGGAACAAAAAAAGAATTCCCGGGTGTTCTTCAGTCTTTTTCTCATGCTGAGCGCCTTCATTCCCGCTTCCGCCGGCGACAGCAGTGAATGGCATATACGGGTAAAAAATACCGGAGACCTCCCGGCCGGAGAGGCGGTTTATATTGCCGGGACTTTCAATTACTGGGATCCCGGCGATCCGGATTATCGTTTGCAGCGCAATGCGGACGGAAGCTGGCAGATCCGTATGGAACTTCCCGCGGGCAAGACGGAATTCAAGTTTACCCGCGGAAGCTGGGATAATGTCGAGACAAAAGCAAAAGGTGCAATGCGGCAAAACCGCCGGATACGTTTACATAAAGCACTCCATCGCCGGCAATACCGGATCACCAGCTGGCAGGATCCGGCTCTTTCCCGGGAAATAGAAGCAAGCATCAGCGGAACAGTGGATATCCTTCCGGAATTTGCGATTCCGCAATTGCAGCGCAGCCGCAGAATCTGGATCTATTTGCCCCCCGCTTATGCACAGTCGAACGCGCATTATCCGGTCCTTTATATGCAGGACGGTCAGAATTGTTTTTCCCAAGCAAGCGCTTTCGGCAGAGAGTGGCAGGCGGACGAGACACTGGAGAAACTGATTCGAAAGAAAAAGATCCCTGCCCTTATCGTTGTTGCCATCGATAACAGTCAGGATCACCGATTGAGTGAATATTCCCCTTTTGTTTATTCTCATGAAAAGCGCGAAGTAAAGCCCGAAGGCGAATTATATGCGGCTTTTATCGCTCAAACCTTAAAGCCCTATATCGATGCGCATTATCGTACTCTGCCCGGTCGCGAGCACAACGGCCTGCTAGGTAGTTCCCTGGGAGGCCTGATCTCGCTCTGCACGCTGCTGAACTACCCGGAAAGCTTTTCAAAGGCAGGCTGCATGTCCTCATCATTTCGGCTTTTCCCCGGAAAAATACAGGCATACATTGCCGAAAGGCCCTTCCGGTATCCCGTCCGGATCTGGATGGATATGGGTACAAAAGAATCGGACCGGGACCGCCGCAAAGCCCATCAGGAGACAAGCGCCCGGGCGCTGCGCGAAAGTGCATCGGAACTGCGTTACCGGGTAATCATTGGCGGAGAACATAACGAAGAAAGCTGGGGCCGGCGCTTTGGAAGGGTCTTGCGCTATCTTTACGGAGGACGGGATGTACAATGACCTGCAAATCCCGGTCGTAAATTTACCCATGATCGGTATCCGCCGGCAGCAAGCACTGGCTGGCGTGGGTATCCATACACTGGAAGATCTTCTCTATTATGTGCCGCGAAATTATCTGGACCGGAGTTCCGTCAAAGCCATCGGGCATCTGGTGGTCGGGGAATCCTGTACGGTGATCGGTGAGGTTTTGCGCGTGAAACTAATGCAGGCGCACCGGCGGAAAATATTCAAAGTGGAGATCTCGGATACATCGGGTTTACTGACGCTGAACTGGTTTCATGGCATTGAATGGATCAGCAAGGCCTTTAAACCCGGAGATACGGTTTCGGTGTTCGGGAAGGTGGATTTTTATAACGGACTTGTCATGACACACCCGGATTATGATTTTATCGATCAAAAAAGGGATACGTTAAATACCGGTGCCGTGATCCCGGTTTACCCGCTGACCCAGGAACTGCGCCGCAGCGGTTTCAGCAGCCGCTCATTCCGCAAATTGTTCGCATCCGTGCTTGACTTACTGCCACCGGACATTCCCCACGGCATTCCGGAATCCCTGCGGCGGGAACAGGGTTTTATGTCCTTTTCCGAGGCGATCCGGCAACTGCATTTTCCCGGTTCCGCCGAAACTCTGCAATCGGCGCTGCGCCGCTTTAAATTTGAAGAATTTTTCATGCTGCAGTTATTGATGGCGATCCGGAAACAAAAACTGCAGCGGGAAAAGAACAGCGCTCCCTGCAGTAAAGCAGGAGATATTGTCCATCGCCTTTACCATCAGCTGCCCTTTGAACCGACTGGAGCACAGAAACGCGTGGTTAAGGAGATCTATGCCGATCTGCGCGGCGAAGTCCCGATGAACCGGCTGCTCCAGGGCGATGTGGGCTCCGGGAAGACCCTGGTAGCGGCAATGTGCGCCGCCATAATGACCGCGAATGGCTATCAGACGGCCATCATGGCACCGACGGAGATCCTTGCGGAACAGCATGCCCGGCATTTTCGCCGGGAATTCGAACGTCTTGGCGTGGAGTCCTGCCTGATCACGGGAAAAACGCCGCGCAAGCAGCGTGAAACAATGCTGGAAGGAATTGTTCTTGGAAAGATCCCCATTGTGATCGGAACGCATGCGCTCATATCCGATGACGTACGCTTTCATGCTCTCGGTCTGGTCGTGATTGATGAGCAGCACCGATTTGGCGTCGAACAGCGGGGCTCCCTGATCGGGAAAGCCGCACAGCCGCATGTGTTGGCCATGACAGCCACCCCCATTCCCCGTACACTGAGCATGGCGCTATACGGAGATATGGATGTATCACTGATCGATGAGATGCCGCGGGGACGAAAGCCGGTGCGTACCAAAGTAGTGGAACCCGGTCGGCTTGAGCAGGTTTACAGTTTTCTGGAAAAGGAAATGCAGGCCGGCAGACAGGTCTATGTAGTTTATCCGCTGATCAGTGAATCGGAAAAGATGGATCTGCAGGCGCTTGAGCAGGGTTTTTCCGATCTTAGCCGCCGTTTTTCGGAGTACCGGCCCGAAATGCTGCACGGAAAAACAAAGAAAGAGGAAAAGCTGCGCATTATGCAGGATTTTATGGAAGGCCGGTCGAAAATGCTGGTCAGCACGACCGTGATCGAAGTGGGTATCGACAATCCCAGGGCCAGCGTCATGCTCATTGAAAATGCGGAACGTTTCGGACTCAGTCAGCTGCATCAGCTGCGCGGCAGGGTTGGCCGCGGAACGGAGGCTTCCTGGTGCATCCTGATCCGTCGCAGTGATGCGGATATAGCTCTGGAACGCCTGCAGGTCCTTGAAAAGAACAACAACGGTTTCCGTATCGCGGAAGAAGATTTGCGGCAGCGCGGACAGGGGGAAATGTTTGGCGTGCGGCAACATGGCTTGCCGGAATTCAGGTTTGTGGACATGTACACGGATCGTCCTCTTCTGGAAACTGCACGGAAAGCGGCCTTTGATCTGATAAAATCCGATCCGCATTTGCTCAAAACGGAGCACCGTGATCTGCGCGCTTATTTTTTACGCCATTATAAAGACAAGTTACGGCATGCAGGGATTTCATGAATTCCGGGTTTACTCCCAAGATCCTGAATGATTGACGACAGGCGAAAATTTTAACTATTCCATTTCTCCCATACTCCCTCACTCCTATACTCAGGAATCCGGGTATAATGCGGATTGTATAATCAAGTGAAAGCGGGCTGGAGCGGGAAGGCCTTAGGGGCTTCCCGGAGTCAATCCGATCGGAGATTGGATTGACTCAAATAAATTGACTCAAACCGTTACTGCAGCGCTTCCCGGCTATCAAAACTGCGGTAAGGACTCAACTGCTCAAGTATAAAGCGATGCGCAGATGAAGAATTCGCGATAATTTCACTGAGAATCCTGCCCAGCCCGGGACCCAGCATAAAACCCTGTCCGCACATGCCGATGGCAAGAAAATTGTTCTCCATTTCCCGGTTATAGCCGATCATCGGGAAAGCGTCGGGCGTCATGGGATACAATCCCCGCCAGGTTCGGCGGATCCGCAGACCCCGCAGGCGCGGATAAATGCCGATCATCCGTCTGACGACCAGCGGCAGAAATTCCGAGGTATTGTCGCAATCAAATCCGTTCCGCGCAGGATGCGGCGTGATGCAGAATACGATCTGCCCTTCTTTATTCTGATAAAAATAGTAATTTTTGGAATCCTTTTCCGGTCGCATATCTACGATCATGGGATCGAAAAGTGCCTGTACCGGCTCGCTGATCCCGGCTTCATGCGAATCGGGGTTGACCGGGAAATCCTGACCGCTTAGTTTTGCGATGGCGGCGGCATGCGCACCGGCGCAATTGATGACCAGACCGGCGGAATAGATGCCTCCCTTTGTACGAACTTCTTCGATCTGCTTTCCCCGGATCCGCATTTCACGGACTTCTTCTCCGAAATAAAAATCCGCGCCACACTTTCTTGCCAGCTGAAAATAGGCATCGGAAGTCAATAGCGGCGAAGCGGAACCGTCCTCCGGAGAAAAGGTGCCGCCAAGCAGTCCGACAGGATTGATTCCAGGTATCAGACGCATGATTGCATCCGCGGAAAGCCAGGAAATGTTGAGCTTGTAGCGGGTCTGGATCTGCAAAAGTTCCTTGAAGGTCCTTTCCTCTTCACGGCGATAGGCCGGGTAACAGTAACCGCCCTGTTTCCAGTGAATATCATAACCGTATTCTTCCTGCATAGCTGCAAGACAATGGATGCTTTCCAGGCAGATAGCGATCTTGGCGGGATCGGAATGGGTCGCACGCACACCACCGATCGCCGCACGGTTTTGTCCGCGCCCGACGGAGGCTTCCTTTTCCAGAACCGCAACCCGGAGTTTTTCGGATGCCAGATAGAAAGCCAGAGGAACGCCCACACTGCCGGCGCCGATGATCAGAATATCGTAGTGTTTTGTCACAGATCCTCCCGGCTCTTTTCCGTATCTTCGTTGATCAGCGCCTGCATGGGTATTTCGACCGAAAGAGGACGCTTGCGGTTAGGGGTCAGTGTTTCGGGAGAAATGCCCAGATCGCGAAAGATCTTCGGGAGTAATAGTGCGCAGTTCCTTCCGCCGCAGGATCCCATACCCACACGCAAGACCTTTAGCTGATTCAGATCGCGGACCGCGTGTTCCCGGATGAATTTCCGGATCTCTCCTGCCGTGACCATTTCGCAATGGCAAAGATAAGCATTATCGGGAACATAAGAAAGATCCGTGTTTTCGGAAGCTTTGGTCTCCGACTCCGCCTGGACCCGGATTCCGGCGATCTCCGTGGCATTTTTCAGGGACACCGCCATTGTCAATAAGGTTGTCCGGGTCTTTTTATGAAAACGGATTTGTTCGACGGTCCCGTCCTCAAGGTAATTCCCTTCAATATCGGTCAGCGGCAAGGTCGCTCCGGGTTCGAACCCGGGAATGAATTCATAGGGCAGCACCAGTTCCGCACGTTTCCCGTCCAACTGCCTTGCAAGTGTGATCGCCAGTCCGGGACAAATTGCCACGCACTGCATACAGCCGGTACATTTGCCGGTATATTCCGGTACATCCAGAATATTATGAAGGCGGGGATGCAGCTGAATGGCATTGACGGGGCAGATACTTACGCAAGGATTGCAGGGGATTTCCTGCAGGCAGTGAATGATCGGTTGAAAATTTTCCTTGAGTTCTATTTGCTGGCGGGGATAGGTTTTCCCCGGCGGACTTTTAAGAACACGCGCTTTTTCATAGTAAGTTTCGTCGATTTTTATATCTTTTCCCAGCAATTTGGCCATTTTCAATCCGCTGATGCGTCCGCCGAACATGGCAGAGGATGCTTCCGCGATCGCTTCAGCATCACCGGCTTTGAGTACCGGGAATCCAAATTCTTGTGCCATTTCAAAGAATTCGTCAATGGGTGCCAGTCCCACGGCAATCAGCAGAGTATCCACATCAAAGGTTTTTGCGGTTTCCAGCAAGGGATTACCTTCTTCATCGACCTCCGCAATAGTCACGCGTTCGATCTTGTCATTTCCGCCGGCGCTCAGAACCGTATGCCGAAGATAAAGAGGA
>Ga0172382_10010780_pt1 | contig 12199 bp, 12 predicted proteins | sample Leawel138RmetaG_FD_122245 | JGI IMG/M metagenome (GOLD analysis project Ga0172382, IMG submission 122245) | Leachate microbial communities from a municipal landfill in Southern Ontario, Canada - Leachate well 138R metaG | ecosystem: Engineered > Solid waste > Landfill > Unclassified | place...
CAATTCAGTAGCAACCATAAATACTTCTTCGTTAACCTCGTTAATGGCATCTTGGATATCTTTGGGGAAGGAGTTCCATACGTCTTTATTCATTGTGCACCAGTGAACGGTATTATACATTACACTAGATTGGGTGACATATTTGGTAACTTCTCCTAATTTGAAAGCTTTAAGTGGTTCAGCAGGTAATAAAGCGCCATCTACTACTCCTTTAGACATCGAATCATAAGATTCGGCTATGGTTATACCAACTGGAACTGCACCCAATAGTTCCAGCGTATCAACATTTGCACCGCTGGCTCGAATTTGCATGCCTTTCAAATCTTCCATAGTTCTTACCGGCTTTGTCGTCATTAGAACCCCGGGGGAAATGCCGTATATGAACATAAGCTGGGTATCCTCAAGTTCTTTGGGTTTAAGTTCATTAACCAGATCACGGGCAACATAGCTGGCTACTTTAGCGCTTTTGTACTCAATTCCTCCCACATACATGGCATTTAATACAGGCAACCTGCCAATATTATAACCGGAGACATCGTGACCGACATCCGCAACACCGGACACAACTCCTTCATAAATATCACCATTTTTTAATAAGGTTCCCGCTGGATAATAATCCACTTTTACCAAGCCGTCAGTGACTTCTTCAACTCTTTTACCCCAGTGCTGCATCATCGCTATCGATGTCGGGTGAGTATTGGGGAAGAAATCGGCATACTTTAATGTTATCGGTTTCATCGTTTCCTCAACTGCAGTATTCTCATCTGCAGCAGGTCCCTCTGTCGTACCTCCTCCGCACCCCGAAAGAAGAACTAACATAGCAATTAAGGCAATTGAAAATAATAAACTTTTTTTGAATTTCAAAATTATTACCTCCCTATTTGATTGTGTTAATAGACTCTCGGCATTCACTTTGCTAAAGGCTACCAACTGAAAATTCTTTTTAATATTTTTAATAAAAATTAACTTGTTTACCAAAAATGAGCATGAAGTGAATTATTTTTTCATACTAAAACTTTTAGAGTGTTAATAAACATACTGATTGATTTCCAATAGATTGACTACTTGATTTAAACCTGAACTCATTTTTGAAAGATTAAGAGCGTTAGGCTTCTTGTGGTCTGTCCATTTTTAAGCTTAAGTTGAAATCTTCAGTTATTTTCTTTTAATGCAACTGTGCGAACCGATGAATTCAGATAGTCTTTTAAATATTTTAAAATCTCTGAACCGTAAAAACACTTTCAATTACCTAAAGCTTGTACACTTATCCTCCTTTCGTTTTTATCTCTTTCCTTAATCAACTAGTATATTCAATAGTATTCTTCGTCAGAATTAAAGATCCTTTTCAAATTTTTAATTTTTTTAAATAACTTGTCAGACAAAAGTTTATTTTGCCCCCTTTATGGAGCAGGGGGCTTTTAGGGAAGAACATCACATTTAGGGGACTGACTTTAATTCTTTTATCCGGCTTGTTGCTGGTTATTCTCTGTTTCAAAAAGTGCGTCCACGAATTCACGGGCGTTAAAGGGACGCAGGTCCCCAATACCCTCTCCGATACCAATCAGTTTTACCGGCACATCCAGAACTTGCTTTATAGCTACAACCACGCCCCCCCGGGCTGTGCCGTCCAGTTTGGTTAAAGCTACACCGGTGACGCCCACTGCTTCTTTAAACAGTCGGGCCTGGTTGATGGCATTTTGGCCGGTGGTGGCATCTAACACCAGCAGCACTTCCTGTGGAGCACCGGGCATTTCCCGCCCCAGTACCCGATGTATTTTCTTTAGTTCATCCATCAGGTTGCTCCTGGTGTGCAGCCGACCGGCGGTGTCAACAATCAAAACATCTATATTCCTTGCTTTGGCGGCCTGCAGCGAGTCGTATGCCACCGCGGCCGGATCGGAACCCTCATTGTGTTTGATGACGTTGATACCTGCCCGCTGGCCCCATATCTCCAACTGGTCGATTGCCGCCGCTCGGAAAGTGTCGGCCGCACCAAGCAGTACACTTTGGCCATCTGCCTTTAGATTATGGGCCAGTTTACCAATGGTGGTGGTCTTTCCAACACCGTTAACCCCTACCACCATAATCACGGTAGGCTTACCGCCATTCAGATTTAATGAGGAAGTTTCCGCACCCAGTATCTCCAGCATCTGTTCCTTTAATAATTTCTTTAATTCTTCCGGTTCACCGATGCGCCGTTTCTTTACTTCTGTGCGCATCTTTTCCACCAGGTCTAAGGCGCCTTCGATGCCAACGTCAGCCTGAATAAGTGCTTCCTCTAGTTCTTCATACAATTCCTCGTCTATATGCCGGCGCCCGGTGACAATGGTATCAATTTTCTCGACAAAATTTTTGCGGGTTTTGCTTAGGCTTTCTTTAAGTTTACCAAACAGACCCATTTTTTACCTCCCCGGCGCGTTCTTCTTTGGATATTCTTTCTAAAGCCATTCTGGCCGCGTGCTGCTCGGCTTCTTTTTTCGATCGACCTCTGCCCTCACCCAATCGGATTCCCAGGTGCATTACTATGGTGGTGAACATCTTGTCATGATCGGGACCTGATTCGTCCACAATTCGATAAGTCACGGGTTCAGTGGAGTCACGCTGCAGCAGTTCCTGTAATTCGGACTTGTAATCACGGAGTGCCTGGCCTGTAATAACGTCTTCCATAACATCGTCCAGCAGGCGCAGTGTGACGCGACGGGATTCTTCAAGACCGGCGTCCAGGTAAATAGAACCAAGCAGTGCCTCAACGGCGTCCGCCAGCAAAGAAGTACGTTCACGTCCGCCGGTCCGTTCTTCACCACGACCCAATAGAATGAATCTGCCCAACTCCAGACTCCTGGCCACCCTGGCCAGGGACGTTTCACAAACCGTCAGGGCACGCATCTTGGACAGCTCACCCTCGGTTTTGTCTTGAAATAGTTTGTAATAGTGCTCGCTAACGATTATTTGTAGTACGGCGTCACCTAAAAATTCGAGACGTTCGTTATTAGATTCTTCCCTGTCCCGGCTTTCGTAGGTGAATGAACTGTGCACCAGCGCCCGGTGCAAGAGGGATTGGTCACGCCATCTATATTGTAACAGCTGCTGCAATTTTTGCATATCCGTTACCGGCTTACCCATAAATTTTCAGCCTTTCCTTTAGAAACTAAACCTTTGAAAAATCAATGTGGCATTGTGACCTCCGAAACCGAAAGAATTAGTCAGCGCAGCATCGACCACTTTTTGACGTGCATTGTTGGGCACGTAGTCCAAATCGCATTCCGGGTCCGGATGATCCATGTTTATGGTGGGAGGAATTACCCCCCTGGTAATGGATAACGCGCATACCGCCGCTTCCAGGCCGCCCGCAGAGCCTAATAGGTGACCGGTCATTGACTTGGTAGAACTTATAGCCAGTTTAGCGGCATGCTCTCCGAACACTTCCTTAATCGCCAATGTCTCCAATTTATCACCTAAAGGTGTGGAAGTGCCGTGAGCGTTGATATAATCAACTTTATCAGGCGCCAGGCCGGCATCATCCAGGGCCATGCGCATCGCCGATGCTGCCCCGGTTCCCTCTGGATCCGGCGCCGTGATATGGTAGGCGTCACATGATGCCCCGTAACCGATTATTTCAGCCAATATATTGGCACCCCGATCCAGGGCATGCTGCATTTCTTCCAGCACCAGGATCACGGCACCCTCACCAATGACGAAACCGTCCCGGCCTGCTTCGAATGGTCTGCTGGCCCCGGCAGGATCATCGTTACGGGTAGAGAGAGCCTTCATGGAACAAAAACCCGCCACGGCCAGTGAGGTGACGGGTGCCTCGGTGCCGCCGGAGATCATTAAATCAGCCTGTCCACGCTGGATTAGTTTGAATGCGTCCCCGATGGCGTTAGTGCTGGAAGCACAGGCACTGGTGGTGGTAACATTAAAACCACGCAACCCGTAGTGGATAGAGATCTGCCCCGACCCCATGTTGGATATCATCATCGGAATAAAAAAAGGGCTAATCCGTCCCGGGCCGCGTTCTAATAAGATTCGGTGCTGCTGTTCCATAGTTTCAATACCGCCCACACCTGAACCCAGAATTACCCCACAGCGGGCGCGATTAAGTTTCTCAATGTTCAGCCCGGCGTTTTCAACCGCCATGCCGGTAGAGGCCACGGCGAACTGGGTAAACCGATCCATACGGCGCGCTTCTTTACGGTCAATATAATCCGCCGGATCAAAGTTCTTTACCTCCGCCGCTATTTTACTGGTATAGCCTTCCGTATCAAAACGGGTAATCGGGCCCACGCCGCTTTTGCCATCGGTCAGATTGGTCCAGAACTCCTCCAAATTGTTTCCCACTGGAGTAACCACACCAATGCCCGTTACCACTGCTCTCTTTAACAAACCTGCACCTCCCAGGCGCCTTATTTTAAGTAATCAGTAGTCAGTAGTCAGAATTAGATACATATTCCAAAAAACCCCACCGGTGACTAGCCGGCGGGATTTTTTATTGTTATTGATGGTCCTGAATATATTTGACAGCTTCTCCCACCTTGCGAATTTTTTCTGCATCCTCATCGGGTATCTGCAAATCAAACTTTTCTTCCAAGGCCATAACCAGTTCAACAATGTCAAGCGAGTCTGCGCCCAGGTCGTCGACAAATGAGGCCTCGGTTTTTACATCGTCGGCGTCAACGCCTAACTGTTCAACGATAATTGCTTTTACCTGATCATAAATTGAAGACACATCGTTCACCTCCTTTTTAGTTTTTCTACATCACCATTCCGCCATCCACTACTATTACCTGACCGGTAATATAACCTGCTTCCTCGCTGGCTAAAAAAGCCACCGCCGAGGCCACTTCATCCGGTTTGCCCAATCTGCGCAGGGCTACACGGCTAAGAAGAGCGTCTTTGTTTTCATTCGGTAACAGAGCCGTCATTTCAGTTTCTATATAACCCGGTGCCACAGCGTTCACTGTAATATTGCGGGAACCCATTTCCTGGGCCACCGATTTGGTAAGCCCCAGCAGTCCCGCCTTGGACGCAGCATAGTTTGCCTGTCCCGGGTTACCGGTTAGCCCAACTACCGAGCTGATGTTTATAATACGTCCCCACTTTGCTTTCAACATTGGCCGCATCACAGCCCGTGAACAGTTATAAGCCCCTTTAAGATTGATGTTAAGCACGGTATCCCAGTCTTCTTCACGCAGTCGGGGTAGTAGGTTATCGCGGGTCACCCCGGCATTATTTACCAGGATGTCCAACCGGCCATATTCATCCATGACGGACCTGACCATACTATCCACTTGTTCCTGAACCGCCACATCTGCCCTGACAACCATTGCCCGCGCTCCTGTATCTCGCACCGCAGTGGCTGTTTCCTCAGCCGCTGCGGCGTTACCGGCGTAGTTCACAGCCACCGCGGCACCCCGCCTGGCCAGTTCCAGTGCCACCGCTCGCCCAATGCCCCGGGAAGAACCGGTCACCAGCGCTACCTTGCCGCTAAGGTTCATCAAATAACCTCCTTGAACCGGGCACTAATTTTTTCCGGCTCTATTTCTCCTTTCAGGTTGACCAGGCTGACTTCCTGATTAATTTTCTTGATTAAACCGGTCAACACCTGTCCGGGGCCTACTTCCAGGAATACTTTATGTCCGTCAGCGATCAACCGTTTTATTGACTGCTGCCACATTACGGCTCCGGAAACCTGCCTTAGCAGGGCGTCCCGTACCTCACTCGCTGTCCTGACATAGTCGGCGTTTATATTTGCTACCACCGGAATTTGCGGATCTTTAATTTCCACCTGCTCAAGCTGGGGCTGCAGTTTGCGAGCTCCGGACAGCATCAAGCTGCTGTGGAATGGCGCACTAACCTGAAGCGGTATACAGCGCCGGGCACCCATTTCCTTAAAAACTTCCATAGCCCGCTTTAGGGCGGCTGTCTCGCCGGCTACCACCACTTGACCGGGGCAGTTAAAATTGGCGGTTTCCACAATGCCTACATCGGATACACGCAGGCAGCCTGCTTGAGCCTCATCCCCGGACAGACCAAGCACTGCCACCATGCCGCCCTGACCCAAGGGCACAGCCTCTTGCATATACTGACCACGCAAACGTACCAGGCGTACTGCGTCCCGAAAATGTAACGCACCCGCCGCCACCAGAGCTGAGTATTCACCAAGGCTGTGGCCGGCCACGGCATCAGGTTTAATACCGCTTCGCTTTAGCAGTTCATGCATGGCCACACTAATAGTCAGTATCGCTGGCTGGGCATTGGCGGTTTTTTGAAGTTCATCTTCAGGACCGCCAAAAATTAAATTAGTAAGCGAAAAACCCAGTACTTTATCAGCTTCATTAAAGATTTCCCGCACGAAATCAAACCGGTCATATAATGGTTTACCCATGCCCACTTGCTGGGAACCCTGTCCCGGAAAAACGAATGCTATCATTGCTGCAAATTCACCTTCCCATTATATATGTCCGTGATGACTTTTTCCGCTCCGCTAATCACATCGTGGATAATTAATCCGGCTGGCTGAATGCTCTTTACCATGGCGGACACCTGCCCGGCCATTACCGAGCCCATTTCCACATCTCCTTCCACCATGGCCAACCTGAGGCTGCCTACACCGAGTTTGTCCAATTCTTCTCCCGGCACACAACGTTCTTCCAGTTCTATAAATTTTCTGGCCAGTTTGTTTTTCAAAATTCGTACCGGATGACCTGTATTTCGACCTGTAACAACCGTATCGCGATCCTTGGATTTAATGACCATTTCTTTTACCCGGTTGTGTATAGTACATTCAGCAGCGCACATAAATCTAGTACCCATCTGGACGCCTTCTGCGCCCAGCATCAGCGCCGCAGCCATACTGCGCCCGTCGTATACGCCACCGGCAGCAATAACCGGTATATTTACAGCGTTCACTATTTGCGGAACCAAAGCCATGGTGGTTAATTCGCCCACATGCCCTCCGGATTCCATGCCTTCGGCAATCAGGGCATCAACACCCGTCCGTTCAAGGCGCCTGGCCAATGCCACGGATGATACCACCGGTATCACCTTGATACCTGCATCGTGCAACATATTAACGTACTTGCCTGGGTTTCCGGCCCCGGTGGTAACCACTGAAACTTTTTCCTCGGCCAGAAAACGCAAAATGTTTTCAGCGTGGGGTGAAAGCAGCATTACATTTACACCAAAAGGTTTATCAGTGAGTTCTTTGGCTTTATAAACCTGCTCCATCAACCATTCCGGCGGTGCCTGTCCTGAACCGATAATGCCCAGTCCGCCACCCTCACTGACCGCTGCAACCAATTCCGCGGTGGATACCCAAGCCATACCGCCTTGTAATATCGGGTAATCTATATTCAACAATGCGCTGATCCGCGTTTTGATACCCTTTCCCCCCCTTTCCGCTTCGCTTCACTCACTATACCATTTGATTAATAAACCAGCCCAAGTTAGGCCTGCTCCAAAACCAACCATAATCACATTATCCCCGTCTTTAATCTTCCCTGCCCGCAGTGATTCTTCCAGAGCCAGGGGTACCGACGCTGTTGATGTGTTACCATAGCGGTCTACGTTCACCGCCACCCGCTCCATAGGCAGATTTAGTTTTTTGGCGGCATGTTCGATGATCCGAATATTAGCCTGGTGGGGCACCATAAAATCCACGTCATCAACAGTAAGCCCGGCCCGGCGCAGTACCGCGCTGGATCCTTCTTCCATGGCCCGAACGGCAAACTTATATACCTCACGGCCATTCATTTGTAAACTATGCAATGCCCCGGCCACAGTGTCCGCACTAGCCGGCAGCCTTGAACCACCGGCGGGTATTTTAAGAAATTTGCCGCCGCTGCCGTCCGAACCCAATACCACCGACAGGATGCCCCTGTCTTCGGGCACCGGTTTCATTACCACGGCTCCGGCGCCATCGCCGAACAGCACGCAGGTGTTCCGATCCTGCCAATTAAGAATGCTGGTCATTGTTTCCGCACCTGCCACCAGCACAGTTCGCGCCGTCCCTGCAGCAATAAACTGGGCCGCTACCGACATTCCGTATATAAACCCGGTACAGCCCGCCAGCAAGTCAAATGCACCGGCATTTTTAGCGCCCAAACCGTCCTGCAGCAGGCAGGCCGAAGCCGGGAATAGCATATCCGGGGTATTAGTGGCGATAATAATCAGGTCCAATTCTTCCGGGCTTACCCCGGCATCGTCCAGTGCTTTCCTGGATGCCTTAAGGGCCATATCAGAAGTGGCCTCATCCCGAGCGACCACCCGTCGTTCCCGAATCCCGGAACGGCTGCGGATCCATTCATCGCTAGTATCTACAATGTCCTGGAGTTCAAAATTAGTCATTACCCGCTCCGGCACGTATGCTCCTACACCCACAATACCGGCTCGTTTTACTTCACATTTCATTGGCGCAAGTTACCTCCCTTGCCGGGTCGTACAGACAGGCACCGATCGATTTAATCAACCCTGTATCTACCGATTCTTTGGCCCGGGTAAGTGCATTTCTAATGGCTACGGCCTGGGAACTACCATGGCAAACAATAGCCACACCGTTAATTCCCAAAAGCGGTGCTCCGCCATACTCTGAATAATCGATCCTTTTTCTTAAGTTTTTTAACGAGGGCAGGGCTAGGATAGCGCCTATCTTGGCTAAATTGCTGTGCTGCATTTCACTCTTAACCATATTCATCAGCACCTTGGCCAAACCTTCGCTGGTTTTTAAAACCACATTACCTACAAAACCATCGCATACCACCACGTCCATGGTACCGGTAAAAATATCTCGGCCTTCAATATTACCACAAAAATTGAATTCGTTGTTCATAAAAAGCGGGTATGCTTCCTGAGTCAACTCGTTGCCCTTGGTGCTTTCCTCACCCACATTAAGCAGGCCAACCTTGGGGTTTTCAATACCCAAAACATTTTTCGCGTATAGTGAGCCCATAACAGCAAACTGCAATAGATTTTTTGCCTTGCAATCCACGTTGGCCCCCACATCAAGCAGAATAGTGACCCCCTTCTCCGTGGGTAGCACGCTGGCAATGGCCGGTCGATCGATGCCCTTAATCCGACCCAGTCGCAGTAACGCTGCAGCCATAAAGGCACCGGTGCTTCCTGCTGAAACCATGGCTGCTGCTTCCCCACAGCGCACCAAGTCGGCAGCCATCACCATTGAAGAATTTTTTTTGCGCCGCACCGCCGCAGCAGGTGCCTCATGCATGCTGATCACTTCCGGCGCATGCACAATCTCCAGCCCGCTGCAGGGTCCCAATAAATCTATCTCCCGCTGTAATATGTCCCGATCGCCCACCATTATCACTTTCAGCCCGTTATACCGACAGGTTTCCCACGCGCCGCGCACTATTTCTCCCGGCGCGTGGTCACCGCCCATTGCGTCAAGGGCTATTTTCAAAGCTGTTTGACCTCCTCGGACAAATCAAATACCAGGAATTTACCCGTAAAAACCAGCTCATCCTTTACCTGGGACGAGACTCTTACCATATATTTATTGCCTTTTTTAGCGGTGATAATCGCCCGGGCCACCACTTTTTCACCTTCTAAAACCGGTCTTTTATAACTGACCCGGGCCGTGCCTGTAAGGGTTACGTTGCTGTCTATTAACCCTACGGCCAAAGTATTGGCCTGGGCAAATAGGTATTGACCGTTTAAAACACGGGTTTTCTGCAAAGTCATATCTTCGGTAACCTCAAGCATGGACATCCCTCTTTGTCCAACAACCAGGTCCACCAATTCACCAACTATTTCACTGCCGGCGATAGCCCTTAATTCTTGATATGATTCCCGAGCCATTTTAGTAATTCGCGACCTCATTTCAGGGATGTACAGCTCAGCCCTGTCCAGCCGCACGGTTTGAATGCTCACGCCCAGTACCTGCGCCAAGTCGTCATCGGTTAAAAAAGGATTGTCTTCAAGGTGCCTTACCAGACTTCCCTGTCTATCTGATTTTGTCTGGCTCACATAAATCATCTCTTCTCATACGTTGGGGACATTCCATATTGGATGTTGCAACTTCCAACCTCTAACTTCTAATGTGTGAGGTGTGTCCCCTTGCCGGTGAACCTGGGAGATTAGTACCAGGTACCAAACCTGAGTATATCGCAGGTGGTAAAAAAAAGCAACATTTATGAACATAAAAAATAAGCCCCTTTTCGAGCTTATTTTTGTAGGCCGACTATTTTACTGCTACTGCTTCTCTGCCCTTATAGTATCCGCAGCCGGGGCAGGCCCGGTGGGTTGCTGTCAATGCTTGACATTGCGGGCACTTAACCAGCTTGGGGGCTTCAATTTTCCAATGCGCCCTACGCTGCCGTTTCTTCTGTTTGGACGTTCTTCTTTTGGGAACTCCCATCGTTTAACACCCCCTTGTAATCACATTACTACATTACTATAGTAAATCTTTTAATTTGGCCAACCGTGGGTCTAATTCATCGCGCGTGCATTGACACTGGTTATTATTTAAATCCGCGCCGCACACTGAACATAAACCACGGCAGTCTGCCCGGCATATAAAACGCATGGGCAAGTTAACCAGTATGGTTTGAGTTACTTCCGGCGCTATGTCTATCTGATCGCCTGAAAAGGGGACCCAATCAGGTTGTTTGCCGCCCGGCTGCGAAAAATTACTATCGCAATAAGTTTCCTGGAAATGTGCTTCCATGGGGTAGACAAAGCTGTCCAGACAGCGGTTGCATTGAACCAGCAGGTCCACATTAATCATTCCGTCAATGACAATAGCATCGTCGGCGTTGGTTAAGGAAAGCCTGTATTCAACTTCTTGCGCAAACTTTATGTCTTCACCTTCAACTGATAACGGGGGTAACTTTTCAAGGCAGTAAAAATCAACACGCTCCCCCCTGCTCATTTTAAGCTTACCTACTTCTAATAAGGGCATAATCAACCCCCCAGCATATCAACAGCTAAAATTATATAAATATGTGGTTATATTGTCAAGAAGAGTACAACTTTATTTCATTATTTCCGTTACTAAATGGTACTATCTGGTTGCAAATTCGATGAGGCCGGAATGTTAAGCAGGCTTGTTCAATATATTTAACTGACTACCCTGAAAATAATTTTGAGCGTTACTGGTTTCTGGCGATCCGGTGGTATCGCTCCGGTCGCTCTTGCAATTCTACTTGTTGTGCTTGGCAAAACCGTTGGTGAGCGCGCACGGCAAACTGCCTAACCATCATTACGCCCTAAGTAGTCATGAATTCGGGGCTATGACGGGCTAGACAACGCATTCAGGTGCACCGCTCTCTCCGGATACCACCGGATCGCCTCCGTACGTTAGATTTTCATACACACTGATGGTGCCGCAATAGCATGGTGGTCTACCCTGAAAATAATCTAAATTCATCACTGCGTTTCAGAATGAGATAATAATGTTCGATATAAACACCATCGCATCAAAATTTAATTTTATTGAAAGAAAGAAACGGAGGTCTTGAGTTTGCGTCCCGAGACCCGCGGGCATTTTAAAGTGCTGTGGGCCGTATTGGCCGTTGTTTTTGTCGCCCTGATGGTTACCCACCCTAAAACAGTATTTGAAGGCGCATCGTCGGGTGTGCAAACTTGGTGGAATATCGTTTTTCCTGCGCTCTTGCCTTTCTTTATTGCCTCGGAATTATTAATGAGCTTTGGCGTAGTTAGGTTCATGGGTGTACTTTTAGAACCTGTGATGCGTCCGCTGTTTAACGTTCCCGGTACCGGATCATTTGTTGTGGCAGTAGGTTTCACCAGCGGATACCCGATAGGAGCTATGCTTACAGCTAAACTGCGTACGGAAGGAACTATATCCAGGGTGGAAGCCGAACGTTTGGTATCATTCACCAACAATTCCAGCCCGTTATTTATGTTAGTGGCCGTGGCTGTTGGGATGTTTAACATGCCTGCCCTTGGTTATTTAATTGCCGGTAGTCACTACCTGGGCAACCTAACCCTGGGATTGGCGCTTCGCTTCTATAAGCGCCATGACATAAACCGAACACCTGCGACACCCTGGCAGGGGAACTGGGTTCGCGGGGCATTCAGAGAAATGATGCGAGTCATCCAAGCCGAACAGCGTCCCCCAGGGCGTATTATAAGCGATGCAGTAAGGTATTCTATCAACAATCTCTTGAATATTGGTGGATTTATCATCCTTTTTGCGGTAATTATCCGTTTATTGGAGCAG
>Ga0172382_10010782_pt1 | contig 12196 bp, 9 predicted proteins | sample Leawel138RmetaG_FD_122245 | JGI IMG/M metagenome (GOLD analysis project Ga0172382, IMG submission 122245) | Leachate microbial communities from a municipal landfill in Southern Ontario, Canada - Leachate well 138R metaG | ecosystem: Engineered > Solid waste > Landfill > Unclassified | place...
ACTCATAACATAACAAAAAATACTCATAACATAACAAAAAATACTCATAACATAACAAAAAATACTCATAACATAACAAAAAATACTCATAACATAACAAAAACCCCAGTCGCAAGACTGGGGTTTTGTGTTTTTTGTAGGGAAATCTGAAATCTGAAACCTAAGCCGACCCCAATGCTTCCCTGTTAACCACCCTTGTCTCTCCCTTGTCGAGACAAAGGAGAGACAAGGGTGGTACAAGGGAGGCTAATGGGCAAGAGGTGATGAATAAAGTAAACAGTTCCCGGTGCTATCCACAAGCTGGCGCCATCATCCACGTGCAGATCTATTCAACCTCTCCTTCCTGCTTCGCCAATCCGGGAGGTATTGATCCATCAGGGCTTTGAAGCGGGCGTTATGCTGCCGTTCCAGAAGGTGCATCAGTTCGTGAACAATGATGTATTCCAGGCTTTCATCCGGCTTTTTTGCCAGTTCCAGATTGATCCAGATGCGTTTGGCAGAGATATTGCAGGTGCCCCAGCGGGTCTTCATCTGTTTGATGGCCCATTGTTTTGCCTGCACACCGATGATCTCTTGCCATTTGGCGATGAGAGGCTCTATACGGGCGCGCAGCCGGGCTCTATGCCATTCCTTTATCAGCAAGGCACGTTGGTTTGCGGAGGTGTGGGACTTGGTAAAAAGATCGATATAGCCGTCATCCCTCAGCAGGATGCGGTTGATATTGGAATTGGGGATTATATTTAGCAGATAGCGTTTACCCTCCAGATAGATGCTGGTGCCGATGATGTATTCCTGTGGAGGAGGCTGCTGCACCGGCTGGGCTTGGGTGAGATGTTTTTGGATCCAGGCCAGCTTGGAGGTGATATATTGCCGGATGCTTTCGTCATCCAGATGGATGGGAGCGGAGAGCCTGATCCTGCCCGTATTTGGGAATACGGAGAGGTTCAGGTTTTTGATGCGTTTGCGTACAATATCAATCTTGTAATCAGCAATGGTGATCTGGCTGCTGATTTGTGGGGGAGAAGTAGAGTTGGGCATCAATACTTCAGCCTGCTAAATGCCCTGATGCAGAGTATCTGTATAAGTAAGCTTGTTCATATCAATATGTTTGCCTCGTTTGATAAACAACTCGGAAGCAGCTGAGAAGTGAATATATTCCGAGTTTAAACCAAGCATGGGTTCCATCTGTTTTATGTCAATTAGAAAAGCGGAGTTTGCTTTTGAACTCCCAGGATTCAAACCGGGTGAGACGCTCAGGTGTGCCACGCGACGCATCGGAATTCGTACTGATGACCATCCTTCCAGCAAAGCCAATAGTGTTGTGGCAAGCTTGGTCGTTTGCCGCAAGTTTAAGAATGGCAGTCAAAAGGGAAAGGACTTCTATCTGATCTGTGACTTTGCTGATCCAGGGCTGTCAGACTTGGAAGTCATCCAAAAGGCAATCAATACTTATCGAAAACGATGGAAAATTGAAGAAGTCCACCGACAGATGAAGCAAGACTTGCAATGGGAAAACATGCGTTTAGCCAGCTACGTCAAGTTAAAGAACCTCAATATGTTAATAACTATCTCACAGTGCTTCATTTACTCCTGCAAAGATATGATCGAAAAAATCGCAGAGGCCTTTCCCAAACTCATCTGTTATAGAAAAGAGGACTGGCAGAAACTACGTAAGTTCGTTTACTACAGGTTATGCCAAGTAATCAAACTCTGCCTTCAAAGGGCTACTCTCTATAATACATCACCTTATAAAGATGATTTGATAGATCCATGGCAAATGAAATACGGCAGATTTAAAAAATGGGGGGATGTGAGCATCCCAAATAATCCTTGACACCCCACCCTCTTTTTCCAGTGTGACAAGCTATAGAATTTGCACATTATCAAAGGATTATAAATGAAAGAAGGATATATACCAAAAAACGACTTTCGCTCCATCTTTTTCACAGATAATAGCGAATGTTTGGGCAGGGATATCAAATCCCAGTTTTTGGGTCATCTGGAGTATTCCCGGGTAAAGGACACCACCAATGTGGAGCCCTGGGATATCTATTATGCGCTGTCGCTCACATTGAGGGATAGATTGATAGAGCGTTGGCTGCGCACCCAATATGAATACCGCAAGCAGGACGTGAAGAAGGTCTATTACCTCTCGATGGAGTTTTTGATGGGGCGGCTGTTGGAGAATACGCTCATCAATCTGGGCTCCGTGGATGGCGTGTATGACATGCTGCGCGAGATGGGCTACAATTTGGAGGATATCTTTGAAGAGGAGCCGGATATGGGCTTGGGCAATGGTGGTTTGGGGCGTCTGGCCGCCTGTTTTATGGATAGCCTTGCCACTCAGGCCTATCCCGCCTATGGCTATGGCATCCGCTATGAATTTGGCATCTTCAAACAGCGCATTGTGCAGGGGCATCAGGTTGAAGAGCCGGATCATTGGCTCAAAAAGGGCTGCCCCTGGGAGATCCAGCGTCCGGAAATCACCTATCGGGTGCGCTTTGGCGGCCGCGTGCTCAGCGAAGAGCAGGCCGATGGCAGGGTGATTCACCGTTGGGTGGATACCGAGGACGTGATGGCTGTGGCGTGGGATATCCCCATTCCCGGCTACAAGGTGGATAACGTGAACAACCTGCGCCTCTGGCAGGCCACCGCCACTGATGAATTTGAATTTGACTACTTTAATAACGGCGATTATGTGAAGGCAGTGGAAAAGAAAAACCTCAGTGAAAACATCTCCAAGGTGTTGTATCCCAACGACAACGTACATCTGGGACGCATCCTGAGGCTGAAGCAGGAATACTTTTTCACCAGCGCCACCCTGCAGGATATCTTTGCCGGCTTCAAAAGGGATCATGACGATCTGAACGAACTGCCCAACAAGATCTCCATCCAGCTCAACGACACCCATCCCGCCATCGCCATCCCGGAGATGCTGCGCATCCTGATCGATGAAGAGAGGCTGAGCTGGGAAAACGCTTGGGATATCACCAAAAAGGTATTTTCCTACACCAACCACACCATCCTGCCGGAAGCTTTGGAAAAGTGGAGCCTGCTCCTCTTTGAAGAGCTGTTGCCGCGGCATCTGATGCTGATATATCAGATCAACAACCACGTCTTGGGCGAAATCAGCCGCCTCTATCCGGGCAATATCATCAGGATGCGTAATATGTCCATCATCGAAGAGGGACCGGAAAAGAGCCTGCGCATGGCACAGCTCTGTATGCACGGTTCACACACGGTGAATGGCGTGGCGGCGCTGCATTCGCGCATCATCAAAGAGCGCATCTTCCCGGATTTTTACCAGATGCGTCCGGAGATGTTTCAGAATAAAACAAACGGCATCACTCCGCGTCTGTGGCTGAGGGCCTGCAATCCCCTGCTTTCCAGCCTCATCACAGAGCATATCGGCGATAGCTGGATCCGCAATCTGGAGCATATTCAGGGGATAGAAAAATACGCGGAGGATGCGGATTTTCAGGATGGGATCTTGGAAGCGAAAGCCATCAACAAGCGCAATCTGGCACGCCTCATCTATCGCAGCACCGGTGTGAGGGTGGATCACAATGCCATCTTTGACGTGCAAATCAAGCGCCTGCACGAGTATAAACGCCAGCTGTTGAATGTCTTGGGCACCCTTGCCCGCTATTGGCGCATCAAGGAAAACCTTAGCGCTGATTATGTGCCCAGAGTGGTGATCTTTGCCGGCAAGGCGGCTCCGGGATACTTCGTTGCCAAACGCCTCATCAAGCTGATCAATTGCATAGGCGATGTCATCAACAAAGATCCGGACGTGAAAGACCGCCTCAAGGTGATCTTTTTGCCCAATTACAACGTTTCTTTGGCAGAGAAAATCATCCCCGCGGCGGATCTATCACAACAAATCTCCACAGCCGGCTTTGAGGCAAGCGGAACGGGGAATATGAAGTTTGCCCTCAATGGCGCACTCACCATCGGCACCTTGGATGGCGCCACGGTGGAGATGGCGGAGGAGATAGGCGAGGAAAACATGTTTATCTTTGGCCTCACGGCGGAAGAGGTGAGCGCCCTGAAGCAAAGCGGCTACGATCCCTGGCAATATTACAGGGAGGATGCCCAGATCAGGCAGGTGATAGACAGCATCCGGGGCGATCTGTTTTGTCCAGACGAGCCGGGCGTGTTTTTCCCCGTCGCCGAAACGCTGTTGGAGCATGGCGATCAATACCTGCAATTGGCTGATTTTCAAAGCTATCTGCAAGCCAACGATCTTGCCGATGAATTGTACAGGCAACCCCGCGCCTGGGCACATAAAGCCATCCTCAATATAGCCCGGTGTCACAAGTTTTCAGCAGACCGCGCCGTGCGTGAATACGCTGAAGAGATATGGAACATAACGCCTTTGCAGGTGTCTTTGCACTAAAGCGCCGCTGTGGCATTTTGCTGATTTTAGCCTTGTTAGCTGCGCCATTATGCGGCAAGGTGGTGATAAACGAGCTATATTACGATCACCCCGGCGTGGATACAGGCTTTGAATGGATAGAGCTGTATAACGCCGGCACCGTGGACGTGAATCTGGAGGGCGCCAGCATCCAAAAGATGGGAGCGGAGTGTGTGACGGTTTTCACCCTGCCGCGCTATCTCCTGCGTGCCGGACGGTATCTGGTGATAGGAGAAGCCCAGGTGCCCAATGCCCATTTTTACGCCTCTCTCGCCTTCTATAATGGAGGCAGTGGCACCAACGGGGTGCGCCTGGTTTTCCCTGATGAATCCAATACCGACACCGTTCTCTACAGCTCTCCCAATATCAACCACCTGCTGGATGATAGCGGAACGGTAGCCAGCTCTTTTGCCCTCAATGTGACACCGGGGCAATCCCTGGCAAGGAAGGCAAACGGGTGGGATACAGATATATGTGGAGTGGATTGGATTGCGGAAGAGGCTCCCACACCCAATCTCCCCAATCCCCTGCGGCTGGATTATGGCGTCTTTGAGCCGCTGGTGTGGCAGGAGGCTGGAGCCTGGCATTGTGGGCTGTGGCTGCGGAATCTATCCGGCATCGAGGCTCCTCTGGAAGCGGCGGTGACCTTTGCGGTGGATGCAAACAATGCCGGCGAACTCCGGATTACAAATATCCCCGCCGCTGATTCGCTGTATCTGCAATACCCTCTGCCCATCAATGATGACGCTGACCACTTGGTAGAAATCTATCTGGATCTGCCCGATGACCCCGTGCAAAGCAACAATTATCTCAGCCTGTGGCTTTCTGGCGCGAACTATATATCACCCCGGATCAATGAGATCATGTATCTGCCAGCCAGTGGCAACCAGGAGTGGATCGAAATCTGGCATCCCAACAACACGGGAGGCAGCTATAGCATTATGGACAAGGCAAACAACAATTTTAGCTTCCAATTACCCTCCCAAGCCGGATATTATGTACTGTGTCGTGATGTGGCGCAGCTCTTGACCCGCTACCCGCTCTGCCCTCCGGAGGCGATCATCGGCGTAAGTGGCTGGACTCCCCTCAATAACGATGGGGATGCCCTGTGGCTGATGGATTCCAGCGGTGCTGTGGTGGACAGCGTGGAATATCGCAAGAATGCCACTCCGGTGGATAAATCCCTGGAACGCTTTGACGTGGACGGCAGTCCGCGCTGGCGAGCCAGTCTGGCAGAGGAGGGAGCCACCCCTGGCAAGATTAACAGCAGCCCCGCCCAGATCCCAGAGGAACAATCCCAGCCCGTGGCAGTGTATGGCAGCCCCTGCAAAGCCAGGGATGGAGAGGAGATTACGATAGCCTGGCAGTTTCCGGAGCATGATTATAAAATAAGCTGCAAAGTCTTTACCCGCAGTGGCTCCTTGGTGCGCGTGCTTGCCAATAACACGCTTTTCCCCAATACTGGTATGCTGACATGGGATGGACGAGGTCAATCCGGCGGCTACGTATCCCGCGGTTTGTATTATATCAAGTGGGAATCACGCCGCTCGGACGGCAGCAAGGTGATGCACCGGCTGTTTAGCGTGGCAGTGAGGGATTGACAAGCGATAAATGTGTTGACATTTCCAGCCAAATGACGATATTGGCAAAAAGACAGTTTTATTAAGGGAGAGATGTGATAAACAATTTGGTTTCTGATGCGCTCTTGATGCCGCAAATCTATGATGAGATAGGCATTGCAGGTGCATATATGGAAGAGCTGAAACGCCAATGGCTGAAGGCGGAGCAAGGGGCAATCCACGCCCCCTACCCCACCACGGGCAGGCTGATGGCACGCCTGAAAGACAAGCCTCAGGAGTGGGAGCAGGCACGCTGGCTATTGGGCAACCTGCCCAAGATCCCCGCCTTTGGGGATAGTCAACAGCAGCCCTTTGCCATCCACGAACTCTTCCTCATCAAAGAATTTCTCTTCCACTACTCCCAGCTGCAGCTTTTCAGCCAGCGGACACGCCTCTTTGGGCGTGCTCTGCCGGATTTGGCACCCATCTTCACCAGGCTTGATCCCGAAGGCTCTGCATCGCCCACCTTCCGTCTGGGACCTGCCTTTGGCAAGGATTTGGCAAGCGTGGGAGCGCGCAGGCTGCAGCTGGAACAGCAACTGGATACCGCCCGCAATGCCCATCTGGAAAAGGCAGCCGCCCAGCTGGAGATCAGCCAGCCCTTGCAGGAATTCATCGTTCCCCGCTCCGATAAGAAGCTGTGTCATAAGCTGAACCACAGCAACCACTTTGCCCTTGTGAGCGAGAGCGTTGCCAATCTCAGATTCCGCCTGCGCGATGATGCCGCCAGCCTGAAGATTCTGAAACAACTGGATAAGCTAGAGGAACGCAGGACCAGGGCGGAAAACAAGGCTTTGGAGAGGCTGAGCCTCTATCTTTGGCGCCAGTTACCACGCTTTTTGATGGCGCTGCGGCACTTGCAAAAGGCGGCATTGCACTTTATCTTGGCAGATTTTGCCTGCCGCCACCATTGCATCATCCCTAATCTGGGAGGCACCAATATCCGCATCAAGGGCGCCATCAACCTCCCCTTAAAGCAGCATCTGGACAAACAGGGACGCCGCTACCAGCCCATAGATCTGATGTTTGAAGCCCGTGGCAACCTCATCACCGGACCCAATATGGGGGGAAAAAGCTGTGCCCTGCAGACTTTGGGACAATTGGCGCGCCTTGCTCAATTGCGTGTGCCCTTGCCCTGTGAAAAGGCGCAGCTGCCTCACTTTGATAATATCTGGCTGAATCAGGATGATGCCTCGCAAGGGGCGGATCTCTCGGCATTTGGACAGGAGGTGGTCTCCTTTGGCACTGCCCTGGAAATGCCGGGACGCACGCTGATCCTCTTGGACGAATTTGCCCGCGGCACCAACCCCAGCGAGGGGGAAGACCTGCTGTGTGCCGTGCTGCGCTACCTCTCTGCAAGTGAACACTTTGTGGTGGCTGCCACCCACTTCACCGCTCCGGCTTTGCTATCTGAACTTGCCCAATTTGCCATCGCCGGTCCTCATCTGGAGGACATATTGCAAAAGGATATTGCCGGGCTTAGCCCCACCCAGCGTTTACGGCTGTTCTCCCAGAATATGGATTACCGCTTGAAGCGTTTGGCAAAGGGCAAAAAGCCTCCTCACAGCGCCATCGCCGTTGCCCGCCTCCTGGGCTTTGATGAAGACATACTTTCTCTCATAAACACAAAAGGATAATTAATGAGCCACATCCCCATCCATGAAGCCGCAGATATAGTTTCCGAAGTGGGGCGCATCCTGCTTTCCAGCGGTGCCACCACCAACCGGGTGGAGCTGATGATGCGCAAGGCCGCCACCTGCTTTGGCTATGGCAAGACGGAGGCGTATGTGACCCCCACGGGCATCTTTATCACGGTCTCCGATGGCTCGGACAAACAAACCACCAGCGTGCAGCGCATCGAAGGGCGCCGCAACGATCTGGGCAAAATCTCCGCCATCAGCCATCTGATCAACAGGCTGCAAATGGAATCCTGTAAAGCCGAAAGCCCCAGCATGAGCGTCACCAAGCTGCGTGCGGAGCTGTATAAACTGGATAATTTCAAGCCCTGGCCGGCGTGGTTTCAGATCTTCAGCGGGGGCACCACCTCCGGCTTTTTCTGCCTGCTCTTTGGCGGCAGTTGGCTGGAATTTGCCGTTGCCTATCTGGTGGGCGTCTTGGTGACAGGTGCCATGCGCCTCGCGGGGATGGCAAAGCTGAATAACTTCCTCTTGAACGCCTTGGGCGCCGCCCTGGTGGTGATCTTTGCCAAAACCCTGGATATCTGGGTGCCTTATATCAAGATCGACAATATCATCATTGGCGGGATAATGCTCTTGGCACCGGGACTATCGATGGTAAATGCCATCCGTGACACCATGAGCGGAGACCTGGTGAGCGGCACCGCCCGCGGTGTGGAGGCCGTCTTTATCGCCGTGGCGATTGCCGCCGGCAGTGGTACCATGCTGAAGCTGTGGGATCTCTTGGGATATTAGATCATGGATAGCCCTTTCAATCACCTCACTTTGATGCAATTCTGCTGGGCATTCCTCTCCATCAGCGGCTTTTGCGTGCGCGTCAATCTCCGGGGCTTCAAGATATTCTTTATCGCCATCGCTGCCGGACTTGATTGGGCGGTGTATCTGATTTTCTTATATTATACCAGATCAGTGCTGCTCTCGGTATTCGTTGCCACCACATTGGTGGCGGTCTATTGTGAGATAGTGGCAAGGCTATGCAAGACGCCGGTCTCGGTCTTCGTCACCTGCGCCATCATTCCCTTGGTGCCGGGGCGCAGCCTTTTTTATGCGATGCAGGCTTATATCTCGGCAGATAGAGCCTTGGCATCAAACCATATAGCTGATGTGCTGCTGATTGCGGGAACCATCTCCATCGCCATTGCCATCGTGGCTTCCATCACCAATCTCAGCATGCGGCTGATGAATAGATTTTAGGAGAATTTAATAAACAATGAATAAATCTGCAAAACAGAAAAGCATGGAACAACGCATCCTCAAACGCCTCAAAGGCAAACCCTTGGAGGCTGCAAGGCTGCTGTTTGCAAATCCCGATCTGCAAGCCCTGCAGGAATATGCCAACGTGGTATCCATCAAGCGTTTGGGCTTCAACGATCATGGTCCCGTCCACATGCGCAAGGCGATGTTTAATAGCATGCGTATGTTTGAACTCCTGCACGATGCGGGAATAGAAATGAACCTGGAAAAGGAAGGCGTGGGCACTGCCGAAGATTCTCTCACGGCGGTGATCTTAGCCTCATTCCTGCACGATTTGGGCATGAGCATCGCGCGGGATTCACACGAAATATTGAGCATCCAACTGGCTCTGCCTTATATGGATGCCATCTTGGATAAGATATTGGAGCCGGATGAATACATGCGCAAAACCGCCATCCGTTCCATCGCCATCGAAGGCATCTATGGGCACATGGCCACCCGGCGCATTCACAGTCTGGAGGCAGGCTTGGTATTGATTGGCGACGGCAGCGACATGGAAAAAGGCCGCGCCCGCATCCCCACCATCCTCTCCATGGAGCCCCGCGTGGGCGATATCCACCGTACCTCCGCCTCTTCCATCCAGAAGGTTTCCTTTGGCAAGGGAACGGAAAAACCCATCTCCATCAAGGTGCTGATGAGCTCCTCCGTGGGCTTTTTCCAGATTGAAGAAGTATTTTATCCCAAGATTAAAAACAGCCCCGTGAAACCCTATATAGAGCTATATGCCGGCGTGATCGATGAAGAATTGTTGCGCTATTTATAGTGGTGCGGGGAATAATAATTGCATGTTATATAAGTATATATTGTTCTTTTTGCTCTCATCCCTTTTCGGGAAGACCAGATGTCCGCTGCCGGGGCGCCTCGTGCGCCTGGGGAGAGGAAAGTCCGGACACCACAGGGCGGGATACTTCCTAACAGGAAGGTGCAGCAATGCACAGCCAGCTCCACAGAAACAAACCGCCGAGAGTCTTATCTGATGTAAATCCGTTGTGAGACCACGGTTTTGAGTTTTGGGGGACTCTTCGGCAAGGGTGAAATGGTGGTGTAAGAGACCACCGGCGATGACGGTGACGACATCGGCCAGGAAAGCCTTATCCGGTGCAATGCCAAATAGGGAAGCTTTAGCGCTGCCCGCGCGATTATGCTTCCGGGTAGGCAGCTTGAGCCCAAGCGTGAGTTTGGGCCTAGATGGATGGACATCAGTCTGGGAAACCAGATGCACAGAATCCGGCTTATGGTAGTCCAGGAAAGGGGAGAGCTTTTTGTGTTCATCGACGAATTACGCGAATTGACACGAATTGGGGTTCGTTTTGCTCACATATTTATGGAGAGATGGTCAGATGGCGAGATGAGGGGAAGGTGCTTATGCATCTCATAGTTTGATTGATTCATTTTGCTTAAGGCTCGCGGGTCGAGTTATAATATTAACCTTCAGAAGCAGTGAAAAACTCTAATATCGGCGAAAACACTCGCTAAAGCCCAGAGTTACAAATGCGGCGCGCAGGGGGGAAAATCACCCTGCGCTCCACTATTTATGTCTAATCAAAGCCTTGCCTCTTCATTCTAACTCTGCAAAAGGCAAAAAAGACAAAATACGAAAATCAATGAGATATCCTGAGGAGGCGGAAGCCCAAATATTGGTCGCTATAAGAAGCAAAGCTGCTGCCCCGTATGGATACAGTGCAGCCGTCAGCAGAGTTGCCCCAGCAACCGCCACGCCACACATGGTTCCCACCACTAGCACCATGGGGATCAGTCTGATCGTCGCTGGGATAATCACCATAAATATCCCAACACCACTCCAAAACATTACCACTCATATCATAGATACCAAGCTCATTAGGAGCCTTAGTACCCACAGGTTTAGTGCCAGATGATGAATTGCCCCAATACCAAGCCACGTCGCCAATATTATTACTTCCAGAATAGGTATAATCCTGAGATTGAGAACCGCCTTTGGCTGCATACATCCATTCCATCTCAGTAGGCAGGCGATAGCCGTTGGCTGTCCAATCACAGGAGACGTTGGTATGGTGACTGGGACTGCTATTCCAGCCGGAGGGCCAATTGTCAGGATTGCTGCCATATGTACTGTAGCTGTAGCAAGGCGTCAATCCGTCCATGATACTGCGCCGATTGCAGTATTCAATGGGATTAAACCAACATACTTGTTCCACTGGATGATCGGGATTCCCTCCAAAATATGAAGGATTACTCCCTATCACAGCTTGATACTCTGCCTGAGTTATCTCATATTTACCAATATAAAAACTTGATACTGTAACATTGGAGGTGCCATTGTGGAAAGTGCCTCCGGGAACGTAAATCATCTGAACAGGAGGCGTGGCACTAATCGTATACACAGCAGTGGCTGTGGAGCTAGGCGTCCATCCGCTCTTAAATGCTTTCGCTTTGATAGTGGTATCTTGAGATATTGTAAGTGGACTGGAATAGGTCGTTGAAGACTCTGTGGGAGTAGTGCCATCGATCGTATAGTGAATTGTAGCACCCAGTATAGCACAGCTGATTGTGACATTTTGGGCAATTGAATATGATCCCGGCGGAGGGTCAAATATTGGCGTGGCTACTGTGGAATCCGGGATTGGATCCTCCGCTTCGGTCGGTTTTCTGCAACTGAAAACCGCAAATACAAAAATAAATGAAATGAATACTGTGATAAGTAGTTTGCTCTTTTTCATATTGATCTCCTTGTTTAATTTGGTTTTCTGTGTTTTCTTTGCTTAAGATACCGTTCCTACAGATGGTGGTTTGGCGAGGAAGACTGTTATATCAAGACGTTTTATTTATAAAATTAACCAATCGATCGACGTCGATGATATCCAAAGCTATTTTATTGTCAAGTAAAATCATGGTCATTATATGTCTCACATCCCCCATTTATTCGACACAGCTGGATCAGTTGTTGATTATTTGCCACCCTCCACTATTGATGGTTGACTTTGTGCCTCGTCATAGATCTTTGAGAACATCCGTCAAACCTGTAATAGTCCCCCATTAACCACCCTTGTCTCTCCTTTGTCTCGACAAGGGTGAGACAAGGGTGGTACAAGGGTGGCTAATAAGCAATTTAAGGCATTCCCCCAAAAAAGTCACTTATTGTAATTATAATTGTATTGATTACTGTTATTTATGTTGTATTATTGTCCACTTAATTGAGTTTTCAAGTTCGTGTCTGTCTGCCTGTGTAT
>Ga0172382_10010783_pt1 | contig 12194 bp, 8 predicted proteins | sample Leawel138RmetaG_FD_122245 | JGI IMG/M metagenome (GOLD analysis project Ga0172382, IMG submission 122245) | Leachate microbial communities from a municipal landfill in Southern Ontario, Canada - Leachate well 138R metaG | ecosystem: Engineered > Solid waste > Landfill > Unclassified | place...
AGTCTGAGTATCGCTATAATCGAATGAAACGGTATTTACCGTAAGGTTATTACCCGGATTTGGAGCAACATCAAATTGTATGTAACGACCAATATCAAACGAACCCTGTACCCAACCCGTAGTTCCTGACCACAAACGCTGACCATTGGCATTATACCCGAAAACAGACATAAACGGAGTATTAGACCCTGCACCAAGTATTTCGGACTGCCCTGTAACATCTCCCGATACGGTGGAAACCGAATCGTCACTCAACAAATCCCAGACAATACAAGCATTATCTATAACCGGTTCTGACGGCTGGGTTTCTCCACAGATTATCACATTACTATGAATTGCAAACGATGGTGTTCCTGCCATACTGCCATTTGGCGAATACGGAAAAATACGCAACGAAAAGTTATTTCCGTTATTTACATTTACAGGAGAAGTAAACATATAACTAAAATTTTGTGTTGCACTGCCAAGGTATTCAACTCCTGTTGCCAAAGTAGTTGAAGACCCCCAATTGTCAAGCGAATAGGCTACGTCAAAATAAACAATATGAAAATCCGTTGCAGGAGCAAGATTGTCGCTGTAATCAAACGAAACACTTGTAACGGTCAAATCGTTTCCTGCTACAGGCGAAGCATTAAACTCTATGTATTCGGAAGAGTTTACTCCACTTGGTGTCCAGCCCCAACCGCCTCCCGGGTGTGGCTTTGTGATTCGTTGCCCTCCGTTATAATCAAGTGCCTGCAAAGGCGGCTGTATGATTTGGGGCAGACCGTTTATATTTCCACTCACAGAAGTAACCGATTGGTCATTTGCCAGACTCCAGGTGATACAGGCAGACTGATTTTCTTCTCCCAATAGCTTTACTACCCAAAACTCATTATTGCCTATTCCTCCCACAGGGTCGTGACTGCCTGTAAAATCTCCGTCAGTAGAATTGGTAGATAACAGTAAAATATAACCATTATCACTTGTTTTTTGAGCAGAATAGTTTTCATCTGTATCAGAGCCGCTTATGGTTTTCTCCCATTCAATGTTTCCGTTTCCGTCTAATTTTATTGTGTAGGAATCCATACCTGAACCGGTATTCGTTTTTACACCAGCTACAATATAACCTCCGTCATTGGTTTGTTTTATCTCATTTACTTCATCCGAACCTGTGCCACCAAAATACTTACTCCACAGAACATTGCGGTTACTGTCTAATTTCATCACAAAAGCATCTCCTCCTCCATTATAATTATTAACACTATTGATAAAGTCACCATTGGTAGAGGTAGTGCTTCCTCCGATAATATAGCCTCCATCAGCTGTTTCCTCAAAAGAATAAACCCAGTCATCACCTGAACCGCCTATAGCTCGCTGCCAGAGTATAGTAGTGCCTGTAGCATCTAATTTTACCAGCCAGCCATCAGTACCTCCGTGATTACCGCTTACATCTCCGTTATTGGAAGTAGTGGTTCCTCCGATAAGATAATTGCCATCTACAGCCTGTTGAATGGCATTGCTATATTCATTTCCCGAACCTCCTATAACTTTATCCCACAACATGTTACCCGACAATGCATCTACTTTCACTATATAATAATCATAACCGCCTTGTACGGCTATACTTCCTGCCGTATAACCCGCTACAATATAGTTGTTATCAGCCGTTTCCCAGACAGAAGTACCTATATCAAACGCATTGCCTCCCAAACTATTATTTGCCCACAGAACATTACCTGTACCGTCTATTTTCATTACCAGATAATTTGAAAATTGACCCGAGATTTCAGCTGTTCCCACTACAATATAGTCGCCATTGGCAGTTTGCTTAATAGAAGTATTTATGGATTGATAATCATTAGCACCTATACCATAAGTTCTTTTCCACTCAATACTACCCGTACCGTCCAGTTTCACTATCCAAATTTTATGAGCAGTATTGGTGCCATAATGAATACTGCCTGTCAGGTCGCCATCTTGGGAATTACTGTATCCCGACACAATATAACCACCATCGGCAGTTTGCTGAATAGTGGAAGGTACATCATAGTTTGTACCGCCTAATGCCACCTCCCATTGTACAGGCGGAGGAGTTTGTGCCATTCCTAATACCGTGCTTAATAAAGCCAGTAACATTGTAATTTGTTTTTTCATAGCTCCAAATTTTAATTGTTATTTGCAGTAAAAGTACTTTTTACCTTTTCTCACAACAACAGCTGTTGAGCGAAGTGCAGCAATCATTTAGGGAAAGGAAAAAATAATTGAGGGAACGGTGGAGGATTTAGGGCTTCGACAAGCTCAGCCTGACAACCGAAAATCATCAACCATTAAATCCTGAAGCTAAATCTGATGGAATAAAAATACTGATTTTATTGCCTGTATTGATTGAGTTGTCAAAGGCGGGTTCCATAGTGAAAGTCATCGGTTTTTTGCTGAATTTACCAAGGGCAGCAATTCGTTTTTTGATAAGCGCTAAACCACTGCTTTTGTGGTTGCTGTGTGCTTTCAGCTTTTTAGAATTTTCAACTCCGATGCCGTTATCGGTAATTTCGACAAGCAAATCTTCGCCTTTCTGATAAAAGCCAATCGTAATATGACACGGAGCAGAAGAAGGCATAATTCCGTGAAGCAGAGCATTTTCCAATAACGGCTGTAACAGCATTGTAGGTATCATCCAGTCTTCGGGATCAAAATCTTCACTCGTTTCTATGGAATAGGTAAACTGCTCTGCAAACCTCATTTTTTCCATATTTAGATAGACTTTTATGTTGTCGATTTCTTCTTCCAGAGGAATAAACGAATGTTGTGCTGTATCAAAACTTTTTCGGATAAGCGAAGCAAAATCACTCAGATAGCGGTTGGCACTTTTCCTGTCCTGAACGTTGATATAATGCTGAATGCTGTTGAGAGCATTGAAAATAAAATGCGGATTCATCAGCGAAGTAAACGCCTGCTGCTCCAGAGTTGCCGTTTGTAGTTCGGCTGTTTTGCGGGCAAATTCGGCTTCTTTTTTGCGTTTCAGGTAACGGCTGATAATAAAATATAAGACAATTTGTGTCAAAACACCCAGCGAAACCCAAAACCAAAACTGTTGCCAAAACGGAATTTCCACATCAAAACCAAGTGTCAGAATTTTAGGGCTGATGCCTCCGTTGCTGTCCACCGCTCTGATTTTCAGCTGATGTTTTCCTGTTGAAAGCTGAATGGCTAGTGTTTGCCCGTCAAAATTCACCCAATCTGATTTATCTAAGGCATACTGAAAATGATTGAAATTTCCGTTTAAATCGACTCCCGAAAACTGTAGTTGCAAATCCTGTTCTCCATATTTCAGTTTGTAATTTTCCGAAATTTCCAACTCTTTCTGATTGACGAAAATCTGTGTTAAATACGTCCGGACTTCACCTTTGGGAATCTCAAAATTTTCGGGAATTACCGAAATTCCGTTGGAAGTTGCAACATAAATTTTTCCGTTTTGGTAAACTGTTTCTGAGATTTCGTTGCTTAATAATCCGTCATTTTTTGTGAGATTTTTCACTTCAAAAGACAGCTTGTTTTGGTTGAGCTTGTAATCAATTATCGTAATTCCGTTGGACGTGGAAACCAAAATCTGATTGGCTTTCCCTTCAGCAATATTGCGGACTGAAGCATTGATTTCGAGTGTTTCAAGAACCGATTTATCCTCTTTCAAAACCAAAATTTTGTTTGATGCTGTCGAAGCCCACAGCAATCCGTCAGGTGTATGGCAAAGTGCAGCAATCCGTTCTCGAAACTCAGGATTTATGTTTTGAAGCGAAACATATTTATCGGTTCTGAAATCGTATTTATACAGTCCGTTTACCGAACCGAAATAAAACGAATTTTCATCAGCTTTGGCAATAGCCGTAATCCGTAAAGCAATTTCAGAATCATTCGGAATCAACTTTCGGTTTTCCTGCGTTTTTGTATTGAGGGAGAATAAACCGATATGAGCTCCGATTAGAATAACCGAATCGTTGAAAATTTCTGCTGTTTTTGCAATCGAAAATGATTTTTGCACTCGGTTATCCAGGAAGATTTGCTCCTGAAAGTTCTTAAAAATCCCCTGTTCCGAAAAGGTATAAACAGCATTTCCCGAAAACAGAATTTTGCGGATTTTTGCCGTTACAATGTTATTGGTTTGGTGAAGCTGAAATTTTCCGTTACCGAATTCCGCAATTTCGCCATAATAATTTCCTGCGAAAATTTGCCCGTTTTTGTTTGCAGCAATACTGAGAAAATTTCGATGAGAAAAGCTTTCGGGCAATTCCAGCTCTTCCAAATCTTGCTTCCGGAACATCAGCATTCCTCTGTCAACCGTAGAAATATACTGGTTTCCTTTGCTGTCTTCACCGTAGCCGTTTATCAGAAAATTCTGGTCAAAAATACTTTTGAGCTTCAACGTTTCGGTATCGTAAACAAAAATCTTCCCGGAATGTGTCGAAAAATAAATACTGATTTCCGAAAAATTGTTTACTGTAAAAATGGAATTGATAATTGGAGAAGGAGTTTTTATCGTATCTTTCTTAACCCGAATCGGATTTGTTTTTATATCGGAAATTACTATAACTTCATCATCCCTTTGATAGGGATTATACAAATAAATTTTACCGTTTCGGGAAACTCCGCCTTTTGCAGATTCCCGTTTTTCGTCTTTTTCGAGGATTAGGCTGTCTGTGATTTTTTCGCCTTTGTAATGGTATAAAACAAGAGTCGTTTTTGTTTTATCAGCACTTTTATTTGCCTGCAAAACAAGTGAAGTATTATCTTCAAATTCTTCTATAATTATACCGCTGTATTTCCCTTTCCGTTCGCCTTTTTCTGTCAGTTTCCCGTTTTTGAAAATCATATAATATTTATGATTGACAAAAAATACGCCTCCGTTTTTCATCGGAACCGGAAAAAGATTTGTCGCTTTTGCATCAACCGAATTAAACCAATTCAGGGTTTCTTCATCTATCGGAACCACAAATCTGTTTTTGGTTTCGTCAAAATAAGCCATACTTTTAAAATCTGAAACCCAGATTCTGCCGTCTTTTTCTTTTTCCAGATAGAAAACATCGTTGTCGGGCAAACCTTGTTTTGTAGTAAAAACCTGAAACTTTTTTCCGTCAAATTTCGCAATTCCCGCATCAGTTGCTACCCAGAAAAAACCTTTGTCATCTTCTGTCATCTGGTAAACATTATTGCTCGGAAGCCCATCATTTACCGTAAACTGAATGTATTTTCGGTTTTGGGCAAAAGTCGTCCCAGCCTGAAACATACAAGCCAAAAAGAAAAGCCAAAAACGCAAATCAGACATATTTAGTGTTCAGTATTTAGTATTTAGTGTTCAGTTCTGAAAGCTATCGGGAGTGTTCAGTTTTAACTGAAGCTAAAAATCAAATTTATTTCATTTTCCCAAACGTAAGGGTTGATTTTTTCATTTTCTCTAAAAAAACATCGAGTTGTCTTCGGCTGATGCTCCATCGGTTTCCGTCTGTCATTATAGCCGTACCTCCGTCTGTTGAGCGGTATTCTTTCACGTAGGTGAGATTGACGATATACGATTTGTGAATCCGTACAAAAACATTGTCATCGAGCAGATCTTCAAACTCTTTCAGGGTTTTGCTGATGACCATTTTCTGCATATCAACAAGGTGCAGAATGGTGTAATTGTTGTCTGCCTGTAACGAAACAATCTCGTCCAGACTCACATAACGGATACTTCCCAGCTGAGGAACAGCCAGCCTTTGAACGGGTGTCTTCTGCCCTATCCATTCTTTGAAATGCTGTAGCAACATACGGCTTTGCTCAGCCACAACAGGACTTTCCAATGTTCGTTTTACTTTTTCTACCGCCTTTTGCAATTCGTCTATTTTTACAGGTTTCAAAAGGTAATCCACAGCACTTGCCCTGATTGCCCTGAGCATATATTCATCGTGAGCGGTTACAAAAACCACTTTCAGATTTTGTGTATCTATGGTTTCCAACAGCTGAAAACCGTCTTCCTTAGGCATCGAAATATCCAGAAACAGCACATCTACAGGATTTTCCTTCAAAAAAACCCGTGCCTCTTCAGCACTCTGTACTTTTCCTGCCACAGCGACACCCTCACAATCGTGAAGAAGCATAAACTCCAATGACAAGAGGTTGTTTGCCTCATCGTCCACCAATAGTGCTTGTATCATAACTTTGTTTTGATGAGCGAAATTTACGAAATATATCAACCCAAACCACACGAATTTAGTAAACGGCAAGATTGACTGAGGGAACGGCTTATTTTAGTTTTGAGTCTTTCCAAAAAAAACCTACTTTTGTTGAAAATTAAAAAAATGAAGCGTTTTTCAGGATTATTTATAATAATGTTGCTTTTGTGGGCTTGTGACGATGGCGATTTGGCTGTTACTAATTTTCACTTTACAAACCAGACCATAAATCAATGTGCTACTAACGACTTTTTATATAACGTAAACTCCAACGAAGTTCTGATTCTGGATATTCCGCCTATAAATTTTCCGAATTATGAAAATCTTGACGAAAACGGCAACGTGATTCCGCTTGTTTATACACTTGCTCCCTCTGACAAGCTCATGTACAGACGTTATGACGGCACCGTAAACAGTTCGGTTTTGTGTGCTGATTTTCCCGCTTCAACACCTCAGGTAGTCGAAGAATGGACAGCCGTTGCAGGAGCAACTATCGAAATTTCGACTGCTGCGATTGTCGATAGCGAAAACGGAGGAATTACCGGAATTTCAAAATATATCCATCATATTGTCATCAAAGACGTAATTTTCAAAAAAGGAAACAGCGAACTGATTTACGAAGAACTCATTTTCGGAAATTATACGGTTGACAATCCTGTAAAATTTAATTTTACGGATATCGTTCAGAGTTGTTCTACCAATGATTTGCTTTTTAAATTAAACCTTAAAGAAGCACTTGTAATGGAAGTTGATACTGATTTGTTTATCAATGAAGAAACTCCCGAAAACCAACCCAGAACAGCATTAATCAACGGAACGAATCGAATTATTTATAAAATATTTGATGCCAACGTTAACGGAACCTATTTCTGTTCGACCATTCCGCAAACTTCCCCCAATGTCGTTCAGGAATGGTATGCACAAAACGGAACAGAGGGAGTTTCGGGAATTATTGAAGTAGAAACCGAAAAAGTCTTTGACGAAATCACAGAAGAATTGGTAGGATATATTCATCATATCAAACTCGTAAACGTGAGGTTCTATAACAACAGTTCCGAATTTATCCTGCCCGAATACTACTTCGGAGAATATGGAGTAGAACTTTAGTGATCAGTGATCAGTGGTCAGTCTTTAGTGGTCAGTTTACAACAATACATTATACAACAATACATCATACAACATAAAAAATGGACATCAATTTCAACATAAACGAAGATTACAACAAATTATTAGTTTCAGATTTACGAAAAAGATTTGCAAAAGTAAGCAAAGGAGGAGGAGAAAAACGCATTGAAAAACTCCATTCCGAAGGGAAAATGACTGCTCGTGAACGCATTGATTACCTTTTGGATAAAAATTCTGAAAGCATCGAAATCGGAGCTTTTGCAGGAGAGGGAATGTATCAGGAACACGGAGGTTGCCCCAGTGGAGGAGTGGTTGTAAAAATCGGATATGTGTCTGGCAAACAAGTGATTGTAGTAGCTAATGATGCAACGGTGAAAGCAGGAGCTTGGTTTCCGATTACAGGGAAAAAGAATTTAAGAGCACAAGAAATTTCGATAGAAAACCGCCTTCCGATTATTTATTTGGTAGATAGTGCAGGAGTATATTTACCTATGCAGGACGAAATTTTTCCCGACAAAGAACATTTCGGACGGATTTTCAGAAATAATGCCATTATGAGCAGTATGGGAATCACCCAAATTGCAGCAGTTATGGGAAGTTGTGTGGCAGGAGGAGCTTATCTTCCGATTATGAGTGATGAGGCTCTGATTGTCGATAAAACAGGAAGTATATTTTTGGCAGGAAGTTATTTGGTGAAAGCCGCAATCGGAGAAAGTATTGATAACGAAACACTTGGAGGAGCGACTACCCATTGCGAAATTTCGGGAGTAACGGATTTTAAAGCAAAAGACGACAAAGATGCTTTGGACAGAATCAAAAGTGTAGTCGGAAAAATCGGAGATTTTGACAAAGCGGGATATAACCGGGTTGAACCTCAAAAACCGACTTTGGACGAAAAAGAAATCTACGGAATTTTACCAAAATCAAGAACCGAACAGTATGATATGTACGAAATTATCAAGCGTTTGGTTGATAATTCCGAGTTTGACGAATACAAAGCAGGCTACGGACAAACCATAATTACCGCTTATGCCCGAATTGACGGTTGGGCTGTCGGAATCATTGCCAATCAGAGAAAAGTCGTAAAAACTACGGGAGCGAAAACCAAACCAAGCGAAATGCAGTTCGGAGGAGTGATTTATTCGGATAGTGCAGACAAAGCAACCCGTTTTATTGCGAATTGTAATCAGAAAAAAATTCCGTTGGTATTTTTACAGGACGTTACCGGATTTATGGTTGGAAGTAAATCCGAACACGGAGGAATCATCAAAGACGGAGCTAAAATGGTCAATGCGGTTTCCAATTCGGTTGTTCCGAAATTTACGGTTGTAGTCGGAAATTCCTACGGAGCAGGAAATTATGCGATGTGTGGAAAGGCTTATGACCCTCGACTTATTTTTGCCTGGCCAAGTGCAGAATTGGCTGTAATGGTAGGAGCTCAGGCTGCAAAAGTGTTGTTACCAATTGAGGCATCTTCGCTCAAGGCGAAAGGAGAAGCACTCACTCCCGAAAAAGAAGCGGAACTTTTTGACAAAATCAAAGCAAAATACGATGCACAGGTTTCGCCTTATTATGCAGCTGCACGACTATGGACTGATGGAATTATCGACCCTTTAGATACCCGAAAATGGATTTCTATGGGAATCGAAGCAGCTAATCACGCTCCGATTGAAAAGCAGTTTAATTTGGGAGTTATTCAGGTTTAAGATGAAAGTAAAGAAATATTTTTTGTTCATTATAATAGTCTGTACGACTTTTAGTTGTTCTGTGTTTAGTACGAACGTAAAATGTGGTTCGGATGAGCTTTTTCCAAAATATGGACAAAACAGCAAGTTGATTGAGTTTAACAGAGTTGCAATTATAGATACAGTAACTGCAATTATTGAAGGTAAAGTATTGGGATTTAAAGATAACGAATTATTACCAGGAACAATTATTCGACTGACTAATGAAGATAATAAGTATGAAACGGTCAGTAATATAGAGGGAGATTTTAAGTTTTATCATATCCAGACAGGAACTTATAGGCTAACGGCTGATTTTATAGGGCATAGACAATTTGTAAAAGATAGTTTACATTTGGGAACAGGAGATGTCTTAAATCTTAAAATAGGAATGGGAAGTATTGGACAAGATGATTTTAAATGAAACATTTTAAACAATATATCGGTTTTGTTATAGGAGCTTTATATGGCTTGATAGTAAGATTTTTTGCTGAACAAATGTTAGATGATGGAGGTGTTTTTACTATTACGTTTCTTTATATAACACCTATAATAATCAGTGTAATTCCGATATTTTTTGCTTCAACCGAAATTTATAAATCAAAACTAAAATCGTTTTCTTATCCATTTGTAAGTGTTTTTTTATTTTTCATTTTTGCTCTTGTAACAAGGGTTGAAGATGTGGCTTGTATTGTTTTTATGGCTGCTCCTGCTGTTTTAGCTGCAGGACCTGTTGGTCTTTTGGCTGGTGTAATAAAGAGAAAGATGATGAAAAACAAACACCTGTATTCAATAGCTTTACTTCCTTTTATTTTAATTCCGATAGAAAATATTTTTCCTGATACAACTGATTTTTATTCCGTTCAGTCGAAAACAGTTATCAATCAAAATGCTGAAACGATATGGAATAACATTATCGAAGTTCCCGAAATCAGTGAAAACGAATATGAAAAAGGATTTTTTTATTATATCGGAATTCCAAGACCTTTGTATTCCAAACTCGAAAACAAAAACGGGAAAATGTACAGAGTAGGTTATTTTTCGGAAGGGTTGCAGCTTTACGAAACAATTTCGGAGCAAAGAGAAAACGAATTTGTGAATTTTAAAATTGATATTGAAAATTCGGTTTTGAGGGATACTCCAACAGACCAACACGTTTTGAAAGGAAATTATTTTAAGTTTGAGAATATATCATATCAACTTAACCCGATTGACCAAAATCAGACTGAACTGATTTTGACCTGTGATTATAAAGTTACTTCCAAAATGAACTTTTATGCTGATTTTTGGGCTGAAAAAATTATTAAAGATTTTGAAATCAGATTATTACAGGTTTTGAAAAATAAATTAGAATAATCACCTGAAAACCAAATCCGTAACCACTTCTTTACCCAATTCTTCATTAAGCATGGTAATGATTTTTTGTTTGCCATAGAAGAGTTCTTCACGAAGCACCGAAGAAGTTAGCCAGACATAAAGTGTTTTCTTTTGCAGTATAACTTCTTTGGTGTAATTGTTTACACCATTTCCCATCAGGCTTGTCCAGGCTTGTTTTACATCAACAGCATCAATACCGTGTTGTAGTTTATTCTTTTCGATAAAGGCTTTCAACACTTCAGCAATGGAGGTGTCATCGTTCTTTCTTCTCATCACGGAATCAAATTTATGGGTTCAGCCCGTTTGTAACTATAGGTTTTTTCGTCCTGATTTTCGTATATCAGCTGTTTGTCTGTGAGTTTTTTCAGTCGAACTTCAATAGTATCAAACTGAGTCAGGAATTTCAAATAAAAATCGCTTTCGTTTTTGGTGATTTCGACTTTTTCCTGAAAATCATCGGTTAAAAAAGTGCCGTCTGCCTGAGGCGTTACCTTTTTGTAAAAACCTTTGTGGTTTGGGTCAATTTCAAAATAATCATAAATCGTATTTATCTTAAAATCAACCTCTTTACCGTCTTTCAAAACTACTTTTTCGATTTCCCAATAGCCGTTCAGATGTTGTAAATCGGTTTCGTTGACCGATGTACAACCTGTGAAAATCAAAACAATAAGAAACACCGATTTACACAAATTTGCACAAATCGTAGTATCCGTAAAAAATCCTTTTGAACGATATGAATTTGAACTCATCGGTATTCTGAACACAGATTTGCACAAATTTGCACAAATCGTAGTATCCGTAAAAAATCCTTTTGAATGGTATGAATTTGAACTCATTGGTATATTTTAATTTGTGTTTTTAAATTTGTGATAATTTGTGCAAATCTGTGTTTTAATGTTTATTCCAGAAAGTTGTCTTCTGCCCTTTTCAGAAGGTTTTCCGGGAGTGATTTCTGAGTTTTAGCTCCCATTTTTTTGAGTTTTTCGATGGTCGTAATCACATTCCCCCTACCCTCAACCAGTTTGTTCATCGCTCCGGAATATTCGGTTTTGGCTTCGTCCATCTTCTTCCCTATTTTGATTAAATCTGATACAAAACCTTCGAATTTGTCATACAGACTTCCTGCCAATCGGGCAATTTCGTAGGCATTTTCCTGTTGTTTTTGGTTGGTCCACATACTGTCGATAGTTCTCAGGGTGGCCAAAAGCGTACTCGGAGTAACAATCACGATATTCTTCTCAAAAGCTTTGTTATAAAGGTTGTTTTCGTGATTTATAGCTACCGCAAAAGCCGGCTCAATCGGGATGAAAAGCAGGATAAAATCCGGACTTTCCATACGGTATAAATCGCGATAATTTTTCTCCGAAAGTTGGTCGATATGGCGTTTTAAAGAAGTGATATGTTCTTTCAGATGACTGTTTTTCAAAGCATTATCCTCTTCATTCACAAAGCGTTCATAGGCAGTTAACGAAACCTTGGAATCAATCACCATTTTTTTGTTATCGGGCAGGTGAATCACCACATCAGGCATCAGACGACTTCCATTTTCGCTAACAAAACTCTGCTGTACGAAATATTCCCGGTCTCTCTCCAAACCTGATTTTTCCAACACTCTTTCCAAAACCAATTCGCCCCAATTTCCCTGCATTTTGGAATCGCCTTTCAAGGCTTTGGTCAGATTTTCTGCTTCCTGAGTGATTTTCAGGTTTTGGTTCTGCAGGTGTAAAAGTTGTTCTTTCAGTGAAGCATGAATCCCGATGTTTTCCTTTTGAGAATCTTCGAC
>Ga0172382_10010784_pt1 | contig 12192 bp, 15 predicted proteins | sample Leawel138RmetaG_FD_122245 | JGI IMG/M metagenome (GOLD analysis project Ga0172382, IMG submission 122245) | Leachate microbial communities from a municipal landfill in Southern Ontario, Canada - Leachate well 138R metaG | ecosystem: Engineered > Solid waste > Landfill > Unclassified | place...
AGTGCGCGCCTTCTGAGAGAGAAGCTTTTCTTTCAAGCCCAGATGGCGGAACTGGTAGACGCGCTAGCTTCAGGTGCTAGTGACCTTACGGTCGTGGAGGTTCAAGTCCTCTTCTGGGCACCAATTTTCTTACAGGTCTTTGATTCCAAAGGCTTTTTACACTTCGCAAAGCATTGTGAGACCAGGGTGGTACACCCAGGTGATACACTTGCGCGAGGTGCATCATGGCCACCGGCCATTTTCTTGTCCGCAACCGTCACCAGCAAGTCTGGTATGGACGGGTCGTTATCCCCTCCCATCTGCGGGACCATTTCAACCAGCGCCGCGAGCTGCGCGCCTCCTTAAAAACTCCCGACAAACAGCGGGCGCTACGCCTCTCCCGGCATTTCTGGTTACAATGCCAGGCAGGGTTTGAGTGGCTGGAACGCAAGCCACTCCAAGCGACGTTTGAGACCACCCGCGCCTTTCTGGACTGGCTGGCGGGACAGGAACAGGGATACCGGCAAAACGGGATGGCCTACTATATAGAAACCTTTGACGTGTTCGGCAAAAAGCACGTCATTGATCTGGATGATCCGGCAAAGGAACAGGAACTGGCCTTGGCGCTCCAGGCGAACGCGCTCGCCATCCTCGACCGCTACAAGGACAATCCCGACATCCTCGACCGGCTCCTGAAAATCGGCCATGCCGAGTTTTCCGCGCCGTCAAATCAGCCGGAATCCCCTACCTCTTTCCACGACGCTATCGCTACCTATCTCGGCAAACTGGAAAGCCAGGGCCGCAAGGGCAAGAAGCTCGCCCAGCGCACGATCCTGCATTACAAGGATAAGCTCACCTTCTGGCAGAAGCACTTCGGGCAGCGCCCTTTGCACACCCTGACCTTGAAGGAACTGGGCGAGATTCAGAGCTGGCTCCCCTACCTGCCCGCCAACTTCATGAAAAAGGCTATCTCGGTCGATCATGCCGTCAAGATGGCGCAATCCAAAAGCACCCGTTATCCGGCCATCTCCGATAAAACCCGCGCCGAATATCTGGGACAGCTCAAAGGCCTTCTTGAATTTGCCCACAACAACGGCTTTATCACCAGCCAGATGGCGGGCCATATCGAAATGCCCAATACCCGGCTTTCCCAAACCATCGAGCGGCTGCCCTTTTCAGCAGACGACTTACAGAAAATATTCCCCGGCAAGGATTACGGCGTGGATTTTGGCGTTAAGCGGGCAGGCCTTGATTACGACTGCAAGTTCTGGTTTCCGCTTCTCGCGGTCTTTTCCGGAGCGCGGATTGAGGAGCTGGCGCAGCTACAAACAGACGACATTCGCACCTGCCCCGATACAGGTATCCTCTATGCCATGGTCGATAACCGGGGCGCGGCGGCGGATGGCGTGAAAAAGCACACCAAGAACCTGAATTCCGTCCGGCCCATCCCCATACACTCCACTCTGATCGAGATCGGGTTTCTGGACTATGTGGAAAAGCGACGGAAAGACAAGCGGGATAGCAGCCTGTTCAAGCTCAAGCGGGACAATCAGGGACGCCTGGCCAAGGCCGTTTCAAACTGGTTTTCGCGCGTAGACAAGCGCAAGGACGGCAATCTGATCCTTGGCTATATCGAGCGACGCGGCGTGGAAAGCAAAGGCCAGAGCAGCGCCGGAGAACGGTGGAGCAAGAGCTTTCACAGCTTCCGCCACACCGTTGTCGATAACCTGCGGGGCAAACAGCTTGCCAACGGTGAATATATCCGGGAACCGGATATTGCCCTTGTCGTCGGTCATGAGCGGGTCAAACTGGAAACCGCCAGCTACGGCAAGGACAGGATGCAGTTATCTTTACGAAAAGCCGTCATTGAGGCGCTTGCCTATCCGGATGTTCCTCTAACCCTCCTTAAATGGCATTGACAAATGTTATCATTTTTGATACCTTCATAGTATGACATGGACGATCAGCTTTTACAGTGACAAGGTAGAGGCGGAGACACTGGCGCTTCCGCCAGGCATTCTCGCCAACTACCTTCATATCCTGGAAATGATCGAGGAATTTGGCCCGTTTATCGGCAAGCCTCATACATCGCCCATGGGAAAAGGTTTGTTCGAGATACGGGCAAAAGGTCAGGAAGGCATTGCGCGGTCGCTCTTTTGTACGATAAAGGGACAGGAAATCGTTATCCTGCACAGCTTTATCAAGAAAACGCAAAAGACGCCGCAACGCGCCCTTGAGATCGCCCGTAAACGCATGAAGGAGGTTCAAGATGAATAAACGCCCTGATTTCAATTCGTTCAAGGACAAGGCCCTTGCCAAGTCCGGTGTACGCGAAGAGTATGAAAAGCTGGTTCCGGCCTATGATGTCCGGAGGAAGCTGATTGCCTTGCGCAAGGAAGCCGGGATGACCCAGGAGGAAATGGCCACGCTTTTGCATACCCGTAAGAGCAATATTTCCAGACTGGAGCGGGTGGACTCCGAACACTCCCCGCGCCTTTCCACCATTGAGGAATACGCGGCAGCCATCGGCTATCGTATAAAGATTGATTTTGAGCCAATTCCGAAAAATTGAGTACATGCCGGAGAAAAACTATGACTAAGAAAACACAGCACATCGTCAAGAACCCGAGCGGTGGCTGGGCAGTAAAAAAGGGAGGATCATCAAAAGCGACCAAGGTTTTCAAAAGCCAGGAGGAAGCAATAGTTCACGGGCGTGAAATCGCCAAAAAACAAGGCGCAGAGTTTTACATTCATGGGCGAGACGGGCGGATCAGAGAAAAAGACAGCTACGGGAAAGATCCCCACCCACCAAAAGATAAGAAATAACAAATTCTCATGTCCGGTATTTTTGAAAGCAACGTTTTCGTAAACTGCCCATTTGACGACGACTATAGACCAATTCTTCTCGGCATAGTGTTTACCGTTTTATACTTGGGATATTCGCCTCGTCTGTCACTTGAACGGGCTGATTCTGCTGAAAACAGAATCGACAAAATTTTATCCTTGATAAGGCAGTCAAAGTTTGGAGTTCATGATCTATCCAGAATTGTTTCTACCACTCCAGGCGAGCCATACAGAATGAATATGCCATTTGAACTTGGCATCGATTTTGGCTGCAAGAAATTAAAAGGCGGAAAGTGGGCCGACAAAAAGATACTGATTCTCGAAGAAGAGCGATACAGATACCAACGATCCCTATCCGATCTCTCGGGCTGCGACATAAAAAATCACGCAAACGAAGTCGATAAAGCAATCATCGCCGTTAGGGATTGGTTTGTAACAGAAGAACTCGGCAGAGGTCCGAGCGGAAACGCAATCTGGGATAAATATAATGATTTTCAGGCCTACCTTTATGATGAAGTCGTAGAGAATGACGGTCATCAATCAATTGATGATGTCCAGATAGCAGAAATCATTCACCACATGAAGGAGTGGACAGAAGCACATAGGGCTAACGGATAAAATTTCAGCCACTAAATTACCTTACTTAATTATGAGAAATTCTTTCGTGAGTCATGAGCGTATCAATCTGGAAACCGCCAGTTACGGCAAGGACAGAATGCAGTTATCTTTACGAAAGGCCGTAATCGAAACAATTGCCTATTCCCATGTGGATTTTCAAAACATTACACAAACTGCGAGCCATTCAAGAAAATGAAGCTAGAATCGTTTGAAGATGTACTCAAATCAATGGACAAGAATGCGGAAAGGCCCTTTCACCTGTTACTCGGGAACGGTTTTAGCATGGCCTATGATCCCGATATTTTTTCTTACAATGCCCTTCACGACTTTATAGAAAACCTCAAGGATGCCGATCTTTCAAAGATACTTGAAGTCATTGAGACGAAAAACTTTGAACTGATAATGCAGCAACTCGATAACTTTTCTGCGCTGATAGACGCATTCGAAGGCGACACCGCCTTGAAAGAAAAAATTGAAGCGGCGAGCACCAAATTGAAGAGCAGCCTTCTGGATGCGGTTAGATCCCTTCATCCGGAACACGTTTTCAAAGTACCGGATGACCAAAGCAAGGCTTGTTCTGAATTCCTGAATATCTTCCTGGGTCGAGGCGGCAATATATTTTCAACCAATTACGACCTGCTCCTCTATTGGATATTGTTGAGAAACCAGATCACAAATCATGTAGATGGTTTCGGTCGGGATGCCGAAAATTTCGAGCCGGGAATTGATCCTGATGACATCGAATGGTCGGAATTGCGCTGGGGTAGAAACAAGGAAGATCAGAACGTCTTTTACGTTCACGGCGCGCTCCCCTTCTTTGACGCAGGCTCAGTGATCATAAAAGAAGAGTATGACCACAACGCCTATCTGCTGGAGAAAATAAGCGACCGCATGGAGAGAGGGGAGTATCCAATTTTCGTCACCGCCGGAAATGGCGATGACAAATTAGCTCATATTATGCACAATCACTATCTTTCCTATTGTTATGACAAGCTATCGGAAATTACCGGAACCCTTATCACTTTCGGATTTAATTTCGGCCAATATGACAACCATATTATCCAGGCTATCAATACGGCTGCTAAAAACGGAAAAAAGGAATTCCCAAAATTGGTCAGTGTATATATTGGTGTGTATTCAGAGCAGGATAGAAGACATATTGAGCAAATCGAGACCCGCTTCAAGACCAAGATCAGGATATTTGATGCTAAGACAGTTAATATATGGGGGAGATGATTTTATCGAAAGTCTATTTATTGACAAGCTCTTCCACTCCTGGAATTCCCATTGATGCTCCCAGCTTAATGGCTTTAGAGACAACATTCCCCAGCAGATTAGCTCGGTTCTTGGCTCTAATCTTCTTGGCCGTTTTAATGCCTTTAATCAGCTTAAAAACCTCCCCGTGAATATTGAAGGCATTGCTACAAACGGGAGCGAACCTGTTGACCATCAATTCCCAATACTTCACATCTTCCGGATTCTTAAACTCATAAGTTGGAAATTTTTTACACGTAATTAAAATATCTTTTTCAACCATGTTCAAATGGTTAGAGTAGATCACGCCGTGAAGGTAAGGCTGATGCTTATTCTTGTCGCCAACCCCAAAATATTGTCGATAATCATCCGCTCTTTCCTTATGAAATTCCAGCAATTTTAGGAGGGAAGATTTCCAATAAAACTTTATGTCAGAATCAATTTTTAAAGCCAAGCTTGAATAATCAGTTTCCTGCAAGGCCAACAAATCATTAAAATGATCACCGTTACCGTAATACGATAATTCGGGCTCTCCACGGGCAAAATCCATAAAGAATGATGCCGTCAACTTTATCTTTGGATAGCTTGACAATAGAGCATTCTGATATTTTCTATCTAGCTCTTTGTGATGAAGGTAGAGCCTGATTTTAGCATCTGCAATACTATTAATATTCACGGCAAGTTAGCCAAATATTTTCTTAAATTCCGATTCCACGAAGGCGCGGATTTCTGGTGTATCTTTTCTCAAATGTACACCGCAATCATTTTCGTACTTTTCTAAAGACTTTATTTTTTCAGACTCATGCGCCTGAATCTTTTCTTTAAGAAATTCCGGCGTCACTTCTGACACGTCGACGCCATATCTCATAGCAACTTCATGCCTAATAAAATCAAAATCTGCGGCTTCAAAAAAATCTTCCATGGCGCTTTTGTAAACAGCCCCCTCAAAGATGTCAAGCAAGTTATGGATCTCAGTTTTGAGAGCAATTTGTTCTGTTGGATTACCGGTATGTGAATCCACTGCTTCATCCACCTTTTCTACGACGGATTCACGCGCTTCTTCAAAATCGCCATTCATAATTATCGCCCCAGAGAATTAACATGGACTGAGAATCTAGGTAAAGTGTAACTCAATATACTACCTGTCCACCAAAAATACCATTTCGTGGATATGCTCGTAGGCTAGCTGCCGGATGGCAGGATTGTCGTCACCGATGAGACGAAAGCCCTTGCCGGATTTGAAGGGTACGGTTTTACCGATGGGCAGGAGCTTTGCCCCGTCGTCCGGGTGGGGCACGAAGGCCGTGAATACTGGCAATCTATCCTGCCGCGACATATCTTTTCTGGCCCCCATGATCCCCTCCTATAGCTGTTTACATAATTCAATTATAGGTAGCAATTCGATAAGAAAAGGTTAACACCGGGCGGCTGGGAGAGGAACCTGCCCCGCATAAGCCCCCCGCTCTTGCCGCTTGAGACCGGCCTATCCTTTGGTCGATTTGGGATCGTTGCCGTAGCTGTGCTTGGCCCTGATCTTGTTGTTATCGCCCCGGTGGACGGAGACTTCAGACTTGGCCTTCTTGGCAAGCTCCCTGGTTGCCTCGAATACCTCCTGCTGGGTATCGCCCTTTACACTGGCTTTGGAAGCATCCTGTCGCTTGCCACGCCATTTGTCATCATCGCCCTTAAATACGTTGTAGTCCTTGTCAGCCATGTTTGATGTCCTCTGATCAATAATCGCCATCGGCGGTACTGCTGCCGCATTTAATATGCGGCGCTTTCGTAGATTTTTCAAGCGCCCGCCCGTTAATCAGGTTCACGCTGGCGGGTACGCTCTCGTCCTTTGCCCCGGTCGTCCGTTTTCTTTTCGTCCTGCTGCGGGTCGGCTTCCCTTGTGAAGGTATCGGACAGGCGTTCGGCCTCGCCCTGGCGAGCCACATCGCCAAACTCTTCCCTCATGTGTGGCCGTGCGTGGGTTTGCTCCCTGTCTTGCGCCTGGGCATTGAAGCTGTTGGTCAGGTGCTTGTCGATGATCTGGACGGAATGCCCGAGTTCCTTGACCAGTTTCTGTTTCTCGGCATCGTGGGCGGCCTTTATCTTCATGATCCGCTTCTGTAGCTCCTGCCGCTCGGCAAGTTGCCTGCGGATAATCTCCTGCCGCTCGGCGTAATCCCGCTGCCGGTTGGCGGTGATTTCCGCTTCGTTTTGTTTTGAAACTTTGCCCCGCCTGCCGGACACGCGATCCCATAAGCCCATAATGCCGGAACGGAGCCGGTTGGCACGGGCAAGCGCCTCGGCCCGCCAGCGTTCCTGCTGGTGTGCCCGGCACCCGGCCCGTTCGTCCCGGTGATTTTGTTTGATCGCCCGCTTTTCGGCCATAAGCGGGTCAAGGTCTTTGTCCTGCCGCTGGGCAAGGTCGGCAAGGCGCTTCTTGACCACTTTGGATTGCTGGTCGCGGATTTGCCTTTGAACCTGCGTGAGGGTCGGCAGGTCTTTGACCTCCCCGATCCGGGCGGCAATCTCCTTGCCCTTCATATCGGTGTAGCGGGTCAGGGACATCGGCTCGCCGGTATGGTGCACCACCAGGTAAGTCGGCGACGATTTGCCTTTGCGCTCCCGCGCCCCTTGGGCGAGATACATCCCGTGATCCTTGAGCTTGGTTTCAAACTCTTTCCGGCTTGCCGAATGGGTGAGGCACGTCCGGATGATGGCTTTCAGGTTACGAGGGTCTTCCTTGAGGCGGCCCGCCTGCATCCAGATATTGCGGTCGTAGTTGTTGGGGTCGCGCTGCTTCCTGTCAATAAAGCCGCGTGGCGGCTCCAGCCCGTGTTCATAATAAAGGGCCTTGCTCAGTTCATTGAGCTTTCTCTTGAAGTTGGACATCTGCCGGGCGACCAGCTTGTACTCTGTGCCCCGCTCGCCTGTCTCCCGGTTGATCCGGGAGACTTCCTTGATGTGCAGCCGCGACCAGACGGCATGGGCATGGCGGCGGCCTTCTTTCTCATGAAAGACGACGGCGCGGGGATGTCCGGTCAGCCCCATCTTCTTCTCCACGGCCTCTACCGCCTGCTCGAACTGCGTGATGGAAATATCGGCATTCGCGGGCGGACTGAGCTGGACGTGGAAGAACGGCTTTTTGCACTGCGTGCCTTTGGAGGCGGCATCGATCTCCTGAAAAGCCGTATGGATGTTCGAACTGGCAAGGCCGCGTATCTCGTGGACTTCGACATGCTCGTTCTGCTCTGCGTTCGTCAGATGCAGAGAAAGCGCCCTGGCATGGCCCCGTTCGGACGCTTTAAGGATCATGGCCGGATGGGTGATCCGGGATGGGCTGCCTGCCAAGGGCTTCCATCAGCAGATCACGTATCTCCCGTACCTGGGCACAGGCCTCGGCAAGGCTCTGTGCTTCCGGCCATGATCCCGTATTGGCAACATAGGCAAGCTGGTTGACATTGTTGCCAATAGAGCCGATCCCCGCCAGAAGCGTTGCCAGCTTCTCGTGGTCCTTGACCGGGCGGTGGGAGGCGCGGGGCGGTGAGGTATTCAGGGTGGTATGGCGGAGATAGCCGGACAGGGACAGACCGGCGCGGTCAGCGAAATCTTGCAACGCACGATACTCCTGATCGTTGAAGCGGACGGTGAGGCGCTTTTCACGGTCCCGCTTCTCGCTTTTGCGTTTCGCCATATGTACCTCCCTATACCTTACCGCTCCACTGCCGCCGTGTATGAGGATTAACGGCGGCACTTAGCCGGAGGGATGCAACGGGAGCGCGCAGCGGGCTCCCTTGCCAAGTTGGTGCGGTGCCGACAGGCAAAGACCTCACCCTGATTTATCAGGTGACGGTCTGACCGCACACAACTTGCAGTAGGGCTAAACATCATCTTATCAGACGAATGTTTAACATATTCTTTAGCCCGGCGTGGGTTCGGGGTTTCCCCGGAACGCGTGAGCGTTCTCCTCTGTATGCCGCTATCCGCCTCGCTCTACTATAGTCTGCTCAGGCCCGGATTTCATCCCCGGATCACCCTATCCAGATTTACCATAAGATGATTTCAGGTTGCAAATTTGTCCTCCTCAGTCCCCCGCACTCTCCTCTCACCTGCGCCGGTCTGTTTTGATCCCTGTGCCAAAAACGGCAGGCCATAGGGCGGGCAAAACAAACAAGCAGGGCTTTTCCTGATCTGCGAAGCGGGGCAGGAAAAGCCCTTCCACAAACAAGGGTGGGGCCTGCCGTTTTTGGCACAGGGGTCTTCCTTCGTCCTGGCAAGTCTGCACCGATCCGGGGCAGCCCCCCCGGCTTCACTGTCCGGCGCAGTCCGGGGCGGCCCGCGAGGGGCGTCCTTGAAAAGTGGAAAATTTTCTTATCGTCAACTAATCTACTTTTCTTGGCTTTTTATGCGTTTCTGCTATATTCACGGGTGATTCCGGCCTGATTCATTATTGGAATGGGGCTGGAAAAGTCTTTATAATCAACACCTAAACAGGCTTCGCCAACTTCAGTAGAGAAGTTGGCGAAAGGCCGGAAAGCGAAGGTCAAAATGGCTCAGGGACAGAGCCGGAATCCCAACCATCCCCGCAAAGGCGCGGCCATCAAGGTCGAGCCGATCCGTGATCTTGAAGCCATCGACCGGATCAAGTTTCTGCTGTCCGACAAGCCGCGTGATTTATGCCTGTTCGTCCTGGGCATCAATACGGCGTTCCGGGCAAGTGAACTGCTGTCCATCACCGTGGGCCAGGTTGAGGATGCAAAATGGGGGGATATACTGGAGATCAAGCAACCCAAGACGGGCAAGTACCGGATGGTTCCGCTCAACAAGCGGTGTGTGGCGGTGATCAGGAACTGGCTGGAACACTATCCCGCTGCCCGCCGGTGGAAGCCGGATAGCCCTCTCTTTCTGTCAGGCCGGGGACGCGAGCCCCTGACGGTCAGCACCGTCAATCACCTGGTCAAGAAATGGACGAAGGGAGCGGGCCAGAAAGGCAATTTCGGCAGCCATACACTAAGAAAAACATGGGGTTATCACCAAAGAACGGTACTCGGCACCGCCGTCCCGATCCTCATGGAGGCCTACGGCCACCAAAGCCAGAAGGAAACCCTCGACTATCTCGGCATCCAGCCGGATGAAGTGATGGATATATATTTGAAATTGGAGTTGTAGGGTCATTCCACGGATTTAGGGGAATGTTATAAATTTTTTCTTGTTATTAACCCTTTCTACTGTAATCTGAAATAAGATACTTTTTACAAATTTGGCAGGGACGCCTTTTGATAAGAAAATTTAAAAATTACTCTTTTATCACATATTTCACCGTGGTCGCCGCGATGACCACTCCCGTTTACGCTCAAGAAGAGCAACCAGGTGACGTCTGTATACCCAGCCAAGCTGGCTGGTTTAAGAGGTCGGAAATGAGTCCATCCAGTGACGGTGGAAACTTAATGTTCTGCGACGGCACAAACTGGATGGGTATCATGCGGTTCACATCCGGCGGCAATCTCGGTATCTGGAACCCAAGCCCGACAGCGGAGCTTGATATTTCGGGTAAGGGAGCAATGAATAGCTTGAGTTTAAAAGGCGTAGCAGGTTTATCTGCGCCGAGCACGGATTTTGGAGCATCGGGATTGTGGTCTACAGGAACCGGAGACAGCATCTATTACAATTCAGGCTCACCCAAGGTTGGCATAGGGATCACCACTCCCAATGTAGCCTTGGATGTATCTGGAGACATTGAATATACAGGTGTGATTACAGACGTATCCGATAGAAGGTCCAAGACTGAAATTACTCCACTTCCCATCGGTCAACTTAAAAAGATAACCGAACTTCAAGGCGTTTCATTTAAGATGAAAAACCGATTAGAAGCGAAATCCGAATTTGGATTGATCGCCCAGGATGTTCAGGCAATCTATCCAAATCTGGTTTACTCAGACATGAATGAAATGCTATCGCTCAATTACGTTGGCCTAATCGCCCCAATTATCGAAGCAATCAAAGAGCAAGAAAAAATAATAAATGGTCATAATAATATGGTTAAATCCTTGCAAACGAAAATTGATATTCAGAACAATGAAATTTCTGAACTGCGAGAACGTATTGAGTTTTTAGAAAGTAACTAATGAGGAATTGTGCGGAAAATTAAATTAAATTTAATTGCCTGTCTAATCCTGATTGGTACATTTTTCCCAATCGCCCCCACGTGGGCGCAGTGTACAAACCCCAACGGGATAGAAGGAGAGCTGATATACAACAGCGATTTTCGCGTCCCGCAGGCTTGCCTTAACGGAATCTGGATGGCCATGGCAAGTCAAAATAGTAATCCATCTGGCACCGGATGTAGCGGCCCTTTAACTACAGAAGGCAATATTATATTCAACCAAGATCACCATGTTCCCCAGTACTGTGATGGATATGCATGGATACCTCTCGGGCCTTATCCAGGCACTGGAGGTTTGGGTTGCGCTTCACCAACAGGTCTCGAGGGAGATTGGATTTACAATGCGGATTGTAAGATTATCCAGTATTGTGACGGTCAAGATTGGATAGGTAGCGGTAGGGAAATTGACACCACTCCTTCTCCATTTTCGTTCACAGATCAAAATAGTGTCACAACTTCAACTTTAATTACTTCAAATATTGTTCAGATAGCGGGAATTGATTGTAATGTACCAGTCACAATATCAGGATCCGGCAGTCCAGAATATCGAATTTGCAACGACGGCACCTGCTCCAGCGTTTCTCAGAGCTGGATTAACAGCAGTGGTATTATCAATAATGGTCAGTATCTACAATTACGATTAACCAGCCACACCAACAGTAACACAGAAAACTTATCTAATGTAACAGTAGGCATGACGACAGAAAATTGGGGCGTTACTACAACTAGCTGTCCGGATATTGGAGACGTCTGTAGCGACGGTTCCATCTTCGCAGGAGACACAAATTTGTATGTGACTGATGTAAACCAAAGCACAGCAAGTCGATGGAAGAATTCGTCTGGTACAAATGACATTAACCCAGATTCAAATTCTAACGGCCAATCTAACCACGACAATCGACTAGGCATTCTCTCCGATTTTCCCGCATTTTCTTTATGTGAAAGTTTGAATCGCCACACCAATACCGATTGGTATCTTCCCGCAAAAGACGAACTAAACATTCTGTACACAAACAAGGCTGCGATTGGCGGCTTCACAGCAGACGTATACTGGTCATCGACGGAAGACAATATTAACAACTCGTGGTTCCAATTCTTTGGCAACGGAAACCAAAGTGTCGATCCAAAGACCAGCTTTTACGATGTTCGGTGCGTCAGAAGAAATCTGTGATCGGAGAGGGATTTCCTTACCATCAGTCAATGCGCTAATTCAATCTATATACCCACTAGTGTCCGGTTAAAAGTTGAATAGATTCAGTTGGTTGCCATTGGCATCCTGTTCGGTTGTGTCGTCGGCGTCGAGAAACGCTTTGTTTAGAGGGATTTTCTCGAAAACGCTGACG
>Ga0172382_10010786_pt1 | contig 12191 bp, 18 predicted proteins | sample Leawel138RmetaG_FD_122245 | JGI IMG/M metagenome (GOLD analysis project Ga0172382, IMG submission 122245) | Leachate microbial communities from a municipal landfill in Southern Ontario, Canada - Leachate well 138R metaG | ecosystem: Engineered > Solid waste > Landfill > Unclassified | place...
GCTGGACTAATCCAGATCCGCATGACCGGCGTGGGAGAAGCGCCCCGGACAATATAAACATCTGCGGACAGGCATTTGGAGCGGGTAGCGGGAATCGAACCCGCATATTCAGCTTGGAAGGCTCAAAGAGAACGTTTCAATTCAACATCTTGGCTGTAAACTTGTTTATTTTCGCGACGTTGTTTTTCAATGACTTACAGGATGGATGTAAACGCTGCCGCGTCTCAGCAGAAAAACAGGGAATTGGCGGAGCGGGTGGAATTCGAAGCTAAAAGCATGGGGCGGAAACCCGTAAAGAAATAAACCTACGTCCGATGCTACGTTTTAGCATTGCGACGAACGGTCGGAAACGGCATAGCCCGCGTTCAGTTTGCGTTCAGTCATTGAGGGGCCTTAAATTGGTTAATAGAGTAAGCGTTTTTCGGCTGCATAATCGTATGCAGCCTGGTTCCGACGGCATCTTTCGCACAGGCGGCTGATTCTTCCCCGTCGGTTATTGCTGCTATCCCGGTCCTCTCCAGCGTCCCGGCCGGGCAGATGACGGTACCGCAAAACACCGCTGTTCACCTGACTGTGAACGATGAAGTATCGAGCAAGACCGTAAAGGAGGGCGATACGTTCGCGCTGAGTGTCTCCCAGGATGTCGTAATCAATGATTATATTGTCATCCCGAAGGGGACGAAGGCTGTCGCCGAGATCACTTGGCGCACCGGCAAGGGTGCGTTCGGGAAGTCCGCAAAGATGGAATTTGCTTTCAAGCACCTCGAACTCGGCGGGCGGCGTATCCCGATTGAAGGAAAGCATCGGCAAGAAGGAGCCGGAAACACGGGAGCCACCATCGGAACGGCGGTGGCCGTGGGCGTATTCAGTGCCTTTGTAACCGGAAAATCGGCAGTGCTACAAGAGGGCCGCGAATTTACGGCTCATACTGTTGATGACTTTCATGTGGCAATCCCGACGATGACAATACCGCATATAATGGCGTCAATGCCAGATGCGCCAACCGCGCAAACATCTGCACCGACTGCTGCGGCAAAGCAGGAAATTGCGATAGCGCAGCCACTTGAACCCGCGATTTCTCCGGCCGCACAAACTAAAATCGTCGAGGAATCCCTTTCACAGTAAGCGATTCGCAGTGGACAAAGTGAGGCGACATGCGCGCCTCACCGCCACCCTTCAAAATCTACCTTCGGGCGAGCGCCGCAAACGGTACATTTCACGCGCTCGGCCAGTTCATACAGCTTCATTTTATCCGACAGCCCGCGTGATGTTGCGAAATGCCCTACCCTGTCGCGCAGACGCCGACCACACTGGCAACGAATATTGATGATCAGGTCTCCCCGATACCAGATCGGGTCCACCGGTTTCGGGCCTCGCATGTTCGCAGCCATGCAGAACATTTGCAGAACATTGGCGAGTCTGGCAAGGTGGATGTGGCGGAAAAATAATCCTCGCCGTCCACGATTTTTGCTTTACACGGCCACGAATGAAGATTATATAGAATATATCAGCAGGGGCTGATACGGGCGCTCCGCCGGGATCAGGAGCCGGAGCAAGGATATGACCACCTACGTTTTTACCAAGCAATCTACCGGCGAAGTGGTCCGGATTGATGCCGCAGGCGTAGGCATCGCAATCCGTAAATTCGCGGCTGACCGCGAGATTGCACTGCACAGCAAGTATGACGCTCAGGGCAAGATCATCACCAAAGTGACCGTTACCGAGGCGGATGATGGACTTTGGGAAATGGGCGGCGTTCACTACAGCCTCCGCATTTTTTCCAAGCCTAAAACCATCGCAGCCGCCCCGGCGCCCGGTTCGTCCGTCAGCAACTGGGAATACAACAACCTGCGCGAATCGCTCGGTGATGATCTGGCCGCCCAGATGGCCCGCCAGATGCAAGGCTGACGGGGGGGGGTATCATGGCAAAATACACTTATATCCAGCGTCTCGCTGCTCATCACACCAATGGAGAGATTGTAACCGTGCCGGATCAAGTCGCTGCCGACCAGCGTGGGTTCGATGGCCGCAGTTTCCCCCTCTCGGATGGCCGCCGTGTATATCTGCGCGGCGATCTTTATGGCCTCCACACCAGCGGCACCGGTGACATGGTTGTGTCATCTCGCCCTGCGAAATGAGCCGCCACCGCAGCCGCATCGTTCGCATCGAGCCGGAGAGCACGCCTCTCCGGCTTTTGCTCTGGCACACGCCAGCCGGGGCCATGGCGTTGGGCTTTATCCGTCGCGGCGATGATGAGGGTCGCCTGCTCCGCCTCGCATCCGGCGCGCTGGTCATCCAGTTGCCCGGTGGCGCGATTGGCACACTTGATCAGCGCAAGGCACAAGCAATGCTGGACAGCGAGGCGCAAGATGCGGCCAACCCGTGAGAGCCTCGCCATCAACATAATCACCGACGTCTACGAGGCAGAGTGGCTGGTCAGTGAGTATCGTCCAACAGCGCATGGATTTGACATCGCTGTCGGTTGGCCGGTGGACGCCAGCGGTCCAGGCAATCCCCGCGTCATCATGACTGCGGCGCTCGCCGAATATCTGCAATCGGTCGAGCGCCCGCGCGATATCGACCTGCCGATCTCGCGGACGACGATCAAGCGCCTGCGGGCAGATCTAGCCCTGCGCTTTGACTGGGATGCATGGTGGACAGCGCGGGCGGATGATCTGGCAAGCATCACGCTGGCGGAATTTTGCGCCCGCCATCATTGCTCAATGGGCGCGGCAAGTCAGCGGCGGGCGATGATGCGGCAGGCTTGGCGCTCCGCCTGCCCCTAAGCCGCGTCCTGATACATCTCCGGAACAACCGGCAGACGCCAGCGCTCGCCAAAGCGGCGATGATACGCGATGCCGAAAGCGCGGCGGTCGCTGATCCAGCCTCCGCGCGCGGAATAGGCGTCTGGTGCGGCCAGCGTCGGGTGCTGTTCCACCGTCGCGCCGCCCTCCTCGATCACGCGCCAGTGGTGGTAATGGCCGCAATGCAGATAGCTGCGTTTGGCCGCGCCCCATGCAGCACGGAATCGCGGGGCGGATGCGAATAGCGATGGCAGCTTTTCCATTTTCAGCTTGTGGCCATGATGGAAGCCGATGAAATTAGAGCCCCATGTTATCGCATGGTAGGGCAGCACATTATCGGCAACGGTTACGCGCGGCTCATTGGCGTATAGCCGCCGGAACAGGATGCGCAGCCATGCGCTGCCAGATTCATCGTGGTTTCCCTCGGAAATCACCAGCTCAACGCGCCGATGCCGCCGCAAGGCTGCCGCGATGGTCATTTCCAGCAGGTCGACCGCCGATTCCGCCATCCGCATGTATCGGCTGTCTGCGTCCAGAACGTGCCGGCTGGCGGGTGTTACCGGCGTCAGGCCATCGGTATGCAGAAAATCGCCAAGCTGATTTATCACGCATACATCAGCCGCCGGCATTTCCGCCATCAGACCGCCAAAACAGCGGGTGAATGTTTCGGCAGCGATCTTGATATCCCAATCCGCGCCGGTCTCCCGGCCCCAGGCTAACATCCCGATATGATAATCCGTGATGGTTATCAGATTCAGCAATTCCGCGCTGGCGACGGTCGGCTCCGGCATGGGCAGCGGCGGCAAGGGCTCTACCCGTTCAGCGCGGGCGGTGATGGCGCTCTCAATCGCCCGCAGGCGCTGCAAATCATCGACCTTGGTTTTGACCCACTGGCCTTTTTGCTGCCCGTCCGCGTCGAAATAGGTGGATACGCCGCGCACAACATAGGGCTCCAGCCCGTCGCGTTCCGGCCCGGCTCCGATGCCACCCGCGCCATAACCTTTCTGGAAGCGCCGCTGGGCTGCTGCCAACCGCCCCCTGAATGTTTCGCGGTTTAACCCCAACTCCCGCGCGGCGGCAGATTTATTGCCACCGCACGATTCGAGCGCATCGAGCGCAGCTTGCAGCACTTCGTCTGGCAGGGGTGGCGTACTCATTTCGGCCAGCCCTCCGCCAGCGCCCGCCTTTTGGCCTCGCAATCCGCATCAGCCCGCGCGTCGGTCAACAGCCACAGTTCCAGCCGTTCGGCTGTCAGCGGCTCCGGCAATGCTGGCCAGCTACACGGATGCAGGCTATCCGCCGGCGGCGCCGGAATGGATGGCCGCACGGCTATCGTTCGCGGCGCGCACGCGCTCAACAGGCAGGCACTCGACAGCAGCAGCAGCCGGGCGATCCCGGTAGTAGGTCCGCATTTCATGCGTCGTCCTTTCGGTGATGTGTTCCGCCGCCGCACGGGCTTCCGCCAGCGCAATCGTTGCAGCATCCGCTTTCGCGCGCCATTCGGATTCGCGCCTCGCCATGTCCGCTTGCGCCTGTTCCTGCGCAGCCTGCCAGCGCGTCTCGCAATCCGCCTTGCCGCGCTGGTATCCTCTATGGTCAGCCCACGCCCAGGCTGCGATGACAAGCGCCGCGCCCGCAAGATAGGGCCAGATTCGGGACAGGAGGGAGAGGGTCATCACGGACTCCCTACGGCAATGCCGCATTTTGCGCTTGCATGTGATACGGCAATGCCGTATATAACACTTATGCACACGGTTATCGAAACAAACGCATGGATCGCCGCCGCCAAGGATGCCGGCATGAGCGACGACGAGCGCGCTAATGTGGTCGATATTCTTGCCGCCAATCCCGAAGCTGGCGAGATCATGCCTGGATGCGGCGGGGCGCGGAAATTGCGCGTGGCCAAACCCGGCAAGGGCAAGTCCGGCGGGTATCGCGTCATCACATATTTTGCCGGTAAGGATGTGCCGGTTTTCCTGCTGACCGTGTTCGGCAAAAACGAAAAGGCCAGCCTGGCAAAAGGCGAACGCAACGCCCTCGCGGCCCTGACCAAGACGTTACGGGCAACACTTTGACGATGGAGAATATGATGAGCAAAACCGCTTTCGACAAGATCGCCGCCGGGCTGGAAGATGCCATTGCCTATGCGGGCGGTGACAGGAGCCGGGGGCGCGAAACCGCGCCTGTCGATGTGAAGGCAATCCGCGCGGCAACCCGGCAAACGCAGGCGGAGTTTGCCGCGACCTACCATCTGCCCATCGGAACTGTCCGCGACTGGGAGCAAAGCCGCCGCCAGCCCGATGCGCCGGCCCGCGTGCTGCTGTCGCTTATCCAGCGCGATCCTGTCGGCGTGGCGAAGTTGGTAGCCGCTGGCGAATAGGGCATCGTCATCGGAGCGTGGATGCGCGTTTCTGGCGCGGGCAAAATATCGCGTCATTTCAACCCCGTCATGCAAACGGCATATTCGGGGATCAGCGCCGGGTCCTTGCTGGCATAGCGGCGATTGGCGAGGCCCTGCACATAGCGCCCACCGGCCATCGTCCATGCTTTGAACGCCTCGCAGCCGCCCGCCCAGTCGCCCGAGTTGAAACGCTTCGCCGCCGTCGATCTGCAAAAGGCCGCCGAACCGATATTATACGACAGGCTCGCCGCCGCCGCCCACTGCATCGGGCGATCCCGCAAGCCCGGCACGCACTGCGCCGCCCGCTCGCCAAATTCACCCACAGCCTTGCGCAGCATAGCCGTGCATTCGGCGTCGGTGTAGCGCCGCATTTCGACGCGCGTTTCGCCGTAGCAAACATCCCAAACCTTGCCGATGTGATCCCATCGCGGGGTGTTTGACTTCCCCTCCCACGAGGCCACAATCGGCGTGGCAATCGCCAGCATCGCCGCCATCGACAGCGTCGCAATCTTGCCCTTATGCATCACGGTCGCCTCCCGTCTTGCCCAGCCAGCCTGCCACATCCCACCCGAAAAGGTCGCGGCAAATGGCCTGAAAGGCCCGCGTTTCCAGCACGCGCAGCAACGTCCAGACAATCGTGGCGAGCGCCGCCATTGCGGGGAGCCATTGCAGGACGGTCGCAACGGTGATGGTCGCCGCCGCTACGTCGAGCCCGGTTTTGGTGGAGTCCTGCATCATGCGGCCCCACGCATTTCCGCACACGAGAGCCATTCCGGCGCGGGCGATTGCCCCCGCCGGTTGCGGTATCTGTCCATTAGATTATCCTCTCTTTATGCTGTTGCCAGCGCCGGATACCGTGCATCCCGCTCCACCAGCAGGTGGCTGCGAAACATCACGTAAAATGCCAGGTGCGCCGCGCTGCACTGGTCGGCCACAAATCCGGCTGCCGCCAGATCGGCGGCATGCTTCGGGTTTGGCTCTGGCAGAATGTCCACCACAGCCTGCTTGATAAGATAATCCGTGTCTGCGCCCGTGTGCAGGTAGGGAATACCAAACAGGGTGGTGGGGCTGTTATCCGGCAGCGAGTGAATCAGCGCGTGGAAATCGGGCTGCACCACTTCAAATTCGATGGTCCGCCAATCGGGAGGAGCATCGCGGCTCGGATGCATGATCACGTGCCGCCACGGAACGGCTGGCACCGTCATCAAAGACAGGGGACCGGGCAGGCTGGATGCAAGCGCCGCCAACAAAGTGCCCAACTCATCGATCGACCCAAACAGATCGATGTCGCTCGAACCTTCGTGCGGAAAAGGCGCGCCGCGCAGCAGCGCGGAATAGCCCCCGTAAATAATCATGGGATATACTCCGTTACGTCGATGGCGTGGAGCCGCTGGTTTACGCCGGCCAGATAGGTGTCGGGGTGGCCGGTCGGGTTGGGGGATAGCCCGCCCTGGATGCTGATAATGATGTCGCCCGGGATCACGCCCGCGCCGGTCCTGCTGAAGTAGCCTGTGGCGTAGCGTGTGGTCTGCCATGACCATAGATTGGTGGTGACAAATTCCAGATCGTGGTTCAAGTCGAAGTCCACCCGCCCGCCAATGCCAGCATACTTCCGACCGGCCACAGGTGTTCGTGTTGGGGCCTTCGGGGGATATTTCGACGAGAAGATGACATTCCCCGCGTCGTCGCAAAGCTGGACGAGTGGTCCGGTCCCCGTGAACTTTTTAGGGCGATCCAGCACAAACCAGCGCACGTTGGCCAGATTGACCGAGCCCGACACATTGTATTGCCGGTTGACCGCGAAATACGCCGTCCAGTTGTTGCCGCTCCGGGCCGTCAGATAGCATCCGCCAACCGCTGACTCCGTCTCGGGAAGATAGAGTGCAAAGATCGGAGCCTCGCCGCCGTTATACTGGACGGGATAGAGATTGCCGTCCGTGGTCCATTGCTGGACAGGCGTGATGCCGGCGAGCGTTCCCGTTGCCACCACGGAAATGCAGTGGTGTGTTCCGTCGATCTGGAAAAGGCCGTGCTGGCCCCGGATTTTGATTTCCGCGACCATCAGTAGACGCCATACATCAGGTGCCCCGAGGCGTTGTTGGTCAGCCGCCGCCAGAGCACCCGGCCGCCGTTCGGATCGGCGACATTCGATGTGTTGACGATGTCCACGGACATCCGGTCGGCCGCGCCGTTCAGCGTCAGGATGCCGTAGACCAGCTCCCCCGGCTCGCGCGGGCCAACGTCGACGAAGCCCGAGGTGTTCGCCGCGCCGGCAGGAATGATGAGCAAGCCGTAGTTGCGGCCCGTGTAATGCTCGCTCGAAAACTGCGAGACGCCGTCATTTATCCAGAGTCCTGCCGCCATTACTTGATCCCGAAAAAGCCGACCTCGACGCCTGCCGAGTTGAACAGGCGAAGCCCCGCGTCGGACAGTTGGAACCGCTGCCCGGTTGTCGCGGTCTGCAGCGTCCCGATGGTTGCGAACATCGCATCCAGTTGCGTGGATGCCAGTTTCGCCGCCGTCACCGCGCCCGCGTTGATCTTGTCTGCCGTCACTGCATTGGCATCGATCTTTGTGGCCGTCACGGCGTTCGCGGCGATCTTGTTGGCTGTCACTGCATCGGCAGCGATCTTGTCCGCAATCACGGCCCCCGCCGCGATCTTGGCAGCCTCCACCGCGCCCGCGCTGATCTTCACAGCCGTAACAGCATTGGCAGCGATATTATCGGCCACCACTGCGCTGGCGGCCAGTTTGCCCGCTACAACCTCGCCAGCCTTGATCTTGGCGGCAGTTACCGCGTCCGTGGCGATGGTTCCAGCCGTCACGGCATTGGCAGCGATCTTCCCGGCTACCACGGCGTTGGCGGCAATATTGTTTGCCGCCACCGCATTGGCCGCCAGTTTCCCGGCAACAATGGCTTCGCTCGCGATGGTGTTGGCAGTGATGGCATCCGCCGCGATCTTCCCCGCCGTCACCGCATTCACCGCCAGCTTGTCAGACACGATAGAGCCAGCGGCGATCTTGTCCGCAACCACGGCGTTGGCGGCAATCTTGCCTTCGGTCACAGCGTTCGCCGCGATCTTCCCCGCCGTCACCGCATCAGTGGCAATCTCAGTCGGTCCGACGGTTCCCGGCAGAATTTCGTCCGGGCGCGGCGCGAAACTGGATGGTGTTGTTGCCCGCTCTATCTGCAGATTGTCAAACTGGATAAATGTCGGATCACCCGGCGGGTTCCAACTGCCGTACGCCGAAATGAATAATGCGTTCGGGGTGGGATTGTTGTTATCGAATCGAATGCGAAATGCGTAGCGCCGGAAAATCGTTGATGCAGGGCTTGGGTTCAAAATCGGCTCGTTTATGTCGGGTTGCGGGTCCGCGAAGCAAATTTTGAACCCCTGCACAAAATTGCCGGATGTATTGCACAGCGCGTCGAACGAAACGATGTAATCGACGCCTCGCTTCATTGTTCCCCAAACATCCGTGCGCGTCCTGATACCCAGTGTACTCACCCGGTCTGTTGGGTCGCTTGTTGAGCTACCCGGCAGAATTGGTTTGATATGCGCCTGATACGGGTCAAATGTCTGATCTGCATAAGCGTTGATCGTGCGGTTTATCGTGGCAATTTGACCGACAGGCGGGGTGCCACCATTCACATTGTTATAGACCATCCAGTGCGTTGCTTCTGCTCCGCTATTCCAGACCGCCAATCCTCCGTCCCGCAGCAGATTGCCGCCGCCCATCTGCACCGACAGTTTTGCTGCACCGACTGCCCCGTCCGCGATTTGCGCACTACTAATCTGCCCGGCGATCTTGGCGGCATTTACAGCTGCGATTTGCGCATCGGTCATCTGACCCGTGACTTTTGAAGCCGCCAGAGACTGGATTTGTGCGCTTTGCAAAGTGCCGGAAATATCCACCGCCGCAACCGCCGCCGTCCACCCGGTCGCCGTATAGCGATATAACTTTTCATCGCTGGTCAGGAATACCATGCGCCCTTCGAACAGATTCCCGGAGGGCAAGGCGCTGACTATTCCAAACCCGGTCAGCACCTTCGACACGGTGAAGACGCGAACGTAGGTCACGCCCTTATAAACCACGGTCATCGTCAGCGCGCCGCTGGTCGACGCCAGCGGCATGGCGCTGACCGAATAGGCGCCAGCCGCCGTGATCGTGCCCGAAAGCCCGCTGCCCGCCGCCGAAAGCGTCGCGCTGGTGGTGACGTCCGTGCCGCCCTCGAATATTTTCAGCTGGCCTTTGGCATTGGCGAAGCCGCCCGCCGGCACCGATCCATCAGCATAGGCGAACACCTGATAAGACGCCGTGTCGATCTCGACCACAACCGGCGCACCCGCCGGGCCGGGCGCACCCGGTGCGCCGTCTTCCACCACCTTGACCGGCGCAGACCATTCATCGGGCAGGATCGTATCGGTCGGATCGGCGCTGATCGCGCTGGACTGAACCGCCCACAAAGGCTGTCCGTTCGTCGCCGGCACGGTTTGCGTCCAGCCATTGTTCGCACCAGACAGCACACCTGTTGCAAACGTCCAGGTCGTGGATACGGTAACGCTGGCTGGCGTCGTCGCCGATCGGCGGTAAAGCGTGATCGCCGCATGGCTTAAACCTGCCGCGCCATCTTCCCCCGGCGGGCCGGGAAGGCCATCGCCAGACGCCGCCAGCAAATCCCAATAACCGGCGTCCGGCGGCGCGTTGCCGCTGGATGGCGTCGGGTTGGTATAGATGTAGGATGATCCATTGTGCGAGACGATATTGCCTTCGCGATACGTCTCTCCGGCTGCATATTCGCCGCGCGCCACCAGCGTTGCCGTATAGGCGATCTCGCCATAGGCATGCGGACGCCAGCAGCGGTCCGCTTCCATCTGCAGCCGCCACCACGGCGCGCCCTGTTCCAGCAGCTCCGCCGCCATCGCCTGCGGTTCGGCGCTGCCATCGGTCGCAACGGTCAGCACGGGCGCACCAAGTTCGGCACGGCTTACCATCAGCTTGCCGTGCGCGCCGATCATCGCCATGGCGTTGCAGCTCGCCGCGATCTCCGCGATCACATCGCCCACACGCCGCTGGCCCGCAATATACAGCGAGATCGGATAAGGCAGCGCCGCATCCAGCGCGGAAAGATTGGCGCTGTCGATCTGGTCGACCGTGGCGCCAGCCGCCGCGCAGCCATTTATTTCCGAAGCTGGTAGCGGAAGGGAAGGCTCCGAAAGATCAGGCCGAACGCTCGATCGCGATCCTGGCGGAAATCGAACAGGATTACACCCGCGCCGCCAGCCTGTCCGTGCCCATCGTAAGCGGTCGCCTGCTGGAATTCCGGCCTGTATGGGCGGCGGATCATGCAGTGCTGACCTTCGATACAGAAGTGCAGATCGCCGGCCAGGAAAGGCAATCCACGAACTCCAGCTGATGATCGAATTCGAAACGAATAAGGACAAAACGATTACCGCCAGAAAACTGGATGCCGCCCGCATTAATACCAGTCAGATTGGCGCAGTGCCGGGGGTTCCGGGAGAGGATCAGTATGACTAGCCGCCCCTATTCCCCCGAAACGCTCGCGCAAAGGTGGGGTTGCAGCGCGGAGGCGGGCGATGGCTGACAAGCGCCGCCGCCCCGCCTATGCCAGCCGGGCGCTGGTCGCGAAGCTGGCCGAGGCAGCGCGCGCGGCGGGCATCGAAATATCCCGGTGCGGCATAGAATTCACCCGCGACGGCACCGTGCGTTTCGTGCCACCATCCGCCCCGGCGAACGATCTGTTCGAGCGGTATAAGGACCAGCTGTGACCATCAAGGGGCTGCACATCGTCTCCAAGCGCCGGCCTGGAAAGCCGGTCCGGTATTATATCTATGCGTGGCGCGGCGGCCCACAGATTCGCATGGTCGAAGGTGGCCCACGCCCAAAGCTCGGGCCGAATGACATTGCAGCCCTCAAACAGGCGCAAGATACGCTGCGGACGGATGCTGGCAGCTTCGGACGGCTGATAGAGGATTGGCGCGGCAGCCCCGAATGGGCAGCGATGGCAACCAGCACCCGCGCCGAATGGGGCCGCACCATTGATCTGTTTCCGAAAAAATGGACCCCCCTGCCCGTTGCGCTATTCGACGATCCACGCACCAAGGGCGCGATTCTCAAATGGCGAGACGGATTCGCCGCCACACCACGGCGCGCCGATTACGTCATTCAGGTATTGCGGGCGGCGCTTGCATGGGGGCGCACGCGCGGACGCCTCGAACGCAATATCTGCGACGATACGCCCAAGCTGTACGCAGGCGGCGAACGCGCGGAAATCATCTGGGAACCGCACGAGCGGGAGATATGGCAACAGGCAAGGCAATCGGCCCGGGATGCCGTCAACCTGGCATGCCTGACCGGGCTGCGGCGCGGCGATCTCGTCAAACTGCCCCTCGCCGCCATTGGCGAACACGCCATCGTGTGGAAAACCTCGAAGGGCAAGATCATCGCGACGATTCCGCTCTATCCAAAGCTTCGTCATCTGCTGGAAAACCTGCGAAGCCGCTACCGCGCCGATGGCGTCGATACGGTACTGGTAAGCGCACTTGGCAAGCCGCGCTCGCCCGCCGGATTAACGGGCGATTTCATCGAAGAACGCAAGCGGCTCGGTCTTCCGGCCAAGCGGCTGCACGATTGCCGGGGCACGTTCGCTACGGAGTTGATGCTGGTCGGCATGACCGATCGGCAGATTGCCGACATCATGGGCTGGAGCGCCACCAGCGTCGAGCGCATCCGCAAACGCTACGTCGACCAGGCCCGCGTAATCGTGGAACTTGGCCGCAAGATCGCGCGATAACTGTAAACCAAACTGTAAACCGCACCCCCTGAAAAGGTGCTAAGTGTTGGAGCGGGTAGCGGGAATCGAACCCGCATATTCAGCTTGGAAGGCTGCTGCACTACCATTGTGCTATACCCGCATTTTACAGGTCATTTTACACCTGATGCGCGGTCGCCGATTGCCACTA
>Ga0172382_10010787_pt1 | contig 12189 bp, 10 predicted proteins | sample Leawel138RmetaG_FD_122245 | JGI IMG/M metagenome (GOLD analysis project Ga0172382, IMG submission 122245) | Leachate microbial communities from a municipal landfill in Southern Ontario, Canada - Leachate well 138R metaG | ecosystem: Engineered > Solid waste > Landfill > Unclassified | place...
CTGCTGGTCGGCCCTCCCGGCGTCGGCAAGACCTCCATCGGCCGCTCCATCGCCAACACCCTGGGGCGCAAGTTCTACCGCTTCTCCCTCGGCGGCATGCGCGACGAGGCCGAGATCAAGGGCCATCGCCGCACCTATATAGGCGCCATGCCCGGCAAGTTCATTCAGGCTATCAAGGAGGCGGAAACCGCCAATCCGGTGATCATGCTGGATGAAATCGACAAGATCGGGGCCTCCTACCAGGGCGACCCCGCCTCCGCCCTGCTGGAGGTGCTCGACCCGGAGCAGAACAACGACTTCCTCGATCACTACCTGGACCTGCGCTTCGACCTGTCCAAGGTGCTGTTCGTCTGCACCGCCAACCAGCTCGACACCATCCCCGGCCCACTGCTGGATCGCTTGGAGGTTATCCTGCTGTCCGGCTACATCACCGAGGAAAAGCTGGCCATCGCCAAACATCATCTGTGGCCGAAGCAACTGGAAAAGGCCGGCCTCAAGACTAGCCAGCTGAAGATCTCCGACAGCGCGCTGTGCAAGGTCATCGAGGGCTACGCGCGCGAGGCCGGCGTGCGCAACCTGGAAAAACAGCTGGGCCGCATCGTGCGCAAGGCCGTAGTCCGCATCGTCGGCGGAGAAAAAGGTCCCATACGCATCGGTCCCACCAGTATCGAGGACCTGCTGGGCAAACCGCTGTTCCAGCGCGAAAAGCCGCTCAGCGGCATCGGCGTGGTCACCGGCCTGGCGTGGACCGCCATGGGCGGTGCCACCCTGAGCATCGAGGCCACCCTGGTGCACAGCAAGAATCGCGGCTTCAAGCTCACCGGCAAACTGGGCGAGGTGATGCGCGAATCGGCGGAGATCGCCTACTCCTACATCTCCTCGCACCTCAAGCAATTCGAGGGCGACCCCGCCTTCTTCGACGAGGCCTTCGTCCACCTGCACGTACCGGAAGGCGCCACCCCCAAGGACGGTCCCAGCGCCGGTGTCACCATGGCCACTGCCCTGCTCTCTCTGGCGCGCAAGGAGCGCATCAGGCGGCCGCTGGCGATGACTGGCGAGCTCACCCTCACCGGTCAGGTGCTGCCGGTAGGCGGTATCCGCGAGAAGGTGATTGCGGCGCGGCGCGCCGGCGTGCTGGAGCTGATCCTGCCCGAGGCCAACCGCGGCGACTACGAGGAACTGCCGGCCCACATCCGCAAGGGTATCACCATCCACTTCGCCCGCCACTACCGCGACGTGGCGGAGGTGGTGTTCGGGGTGAGTTAAAAAGACGAAAGCTTAAACGCAAAGACGCAAAGTTTGCTGCACCAATCAGGGCTGAGCTCTCTCGGGAGATCGTGCCAATATCAGCGCTCATCCACCCACGAACGGGGCTCCTGCCACACACAAGAATCTTTGCGTCTTTGCGTTGAAAGCCTTCAGGCTTTTTTCAGGCACAGCTCACGCGCCACGATGCCGGCCAGGGCGGCGATGTGGTCGGGACGGTCGTTGAGGGCGGGGATGTAGTGGAAGGACTCGCCGCCGGCGTGCAGGAACAGCTCGCGGTTCTCGCCGGCGATCTCCTCCAGGGTTTCCAGGCAGTCGGCGGAAAAGCCGGGGCAGATCACCTGTACGTGGCTGATGCCCTGCGCCGGCAGCGCCTGGAGCACTTCATCGGTATACGGTTGCAGCCACGGCTCACGACCAAAACGCGACTGGAAGCTCACCTGCCATTCGTCATCATTCAGTCCCAATCGCTCCGCCGTCAGCCGCGCGGTGGTCAGACACTGCTGATGGTAGGGGTCGCCCTCCGTGCGGTAACGCTCGGGCGTGCCGTGGAAGGAGAACAGCAGGCGCTGCGCCGGCGCACCCACCTGCCGCACCTCGCGCACCGAGGCGGCCAGGGCGTCGATATAGGCGGCATCGGCGTGATAGTCCGCCACGAAACGCACGCTGGGCACATCGCGCGTGGCGCGCAACGCATCGGCCACCGCATCGAAGGTGGAGGCGGTAGTGGAGCAGGAATTCTGCGGATACAGCGGCAGCACCAGCACCTGCTGCACGCCGGCGGCGCGCAGTTCGGTCAGTGCGGCGGCGATAGAGGGATTGCCGTAGCGCATGCCGAGGGCCACCCGGGTCCGTCCCGGCCACTGCGCCTCCAGCACCTGCTGCAGCAGCGCCTGCTGGCGCCGCGCGATGAGTAGCAGCGGTGAACCATCGGCGGTCCACACCTTGCGGTACAGCCGCGCCGAGCGGGCCGGGCGGATGCGCAGGATAATGCCGTGCAGGATCAGCCACCACAGCGGCCGCGGCACATCCACCACCCGGCGGTCCCACAGGAATTCCGCCAGATAGCGGCGCAGCGCCGGGGCCGTCGGCGCATCGGGGGTGCCGAGATTGGTCAACAGGATGCCGAGCGGCACAGCGGAATTACTCACGGCAGGCACTCCAGGTCGTTCGTTCGACGCGAGTATATCAGTGCCGTCCGCGCAACACGGCAAACTGCTGCAGGATCGGCGTCACCACCGGCTCGATCTTCGTGCGCATCACCGTGCCGACGGCATCGCTGTGGGCGAAGATGGGGGTGATGATGGCCTCGTCGATATGGGCCAGGAACACCATGGCGCGGATCTCGGCGGCCAGCTGCGGCACCGCCTGCAACAGCTCGCACAGCTCGCCGCTGCCCGCCGCGCACAGGGCCGCCACGCTGGCATCGATGGCCGCGATCTCGCGCAGGCTGGGGGCGGCGGGACGCGCCGCCTGAAAATAGCGGCCGATGGCATTGACCAATGCCGTCACCACGTCCTGATCGGCCGGCTTGTGCAGCACATCGGCGCCCACTTCGAGGAAGGTCTGGCCGGTGCTGTCCAGCAGCTTGAGCAGCAGCGCGGCATAGGCGCTGCGTTCCGCCAGCGGTGCCAACACAGGACGGTACTCCTCCGCATCGTGGCGCGCGGGGACAGCATCGGGCAGGTCATCGGGCTCGGCGGCAAGAAAACCGACGCGGTAGGTCTTGCGGGTACGGCCGCTGTCCCACAGTTTTTTACGCGTCGCCGCCGCAATCAGGCCCGGCTGCAACACCAGCCGCACCGTATCCAGCATGTCCTGATGCTCGCTCTCGAAGGGCAGATGTTCCACCAGAAACTCCGCCAGCACCGGCCCCATGTGGCCGGCCACCACCACCGGATTCTCCAGCATGCGCCGCGCATTCTCCGCATAGGGTGCCACCCACCAGGCACGGCGCGCCAATTCGTCGGTGAGCTGACGCGAGCGGGTCACCGCTACCACCGCCTCCGGCTCGCCGATCATCAGCAGCTTGTCGAGGTCTTCATTGTTGATCTGGCCCATGCGCGTCCAGCGGCGCAGGAATACCGGGTAGCCGCCGGGCGAGCCCAGCACCTGGCCCGACAGCAGCTCGCGCACGCGCTGCAGATACTGCTCGCTGCGGCCGGTGGGATTGAGCGACACCTTCATCTCGCGCTCGCCCTTGAGGCCGTATACCGCCATGTTGTTTTCGTCGATGCGGATCGCCTCGGCATTGGCGATGAGCACATTCAGGCGCAGGCTGTCTTCGGTGGATAAGTCCATGGCGATTCAAGATTCAAGGTTCAAAACTCAAGGTTCAAAAATCTCTGTGATTTTGAGTCTTGAATTGGTCAGTTGAGTTGTATGCGCTGTCCCCAGGGCACCTTGCCCTTGCCCTTCACCAGCCAGATCACCGGGAAGGTGGGCTCCTGTGCAGGGAAGGCACCGTCGGCATCGGTAAAATACACCAGCAGGTCGGGGCGACGCCCCCCGCGCTCCAGCCAGTCGAATACCGGCAGGAAGGAGGTGCCGCCGCCACCCTTGAATTCCCGCGGCAGCTTGAACTCTTCCCACGGCTCGTAACTCCACGGCCCGTCCTCTGCCAGCACGGCGTCGCAGGCATGCAGGGTGACGCGGGCGCGCACCTGTCCCTTGATGGCGTCGATCTCGGCAAGGAACTCACCCATCTCCTTGTCGCTGACCGAGCCACTGGTGTCCAGCGCCACGACGATGTCGATCTCGCTGGAACGCAGGCTGGGGAAGATGGCGTCGCCCTCGCGCCGCGATGGGCGCGAATAGTTGTAGTCGTCGCGCGCGGTGGCGGTCATGTACTTGGCCAGCAGCATGCGCCAGGGCAGCTGCGGCTGCAGCAGGTGATCGATGAGGCGCGCCAGCGCGCCGCCCAGCTTGCCGGCCTGCAAGGCCTGCTGCGCCGCACCGGCCATGCGCTGGCGCCATTGCACCGACAGGCGTTCGCGCTCCTCATGCGACAGTGGTTCCGGCTTGGGCGCACCGCCCTGGCCATCTTCCTGCCTGGGCTGCGGCTTGCCGCTGCCGCCCTTGTCGTCCCTATCCTCCTGCGTGGCCTTGCCGCCGCCGCCCTCGCCCTGGTCGCCGCCGCTGCCGGGGCTGCCGCCCTGATCGCCGCTATCCTGGTCGTAGACATGGTCATCATGCGGTTGCATCGACTCCGCCTCGTCCAGGCAGGGATAGATCTCCTCCGCCGTCATGCCCTTGTACTCGTCGAGCAGCAGGGCATCCTGCACCGGGGTCAGCCCCTCCTCCACCAGCAACGGATTGATGGCCAGGTCGCAGGCCACGTCCCAGCGGTGACGGTCGCGGTGCTGGCGACGCGCGAAGTGCGACAGCGCACAGTGCAGCGCCTCGTGGGCTAGGGCGAACTGGGTCTGATCGAGGGTCAACGCGTCCATGTAATCCGCGTTGTAATAGAAGGTACGCGCATCGGTGGCGGTGGTCTTGCACCAGCGAGGATCGGCGGCCACCATGGGCAGACGCAACACCAGGGCACCGAGGAACGGCCTGTCCAGGATCAGCCTGGTGCGTGCGGCACTGAGTTTGGTTTCGAGATCGCCAGACATGGAAGCATTAAACGCAAAGACGCGAAGGGCGCAAAGAACGCAACGGAGTTTGGATAATAATAACTGGCATTCTTTGTGCCTTTGCGTTTAACGTCTGTTACATCTCATACAGCATCACATCGGCCACAGCCTGCGCCCAGGGGGCGAACTCGGGCACGCTGAAGATCTCCTGGCCGATGGCGCGGTGCATGTCGGACACCAGCATCACGCCCATCTCGCGCTGACTGAAGCGGCCGGCGAATTCCAGAATCGGACCATACACCTCGCCCCCCTTCCTCTCGGCCTTGGCGCGCAGGGCGCGGGCCACCAGGGCGGAGGCGACGGCGTATTGCAGGTCGATCTCGCGCGGCACCGGCACCATCTCGCGGCGCAGGATGGCGTCGAGGTCGGGCAGCTTGTCCAGATTGCGCACGAAGGCCGCAGCCTCGATGCCGGCGGCAGGACCGACGCAGGCCTGCAGGGTCTCCACCAGCAGCTGGTGCGCCTCGCCGAATTTCTTCAGCGCGCGATGGGCGAACTCCCAGGAGCGCGGCGAGGGAAAGGCGATGGGATTGTGCGTCGGGTCGAAATCGAACAGCAGTTCGGGGCGGAAGCGCAGGAAGGCGATGACGCGCTCATCGATGCCATTGCGGTAGGCCCACAGCACCCAGTCGTCGAGATGGGTTTCCACCTCGAAGTGGGCGAAGCGATTGGCCAGCGGCGCCGGCATGGCGTAGGTGACGCCGCGATCGCCCTGGCGATTGCCGGCGGCGAAGATGGCCCAGCCCTCAGGCACGCGGTATTCGCCCAGGCGGCGGTCGAGGATCAGCTGGTAGGCGGCGGCGGATACCGACGGCGGCGCCGAGGTGATTTCATCGAGAAACAGGATACCGGCAGGGCCATGACACCGGGCGTCAGGCAGCATGGCGGGGACCGCCCACTCCACCTGCCCTTCGCTGCGGAACGGGATACCGCGCAGATCGCTCGGTTCCATCTGCGACAGGCGGATGTCGATCACCGGCACCTGATGGCGCGCCGCCACCTGCGCCACCATCTGCGACTTGCCCACGCCGGGCGGGCCCCACAGCATCACCGGCGTGTGGTGGCCGTCGCGCGTGCTCGCAAATTCCCGCTCCAGAACCTCGGTGATGTGTGCCGGACGCATCAATACTCCCCGTTATGTGGCAAAAGACAATAGCTTACTTTATTTGTCGGATACACAAAACAGGGAGTGGGGTTCGATGCAGCAAGTTCCAAGTCGCAAGTTTCAAGTGGCAAGACAAAACCACCGCAACTCGCGTCCGGAAACCGGCAGGACTCAGCCCTGCTGTTGCTGCTGCTCCGCCACCTGCTTGTGCACCTCGGCCATGTCCAGCTCCTTGGCGCGCTGCAGCAGGTCCTTCAGCTGCGAGGCCTGCAAGGCACCGGCCTCGGAATAGATGATCACCTGTTCGCGGAAGATCATCAGCGTGGGAATGGAGCGGATCTGGAACAGACCACCCAGTTCCTGCTCCTCTTCGGTATTGACCTTGGCGAACACGACATCGGGATGATTCTCGGACTCCGCCTCGAACACCGGACCAAAGCCCTGGCAGGGACCGCACCACGGTGCCCAGAAATCGATGATGATGAACGGATTGCTGTTGATGATTTGGTCAAAGTTGTCTTTGGTCATGTGCACGGTGGCCATGGCAGTTCTCCGGTTCACTGAAATGAGGGGTAAGGTCTGAGGCAGACAGGCAAGGCGCCGTGACGAACAACAGACAGGTAATGACTAAGCATAAGCCTACACTAATGCACTCGACAGGAGAACCGCGCCACCCGGTCAGGTGCCGCGGCCGGTAAAACGTATGATCTGGCGCCGGCCGCGTTTATCGGGGCGACGTGCCGGCAGCACTCCGGCAGCAGCAGCCAGACGGCGCTCCTCCGCCAGTGATTCGCGCCGTGCGCGGCTGTCCTCATGCTCCTGGTACAACTGCTGCGCCACCGGCGCCGGCCCCCGTTGCTCGGACAACCCGGTGACGGTGATGACGAACTCGATGCCTGCCTTGCGAATCACCAGTTCATCACCGCATTGCACGCCGCGCGCCGGCTTCGGCCGGTTGCCATTGAGATGGACATGGCCGCCATTGATGGCCTCTACCGCCTGGGCGCGGGTCTTGTAGAAACGCGCCGCCCACAGCCACTTGTCCAGGCGCACGCCGGTCTTGTCGTCACTCATCCGCGCCGCCGCCCTCGCTGATTTCCAGGTAATACTCCATGGTGATCAGGGTGTGCTCGCTGCTGCCGCAGGCCGGGCAGTGCAACAGCATCATCAGGCCCAGCGCCTCCTCGTCCTCATAGGACTCCCCCTCGACGCGCAGGTACTCCAGCATCCCCTCATAGCCGCAATCGATGCAGGTACCCCACGCACGCAACGCCTTGCTCATAAATACCAATCCTGAATTGAAAAACACGGCCAGTCTAACGGAAACAGCTGCCACACCCTAGCCGATGGCTACCCGCTTTAGACCCATGCTAAAGTGCTGTTCCCACACTGCCGATATGTTCGTTACAGGCATCGCGCCCAATTGCCACATAATTACAAGGTGATATATGAACCTGCTACAGAACTTCACCATCAAGACGCGCCTTGTTGTCCTGGTTGCGCTCGCCGCTGCGCTGATGATCGCCATCGGCCTGATGGGCCTGACCGGCATGCGCCACGCCAATGAGTCGCTCAACACCGTGTATAACGACCGTCTGGTACCCACCGGACAGATCAGCCGGATCATCGAAATGATGCAGGACAACCGCACCCAGTTGCTGTTGTCCCTGCAGCACGACCCGGCCAGTGAATTTTCCAAGATGCATGACCACCCCATCGACATGCATCTCAAGGTTGCCGAGGAAAACATCCAGAAGATATCCACGCTGTGGCAGGCCTTCATGGCCAGCTATCTGACCGCAGAGGAGAAACAGCTGGCCGAAGACTTTGCTGCCAAGCGCGGCGTGTTCGTCAACGAAGGCCTGCGGCCGGTCATGGACGCACTCCGGGCCGGTCGCTACCACGAGGCCAACGAAGCCCTGCTCAAGCGCGTCAACCCCACCTTCTACACCGCCACCGGCGCCGCGGAGAAGCTGCTGCAGCTGCAGCTGGATGTGGCCAAGGCCGAGTATGAGAAGGCGGAAGCGGAATATAATCAGATTCGCAATGCATCCATTGTTCTCATCGTGATCGCCATCGGCCTTAGCGCCCTGCTGGCCTGGGCCACCATCGGCGGCATCAGCCGCGCCGTGGCGGAACTGGAGCGCGCCAGCGGCCAGATGGCGGAAGGCAATCTGACCACCCGTGCCAATTATGAGGCCAAGGACGAACTGGGCCGCGTCGCCACCGCCTTCAACCGCATGGGCGAGCGCTTCCACGCCATGGTGCAGCAGCTGTCCGGCGCCACCGGCCAGCTGGCCGCCGCCGCCGAGGAAACCTCCGCCGTCACCGAGCAAACCAGCAGCGGCATCCGCCAGCAGCAGTCGGAGACCGAGCAGGTCGCCACCGCCATGAATGAAATGACCGCCACGGTGCAGGAGGTGGCGCACAGCGCCGCCAGTGCCGCCGAGGCCGCCCACAAGGCGGATGAAGAGGCCACCTCCGGCAAGCAGGTGGTCACCCGCACCATCGACGTCATCGACTCTCTGGCCAGCGAGGTGGAAAAGGCGGCCGGCGTGATCCAGCAACTGGAGCAGGACAGCGACAAGATCGGCACCGTGCTCGACGTCATTCGCGGCATCGCCGAACAGACCAACCTGCTGGCGCTGAATGCCGCCATCGAGGCCGCCCGCGCCGGCGAACAGGGCCGCGGCTTCGCCGTGGTGGCCGACGAGGTGCGCACCCTGGCCTCGCGCACCCAGCAATCCACCGCCGAGATCCAGGGCATGATCGAAAAGCTGCAGACCGGTGCCGCCAACGCGGTGAAGGTCATGGAGGCCAGCCGTACCCAGGCCCAGGCCGGCGTCGAACAGGTGGCCCAGGCCGGTGCCTCGCTCGACTCCATCACCCGCGCCGTCGGCACCATCAACGACCTCAACGCGCAGATCGCCTCCGCCGCCGAAGAGCAGAGTTCGGTGGCCGAAGAGATCAACCGCAACATCGTCAACATCAGCCAGGTGGCCGACCAGACCAGCCAGGGCGCCCAGCAGACTGCTGCCGCCAGCGAGGAACTGGCGCGTCTGGCCGAGCAGCTGCAGGGACTGGTGGGACAGTTCCGCATCTGACCTGTTTTACAGCGCCAAAACAAAACGCCGCCTGAACAGGCGGCGTTTTGTTTTTTGCGGGTTGTGCCGAGGCGCGTGACTACCGCGCGGCGCTGCTATTTCTGCTGCCAGTCCTTCGGCAGTACTTCCGGGCACTGTTCCGCCACCTGCTGCAGCAGGGAGGTGCGGTCATCGAGCAAATGGCGCACCTGCTCCAGTTCGGCACGCAGCTCCAGCACCTCGCGCTGCAACACACTTTGCGCAATCCCCTCCTCCACTGCCTGCAACAGCACCATGTTGTCGATGGGCTTTTCAATGAAACAATGCAGCTGTGCCTGATTGATGGCGGAGCGGAACAGCTCGCTGTCGGCATAACCGCTGACGATGATGCGGTAGGCCTGTGGCTGGATCTGGCGGAAGGCCTGCAGAAAGCGGGCGCCGTCCATCTCCGGCATGCGGTAATCGGCGATCACGATGTCGAACTGCACCTCCTGCGCCCGCGCCAGCGCCGCCGCCGGCGTATCGAAGCGCTCGATCTCATGCCCGCCCTGCATGCGCAGCACGCGCATCATGGCGCTGAGATTGTGCGGTTCATCGTCCACCAACATGATGTGCGCCATGGCCGTACTCCCTGCCTGAATTCTTCAAGCCTACCCTACATGAGCCGACCCCGCCGCTGCAAGGCGGGGTCGGCAGGCTGCAGGGGTTCAGCGCAGCTCCAGCAACAACTGATTCAGCCGCTGCACGAAGGCCGCCGGGTCGTCCAGCTGGCCGCCCTCGGCGAGCAGGGCCTGGTCGAACAGGATGCTGACCCAGTCGCCGAAGCGCTCCCCCTCGCCTTCGGCCTTGAGACGCAGCACCAGCGGATGTTCCGGGTTCAGCTCCAGGGTCGGCTTGCTGCCGCCGACCTTCTGCCCGGCCTGCTTGAGGATACGCTCCAGGTTGGCGCTCATGTCATGCTCGCCGGCCACCAGGCAGGCGGGCGAGGCGGTCAGGCGATGGGTGATGCGTACCTCCTTCACCTTCTCGCCCAGCGCCTCCTGTACCTTGGCCACCAGATCCTTGAAGTCGTCGGCCACCTTTTCCTGTGCCTTCTTCTCTTCCTCGTCCTCCAGCTGACCGAGGTCCAGCACGCCCTTGGTGACGGACTTGAGCGGCTTGCCGTCGAACTCGGTGAGCGAGGACATCAGCCACTCGTCGACGCGGTCGGACAGCAGCAGCACCTCGATGCCCTTCTTGCGGAAGATCTCCAGGTGCGGACTGTTCTTCGCCGCGGCGAAGGTGTCGGCGGTGATGTAGTAGATCGCCTCCTGGCCTTCCTTCATGCGCTGGATGTAATCGGCCAGCGCCACGGTCTGCTCGCTGCTGTCGGTATGGGTGGTGGCAAAGCGCAGCAGCCGGCCGATCTGCTCGCGGTTGGCGAAGTCCTCGCCCGGACCTTCCTTCAGCACGCGGCCAAATTCATTCCAGAAGTTCTGGTATTTCTCCGTGTCATTCTTGGCCAGGTCTTCCAGCATGCCCAGCACCTTCTTCACCGAGCCGCCGCGCATGGAATCGATGACCTTGCTGTGCTGCAGGATCTCGCGCGACACATTGAGCGGCAGGTCATTGGAGTCGATGACGCCGCGCACGAAGCGCAGATAGGTGGGCATCAGCTTCTCGGCGTCTTCCATGATGAACACCCGGCGCACGTACAGCTTGATGCCGTGATGGCGCTCGCGGTCCCACAGGTCGAACGGCGCGCGCTGCGGGATATACAGCAGCGAGGTGTACTCCAGCTTGCCCTCGACGCGGTTGTGGCTCCACAGCAGCGGGTCCTCGAAATCGTGGGCCACGTGCTTGTAGAACTCCTTGTATTCGTCCTCGCTCACCTCGTTCCTGGCACGCGCCCACAGCGCCGAGGCCTGGTTGACGGTCTCGTCCTCCGGCGCCACATCCTTCTCCTCCTCACCGTAATGCTCCTTTGCCATCACGATGGGCAGGGTGATGTGGTCGGAATACTTGCGGATGATGTTGCGCAGGCGCCAGCCGTCGAGGAATTCATCCTCGCCCTCGCGCAGGTGCAGCACCACCTCGGTGCCGCGGCCGGCCTGCTCCACCGTCTCGAGGGTGTAGTCGCCCAGTCCCGCCGACTCCCAGCGCACGCCATGCTCGGCGCCGACGCCGGCGCGGCGGGTGGTCAGGGTAACCTTGTCGGCGATGATGAAGGCGGAATAGAAGCCGACGCCGAACTGGCCGATGAGGTGGGCATCCTTGGCCTGGTCGCCGGTAAGCGACTCGAAGAACTGCCGCGTGCCGGACTTGGCGATGGTGCCGATGTTGTCGATCACCTCCTGGCGCGACATGCCGATGCCGTTGTCGCGCAGGGTGATGGTGCGCGCCGCCTTGTCGAAGCTGACGCGGATTTTGAGTTCGTTGTCGCCCTCCCACAGGGCGTCATCGGACAGGGCCTCGAAGCGCAGCTTGTCGCTGGCATCGGAGGCATTGGAGATCAGCTCGCGCAGGAAAATTTCCTTGTTGGAATATAAGGAATGGATCATCAGCTGCAACAGCTGCTTCACCTCGGTCTGAAAGCCCAGGGTTTCCTTATGTGCTTCAACGGTCATGGTCCAACTCCTGACAAATTGGGGGGTTAACGATACAGCAACGGAAAGTGGGGATATTATGGCGTGGTTTCAAGCCTGACACCGACCGCAGCCGTGTGGTTGAATGAACGAAAATCCAAACAGGGAGCCGTCATGACCGTCCGTACCATCCCCACCTTCCCCTTCGAGGGCCAGCGTCCCGGCACCTCCGGCCTGCGCAAGCGCGTCACCGTATTCCAGCAACCGGGGTATCTGGAGAACTTCGTCCAGGCGGTATTCGACTGCGTTCCCGAACTGGTGGGCGGCACCCTGGTGCTGGGCGGCGACGGCCGCTACTACAACAAGGAGGCCATCGAGGTGATCCTGCGCATGGCGGCGGCCAACGGCGTGCAGCGCTGCCTGGTGGGACGCAGCGGCCTGCTCTCCACCCCGGCGGCCTCCGCAGTGATCCGCAGGCACCGGGCCAGCGGCGGCCTGGTCCTCTCCGCCAGCCACAACCCCGGCGGCCCGGA
>Ga0172382_10010789_pt1 | contig 12187 bp, 11 predicted proteins | sample Leawel138RmetaG_FD_122245 | JGI IMG/M metagenome (GOLD analysis project Ga0172382, IMG submission 122245) | Leachate microbial communities from a municipal landfill in Southern Ontario, Canada - Leachate well 138R metaG | ecosystem: Engineered > Solid waste > Landfill > Unclassified | place...
ACTCTACTAAGGGTAGTTTTTCCGACACGTTGAAGGAAGTAGTATCCGATGTCAATAAGTTACAGATTGATGCATCAGAGAAGTCTGAAGCATTCGTTCGCGGTGAGGATGTCGAATTACACGATGTTATGATTGCTGCCAATAAAGCAAGGACTTCCTTTCAACTTTTACTTGAACTGAGGAATAGGGGGCTCGACCTCTATCGTGAAGTATCGAGAATGCAGTAATTTTTTGTGTGAATAAAACCAATCGGATAAATTATGGCTGACAATAATGTTCAGAATCAAGTAAAAAATTTTTTAGGAAAATTAAGTCCAAGTCAAAAGATAGTACTCGGGATTGTACCGGTCATTGTAATTGCTGCTCTGTTCTATATGCTGACGGTGGTCGGCACAAAAGAAAAAACCGTCCTGTTTAGCGGATTGGAAAGCACTGACGCAGCAAAAATTGTCGAGAATTTAAAAGCCAAAAATATTTCTTATCAAATCAGTGATAATGGCTCGTCAATATTAGTTGACAATGATATCGTACTCGATACAAGACTGAACTTAGCATCTGAAGGACTACCCGAAAACAGTATCGTGGGATATGAACTTTTTGACAATACAAATCTCGGAATGAGTGAGTTTGTACAGAAGCTCAATTATAAGAGGGCATTAGAAGGTGAACTTGCCAAGACTATTTCCTCAATCGAAGAAGTCAGACGGGCAAGAGTACACATTGTCATACCTGAAAGAGCAGTATTTACACAAGACCGTAAGAATCCTACTGCTTCTATCACTGTAAATCTAAAATCAGGTAGAAATGTCAGCCAAAAAATTGTCGAAGGTATCCAGACCTTAGTAGCAAGCAGTGTTGAGGGTATGACTACCAACAATGTTTCTGTAATTGACCAAAAAGGGAAGTTACTCTCTACTCAGGAATCGGATATGAATTCAATATCCGGATTGACAGCTCAACAATTAGACCAGCAAAGAAAGGTTGAAGAATATCTTAGCAACAAAGTTCAATCCATGCTTGATAACGTCTTGGGTTCCGGTAACTCCAACATTAAGCTGAATGCTGAACTTGATTTTACAAGAATAGAACAGACCAAAACAGAATATGACCCCGATAAATCTGTGCTTAGAAGTGAGCAAACATTGAGCGAAGCCTCAAAATCAACTGACTCGCTTTATTACTTAGCGGTTGTCAACGACAGAAATCAAATAAATACTATTCAAAACTATGAAGTATCCCAGAATGTAGAATCAATTGTCCACAGTGTAGGACATATAAAACGTATGTCAGTTGCAGCCGTGATAAACAGTATTCCTCGTATTTCGGAAAATGAAGGTAAAAAAACTGTCGAATATCTACCCCGCTCCGATGAGGAGATGAGAAAATTAACTGAAATAATTAAAAATGCAGTGGGCTATAACCCTGAGAGAAATGACCAAATTACTGTCAACAATGTTCAATTTGATACAGACTTGGAAGATATTGAGGTCGAAATTGCCTCAAAACTGGAATGGTATGAAGAGCCGTACAACCAGAAATTAATGCTTTTAGTTACTATCATTATGATTACTATGATTCTAATGTATCGTTTCATGCAATCAAAAATTATCAAGGAAAGGGTGCGCATTGCTCTTGATTTGCCGTCAAAAGCCGAAATTACTCCTGACTTGGATACAGATCAAAACAATAATTTTATGGATGATTTAAGCCTCGACAACAACCTTATGCTACTACCTTCTGAACTGCCTGAACAATTACTTCTTGACGGTGACAACAAGATGAAATCTTTTGATGAAACAAGTGTACTCGAATCAAGCATGGTTAATGACAGCAAATCATTAGTAACTCGCTCATCAAAGAAAGTAAGACTTCACGATACTGATTTTGATGAAGACAATATGATGAAAATGGAACTTCGAAACAAGATTCAAGATTATATCTTCACTAAGCCTGACGATGCTGCAAGACTTGTAAGAGTCTTCATAAATCAGGAACCCGAAAATATAAATAAATAATTTACACGATAAAATAAAATTGTATTTATGGCAAAAACTGAAACTGAAATAAAGAAGACAACGAGTAAAGAATTAAGCGGAAGACAGAAAGCTGCCATCCTTCTAATGTCGCTTGATGTAGAAGTTGCTGCAAAAGTCTTTCAGGAACTTGAAATTCAGGAAGTTGAACAAATTGCTGTGGAAATAACAAACCTGAAAGATTTGAGCCCCGATATAGTTGATGATGTGATTGAAGAATTTTATCAGTTGATGTCCGCCCAAAATTACTTGGTGGAAGGTGGTTTGGAGTATGCCCAACTGCTATTGGAAAAATCCTACGGACCGGAACGAGCAAAAGAAATCATAGAAAAAATCAGAGTGCTGACCACAATTCGCGGATTTAATATATTAAAAAAATCTGACCCAGCCCAGCTTGCAAGTTTCCTGTCTAAGGAACACCCGCAGACTATCGCTTTGATACTTTCTCATCTTCCGCCCGACCAATCCGCCGAGGTCCTTCAAGAATTTAAAGATGATTTGAGAACCGAAACTATAATTAGAATAGCTACAATCGGTAAAGTTTCACCGCAACTTGTGTCGGAAATTGAACATGTTGTTGACCAAATTGCCGAACAGACTTTATCTCAAAATCTCGCACAAGCCGGTGGTTCTCAACTTGTAGCAAATATTCTGAATAAAACTAACAATGCTATGGCAAAATCACTTCTCGAACGAATCGAAGAGAAGAACCCTGATATGGCTATTGAAATCAAACGTCTCATGTTCTTATTCGAAGATATTGTATTGGTTGATGATAGAGGAATTCAACGAATTCTTCGTGATGTGGATAAAAAAGATTTGGCTATTTCTCTTAAAATCGCTGATGAAAAGATTAAAACTAAAATTTTCAAAAATATGTCGGAACGTGCTGCTGCTGTGGTTCGAGAGGAACTGGAATATATGGGTCCTATCAAACTGAAAGATGTTGAAGCTGCCCAGATGCGTATTGTTGATATAATCAAAGAACTTGAAGAAAATGAAGAAATTTCAATCGGCGGACGAGGTAAAGAAGATGTATTTGTGTAGGATAAGGATTTGGGTATGAGTGAGATTACAATAAATATTACCAAGAACAGCAGGATTGCTAAAGTATCTACGGCTGATTTATTTCCAAAAATCGAATTTTCCGGTGACTCAAATCAGCTCGGAACTTTTTTGCATGAGCATCAAGAAAGAAGAAAAAGAGCAGAAAGTATAGCAAAAAGGAAGAAAGAGCTTGCCAAAAAAGTAATTTTCACCGAAAAATTCGTGGTGGCAAATACCGGCAAACCTGTGCAAATCTCTCTGAAAAATGTTAATGAACCGGTATTGTCCATAGAAGAAGCAAAAGTTGAGGTCCAAAATGCTTACGACAAGGGTTTTTCTGATGGACAAGAGGCTGCTCCTATCGCATATAATAATGATAAAATAAAATATTTGGAATGGGTAACAAATCTTGAAAATTTAAGCTTGAATTTGAAAGCAGAATACTCCAAAAATTTAGTCAAACTCGAAAAAGCAGTAATTCCGGTAGCTATAACTATTGCAAAGTATTTAATTCGTCAGGAAATTACTCAGAATCCCGACATAGTCATAGAGCAACTAAATAAAGCAATGAGTAAAATTGATGACGAGAATATATTTAAAATATCTGTACATCCAGATGATTTTAATACTATTCAAGATATTAAGGGGAGCAAGATCGGTGACAAATATAAAATTGACAAAATTGAAATTGCTCCTGATGAAAATATCAGCAGAGGTGGCTGCATACTACATACCGATGCCGGTATCATTGACGCAACTATCGAAGCACAGTTAGAAAAATTCTCACAGAATCTTTCGGAAATATCATAGAATATGTTTGACCTCGACCCCGAAATATTATCCCTGAGAGTTGCTGAAAAACTCAAAACAACTGATGAGCTTATCCTACGGGGACGAGTTAAGAAGGTAATCGGATTAGTTATCGAAAGCGAAGGACCAAAAGCATCAATCGGTGAGCTTTGTTCTTTACGGGATAAAACGGGAAAAGAAATCTGTTTGTCCGAAATAGTAGGATTCAAAGATGGAAATACAATATTATCCATGGCATTGGGAGAAGTGTCGAATATAGCACCGGGCATGGAAATTACAGCTCTCGGCAAACGGTTAACAGTAAGAGTGGGTGATGCACTATTAGGACGTGTATTGGACGGGCTCGGCAATCCGATTGATAACTCAGAATTTCCGGATAAGCTTGAAACCCGTTCGATTTATTCGCTGCCACCCAATCCACTGCTACGAAAGAGAATCAATAGTCCGGTAGCTACCGGAATTAGAGCTGTTGATGGAATGCTGACGATGGGTAAAGGACAGAGAGTTGGTATTTTCGCTGGCTCAGGTGTAGGTAAATCTACTCTTTTAGGTATGATAGCAAGAAACACCTCTGCCGACATCAATATAATAGCTTTGATAGGTGAACGTGGCAGAGAGGTGAAAGAGTTTATTGAAAAAGATTTGGGAGAAGACGGCTTAAAACGCAGTATTGTAATTGTTGCTACGAGTGACACCTCACCTCTAATCAGAGTGAAAGCCGGATTGACAGCCACCACTATAGCAGAGCATTTTCGTGACAGAGGCTTGGATGTCATGCTTATGATGGATTCAGTCACGCGACTTGCAATGGCACAAAGAGAGGTTGGCTTGACAATCGGTGAACCGCCAACTACCAAAGGATATACTCCGAGTGTGTTTAGTCTTTTGCAAAAAACAATGGAAAGAGCCGGTACATCCGATGTTGGTTCCATTACCGGTCTCTATACAGTACTTGTCGAAGGTGATGACATGAATGAACCTATTGCTGATGCTGCACGCGGAATTCTTGACGGTCACTTTGTACTTTCTCGTAAGATTGCAGCTCAGGGGCATTTTCCGGCTATTGATGTTTTAGAAAGCATCAGCAGGGTGCGTTCTGATGTTATCAGCAAAGAACAATTGAATGCTTCAAGAACTATTCAGGAATTGCTCGCTGCTTACAAGTCTGCTGAAGATCTTATCAGCGTTGGTGCCTATCAAGCCGGTATAAATCCTAAGACAGACAAAGCTGTACAGTTTTATGATATTATTAATAATTACTTGAAACAGGATATTTATGAAAACAGCAGATTTGAAGATTCTGTTGCTAATCTGATTGAAATTGCCGGTATGAAAGATGTTAAAGTTTATAAAAGTAAAATGAACTCAGGTTAAAAAACAATATTTTCAAACTTTATTACATCAATATGCAATAATTAAATCACTTTTAATAAAATATGCCGAAAAAATTTAACTTTAAACTGGAATCTGTTTTGAAATTTCGGACTGACAAGGTCAGTCAGGCGAAAGATTCACTTAATCAGGCGGTTAAGATTCGCCTCGAAAAAGAAGCAGATATTAGAAATACTGAGATGATGAAATCACAACTCGGGACTGTTACAATAAACAAAATTAAAGCCGGTGATTTACAAATAAAAAATAATCATATAGCCTTTCTCGAAACGGAAATTTTAAAGCTCGAGGAAGAAAAAAAACAGATTCTCGAAATTGAGAATCTCAGAAGAATAAAATTGACTAATGCTATGAAGGACGAGAAGGTGATTGAAAAGCTGAAAGAAAAGCAATACTCCAATTATATGGAGGAACAGAGATGTAACGAGAACAAGTTTCTTGATGAAGTAGCTTTGCAACGAGTCAGAAAATCATAACTATTTATATGGACAAAAGACAGTTATTGATGGCGTTTGGAGTAATAGGAGGCACTATTGTGTTACTCCTCTCTTTGTTTTTTGCCATGTATTTTCTTTTTCCTTCAATATTAGGAATTCCTCAACACAAAAGCATTAATAAAATTTCCGATACCAGTGCTCCTGAACAGATGATTATGGAAAATTCAAGTGAAGATGAATTTCCAAATCAAGAAGATTCATTGGTTATGTCTGAGGATGCACAACTTATGCTACATGACAGCCTTGATGATAATCAGGATTTACTGAAAATTTATGATGATTCGATATCTGCATTAGTCGAGAGAATTATTGTTTTGACCGAAAATGAGGAACAAAAAGATGATTCACTTCGTAAGTTAAAGCAGAGACTTAGTGTTGTTTTAAGCGAAAAACAGGATTCCGACAACACTATTAGCGGCAAGGGAAACACACTATCATCTGCTGATTCGATTTCAGATAACAATTTATTACAATTTGCTAAAATATATAATAATACAGGAGCGGCTGAGGTAGCAAGGATTCTTGAGAAAATTGACAGCAAGGATGCGGCAAAGATTATCAAGTTGATGCAAGCTCGTAAAGCCGGTAAAGTACTTGAGGCTATGAAACCAGACAAAGCTGCCGAGCTACTATTACAATAAAAAAATTTGCAGGATGCACATGAAATTACAATTAAATAATATTGAAGTCAAGGGAGCTTTTAAAGCGAAATCTCCACTGCACGAGAATTTACTTGGCTTAGGCTTAAAAGGTATAAATCAGTCCGGTAAATTTGCAGATTTGCTTCCGTCTAATCCATTTTTTTTGGGAGTCGAAGGGAGCAATTCAGAGTTACAAGACAATAAAATCATAGCAAATAATAAGAATGCTCAATTTTTCAACGAGTTGAGGAATTCCGACAAATCAATTATTCATAGTGATTTCCCGATTATTAATACAAGTGATGAACCTGATATTGAACTGACAGCCATTAACTCAAATACCGATATTAATGAAGTGTCAGGCACATTTGAGGGCGCGAAATCTAAATCATCAGGACATGATGAGATTATTACTGTATCCGATGAAACTTTTAGTATAATTGATAAATCGAAAAATGAACTATCAACCGGAATTTCTACAAGTATAAATCAAGTTACAGCCTCAGATAAATCTCTTGTCCATAATAATGATTCAATAGACATCGAGGAATTTTTCGGTAATGATAAAAATACTTCAACAATATTTTCATCATTCCATTCAAAAATCGGTGACAGGAAGGAACTTTTGCAAACTGATATACCAACGAAGCACAAATCAGATTTAGTAAGCCTTAAGAATGCTGCAAACTCAAATATTGACAACTCAATTCTTACTAATGAAATTGGACTGGATTCCAAAGTCAAAGATTCTTCTTTAAGCGTTGAAAAGTATAAAACCCAAAATATTATAAGCGTTGATAAAGAGCAGATTGAAAGTGGCAGATTTATTGTCAACGAAGCAGGAGAAAAAGAAGTCGAATTTTCACAAGAAGGACACAAGCAAACTTCAGATGAACTCAATGGTAAGATGATAAATAAAAATAATTCGGGCTTGATAAGTAATTACAATCTTGTAGAAAAAAAACTCAATAATGAGTCTCAGGTTGATGTAAATCTTTCTTCGACAAACCCTAAAAACGTTTTGGCAACAAATGAAATTTCCGGCAGCCTGACAAAGGAATCAACACCCGTAGCTACAAATGAGCTTATACAGGACAAGAAACAAACGATTATTAATGAAGCAATGAATAATATTCTGAAGAGTGAGAAAAAAGCTATTGAAAACAAGTTCCCCGAATCATTCCCAAATAAATCAATAAACGAGCAAATTCTATCATCTGCCGACAACATCGAAACAAATCGCATGTCATTCACAAAGCATTCTAATATGAATAAGGATGTTGAGACACTACTAACTCATAATCGTTCAATTATCATCGAAAATGAACCGAAAGCAGAATCATACAGGCAACTTGATATAAATAAAAACATAAATAAGGTGCATATAAACTCAGAACTTACTAATACACCCGAGCACAATCAATATCCAGACAATGCATCCGGTAAAGGCAATCAAACTGGTGAAAATTATACAGGCAAATCAGGGCTAAGTAATAATTATAACCACAATCCGATTGAGATGACACAAAAATCGGATGCAGAATCATTTTCAAAACTTATTGAGAATTCATTAGCAAAAAAAGACAACAATGTCAAAATCAGTAGTCAAAAGGTTGATTTACCGTCATTTATGAGTTTTTCACGTATCAAGATCGGTTCGGTACACAATATTTTAAGTGATGTTGTCAAGAACAGTGGCGGCAATTACCAAGGCTCAGTCAGGATGATTTTAAGTCCTAAATCACTTGGTACGATATTTGTAGAATTAAGTGTGTCCGATAATTCTGTTAAATTAGGTATAAAATCAGACAATAAGGATACAGTGAAAGCACTGGAAGGCAGTATAGGTATATTGAAGGAACGTATTGAATCAACCGGAGTCAAGATTGACTATGTTAATATTAACCATTATGCCGACCAAAGCAATAGAGAAGGAACTACGAGCCGAGAAAGACAGAATGAATCGGGAAGGAAGAGTAGAGCTGGAATTTTTGATTTGGACAAATTGATAAACAGCGAAGAAATTCCTGACGCTGCTGTTGATAAGAAATACAAGAAATTTCAACACGGCAATTATATAGAAACATATATTTGATGAATTAATTAAGCAACAGGAGGTTGCAATAAATGACTGAAGGAATCAGCACAAATAATAGCGCTCAAAACATAACAGCAGGAAGTGGAGTTATGACGCAGAGTGTAGTCGGCAAGGATGAGTTCCTTAAATTGTTGACTTATCAGCTTCGTTCTCAAAACCCGCTCAAACCGTATGACAATCAGGAGTTTGCTGCACAACTTGCGCAGTTCTCACAACTTGAACAACTTGTTGATATACGCTCATTAATCGAGGAACAAGTTTACACCAACAACGTACTTACTCAGACAATAGCAAATTCTGCATTACCGGGAATGATTGGGAAAAATGCCCGTGCATTGACCGACAGTTTCAATTATGACGGCATGAACAAACCATCTTTAAGCTATGACCTTCCTATCAATGTTAGTACGGCTAATCTGATAATTAAAGACGGCTCCGGGAAAATCATCAGAACAGTTGAACTTGATGGTAATTACTTGAAACAAGGTACACACAAGTTTGAATGGGATGGTACTAATAATAGTGGTGAGTCTGTTGGCGGTGGCAAATATACTTTTACAGTCGAAGGTAAAGACAGTGAAGGTGGAAATTATTCTGCCTATACTTTCATTTATGGCAAGATTGAAGCTGTTCGCTTCAAATCCGAAGGTACTATGCTTGTCATCAATGGAAATGAAATGGCATTAAATTCAATTTCCGATATTTCAGATAATTAATTTTTTTATATTTTAGGAGGATAATATGATGTTTGTAAACGGTGTTTCCGTACCATTTATCCCTGTCAACGGTGTCGAAAACGATAATGTAAGAAATACCGACAGAAAAAATACCGGCGGCACATCGTTCAATGAAGTATTTACGGAAGAACTCGGGAAACTCCGATTTTCCGGTCACGCTTTAAACAGGATGGCAAGTAGGTCTGTGGAACTTAATACCTTAGATTTGAACAGACTTGAAAATGCTGTCAAAAAGGCTGAAGACAAAAGAGCACTCGACTCTCTTGTTTTGCTCGACGACAAGGCTTTTATAGTAAATATTCCCAATAAGACTGTGGTTACAATGTTCAACAGGGATACTATGGAAGATAATATCGTTACAAAAATTGACTCGGCAATATTTGCCTGACAAACAGGTTGGACCGTATAAGCTACGGAGACCTGATGAATCCCGAACGACAGACGGATTCAAAAAAAATTGAAAATTTATGTTTAATTAATTAGGTCCATGGAGGACGTAAAAAATGGCTATTTCGAGATCGCTGTCCATAGGAACAAGCTCTCTCAGGGCTCATCAGCTTAAATTTGATGTCATATCAAATAACCTTGCAAACCTCAATACGATTGGATTCAAGGGTAATCGTGCTAATTTTGAAGAACAATTCTCTCAAGTAGTTAATCAGGGAAGAGCTCCGGAAAGCATAGAAGGAACCGGTGCAGGCGGAACTAATCCCATTCAATTCGGATTGGGAGTTAGGCTTGGTTCTATTAAACAAGATATGTCTCAGGGTACTATAGAAGATACGAACCGTCCCCTTGATATGGCAATCCAAGGAGAAGGCTTTTTCATGTATAATCTGAACGGTCAGTCTTTATATTCCAGAGCCGGCAACATCAACCGTGACAAATTCGGATTCCTTGTTGATTCGTCAACCGGTGCAATATTGCAAGGTTTTCCCGTCCAAACTGATGCAAACGGTATCATTCAGAAGTCTGACGGCGTAAATTCACTTCTGGGAACGATAGGTAACATTAGAATCTCAAATAATATTATTTCCCCGCCTAACCAAACACATTTGATTAAAATGTCCGGTAACCTGAATGTAAATAATGAAAACGGTGCTGAAAAAATTACTACCATGACAATATACGATAATGTTGGTGCAGCACATGAGCTGAAACTAAAATTTATTTTGGAAAAGGGTGATGCTACTGTAGATCCGCCGATTCCCGACAGCTATTTGGTCGAAGGTGAATTAAATGGTGAAACCATCATTATGAACAACGGTGAGAATCCTCCTACAACAATTACAAGCATTAATTTCGGCAATGACGGTACTCTGAATCCGATAGTGGCTGCCACCGCAAATGATCCTGCTAAATATAATCTCAGTTTTGAAATACCTGCAAGTTTAGCGACAAGGTTTTCATCGTCACCTACAATACAATTAACAGATCCAAATCAAATAACTACCGGTATTACAAATTATGCCGCTGCCAACTCAGCAACCATAACTGAACAGGACGGATATCAAACCGGTGGACTTATTGATTTGAGTGTTGATAACAGAGGTCAGATTTGGGGCTCTTTTACTAACGGTAAATCTGAAAGGTTAGGGCAAGTAGCTGTTGCTAAGTTCACCAATAACGAAGGACTTGTCAGAAATGGCGCAAACTTCTACAGAGAGTCTCCTAATAGCGGAAACCCGAATGTCGGAACTGCCGTTGATATATTCCCGTCAACACAAATTGCAGGCGGTTCATTGGAACAGTCCAATGTTGACATGACTGTCCAATTTACCGACATGATTAGTACTCAAAGGGCTTATGAAGCAGCAGCTCGTACAGTTACAATAAGCGACCAACTTCTTCAAGAGACCACTAATTTGAAACGTTAATAATTTAACATAAAATTACAAATACACATTATTCCCGGCTTTGATAGCATTTCAAAGCCGGTTTTTTAATTGTAACTAATTATTAAATGTTGCGTATTTAAATTAAAGAATAAATTGATTATTGGAAACACTATGCAGACAATTTTAGGAGCCGGAGGAAATATCGGTTCTTTACTTGCAAAAGAATTAAAGAATTATACTGATAATATCAGACTTGTCAGTCGCAACCCTATTAAAGTGAACTCCGAAGATGAGTTGATGAAAGCTGATTTGACAGATACAAAAATGCTTGATGAGGCAGTGTATGGCAGTAGAATTGTGTATGTTACAATTGCCTTCGATTATAAAACAAAAGTTTGGGAAGATAAATGGATACCATTCATTGAAAATGTTGTGGAAGCTTGCTATAAACATAATTCAAAACTGGTTTTCTTTGACAATGTTTATATGTATGATAAGAATTCCTTATACTGTATGACTGAGAATACTCGGATTAATCCTTCATCAAGTAAAGGGATGGTAAGAAAAAAGCTTGTAGAAATTATAATGAATCATGTACAAGCCGGAAAAATCAATGCCCTCATAGCAAGAGCACCGGACTTTGCAGGAACATCCGGTAGCATGCTGACCGACTTGATTTATAATAACTTTAAAAAAGGAAAAAGAGCTTTGTGGATTGGAAAACCGGAATGTAAGCACTCGTTTATTTATACAAAAGATGCCGCTAAGGCTACCGCTATATTAGGCAATGATTCGAATGCTTTCAATCGTGTATGGCATTTACCGGTTTCATCACAAACATTAAGTGTTCAGGAGTGGATAAATTTATTTGCCATCGAGATGGGTGTTCCGGCAAAATATAGTTCAATACCCGCAGGTATGCTTGGTTTCCTCGGTTTATTCGTACCTATCATGCGTGAGCTTAAAGAGATGGCTTATCAGTTTGACAGAGATTATGTGTTTGACAGTAGTAATTTCTGTAATACTTATGATTTCGTACCGCATAATCCTGAGCAAATAGTCAAAGAAATTATAAGTACAATGAATAATTAAAA
>Ga0172382_10010790_pt1 | contig 12187 bp, 13 predicted proteins | sample Leawel138RmetaG_FD_122245 | JGI IMG/M metagenome (GOLD analysis project Ga0172382, IMG submission 122245) | Leachate microbial communities from a municipal landfill in Southern Ontario, Canada - Leachate well 138R metaG | ecosystem: Engineered > Solid waste > Landfill > Unclassified | place...
CGAAACACAGCTGATTCGAGGCAAAATCACACGCCCCTCAATGGAGAATGAATAATCTGTCGTATCATAACGTGGTAGAAGTAAAAATTTGTGAGATTGTAACGTCACGCCAAAAATAGAAGTATGCGCTTTTCCCGGATAGTGAAAGGAGCCATGATATGTACCGTTTCAGGAATCTCATTGTAGGTATGACTGTAGGGGAGCAGGACAGAGCAAAAATCCAATATGCGGGACTCGTGACATGGCTTGCAATGTCTCAGGCGGTAACTTTCACCCATGTATTGAGCTTCGCAGAATTATCGGAAAAAACAAAACCGCTTGCAATTCTTCTTAGTGATTGCAGAAATGCGATGGAAGAACTGGTTCGGAAATATTATGACGGACATCCGGATACGGAGATATTCTATGAAGTCATACCGGAATCCCCCCTTGTTGAAATTGAGCTGTTGCGCCGTTTTAAAGAAATAGATGTTGATTTGGTAGTAATAGGTAAAATCAGAGGCGAGTTTACCTCTCAAGAGACTCTTCCGGTAAAATTGACAAGAAAAGCGCCTGGTTCGGTACTTTATATTCCTGAAGAAGCGGTACCGAGCAGAAAACATCCGGAAGATATAGAAATACTCGTTCCCGTTGATTTTTTGGAAAATGCGCATGATGCCCTGGAATTGGCGGTTGATTTTGCGGCCGCTCATGAAATAACGAGCGTACGTTGCGTCCACATATATGATGTGCCGTTGGGTTACTATAAAAGAGGAAAGAGTTATGCCGAATTTTCATCAATAATGGAATCGAATGCAGAAAAAAAAATTAAAGATTTTATAGGCGAGATAGATTTGAAAGGCGTTTTCGTCAAACCTATGATATTGCGGCATGATAAAAAGATATACGAAATAATAGATGAAGTAGTAAAAGTGCACGGAATCGACCTAATCATAATCGGTTCACGCAGGAAAAATGCGGCTGCCCGTTTCCTTCTGGACAGTGTGACAGAGCAGCTGATACGCACTACTGCAATCCCGCTGCTTGCAGCCAGAAGAAAAGGGAAGGGAATGACCTTTCTTGATGCACTCCTGAAAATCTGAACGGTTCCGGCACCCGGCATGTTTGTTGTTGACCATGCGTTTCTTCCATGCTAGAAATCGCACATGAACGATATGCTGACAACAAAAGAACTTGCGGCGCTTCTCCGGCTCAATGAAAAAAAAGTATATGAACTCGTTCGTGAAGGAATTGTTCCTCACGTTCGGATTGCAGGGAAATGGCTTTTTCCCCGGAAGCATGTAATGCGTTGGATTGATGAAAACGTAGAGAGGGAAAAAGATCTTCATGTTGTCGGTAGTGATGACATACTCTTAGGACGGCTTCTGACACACTACTCTCGCGAAAATATCCCCCGGTCGATTGCCTATTATGCAGCTGTAGGAAGTATGGAAGGGGTCGCTGCGCTTTCCCAGGGGAAAGGACAGGCATGTTGTGCACACATTCTGGATATTGAAACAGGGGAATACAATATTCCCTTTCTGTCCCGAACGCTCACGGATATGAATTATGTTGTGGTAAATTTATGGTACAGGAAACAGGGTCTCATTGTGAAAAAGGGAAACCCTCTGGGAATCAGGAATATCGTCGATATCGCAGAAAAAAAAGCCCGCTTTGCGGGAAGAAACAAAGGATCCGGGACGGATGTACTTTTTGAGTATTTAATGTTTCGTGACAGTATACAGAAGGAAAGTTTGAAAATTACGAATATCGTTGATTCCCATCTCGAGGTTGCGTCAAAAGTCTTTTTTGATGAAGCCGATGCGGGTCTTGGCATTGAATATGTGACCCACCCCCTGGGCCTGGAATTCATTCCGCTAAAAGACGAGCGGTTTGATCTTATAGTGCCGAAGGAACTTTGGGCAGCTAACGCAATGGTACGCATAAAAGAATATCTTCATCCCGGCTATATAGTTAAAATTTCAAAAAACATTCCGGGCTATAATCTGAAAGATACAGGCAAGGTAATTTATTCCAAATGACAAGGGATGCGTTTACATTGTTCTGGCGGTTTCGTTGATCGGCTGAAAAATGAGATAGCAGTAATTCAGCCGTGCCTCAGTTTCATTATTATTATGTACACTACCATTGATAATCCCAGTGCGTTGCCCGCGATAACCGGCAACTCCCCGATCAGAATTCCGTAGACGAACCAGAGAAACAAGCCTGAGGCGAGTACACTGAAAGCCCCGAGCGAGAGGTCATGTGTCTTTTTCGTTTTAAATATTTTTATTACCTGTGGAGCCATGGAAAGTGAAGACAGCGCGGCAGCAACAAGGCCTATGAATGTCGCAGTATCCATCAAAGAAGTTCTTTCAGATTATTTTTTTCCAACACATCAACTGCCTTTTTCACGTCTTGGGAACGACCTTTCCTCATAACCAGTATTGCGTCCTCAGTTTCCACTACAATGAGATTGCTGACGCCGACTGCGGCAACAGGCTTTTCTTTCGCAAAGATAAGTGATCCGGTTGAATCTATATTGATTATGGTGCCCCGGAAAACATTTCCATTCGCATCTTTCGGGGAAAAATCCATCAGCGCATCCCAGCTTCCAAGATCATTCCAGCCGAAGTCACCCGGAATCAAAATAACGTTACCGGCCTTTTCCATCACGCCATAATCGATAGAAACCGGACAGATGCGTTCGTAAGCCTTTTTTACTGCTTTCTCTTCCCCTAATGTTCCAAGTGAGGGTTCTATTGCCTGAAGCTCATGATACAATTCCGGGAGTTCCCTCTCAAGTGCCTCAAGTATAGACGATACTTTCCAGATAAACATTCCGCTGTTCCAGTAAAAGGTTCCTCTTTCGAGAAAAGAGCGTGCAGTCTCGAAGTCCGGCTTTTCACGGAAAGAAGCAACCTTTAAAATGGTACCTCTGTTTCCGGGTGCGAGAGGAAGCCCGGCTTCGATATAACCGTATCCCGTTTCTGGCGCAGAGGGTCTGATGCCTATGGTGACCAGATAATTTCCTTGTTGTGCAGTTTCCGAAGCTGTTTTCAGGGTGTCTGTAAAAGATGCATGATCGGTAATTGTATGATCCGCAGGCAGAACGATCATAATTGCATCGGGATCTTTCTTTTTCAAGTGACATGCTGCAAGTCCGATACAGGGAGCTGTGTTTCTTCCCATCGGTTCAATAATCACATTTTCTTTCGGCAGATCCGGGAACTGCCCGATAACTTCTTCGGCATGTGCCGCCCCTGTGATGATAAGAATTTTACGCAAGGGTACAAGAGGTTCTATTCGGTCTACCGTTTCTTGCAAAAGGGTTTTTTGTCCCGTAAAACTTATCAGTTGTTTCGGTTTTGCTTCCCTGCTCAGTGGCCAGAATCTGGTTCCTCGGCCGCCTGCCATAATTACCGCATACATATTTTTCCTCTAATGAACGACTGGTTGCGTCTTTTTGTCTTCAGTAAAAGGGATAGTTAATTCGTATACACCTGAACTGACTACCGCATGCACAGGATAGCGCGAACTTTCGAATACTTTGAGCATCGGTTTGTTTTCAGTAAGCACGTCGGCAGTAAACCCCGCAATTCCTCTTTTTTTGGCGGTAGTAATGAGCAATTCAAAAAGCTGCTTCGCTATTCCCAAACCTTGATATTTTTCATCTACAATGAAAGCTGCATCGGCGTACGGGCTGTCCGCTGTCACTACATATCGACCCTCTGCAACTATTCTTTCCGCTCCTTTTTCTTCCACGACACCCACTATAGACATTGTATTCTGATAATCTATATTTACATATTCCTGCATTTTCATGTGAGGCATTGTCTTGATTGGAGTGAAATATCTGTAGTACACGGCCTGATCGGAAAACCGGTAGAATAATCTTCTCATTTCGTCTTCGTCTGAAGGTTTGATTGCACGAAAGAGGATGTTCTGACCCTCTTTGATCATGTGACGGTACGCAATGTCATAAGGGTAGCAGTGTCCGGAATCTGTCAGGTATATCTGGTCAGTATAGAGTATATTTGAATTTTTTGCCTGCTCGACGAGGTTTCCCCTGTCATCAGGATGAGCGATATCTATCAGAGCGAGGGCGCGTTCGCGTCTTGTCCTGCCGCGCATTGATGCTATTCCGAATTCCGTCACTATCAAATCAAGGGATTCGCTGTTTGTAAACTGATTTGGCTGATCAAGGGCCGACAAGATTATGTTTGATTCGCCCTCGCGATTTCTGCTCGGCAGTGCAAAAATGGTTCTTCCTCCCGGAGAAAGTTCGGCTCCATAAAAGACTTCATGAACTTCGCCCGGATCGAGCGTCACATTGCTTCTTCCCACCTGGAGCGCGACTATTCCATGCAGATCAACTTTGCGAGCCGGAAGAATTTTTATGTACTTTTCATTTTCCGCCAGTATCGCGGGATTCACCACTATATTAATTGCCTGGAATTCAATGAGCGGATTCCGGTCAAGCCATTGATACAGTTCCCGTGTACCCTGGGCATAGCAGGTGACGCTTTTGTTTCTGAAAAAACGTTTTTTCTTGTTCGTTACGGCGCCGCTTTTAATAAGTTCCATAAGCGCATCGGTCATTATTACCGAATGGACACTCAAATCCTTCTTTCTTGAAAGAGGTCCCACGAGTGCTTCGAAAAGAGGTCCGAATGTAAAAGCGATACAGCTGCCGTCTTCGACCATTGAGGCGACATTACGGGCCAGTTTTTCAAATACGTCCGCAACGGTCCAGCGCGGGAAATAGTGGGGGGGGTATGTCGAATTCACAAGATAGTGAAAATCGTTTATATGGGCGAACGTATCACCCATTGTATAAGGTATTTCATCATTGATTTCGCCCACCACAAGTTGCGCCCTCTCCATGGCATGCCGGGCTGCATCAATAGCAACGCCCAGGCTGCAAAAACCTCTTTCGTCCGGCGGGGTTATTTGTACGAATGCCGCATCAATATCAATAATACCCGACGAGATAAGAAAGGGTGTGCGGGATTGTGTGCTCGGAATTAAATCTACACGCCCCTCCTGTATTGCATCGCTTGCGACATATCCAGAAAAAAAGGTTTTAAGACGATATTTCTGGGCCTGTTTTTCATCAGGAGGTATCGCATCCCCCAGGCTTAACAATTGTATGAATTCAAGGTCTCTTAAATTTCTTTCCTCCGAGCTTACTATGGCCTTTATCAATGTACGCGGTTCAGCGGCGCCCGTGCCAAGGAAAATCTTCATGCCGGGATGTATCTTTTCTATTATCTTTTTCGTGTCTACTATTTTATTTTTCCAGTCATTTTCGTCCATGACGCAGGTATCCCTTTTAAACGGAAGTAGTTGAAACCGAGGAATCCGCAAAAAGCTTCGGATATTTCGGTTTTTTAAAGGAACAATACACTTGAGTGTATGTACTGGAAACGGAAGTTGCAAGCAAAAAGCTTCTGTACATTCTACTTTTTGATAATTCTTTTGCTTCCTTTATATAGATCATATTCAATAAGTCTGCATTCGATAGGGCCATTATAGAAAACGGTTTTCCTGACAGGTTTCAAGCCTATATTTTTTGCAAGTTCAGGGGTTCCCGTAAAAATAAAAGCCCGATATCCAGTGCCTCGTTTTTTAAGAAAGTTTCCTATTTCATGATAGGTATGAAAAAGTGCATTCTTATGCCCGAGCCGTTTACCATACTCAGGATTCATCATAATAATTCCCTGATCTGGAGGAATGGGTGTATCTCTAAAATCACAAAGAGTAAATTCGATCCGGTCTCCGACAGCAGCGCGTTCAGCATGTCTTTTTGCCGATTCAAGAGCTGCCTTATTGATGTCCGTCGCAATGATACGGTGTTGAGAGGGGTTTGTTGCGATACGTGCACGTGCGAAGTTGCGAAGCTCATTGAAGCTGTTCTTTTCATACCCTTTTATGTGCATGAAACCGAAATTACTTTTAAATAGACCCGGTGCCTTTCCCATTTGCATAAGAGCTGCCTCTATTGCCAAGGTTCCGCTTCCACACATAGGGTTTATGAAGTGCAGACCCGGGTTCCACCTGGATTCGTAAATCAATGCAGCCGCAAGTGCTTCCTGCAACGGAGCTTCTGCATGATATATTCTATACCCGCGCCGCGACAGAGATTCACCGGAGGTATCGAAATAAAGGCTGCACCGGGTTTTGTCACAATAAAGAAAAAGTACAGTCCTGCGTCTCAGAGGGCCTGAATCGGGGCGCTTTTTCATTTTGGAGTAGAACCGGTCTACGAGAGCATCCTTGCACTTGAGATTGGCAAATTGCGAGTTTGCGATGAAGGGGGTATTCGTTACGGAATGGACAGACACATAGCCGGATTCATCTATATAGTCTTCCCAGGGTATGCTGTATACTCCCCGGTAGAGATCCTGGATGCCCCGGACATTAAAGCTTTTTATAAGATAATATACTCGCTGCCCGGTTCTGATCCAAAGATTGAGGAGCATTGAATCCGCGAGCGTTCCTTCAGTTTCCACACCGTAGTCATACGAAGCTGTGAGAGGAAATCCGAGGCCAAGAATCTCTTTTTCCAGACAGGAAGAAATCCCCCTCGAGCAGGTAACGAGAATCGTAGATTTTTTTGTCGTAAATGGCATTGTCTTTTCATCCTCCAATTTCCATCAAGTCTAGCAAAGAAAGGGCAATGGTGGAAGAATGAACAAGGGAATCACACATCAATAGTACGCAAAACGTTTTGAGGCAACTCGAAAAAAGCCATGTCTGTTTTAGCTGTGATCGCATTTCGATTATTCCGAAGTTTTATCTTGATAAATATTACTGACGATTGTACAAAATTTATTCAATGAAAGTCGGCCGGTTCTGACAAAGGGAGGATGTCTGAATATGTACTGGGATGAAGACGTAGAAAAAATAGATCGCAATGAGTTGGAAAAAAGGCAGCTTCAGGATCTGAAAGCATCAGTAAAAAAAGCCTCATTATCCGTTTTTTATAAAGAGCGTTTCCGAAAAATTGACTTTGACCCGGATTCAATCAGATCGCTCGAAGATATAAACAAAATTCCATTTACTACAAAAGACGATTTAAGAGAGTACTGGCCTTATGGCTTCTTGAGTGTTCAGAAAGATGATCTGGTGAGAATGCATTCTTCATCGGGAACGACCGGCCGCGCCACGGTTATATTCCATACCCGGGGCGATTTGGAGGCGTGGACCGATATGGTCGCAAGATCAATGTATATGACTGGAATGAGAAAAAGCGACGTATTTCAGAACATGATGACGTACGGTCTTTTTACGGGAGGCCTCGGATTTCATTATGGCGCGGAAAAGATAGGTGCTCTGATAATCCCTGCAGGTGCCGGAAACAGTAAGCGCCAGATTCAGCTTATGAGGGATTTTGAAACAACCGTAATTCATATCATTCCCAGCTATGCGCTCCACCTGTCCGAGGTATTCGAAGAAGCGGGGGTGGATCCGAGACGGGACACGAAATTGAGTATCGCTTTTCTGGGAGCTGAGCCTCATTCCGAAAAAACACGCATCAAAGTGGAAGAATTTTATGGTCTCAAGGCGTATAATTCCTACGGACTCTCCGAAATGAACGGACCAGGAGTAGCGTTCGAATGTCCTTTCCAGCAGGGAATGCATATTTGGGAGGATAATTTCCTGGTTGAACTGGTTGATCCCCGGACGCTCGAACCGGTTGCTGAAGGTGAAGAAGGGGAACTGGTGCTTACGACTCTCCGGAGACAGGGAATGCCGATTCTGCGCTACAGGACAAAAGATCTGACATGTATCATTAACGGAACATGTGAATGCGGGAGGACGCACCGCAGAATTGAGAGAATCACCGGCAGGACGGATGATATGCTGATCATCAAAGGTGTGAACATTTTCCCGGTCCAGGTGGAAAAGAAATTGATGGGCATCCCCGGTGTGGGAATGAATTTTCTGATCATTCTCGAAAGGGAAGGGTATAATGATCATATGATCGTTAAAGTGGAAGTGCAAAAGGAGTTTTTTTCAGGCGACCTGAAGCAGCTTGAAAATTTAAGGCGAAAAATTACGGAAGAGCTGAAAAGTGATATCCTGATCACGCCCAAAGTTGAGCTCGTTGAACCCAGCAGCCTTCCAAAAAGCGAAGGTAAAGCTGTTCGCGTTATCGACAACAGAAAGGATTGAGGATATGATTGCATACCAGCTTTCGATCTTTGCGGAAAATAAGCCGGGCAGACTTGCCAAAGTAACATCGGTTCTGGCGCGTGAGAAAATAAACATCAGGGCAATTACTATTGCGAGTTCAGACGCATTCGGTGTGATAAATATTCTGGCGGATGATCCCGAAGCCGCCAGGAAGGCGCTTGGCGATGCCGGATTAACGGTGAGCCTCAAGCCGGTGATCGCTGTAGTGATTCCCGATAAACCGGGGGGGCTCGATAAACTGATACAGCTTTTAGCAGGTCAGGATATTAATATAGAAAATGCTTACGGATTTGTACTTGAAAGCTGGGAAAAAGCGGTTTTCGTCATTGAGGTCGATCAGATAGATAAGACGCAGCACGTTCTTAAAGCCTCAAAATTCGAGACGCTTGACGCGTCGGCTCTCGCTTCGATAGAACCTTTCCATTATATGAAATATTGAGGTTTTGGAAAAAGCTTCTCATGCCGTAAATGGAGAAGGCATTAGCGTTCATGCCGCTTACCTGATATAAGGTAATTATTTTCAAGGTGAAGGCGGGATCCATATGAATCAAAAGCAGATTCCGTGACAAGAATGGAATGATGAAAAAAACAAAATCGCATGTCTGTCAAATAAAATATAGGGGCTTTGAGTATGACACATGAAGATGCTGGCCATTATGCGGCCAAACATCCGGATTCTGACGTAAAAAAAGAGGTGCTGGAGGCGGTACGGCTGGCTGCACATGATCAGAAAATAAGCTGCGCAAAGGCATTTACTGTCGTGAGGACCTTGAAGACAACACCTCGCGAAGTCGGGATTGCAGCTGATACACTCGAAATCAAGATAGAAAAGTGCCAGCTTGGACTTTTTGGCTACGAACCAGAAAAAAGGATTGTTAAGGCCGCATCTGTGATAGATGAAGAAATGGCCGGAGCGATAAAAGAAAGTCTTGCCGGTGGACGTTTACGATGTGAAGACTCATGGAATATTGCAAAAAGATTCAATTGTTCGAAAATGACTGTATCATCAGTGTGTGAAGCTCTGGCAATAAAAATCTCCGAATGTCAGCTTGGAGCTTTTAAATAAATTACCAATTCGATATTCTTTTATTTGCCAGGATGATAACGAAATCGATTATAACTGCGGAAGGGCTGGAATAAGGATATGAGTAAAATGAACTATTCGTTGAGTGGCGGTATTGCGAGGATAATGCTGGATGATGGAAAGATGAATGTGATGAACTGGGGTTTTTTTGAGGAATTAAACGATTGCCTTGACCGGACTCTTTCAGATAATGCACAGGTGCTCATTTTAACGGGGCGTAAAGGTGTGTTTTCCGCCGGCCTTGATCTAAAGCTTTTACCGACTTTATCACACGTGGAGCAGCTTATTTTTCAGAGGACGTTCGCTGAGACAATGCTGAAAGTATATCTTTTCCCGATTCCGACTATTGCGGCATATGAAGGACATGCGATTGCCGGGGGCGCTATTTTATCTTTTGCCTGTGATCGTTTCATTGTTCTTGACGGCCCGTATAAGATTCAAATAAATGAAGTTGCAAACAAAATGGCGATACCGACCTGGATTTCGATAATCTGCCGTTCATCAATCCCTCCCCGATACTGGAAGGAAGTGCTTTTGCATTCGCGAGCCTTTACGCCAGAAGAAGCATATGAAAGGGGAATTGTCGACAATCTCGTCAATAAAGGAAATGATGTCCTTGCATATGCGGAAAAAGAGGCTGAAAACCTCTGCAAGCTCGATGGGCCTGCGTATGCGGCGACTAAGCGGTTTATGCGGCGGGAAGAAGCGGAACATGCGATGGATATATTCGATAAAGAGCTTGTAGAATGGATGCTTGCAGACAATACACGAAGAAAATAAGAAGCAGCGTGCGCACTTAACTGTAGTGTGCAGCGCGGATACATACTACGAATGAACAAGAAATGACCAGCGTAAGGATTGATATTCGAACATGTACAGTTTGGGAATAATATTGTCAGCCTTTTTCGGTATACTCCTTTATTTCATCGCGGAAAAAAGAGGCGTCAATAAAATATTCTGGATGGTTATGGGATTCATCTTCGGTGTTTTTGCCGTCCCTTTTGTATTTTTGGCCAAGCCGGTCGACAGTACACGACGGCAAAAGGAAAAAAAAGATTGTGCTGATGTACTAACTGTCGACGGCATTAAAGTGCCGGGTGAAAATAAAGAGACATAAGCATGAAAATTCTGAGAAAAGAAATTACGCAGATACATGAAACAAAAGCCGGCAGTTCCGATGGATCTATTCAGAGGAAAATAAAAAAAGCAGATGTGTCGCATGATCATTTCAAAAGAGAATTGGAAAAATCGCTTGGGCGAAAGCCGGAAGAAAAGGCTAAGAATCAGCATTTATCGGCACTGCAGATAATAGATTTGCTGAAGGTGCAAATTAACGAGCATATAGAATATCTTGCAAGAAAAGCAGGAGGAAGTGTGCCCCTGTCTGCCGGTACTCTGGAGATTGATTCGGAGATCCCGCAGAAGCAAGGAGATGAAATACTATCTGCATATCAAAATACCGGATCATTTGATGAAAGTGATTATCTGGAAGATATCATCCGGGATGCTTCAAAAAAATATCATATCGATAGTAATCTTATAAAGGCAGTTATCAAAGTTGAAAGCGACTTTCACACTAAAAGCACTTCATCGAAAGGGGCCATGGGGCTGATGCAGCTGATGCCTGAAACCGCCCGTGAAATGGGAGTCAAAAATCCTTATGATGCCAGGGAGAACGTAATGGGGGGGCGCAGGATATCTCAAACTGCTGTTTGATACATACAACGGCAATATAGATCTGGTTCTTGCTGCCTATAACTGGGGAATGGGAAATGTAAAAAGGAATGCCGCAAAAATGCCGGAAGAAACGAGAAATTATATTGCAAAGGTCAAAGATCATTACGAGGCATTGACTGCATCAAATGTATGATAGCGCATCATCGACAAGACTTTTTTAAAAGCTCATTATTCCGGCAGCGCCGGCACTGAAATGGAGAGTAAGTGATGTTTTGCATCACTTACTTCAAAGTCCGCAAGGCATGCGGGAGTGCATTTAAAATCGTCTGCAAAAAATCGGATGCCGGAATAGCAGAAACGGGGGTTTTATGCCGCAACCGATCATGATCGCTTTTTTTCTATCGTCTATCCTCTGTCTTTTATTCCTGATCGCAGGTATTCTTTCAGTAAAAAGAAGGCATTTCATAGGGGGAACTGCTTCATTGCTTCTTGCAATCGTTTTTTTACTGCTCGGACTTCTTTTTCAAGTAACCACAGCGGCTATACAGGGTTATAGAGCTCTCACGTATGAAGAACTTGCGGCTGAAGTCAAAACTGAACCCCTCCAGGGCGAGCGATTCATTGCACATGTTCGTTTTTTTGATGGCAGAATAGAAGTATACGAATTGGCAGGCGAAGAACTTTATATAGATGCACATATATTAAAATGGAAGCCCGTCGCCAACTTTTTTGGTTTACATACGGCCTATGAACTCGACCGGATTGCGGGACGATATACTGATATTAAAGATGAAAAAATGAAAGAAAGGACAGTATACAAGCTTTCTGAAGAAAAGATCTTCGATATGTTCGATTTGCGGAGGAGGTACTCTCTTTTTGAACCGCTCGTTGATGCGGAATATGGATCGGCCACATTCATTTCAGCCCGCAAAGGCGGTTCATTTGAACTTCATGTTTCTCCGACCGGGTTGCTTATCAGAAATTCAAATTATAAATAAATCATAAAAATATTGAGTATCACAGATCCCCTGCGGATTGTACGGATTTCAAGAGCTTCCGCAGGGGCTGGGATAAATTATCAAATAGATCAGCGCATCAAGGCGCCTCCTGCGACAATACGATTGACCTGATTGGTTCCTTCGTAAATCTGGGTCAACTTTGCATCTCGCATAAGTTTTTCTACCATGTATTCTTTTGTATACCCGTACCCTCCATGTATCTGAACTGCGTCCGTCGCCACACGCA
>Ga0172382_10010791_pt1 | contig 12186 bp, 18 predicted proteins | sample Leawel138RmetaG_FD_122245 | JGI IMG/M metagenome (GOLD analysis project Ga0172382, IMG submission 122245) | Leachate microbial communities from a municipal landfill in Southern Ontario, Canada - Leachate well 138R metaG | ecosystem: Engineered > Solid waste > Landfill > Unclassified | place...
AAGGCTGTCTGCTCCCTCTGCCCCTCCATGCACGAGACAATCTATAGTGAGATCATCAAGCGTCGAAAAGAGCAAGCGGCGATCGCGGAATGCACGACCGCCGCAGACGAGAACAACGTTCACTTGAAACTTCCAAGCATATGAAGGAGAACTTCAGTCTGCTGCTGAGCATCTCGTTCCCCGTTGTGGCTGACAGGCTCGTCGGCTACCGGCGACATCTCACGGCCGAGCAGATCACGGTGAAGCCACTTCAGTGTCCGGAAGTCGAGCTCCTGCTTATACGTCCAGGCAGGCTTGCGGCCGAGAGCCTGATAATGCTGCTCCAGGATCACCATATCGAACGAGGGCGAGTTGCCCCAGACCATCTGGACTTCTGCCTCAGTGAGGACTGTGTCCAGCCGGTTCAGCGCCCGAGTGAGCGTGAGTCGGGTCTTGTTGTTCGTGGGATCATAGGTCTGGTCGCGCCACCAATCGACGGTCCCCTGCTGAGGGGCGAAGCCAGTCTTCAGCACAACATCCAGCAGATCAACGTTGATCTGGTGACTGCCGAGGATCTTGCGCTCTTCTAGTGAGAAGATGCAGACACCGATTTCGAAGAGCGGCGCACGAATTCCCAGGCCGAGAGTTTCGATGTCAATCATAGCGTGTTTCATTGAGAGTATCCCTTATCCTCATTAAGATCTTGCCAAGATTGTTCTGACCCTTGCCTCGGCACTGACCCCAGAAGGTGTCATTCCAAGTATTGATTTCGATGATCTCTTCGTCACCAGTGGCGAGCAGCTTGGCTTTCAGCTCGGGGTCTTGGAACTTCTGCCACAGGAGATCTTCCATCACCTGGAGCTTTATATCGTGCCAGTCCTCACGCAGATCAAACTGACGACCGAGCCTCTTCACTTCTCCGGCCTTCTCCGTTGTCCGGATAACAGACCGTATCATAGGATCAGTTGTCTTGGCTGCGACGTAGGCGTGTTCGACTGACGCATACATGAATCCGTCCAGCATGACCTGAACTGGCCAGAAGTTTGAGAGCCAGCGAAGCTCTCCACTGAACGGACCGATTGTCACTGACTTCTCCACTTCACGATTGTTGCCACTCGCATGACGATGTCCGTGATATAGTTCTGCTCCGTCGCCGGCTTTTCAAAGGCCGACAATACGAGAAGCGCCCAGCGATTGGACGGCGCTCGCATGACGAACGTGGTGAAGTAGGCGCGAACGACCTGCCGGATCGCCTCCGGGCTCTCGTCCTTCATACGAGTGAGGAGGTCCATGACCTCCTTGGCGTCGAACTGCTTGTCCGAGAGGAGTTTCGCCAGATCGTAGCCTCCGGGAACTCCCTGATCCACGCTGAGCATGGCCTCGAGCTCGTCCTCGGTGAGACCATCGGCCTGCTGGAGCTTGAGCAGCGCCTCTCTAGGCGAACCGGACACTGAGCCAGCGATCCGGCTCAGGTGCTCGTCCTCCACCGCCAGCGCCTCCGTGTCCCGGACCTCCTCCAGGAGCTCCATGATCGTGTTCGGTGACACCGGCTTGAGCTTGTATTCTGTGCAGCGAGTGCGGATGGTCTTCGGGACCTTGGAGACCTCGGTCGTGCAGAAGAACCAGTAGTTCCCGGCCGGAGGGGCCTCGATCCCCTTCAGGAGAGCATCCCACGCATTCTTGCTGAGCCGCTGGCACTCGTCGATGATGAACACGCGCGATCCCCCTCCCATCGGGAAGGAATGCTGCTGTTCGGCCAGCGCCCGCATGTCGTCGACGCCGGAGTTGGAGGCTCCGTCCATCTCGATCAGGTCGAAGCCACGGCAGTCCAGCATGTCGGCGCAGATCCTCGCCAACGTGGTTTTGCCGGTTCCACTCGGCCCCTCAAACAGGAACGTCGAGTGCTTTCGCTCCTCGATGATCTTGCCAAGGGACTTGACGATGTGGGACTGACCGAGAACCTTGTCCAAGGTTTTCGGCCTGTAGCGTTCAGTGATATTCATGCCGCGACCTTTCTCTTGATGAACTCATAGACGTTGCCACGGCGAATCTTGCCGCGATACTGCCATTTCTTCCGGGACGGCCAGAAGTCGAGCTTGTGGCCCGCCACGATCCTCGACCAGTGGAATTCCGTGTGCTTGGTCCACTGGCCGTCGTCCTGCGAGACAGCCTCAGCCATGAACCGCTTGCGGTCCCCATCGAACTTCTCTTTGGAATGCTGCTTCATCGCATCCCAGATCTCATCCCGTGCCATTAAAATGGAAACTCCTCTTGTTTCGGAGGAGCCTTTGGCTTCTCCTGTTGAATACGAGTGGTCTCCCCACCCCAGAAGTCGTCCGTCAGCGTTTCCTTGGGCACGAGGAGGACGACCAGTTTCTCGCGCTTAGGGTTGTGAGGGACATACGAGACGTTCACCGTGAAGAGACGCCCCTTCACATTGACTGATGTCCCAATGAGCAAGTCCTCCGACAGGCCGTGGCCTGCCAGAGTGCCCAAGATGAGAGGCTCACCCCTCGCGGGATAGCCGATGTGGCAGGGATCCTCCAGCCTCACTCGTCCTCCTCCGGAGGGAACAGGGTGTCCCAGTCCTCCTTGGTGTAGCCGGACATCAGGAATTCCCGCTGGTCGGGAGTGAGCTCCGGCATGATGTTCTGGATGAGGCCCTCGCGACGCTGCCAGCGGCCGAGCTGCTCCTCGGTGATCGGCAGGTCCATCGTGTTCGTCTTGCCGGTGAGTGGCGAAACTCTCGAGATCTGCATTGTGTCGCTCCCTATGTTGACGAGGTATGATACCCCGGCGAGGTTCAAATGACAACCAGAAACTTTCTACCCGAACACCTTGCAGAGGAACCAGAGCGTAACGGCAAAGCCGATTATGAACAGAATCATTCTCAGTCCTCGTAGTAGTCGTCGGCTGCATACTCGAGGCACTTCTCGACGATCCTGTCCTCTTCTCCGGCGTCAGCTATCCTCTTGTAGAGCCAATCGCACTTCTCGCCCTTTCGAAGAGCCCTCCCGGCGATATGGGTGATATACCACTCGTCCACGTAGTCGCCCATGATGCCGACATCCGGCTCGGACCGACCGATCGTGAACTCCACAGTGATCTCCATTCCGCCGAGGACTGTGATATCCACGCTGCTCATGCCGCGCACTCCGAGAGAGGATGGAACTCGTAGGCGACCAGGAGGAAGCCATCGAACACAGGCTTCCAGATGCCGCCGTCGGCTTCAACATCGATCCAGGTCGTATGCCCGTTCCGAATACGAGCGAGGTCCCCGAAGCGACGATGAGCGTCAGTGACAGAGATCATCTTTGCCATCACTGAGCCTCCCCTTCGTAACCGTGATAGACGAACGAGTCAGCAATGATCGTGCCGATCGGTGCATTCTCGTCGAACCAGTTGCAGACGTTCCCGACGCGATAGTGGTGAACGTCGCTCTGGTAGCCACGACTCTTGTTGTTCACCCTGATCAGGAGATGATCACCGAGCCGGAAGGCGTCCCCGCGGACGGCCTCTCCATACTGCTCGAGATATACGACAGCACCTGTCTTTTCACAGATCATGGTCTTATCCCTCCACTTTGTGAAGCTCGCCGTTCTCCTGGCGAACATACTTCTGACCCTTGCCAGTGCCGAGGCCTCCCGGACGACCATAGAGATCGTAGCTGGCCTGAGTCATGGTCGCCCATGCTCCGTTCATGGTGGCAGCGTCGTAGATCACTTCGCCAGCAAGGTTCGTGAATGGAACGCCGAAATCGTCCTGCGACATCTTCTCGGCGCTGAGGTATCTCGTGGTCATGGCAAGCTCCTTTGTTATCATGACTTCATCATGCCATGCCGAAGTTCAAATGACAAGTGGCAATCCTCACTTTATGAGTTTTACTTTCTCCCCATCCTGAAGCGGACGGTTGAGGTTCACCTTGTCACCTGCGAGAGCTCCATCAATGAACGCACCGAGATTCACCTTCGCGCTGTTGCCGCGACCGTCCTTCAGATTCAGGTCAGGGAGCATCGCTTCCATGCCAGCCTTCACGACGGCATCCTTCAGCGATACGAGGTCTGTCCCGGTCGCCTCACTCTTGGGCTTTCTGGCAGCGATCATCTCCCTCAGCTTCGAGTTGATGCGATCGGCGAAGCCATAGCGGAAGCTCCAGTAGAGTTGATGACGAGTGATTGAGCGATCATACTCGCCAGCCTTGAGATAATCCTTCCAAGACTTCTCCATTGACTTGGAAACCAGCTCCATGAGGAACTCAGCCATCTCCACGTCTCCATGGAACCCGAAGACGTTGGCATAGGTCTTCCCGACCTTTCCGTTCCGCTGACGAACCTTGGTCCACCAGAACTGGACCTCGCAGAACTCGGCGATAACCACTCCGCAGAGCTGAATGGCAGGATCCTTATGGACATTGTCCTTGTCGAGCCCAGAGCGACGCATGTCACGCTCAAACTCTGCGGACCGGAGCTCAGCCTCGGTGATGCCGTGCTTCTCCATGAGCTTGGCTGCGAGCTGAAGGGCAGTGATTGCCTCAGCTTCGCTCGCACCGTTCTCCGGAACCATCTTCCGCAGCTGAATAATCTTCTCACGAATGTTCTGCATTGCCCATCTCCATATTGTGAGAGCATCATGGCATACTGCGAATCTGCCAGCAAGCTCTAATGTTCGCTAAATGGGACTTTGTATCAATAAACGAAGAATCTCCTCACGAGAGTTGAGCGAGGAGTGACGCCAGAAGGACACTGGCCCTGAACGAAAGTCCAACGTCGTCCAATGATATTCTTCGATCGTATGGGTTGCATCCATGGGGATTTCTGACGAGAGCTCAGCCAGCGCAGAAAGCTCCTCCGCTTCAGGCAGACGAAGGAACTCTCCCCAATTGGAAACCATCGTTCCGTGATTCGTCCCACCGACACAGGGACCGACGTTCGGCTTACTCATTCGTCCAGCTTTCCGGGAGCGTGAGCCGACGGCGAGGCTTCTCAGCCTCCGGGTAATTCCGTCTATCACTCCGCTCAGTGAGAGTTCCAACTTGCCGTCCTCTCGTGTCCCTGACAACAAGATTCCCAGTGACTGTCCTTTCAACATAGTGAGTGACCCTCCCCTGAGGATCTCTCACCACCAGTCGGTCAGCCGTCAGCCCAGGAGAGATGTATCTCCTCTCCTGGGCATTGACAGTTTCAGAATGGGATGTCGTCATCACCCCCGACAGGAGCAACATCGGCAGGATCAGGAGCCGGTTGTTCATGATCATCCTCCTCAGCCGGGAAGTCAATCTCCTCCCCGATTGGCGCTTTGTCGCGAAGCTGCTCGCGGAAGTCCTTGAAGCTGTCGAAACGATCGTCAGCATACGACCATCCCAGCTTTTCGTAGAGCTCAGCGTCATCCTCGTCGATCGTTTCGATCACCTTGCTGATACGCTGCCACTCTGAACGTTTCAGAGTGACCGTGACGTCCGGGTCTTCCGGTTCGGTGACGTTGTAGCGATCGTAGAAGGTCGCCACTCGTGGCAGGAGGTAGCCTCCGGAGTATTTCCGACGGCCGACGACCGAGCGGAACGTCTCGCTGGACACAGCATAAACGTCGTCAAACTCAATTCGTCCCTCCCAGAACTTCTCGTCCTCCAGTTGGACGATCTGCTCGACGAACTCCGAACTGTCACTTTCCATGATCAGCTTGCGGACCTCCCACTGAGCGTTCCAGGAGTATAGGGTCCTGTCCTCGGTCAGCCGCTGCTCGGCGAGGATATTGTAGGTGAAGGCCGACGGTCGGTCGAGCTCGACAACTCGCATACCCCGGTAGAACAGATACTTCGAGCCGACATTGAACGCTTGGCAGCGATTGGTTTCCGTGCGGAGCTCCAGGTTCGTCGGCAGGAAGATCGTGTCGCGCTCCTCGTATGCCTTGACGACCGAGGGCTCGTCCACGATGATCACGGTCTTTCCGCGATGCTCGTCATTCAGAAACGACATGCCGTGAGGCTCGTCCTCGTCGATCAGGAACGTTCGGCCGTTCTCGTCTCGGGTGTTTGACTCCAACTCGCGGAACACCTGCCACGGCTCCCAGTTCTTGCCGAGTTCCGTGGTGTAGGGCATCTCCTGATACTGCCAGCGAGACAGCATCCCTTTCCGTTTCCGCATACGCACAACTTGGAAGGACTTTCCGCGGAACTCGGTTTCCTTGGTGTAGAACTCGTGCTGAACGCCGTCGACCATGACGGTCATCTTGCAGCCGAGACGAGCGATGACCGCCGTGGCGATCTTCAGGCCAGTTCCGAAGAACCCGATCGGACTGGTCGTGTTCGGCTTGGCATTGAACCCGAAGGTTGTGAAGGCCCGAAGATCTATCGGGCCGTCCGTGACGAAAGCGAGGTATCTCATTTAGTTCCCTTTCTTTCAACCTTGAAGGTGCCAAGCAGTTTTGCTCCTTCAACCTGAGGGGCATAGAATTCGATCTGGTAGCTGACACCGACATCGACAGGCACATGCCAAAGACTGAAGTCGAAGCCTTGACGCTTGAAGAACGAGATCAGCTTTTCTGGGTCCGTATCAACCCGCCACTCCGCAATGCTTGATGCGAAGAAATGCTGCTCGATATTTTCCCCGCCGACTGTCCGAGCAGGAACGAATTTCCACTTGACTCTCACCATGCCCTCCTTAAATGATAATATCATGATGGCACAGTGCGGTTCAAATGACAAGTGGCAATCTTCAAAGGTCGAACAAATTACCCTGAACCGGCTCTGCCTCCTTGGGCTCGACAGGCGGCATGTCGTCCGCGTCCCGGAAGCCCAGGAAGACGGGGAACCTCGGGGCCTCCTTGACGCCTCCAGGGAAGAACTTGAACTTCACCAGTTTGCCGAGATAGTCGATCTGGTTGTCCCAGATCTCCTGACGAGTGGCCTGATCGAAGCCGGTGCCGATTCTGACCTTGAACGGAGTCCCATCCGGCCAGCGTCCCTCGGCGAGCAGCGCACCCAAAGTCCCCATCGGGACTAGTCCGTCCTGATGGGAACTTCGCTCCGCGTAGCCGAGCTCGTTCGTCGTGAGCTCGTTGGCGTTGTGCATGAACTCGGCGAAGCCGACAACCCTCGCCTCCATGTCGGCGAACTGCTTCAGCTTGATGAGCTCTCCCTCGGTCGGCGTTCCCCTGCCGAGCTTGTAGTAGCTTCGGGGATTGCGAAGGATCACTCCCTCGTGCCCCATCGCGAGAAGTTCCGCCTCGTAGGCGCTGATCTCCTCCAGCGAGTGCAGCAGCCGAGTCTCCACGATCTGGCAGAAGTCCGGTAGCGCGAGAGATCTGAGATGAGAAATCCTGTCGTCGAAAATGCCGCCCTGATTCCAGACGTCGAAGACGTGGAACGTGATGTCGTCCGGCTTGGCGAACGACATGATCGAGGAATTGGTTCGACGATAGGCGTCGGGAGCCGTGGGATCTCCGGCTATGATTTCCCCGTCGAGACCCTCGAGGCTGTCGGCATTCTCGCTGACTAGACGTTGCAGCCACTCGGCGCGAACTGGCTTGAGAGAGCGAGTGTATGCCACTCCCTCCATCACGAACATGCGAATTCCGTCCAGCTTAGGCTGAGCGAACATCGGCAGAAGGCGCTGAACCTTCTCCGGAACGAACTGACCGGCGAGCATGACCCTCATGTGGCACCGCCCCCGGCCAAAGGCCAATCTTTGCCACTCGGAGCGCCCTCAGAGCGGCTCTGAGCGCCCTTGCCGCCCTGCCCTGCTACCCTAGCCCCGGCCAAGGCCAGCGGCCCGCCACGGCCCGCCCTAGCGGCGTCTGACAGTCTCATTTTGGCCCCTTTCTCAGTGCATTTACCATGAGCATCAGTATAAGCATAAACGGCCCCAGGAACAATATGAGGAAATACTCATGTTTCTTAACCGGGACGTTTGCTTTCCGGCAGTGATAGATCAGCCCCTCGCCCAGGAGGAGGCTGATCGTCATATATACGATCACGGCCCACAGCCATCCGCTGCTCATTAGAACGGTTCCTTCACTGGTTCGTCAGCCGACTCTCGCTCGTCCGACGAAGTTTCCCACGACACCTTTCCGTGGATCTTCTCCCATTCGTCTCTGCACTTCTTCAGCGATCCGAAGTCGTAGCAGTAGACCCGCTTCTTGATCGGTCTCGTCCTGCCCGAACTCTCGTCGTAGGCGTCCACCGTGATCCTCTTCTGGGTCCGATCGATGTGTGGACACACACGGGAAAGAAACCTGCCGAGAGCAGTCTCATTCCCGCGTCTGTTAAACTTCCACTTCTCGGCGTAAGCGGTGAAGTCGCTGATGATCGCGTCGCACTGGGACTCTCTGGTCCACTCGCCGTCCGTGTCCAGCAGACGACCGTTCTGCAACTTGCGATACCACCATTCCTCGTCGATGCTCATGCTGAGCAGTTTCTGCTCTTGCAGCGCGTCAGTCTGCGGAACGTCGCGAACCTGGAAGTCTGTGAGATCCACGTTCTGGAGATGAAACAGCAGAGCCTCCAGCCCGCCGTTGTTCATCTGTCGAATCATCTCGCCGAAGAACTTCTTATTCTGCTTGGCCCCGTCGCCGACCTCTAGGACGAAGTAGCGTCGCTCGTCGCCTGAGGCGCGGATCACGTGAGGATCGTTCGCTGCCATCATCAGGTGGACATAGTTAGGATATGTCTCGACGTCCACGCCCTTCTGCTCGATCGGAATACTATCCTCGGTGACGAGCATCTTCAGGACCGACTCGTGTCGCTTGTCACCCGCGAAGAATGCCTCGTCAGCGAACAGGCAGATGACGTCACGAAGGTGAGCGTTGAAGTTTCCGACCAGATGGCTCGGATTGGCGACGTGAAGATAGTGGCGACCGAACAGGCTGCCGAAGATCTTCGCCACGATCGACTTGCCGACGCCCTTGCCTCCTCGCATGACGATGGCGACCTCGCCCTGAGACGCCGGGAACTGAACCGCCCGCGCCATCCACTTGACGAAGTAGTCGTAGTATCCCTCGTTGCCTCCGCAGACATTGTCGCGAATGTGATTCAGGTAGGCCGAGCAGTCGCCCGGCTTGGGCTCGACGCTGAACCCGCGCCAGAGATTGTAGACTCCCGGCTTGTCGCCCTGCGGCATGAACCGCATATAATCGAACTGACGACGACGAGGATGAGCCAGCCAGTATTTCCCGAGAGGGATGCGTATCGGCTTTCCCTCCTTGTCCTGCCCGACCTCGACCATCATGTGCGAGTAGCGATTGCGAATATCCTCGAATGACGATATCGTGAGCCGACTCCGGTTCATGATATCGTCCTCAACCTCCTCGATCACCCGGCACTTCCCACCGATATTTCCGATGATGGCGTGACGCTCGTTCATAAGACGAAGGTTCGGGTCCTCGACGTGCTCCTTCGCTCTTGTCATCTGCCTGATGGCGTATCGCTCGGGATTCTTGCTCTCCCTGACGCTCTCGGCGATGCCCCACTCGGGATCGGTAACGATTGAATATACGACCTCGTCCGGCACTCCGCAGCGGAACAGTTGGCAGATGCAGTCGAACAGCCACGCCGACCGGGAGTTGTCTCCCTCCTTCGGCTGATCCGGATGCCTCCCTTGGGCGATGATCACCTTCACCCTGTCCGGAACGTTCCACTCGTCAAGCTCGCTGAGGTCCACGATCCGCTCCACGTTTCCGGGAACGTTGATCGTGTATCCTCCAGCCGACTGCCCGCCCTGAGCTCCGGCTCCTCCCTCAATCTGGACCGCCTGAGCCTTCTTGAACTCCGACAGATCGTAGCTCTTGTCATTGAACTGGAAGCACTGAGCGAGCTCCTCCTTCCGTCCAGCCTTTTTCTTCTTGGCGTCCGGAATGTTCACTGTTCCAGGGAGGCGCATGATACGATCGACATTGTGGCAGTGATCGCCACCGAAGACCTGTTCCAGTCGCTTGTTGTAGAGCTCGAACTCCTCGGCTCGCTTCAGGTCGCCGTCGATCGTGACCGACTCCTTCAGCCTCCAGAATCCCTGATACCCTCCGCCGCTGAAGATGATGACTGTCGGCTCAGGAATACCTCTCGGCAGCTTGTCAGTGAGAAGCCCAAGAGCGCGATCTCGCTCCTCCTCCAGACTCTCTCCGGCCTGAGGGTCAATGTCGATATGGAGCCAGTCAGCGGACTTGATGTCCTCCTTGAGAGCCTTGCTCGTGAGATCTCTGACGACAGAGTTCACGTGAAAGTAGATGTTCCTCTTCCCGTTGAACTTCTCGAGCCAGTCCAGGAGCTCCCTCTCAGTTTCCGGCCTGAACGTCGCGGTCGTAATCGCCTTCTTGTCGGTCTGGATCGCCGTCAGGACCCACGGACCCTTCTTGTTCCATTTCTTCAGAAATTCGACGGAGGCCGCACTGTTTCCATTCATGCTCGCGACTCCCAGAACTTGACGAGGTCGGAGCAGGGAACCTTACCCGTTTCCATCTGGTTGAACCAGAAGCGAGTCACACCGAGATACTCGGCGCACTCCTCCTGGGTCAGACCGGACCGACGACGAAGAAGCAGACACTTCTCGTCGTCGGTCAGCTCGCCTAGTTCCGGAAGCGCGATACCGGCACGAAATTCCTCGTCGTCCCGCTCGATTCTGCCGTAGACATTCCTCGTGATGCCGTGGCGTCGAGCGATGGTTTCTTGCGATTCGCCGGAGCGGCGGCGGGCGATGAGCAGTCGCTCACCGTCGGTCAGCCCCTGGATATTGAGCGAAGCCACTGAATCAACCTCTCTGCATTCAGACCGGCCGGAAAGTGCAGAAGAGCTTCTTCCCGCATCTCTGGCCGTGTCATATTCCCGAACCTGTCCTTCGCGGTTTCCCCGCTGAAGAAGAACCACTCCCTCGCCACCTGAGCGCATACGAGAGTTGTCCCTCCTCGCATCCATCTGCGAGCCAGCCATATTCCTTGCTCCTTCGTGAGGGGATGAGGAAAGCGAACCGGCCTTGTATCTGCATTGACCGGCCAAAACTTGAGCCACTTGCACTCTATCCATCCCCCTATGTAGTTGACGTCCGGTGTCCCGGCTCGCATCGGATTTTCAATCGGGACAGCGTCAAGCGGCTTCATCGCCTTGACGAGATTTTGCCGCATACCTGACTCGCTCATGAACCCTCACCTTAACATCTGACCGTTCATTTGACAAGTGCGAAGATTCGTTCAGATGTAACTGACGATCTCGACTCCTGCCTGACGAAACATCTCGAGCCCAAGGAGGCAGGAGTCCTTCCACCGAGATGGGAAGTCGTCGCCTTCTTCTGGGCGAAGGTGGACTATCCGTGTGATTCCTGCCTGAATGATCACCCCGGCGCAACGCTCACAGGATGGTCCGTGTCCTCTCGGAACGCTGTAGAGGGTCGCTCCAGCCACGCTCTGGCGAGCCAGAGTGATGGCGTTGACTTCGGCATGGACAACCCGCCGATACTTCTCTTCGCGATTGCCATATATCGCAGGATCATCATCGGTGCCAATCGGGAAGCCATTGAAGCCGACACTCAGCACCCTGCGATCCATGGTGATCACAGCGCCACACTTGGTCGAGGGGTCCTTCGACCATGAAGCCACCATCTCGGCCATTGCCAGGAAGCGGCGATCCCATTTCTCAATGTTACCCATTAAAGAATCCTCTCACCGCGCTGATGCAGCATCATTGCGAGATTGGCGACATCCACCGGATCGCCCTTCATCACATGGTTGCGGAGCAGATGGGACAGATGCTCCTGCGAGCACTCTTCCTTGTCTTCCCAGCCACCACGACCTTCTTCACGCTTCTGAGCCAGCTTGTCGATCATGACTCCGGCGAATCGGGTGACTGCCTCGTCATCAGGATGGTCTTCCCTCGGAGCTCCAGCCAGCACCTTGGGAAGATCGGGGCGAGAATAGTTCGGTCCCTTGACGACGCGGCCAGCCGTGCTGATGATCGGCTTTCCATCTTCACCGAGCTTGCTCATATTCGACCGATGGACCTCGAGCAGACCAGCTTCCTTGTAGCCATCGAGCCCAAGAGTGATGTAGGTTCCATCAACGACATAGCTGAGATCCAGCAGAGCGTCAAAGGATTCCACAATGTCACGAGCCAGCATGGCGTCGCCGAGCTCAGCCAGTTCCTCCTGGATGAGTTGGAGGCGGATGAGGACGAGCGAGCCAGCCTCGTCGCCTTCTTCTTGTGCCGTCTGTGCCCATTCCTTCAGTTGC
>Ga0172382_10010793_pt1 | contig 12184 bp, 12 predicted proteins | sample Leawel138RmetaG_FD_122245 | JGI IMG/M metagenome (GOLD analysis project Ga0172382, IMG submission 122245) | Leachate microbial communities from a municipal landfill in Southern Ontario, Canada - Leachate well 138R metaG | ecosystem: Engineered > Solid waste > Landfill > Unclassified | place...
TGATCTGATCTTGTTTTATTTATATAATCAACAATCGCAGCTAAAGTTGTAGATTTTCCATGTCCAGTAGGACCAGTTACTATAAATAAACCTTGAGCCGCGGTAGCAAATTTTTCCAAAATTGGAGGAAGACCTAAATCTTCAATAGTTCGAATTTTTGTTGGAAGCATACGCAAGGCTGCAGCTATTGTACCTTTTTCATAAAAAATATTAACTCTAAAACGAACTTTATCTGCATAAGAAAATGAAAAATCAACTTGTTTTTCTTTTTGAAGACGTTTTTTTAAATCTTCTGTCAAAATCGAATCAACTAAGTTTGTCAATAATTCTAAATTTAATACTTTTTCAGATTCAATTGAATATAATTTTCCATCAACCCGAATAATTGGTTTACTTTTAAGTGAAAAATGAACATCAGAAGCGTTTTTAGAAATTGCAAAATCAAAAATTTTTGATACTTCTGGCCCTAATTTGGGTAAATTTTTTTCAATGTATTTTTCTGCCATTTTTTATTCTGTTAATGATATTCTTAAAACTTCATCAAGTGTTGTAACGCCTTGTAAAGCTTTGATTAAAGCGTCTTGGCGGATAGTAAGCATTCCGTTTTTAACTGCCAATATTTGTATTTCCTCTGCAGTTGCCTTATTAACAATTGCATCTTGAACAGTATCAGACATATTCATTACTTCATATACACCAACTCTGCCTTTATATCCATTACTGCATTCTGAACAGCCTTTTCCTTTATAAAATTTTGGCTTGCCATTAATCTTAGATTTTATTTCAGTTGGTAAATTCTGAATTTCTTTTTCAATTTTCTGATAAAGCTCTGTTGGCACTTGCGCTTCTGTTTTACATTTTTCACAAATTCTCCTAACAAGTCTTTGCGCTAAAACAACATTTAATGTTGATGAAATTAGAAATGGTTCAATTCCCATGTCTATTAATCTGGTTGCTGCTCCTCCAGCATTATTAGTATGAAGAGTTGAAAGCATTAAATGCCCTGTTAAAGCAGCGTGAATCGCCATTTCAGCTGTTTCTTTATCTCGAATTTCACCAACCATAATTACATCTGGATCTTGACGAACAATACTCCTCAAACCATTTGCAAAATCAAATCCAATTTGTGGTTTGACTTGACAATGATTAACTCCATCAAGTTGATACTCAACAGGATCTTCTAACGTAACAATATTAATTTCTGGATTGTTTATTTTTTGCAAAACCGCATAAAGCGTTGTTGTTTTACCAGACCCAGTTGGACCGGTTGCAAGTATCATCCCAAAAGGCTTTGCAATGTTTTCTTGTAAAATTTTATAAGCATTGCCAGTAAGCCCTAAATCTTCTAAACTCAGAACTCCTTTTGATTTGTCTAGCAGTCTCAAAACCACTTTTTCTCCGTGGCTTGTTGGAAGTGTTGAAACACGAATATCAATTTCTCTATTTTCAAAAGAAACATCAAATCTTCCATCCTGAGGAATTCTTTGTTCATCAATTTTTAAATGTGCTGATATTTTAACTCTGGCAATAATTGCTGGATGCAGACTTAAATTTACATCAATTATATTTTTTAAAACCCCGTCTACTCTAAAACGAACTTTTAAAAATTTTTCCTCAGGTTCAATATGAATATCTGAAGCGCGTAAAAAAATCGCGTATTTGATTAAACCAGCCAAGATTGTTGGCGCCATTCCAGTATCGCAAACTCTTTTTAAATCTTCCGGGGTTTCTAACTTTCCTTGGACTAATTGATCAATAATTAATTCACCTGTATCTACGTTTGCAGCTACAATATTTTCTGGTTGACTTACTGATGCTTGCTGTTGTTGATTTTGAATTTGAGACTTTTCCTGCAAATCTGCCTTTCTGGTTTCAGCGTCAATAAAAGGATTTTTAATATTTTTAAAAACATTTGTCTTTTTGCTTTCGGCATATTTTTCTAATGCTTTTAAAACACTTGTTTCAGATGTTACGAATAATTCTGTATCAATATTGTTCTTGGCTTTTAAAAAACCGATTATTTGTGCAACTTGCGGTTCTTCTGGCCTTGAAGTAGCAATTTTGAAAAGTTTATCACCAGTTACGTCAAAAACTATCAAATAGTATTTTTTTGATATTTCTTCAGGCAATCGGCTAATAATTTCTATATTGAAATCAGCTTCTTTCAGACTTATATAAGGCAAATCATAGAATTCTGCAAGAGTTTTTGCCAAATCATCCGGCAAAATCAAACCGCTTTCACGAAGCACTTGAATTACACTTTTATTTTCTTCTTTTGATCTTTCTTCAACTGCAACAACTTCTTCTTGTTCTAATAATTTTTTATTTATCAAAATACTAAACAGGCCTTTTTGAAAATCTTGGTTTTGAGAATCTTTTTGCTCGCCTGTTTTTGTTTGATTTTTAATATCATTATGTTGATTTTTAGTTTTATCTGAATTACCCGACTTCACACTCACAACCCTCCTCTAAATTACTAATATGAACCAAAAGGATTTGATCTACCAGAATTAGGCACTTTAAAAGGTACTGGCTGATTAGGTGTATAATCTTTTAAAGTGTCTGTTTTGTCTGAAGATAAAATATCAGAAGGAATTGCAAGCGCTGGCCGTTCGTATTTAGTAACATCGTCATTTGTTGGCCTTACACTAAAATAAATATAAACTCCACCAAGCACAATTAAAATGATTAAGAATAAAGTTACAATTTTTGTGATTCTTGATTGCATTCCACTCCTTATTTTTGATAATAAGTTTCAGCGCTAACTGTTGCAGACAAAACAGGATCTTCGCCTTCAGCAGCTGCAAAACCAATATCTGAAATTTTAATTGGTCGCAAATTTTTTTCTAAAGCGCTTAAATATGATTTTATTGATGAATAATTTCCAGTTATTGTAAAACTAAAATTGTAAGGGGCAACACTTAACTCAGCCCTATCTTCTGTAACATTGCTTTCTGAATATTCCTCTGTTGCCATGCTAGTTTCTGGAACAAAGCTGTTAAAACTTACTTTTGCATTTTTTGCCATTGTTTCCATTTGCAAAACTAAGCTAGCTGCTTCTGGTTGGTCTAAAGGTAAAACAATATTTAATTTATTAACAACAGCTGCTTTTGTTTTTATTTCTGATTCAAGCGCGTTCATTGTTTCAAGTGTTTGTTGTTTTGCGTTTAATTCATTTTGTCGGGCAACAACTTTAGCATTAGCGTCTTTTAGCTCAGTAACCTGAGGCTTAATCAGCCAAAAAATAACAACTAAAATAATAATAATTGCCAAAGTAATCATTCCTAAAGTTTGTTCTAAAGATTGTTGTTTAACTTCTGTTGGTTGTTCCATTATTCCTCCGTTGGTGTTTCTTCACTAGATTCCTCAGTTGATTGAGATTCTTGTTCACCACTAGTTTCTGTTACTGGTTTAATAGCTTCTTGTTTAGCAAAAGCACTTGGCGAGATTGTTGCTTCAATTGAAAAATTAACAGCGTTAGATCCTTCTTGTTTGTCTGAAGAAACAATATTTACATGAGAAAACCTATTGCTTTGTTCAAAACTTTTTACTAAATATGCAAGCGATGAATAGCTGCTTGATTGACCGGTAATTTGAACTTTGGATAAATCAACTGTTTGGAATGATTGAAATTTTGCATAAAGAGTATTTTTGGTTGATAATTCTTTGAAAAAATTTGTCCAAAAAGTTCGTTTGCCAATTACTTCATCTAAATTTGTAACTTGTCCATAAATACCAGTAACTGCTTTTGCTAAATCTGATTTTGCGTTCATTTGGCTGTCAACTTCTTCAATTTGATTTTCTATTTTTGTAACTTGACCTTGTTTTGCGCGAACAGCAATATAAACAAAAACTGCAGCAAGTATAAAAATTGCTGATAAAGAAAGAGCGATTGCTGAAACTAAATTAAATCCTTTTGATTTTTCCCCAGTATTATCACCAGAAAATGGAGATGGGATTGAGCTTGAAGCATTATCTCCCATCTGATTTTGCGATGAATTGGGGGTTGTTTGGTTTTCCATTCCCCTCCAAATAAATTCCTTATAATTTAATATTATTTTAAATAAAATATGGTGTCAAGGGCTTTATTTTTTTAAAGCTAAGGTGCTATCTCGCGAATTGTTGGTAATTGCAAATAGCCAAATCCTGGTGGCGGATTATTAGCAAAACTAATTGGATAATTTATATTAATAGATTGGACACCAGAACCAATATCAAATTTAATTGATTTACCAACTGTGATCCCGTTTAAAACAAAATTGCTTGTTGGATTAATAATTATTTGAGCTTCTGGAGCGTAGATTCCAATCGGTGATGCACCAGCGCCAGATAATCGCACGACTTGCCCTTTAACAATAAAACCAATATTCCCACCAATGCTTGCAAGTCCATTAATATTCAAGCTTCCATTTACAATAATTGTGCCTTGTACTGATGAACTATTACCAGAAAAAGTTTTTGTTCCTAAATCGCATATTCCGCCTGGTCCGCAATCCCATTTCCAAACTCCACCTTCTGGCAAATCATCCGGATTCAAATCATTAATATTTGGATTAAAATTTTTAGCGATTTTTTCAAGTCGTGATATATTTTTATCCATCTCCGCTCTGCCAACTTGCCAAGAAGAACTTCCTTCAGGATTAATTGTATAATTTTCAATTTTTTTAACCTGAGATGTAATTCCTTGAATTGTAGTACCGGTTACAATCCCAGTTGCATTTGCATCAATATTAATTCCATTTGACGCATGGACATCACCCTCAATATCAAAAGTCATTGGTGGTTGCTCCGTTAAAGGCGCGTGAATTGCAATTCTTCCACCACCACCTCCGTTATCCCCACCGCTTGCGCTTAATTCAGTACCTTTGTTGTAAAAAGGAATATCTTCTTGGTTAATTACATTACCATTTTTATCTTTCCATTGTTCAACTATTTCTCCTCCAGGAGTATTGTCTGTTGAAGAAAAAGCATATTCACAGTTCGTGGCGCCGTTTGGATCATAACTTAAACAAACTGTTCCTGCTCGACCACCTTCAGTAAATTTGCCATCAGCATTATTAATTTCGCCTGCAGATACAAAAGGAAGGTGCCTGTTATAATTTGGGCTAACCCCGGTTAAATATCTAGCATTAATTTCAATAGTACCACCAGATCCACCACCAGCATTCGTTCTCAAACTCCCATCAAAATCACCAGTTGAGTCATAATCTTGCATAACTCTTTCCCAATAAAAACCACCTTTAGAACCATCTGCTGAAATTTTTCGGTCTCCAATTAGTTGAATATTGTTAGCCTTAATGTTCACATAACCTCCGCCACGACCGCCAACCCAAACTTCTCTGTCACTAGAAAAGCTTGGGTTTGTGCTCGCAGCGCCACCACCTGAACCAAAAGGAACAATATAATTCTGAGAATTATTTCCGCAATTGCAATTATCACAAATTTGTCCTTGCGCATTATAACATTGATTTTTAAAGATCTCGGGGTTTAAAGAATTAGAAGGATGAATATTATTTCCATAATTATCGACCCTATTTAACGGACAATCAATTTTTGGTGAAGAATTATCTTTTTTTCGACCTTGGCCACCATAAGCACCACCATTACTCCAGCTAGTATTCACCCATTCACCAACTGCGCCACCACCAGCTGGTCCATAACCAGCTGGTATAGGACCATTATAATTTCCGTTTTGATATCCGCCTCCGTAATAACCTTTAGAATCTACATTAATTTTAGCATTTCCAGAAATTAATAAATGAGATTGAATATCAAGATTTAATCCAGTAGCTAAATATTTTGGAAACTTATTCAAAGTTTCAGTACGAGCAGCACAAAAAGATGAATCTGCAATATTTCCTGAATTTGAAGATGAAGCACATCTAGGATAACCTTGGCTATCTAATGCAATGTTTCCTATTTCTGGCCACGGATCATTTTCTAATTTTAAAAGTTCCAGCATTTCATCAGTATAAGAAGAAGAGCTAAGATCTGCTAATCCTGAGTAGTATTTTCCAACATAACCGGTTTTAGTTTTATTTTCATCTTGCCAGTGTTCAGGTACTGGGCCAGATGTATGAGTTCTTCTATCATAATCAGTTTTAAAACCAACATTTATCCAAGGATCTGCAGGAATTTGATATCGAAATATTGTATCTTCATAAATATTTCTATTTATACTTGAAATTACAATCACTTTATACAAATCATCATTTGGCACGTCAACATGATAATACCTAGCCCCTGGTAAACCTCCTGATTTTAAAGACACTGGTTGGTCTGTCCAAACACTATTAATTTTTTTTTGGATAAATATTTTTTGGTTTGCAACGCCATCTTCTTTGTTAATTCCCGATGCTTTGTTGCGGGGTGTTGCTCTGGGAGCAATAAATCCAATCCTTGCATTTTGTGTAAATGTTTCCCAACGTGCAGTAAAATCTAGCTTAGATGTATGAACATAATTATCAACATTTGGCGCGGAGTGCGTAACTGTTGCGCTATCTTTAATTACAAGACTTTTAAACTTTACAGGATTATCTAAACCATTGCTATCAATTGTAACATGCGCATATCCTTGAATTGTAACATTTTTATTATAATATTCTCCACCTTCTTGAAACCTGTCGTCAAGTGGAGTAATAGCAAAATCTTTATCAATAATAATTTGGTCTCCATTTTTTGTAATCGGTCCAGCTGCCTTAAAACTCGCTCCTGGGGCTTGAAAATATCGATCAAAAACAAAAACTGACAATATCAAAATCATCAATCCTAAAAAAGCTGGAATTGTGGTTTTTAAAATCTTTTTCGCGTCGTTCAATTCCCCTCCGCAAAATTTATTATCTAATTCCAGAATAACTAAAATATATGAATAGTGTCAAGAGTTGTTTTTTTCAAATCTTTGTTTTTCAACACTTCTTTGAGCTAATTTCCCTTGAGCTAGATTTGAAAACACTGAGCCAACTACAGCAATTGCGTTTGCCCTATCAGGTTGATTATTTTTTTCAGCTTGTTGTATTAAATCAGCTTGCTTTTTTCTCCATTCCATAAAACTTGCTAAAGCTTGATCTAAGTCATCAAAACCGGTTTTTTCAAAATCAATAATTCTTTTATAAACTTCGATATATTCTTTTTCGTTACTGATTAAAAACGCAATTGATTCCAAAGTAGTTCTTGCACCATTAATTTCCGACGGTCTAGCTTCAATTTGTTTAATAATTTCATTACAGATCTTTTTTTCAGGCATTTGAGCAATTTCTTCTGGCGTAGAAGTTGGTGGAGTCGGAATTTTTTCTGATAAAGATTTATCTGGGCTTAGCAAAGGCTCCGAACCCAACGACTGATTTAAATCTGATGATTTATCTAAATTATTTGGATTTGATGATTGATCAAAATTTGATAAAAACTTTTCCATTTAATAAATACGGGGATGGCAGGACTCGAACCTGCAGGGCTGGTTTTGGAGACCAGTCGTTTGCCAATTAACGGACATCCCCTCTCCTATTTAATTTTTTGTTTTTGGAGCTTTAACCTCTTTATGGAGCTGGTGCGATCTACAAGTATCACAAAATTTCTTTAATTCTAATTTTTCTGGTTTATCTTGTCCAGATCTTATCGCTCTTCTAACTGAATAATTATTTTGTTTGCATTTTTCACATTGCAAATAAATAACTTCGGTTTTTTTTGCCATATTACCTTTCTTTTTAATTTTTTACTGGAGCCGTTGATCGGATTTGAACCGATGACCTACTCCTTACCATGGAGTTGCTCTACCACTGAGCTACAACGGCGTTTTCATTCCCTGGTTTGATCACTGTCACAAGAACAAACAAACCAAAACCACAATAATAATCTTAAAATGAAAATTTTTTTAAAGTATTTCTATCAAAAAAATTAAACTTTACTAAAATTGATTAGCAAAATTTATATAAAGATTAAATGGTGCTGGGAGTAGGATTCGAACCTACGAAGGCATAAGCCACCAGATTTACAGTCTGGCGCGTTTGGCCGCTTCGCTATCCCAGCAAAAATTTCAAAGCCAACGGTGGGACTCGAACCCACGACCTACTGTTTACAAAACAGTTGCTCTGCCACTGAGCTACATTGGCACATAAACTCTAAAAAATTCTTTTATACATTACTCAATTCCTACCTACCAAATTATTTTCTTTAATTTTAAATAAACAGGCAAAAACTTCATTATTTAAGTTTTAATAAAAATTAACGCGCTAACAACATTGGATATTTTAACAGCTTCAATTACAAGAATCAATACTGAATTTTATATTAAAAAAAATCCCCTCTACATATAAATAATATCAAAAACATTATTTAAAAACAAGCTATTTTTCAAGTTCTTTCAAAATCTTTTGATAAGCAATATTTTCTGGCTCAAGGTCAACTGCTTTTTTAGCAACATGAATTGCTTTTTGTTTTTGATGATTTAGCTCGTAAGCTGAAGCAAGAGAAATATATTTATGAGCTATTGATGGTTCAATATAAATAGATTTTTTAAAATATTTAATAGCGTCGCCAAAATTTTTTAAGTTATAATACGCAGTTGCCAAATCTAAATAAACTGCAGCATCTTTTTGATTATACTTGATTGTTTCTTTTAAAGCTGGGATGGCATCTTTATAGTTTTGTTGTTTTAAGTATAAATTACCAAGCATTGCATAGCTCCGAGACTCTTTTGGGGATAAAGTTGCAACTCTTAATAAAATTTTTTCAGCATAAGAATATTTTTTAGTATTAATCGCTTTTTCTGCTTGAGATAATAATTTATTAATATGATTTTCAAGTCGATCAATATTGCCAAAATTAGAAATTTCTTTTGATTTTAATGAATTTGCAACTGCGTAAGTTTCCAATGCCAAATTTTGATCCACGGGATCAATTGAAATTTGTGAAACTCGATTTAAAATAATTACAAAAATTACTGCTAATGAAACAATTAGAACCACTTCAATCACTTTCCCACTCCTTTCTATTTTATGAATATTTCTTTTCTACAACTATTTTATCACCATTATCTAATTTTACCACCACTTTTCCAAGAATTGGATTTATGTTTTCAATAACTCCAATTCCCTTTTTTGTTTTAACTTTTTTCCCCACTTCTGGATATTTTTTAAGTAATGCTTTATATGTTTCCTCTTCAAAAGAAAGACAACACATTAATTTTCCACACAATCCAGTAATTTTATTTGTTGAAACAGTATCTAAGTTTTGAAAACCAGCAGTTTTTACATTTATTTTCCCGACATTTTTCAAAAATCTTTGACAACATAATTCTTGACCGCAAATACCAAAACATCCTTTTAACATTTGGGTGCTATCTCTCATTCCTATTTGTTGCAGACGAATTAATTTTCGAATACTTTTAATTAGGTCTTTTAAAAGATCTCTAAAATCAACCCTTCCTTTTGCAGTGTAAAAAAAGGTAATTCTTTTTGTGTCAAAACTAAGTGCTGTATCAGCAAGTTCCATTTCAAGATGATATTCTTTTACTTTATTTTTAAAAAAACTTGCATAATTTTTTTCTTCTTTTTCTAAACTTTCAATTGTTGATAAATCTTTTAAATTTGCGATTCTAATAAACTTTGAATCGATTTCTTTTTGATTTATTATTTTTTGAAATTGTGCGGCTTCTTGTACTCCATCAATTTCTAAAATTACCCAATCGTTTTTTCTAATTTTTTCTTTTTTACATTCTGCGTATCGAGAATTTTCTGATTTTCTCAACAAAAATTTTGCTATATTATTCATTTTTATAATTCTCAAAACAAATGTTTTCTAAAATTAATTTTTCAGAAATATTATACTTGATAATTCTCTTATAGTCTAATATTTGCTTGCTAAGTTCTAAAATCTTTTGTTCGGGAAATTTTTCTAAAATTTTTTGATAATCTTTTTCTAAAAAGATAAAACTAATATTTTTATAATTATTATTTTTCATTAACAATAAATCTCTAAGAATTATTAAAATTGTGTTGAGCGCGTTTCTAAATTTAATTCCTTTTTTATTAAATTCAGAAGAAAATAAAAAACAACTTACTAAATCAGTATTAAAAAAATATTTAAAAACATTTTTCACAAATTTTTCTTGCATTTCAAAATCAGATTCGTTTTTAATTTTATTTATTCTATTAATTTTTCCTAAAGAAAATGCCGCTAATTTTTTTATTAAATTTTCATTATTAATTTTTTCAGAAAGTTTTTTCAAAATAGTTTTTTTTGATAAAGGACCTAAATAAATTTTAACGCATCGTGATTTAATTGTTGGTAAAATACTTTTTATTTTATTAGTTGATAAAAGAAAAATTGTTTTTTTACCAGGTTCTTCAATGTTCTTTAATAAAACGTTTGCTGATTCTGGAAGCATTTTGTCTGCGTCTCGAACATAAATAATTTTATATCCGCCTTGATGTGAAGCAAGATTTAGTTTTAATAAAACTTCACGGATATCTTGAATTAAAATTATTTTTTTATCTTTTGCTTTTTTAATTTCATAATAATCTGGATGATTTTTGTAATTTTCTGTTTGAAAAATTTGAGAAATGATTTGTTTACAAAAATCATTTTTGCCAATTCCTCTTTCGCCATAAATTAAAAAACTACCGGAAAAATCTTCTTTTATTATTTTTTTGAAAAATTCTAAATATTTTTTACGCGAATCTTGCATAATTTGATTCTAGCAGATAAAAACAAGCTTATAAACTTTTATCTTTTTTTTAATCTTGATATAATAATTTTGAGGTTATTATGGCAAGTGACAAACAACTTGTTTGTACAGATTGCGGCAAAGAATTTACTTGGACTGCGACTGAGCAAGAAGAATATGCCCGCAAAGGTTTTGAAAATGAACCAAAAAGGTGTCTTGAGTGCAGAAGATCAAGAAGAGAAGAAAAAAAGAAAAACCAACCAAATTTTGAGATTGTTTGCGCAGATTGTGGCAAAAAAGCTTTTGTTCCTTTTGAACCAAAAGGGAATCGCCCAATCTATTGTCAAGAATGTTTTGAAAAACGCCGCCAAAAAATTAAAAAATCTTAAACTTTTTTTAAAGTTTTTATGCAGTTAGAACAAAGATATTTGCCATTATTTTTCTGCAAATTTATCTTTTGAATTCTTTTTGTCTTTTTTTGTGAAAAAGGAACCGAATTAGCAACATTATTTCTTTTACCGCAAACAGGGCAACTTAAAATTTTCATATTTAATTTAATTATTTTTTCGCTTTTTAATAGTATCAAATAATCATAGATTTGTAAACCAATGCTTATAACTTCCCTTTTACAATCAGGTGGATTTATATATTTGCTTTATTTTATTATTGCGCTTTTGATTGCGTTTACTTTTCATGAATTTGCTCATGCCTGGGTTTCAAAAAGACTTGGTGATCCAACTCCAGAAATGTTAGATAGAGTTACTTTAAACCCAATTGCTCATTTAGATTTAATGGGCACAATTTTTTTGCTTTTTGTTGGTTTTGGCTGGGGTAAACCTGTCCCGTTTAATCCAAGATATTTTAAAAATCCTCGTCGCGATATTTTTCTAACTGCTCTAGCCGGACCTGCTACTAATTTTATTCTAGCTTTAATTTTTGCTTTGCCTTTTCGGATTGGCGAAATAACAGGCATCAGTTTTTTTTCAACTTCGCTTGCTCCCCTTTTCCTTATTATAATAGACATAAATATTATTTTAGGCGTTTTCAATTTACTACCAATTCCACCACTTGATGGCTCAAAAATCCTTTATCTTTTTTTATCAGCAAAAAGGATTTCTGAAATTGAACAGTTTGGTCCATACCTTTTATTTGGTTTAATCTTTCTGGCTCTCCTTGGCGGAACTGATATTTTAGGACAAATAATTTTTGGCGTTGCTGAAACAATAAAATATTTATTTGTTATTTGGCCTGGGTAATTTTTTTGATTCTGCTTTTGATAATCGTAAATGTAAAAGCGCTGGGATTAAAACAAATGGCGCAAAAATTATATAAAATCCAATAAATGAATTAAAACTTACGCCTGAAACACAACTAAAATTTAAACTAGGATCAAGCATTAAATATAATGGCAAAAGTAAATAAATACCAAATAAAATGTTGCCCCAAAGCAGCATTTTTTTATGAGACTCAACAACCCCAACAAAAATCAAAATCGCTAAGAACCAAATTATTGTTGCATGTGCA